>Ga0310695_10002476_pt1 | contig 38924 bp, 33 predicted proteins | sample RumenRJG_04DNA_FD_203882 | JGI IMG/M metagenome (GOLD analysis project Ga0310695, IMG submission 203882) | Bovine rumen microbial communities from Lethbridge, Alberta, Canada - RJG_04 (v2) (version 2) | ecosystem: Host-associated > Mammals > Digestive system > Stomach > Rumen | place: Canada...
TCCACATTATGTAATCAGACTCATTTTCAGGGTGGACATCAATACCATCTTTGCTGTCTTGGCCTGACTTTTTAAACCGGGAGATCTTCTCAAGCTCTTCGTTAAAAGTATCAACAGCCTGCGAAGCTTTCTGATAATCAATAAGGAGACTGATCAGTCTGCTCATATTCTCCATAAAAGGTCTGTCTTCTTCAGCAGAATGAGCAACCGCATCAGCTATGCGGGCTTTTATACTATTCATGCGAACATCCTGGAAGGCCTGTTCCGTCAGGATTATATCGCTGATCTTCTTCCAGCGTCCGGCCAAAAGCGTCCTGCCGAGGAGCGCATCAAAATTATGGGGATCCTGCATAAGCATGTAAGACAATCTCTGATCGGCTTCTGCAAAATCGTTATCCTTAAGCGCATTCGCGATCTTCTCGTAAGGATCTCCGAAAAACAGCGACGTGCCGTATGCAACTCCGCAGGACCTGCACTCATAAAGTCTTTTCTCTTTGTCCAGGGTCAAAAGGCCGCCGCACTTATTGCATATGACGTTCTTCTCGATATCGATGAAAGGATCTGCTTCGGGAGCATCATTTTTCACGGCCGGAGCGGGCTTTTCATAAGCCTTGGGATCAGGAACGATCTTCTTGATCTTGTAATATGTATTCATGTACTCATCTCTGAGATTTCTCATTTTGACGATGTCAGCATTATCTTTGAACGACTGATCCGCCATCTCACGGTCAAGGCGCTTTGCGGCTCTTTTTTTCCTGATAAAAAAATATTGCTTCAACCCGACACTTAAAAGGATGAGACCTGCAAAGATAAGAATGTTTACCCACGCCAGGTCAAAAGCGATCAGAAAGAGAACAACAAACGGCAGTATCCTGGAAGCAATAAACCATAGCGACTTCTTATAACTGTCGAAAAAAGCTGCCTCCTTCTCTTCGATGGTCAAGATATCATAACCCATATTCCTGAAATGCTTGTTCTGGGCTTTTGTAACCTCATCAGCGTCATCACGTGTCCTGTTATATTCATCAGCAAGCTCAAACAGCCTGATGAGCAGATCGAAATATTCCGTTTCTTCGGGAAGTGCTTCCTTCGCATTCTTTGTCGTCTGAATCGCTTCTTTGAGTCTTGCATTTTCGAGGTATTCGAGTCTGCATACTCTGCCTACTGAAGGCAAATGACATTCAGCAAGGATCAATCCCAGAAGCGCTTCAAAGTCTCTGGGATTTCTTCTCAGGATCGCCTGATACTTATCTTTTGCAGTAAGATAGTTTCCTCTGTTCAAGGCCATCTTGCCCTGTTTTATCAGATCTCCCCTGTGGAAATCCGTAAAAGCAAACTCGCCGCCGCAGAAAGGACAGCCAAAGACTTCCTGACCCTCATCAAAGTTCAGGACACCCCCACACTTAACGCAGGAATAACTCTTAAGTAATGCCATTTTTGATCAACCCTTGTTCCCTTATAAAGCCTGCATACGGCAGGCAACAATAAACCACCAAATTGATTATACAAATATTTAAATCAAAGTGGTATATTTTCGGGATCAAAAACGGCCTGATATAAGGACTATTTCTTCAACCTGTTGAGCGCTTCCTGCATCTTCTTGTTCTCGGCGTTTTCTTCAAGCCTCATAAGGAATGCACTGACCGCAGCGCAAACTGCAAATGAAACGATGAATCCGATCCAGGCAGCCGGATCGTTTAACGGGAACCATCCGAAAACAGAAGCAAATACCGTTATGGCGACAAGTATGGTTGCAAAGAACAGGATATTTCTGACTATGAGCGCCATATTCTTGATCACGACGTCTGTGAGGAAGATGCTCTGCGCTGCTGTTACGATCAATGTCAGCAGGAGAAGCTCCAGTAACGTGGCTGTCGAAAGGCCTGTCTTGCCTAGTGAGAATAAAGTCGATACGCTTCCGGCATTATCTCCGATGATGAGATTTATGACCACGAAGATAATAATCATTACTCCGTAGATCGAAAACATCTGGCTTATATAATTAAATATTGTTTTTCTGTCTTCCATTATCTTAACCCCAGCTTTCTTCTGAGCTCATCAGAATACATGCGCGATACAACGATCTGCTCGCCGTTCTGCAGAGTAACCCTTATCTTGCGGTTAACGTCAGTCTTAAGGCTCTTGATCTTCCTAAGGTTCACGATGCTCTGCTTGCTTATGCGAAGAAAATCACGCTCTATTAGCTGCTGCTCCAGTTCATAGAGCTTTAATTCTGATTCGTAAGTATCGGTATTTGTGTATACGAAAGTCTTCCTGTCTACCGCCTCGACATACAAGATCTTATCCGTGTCAAGAAGCACGGTCTCATTATCCTTCCGCACTGCGATCTGCATGTCGATCATGCGCATCATTGCGACCATCCTCTCGATGTCGTTATTAAGATGCGGTGCACGGATGATGACTTCTATATCGTCATATTTACCGTCTATATCAAGATTGATCTTCATCATTCAAGTCCTTTTTTCCTGAAAGCCGCGAAAAAGAGCACGACCGCCAGCACTGCATTAACCACAAGGATCAATATGCTCTCCGTCTTAATTTCCTCAAAAGACATCTGGTTCATCAGGACTCTGAGCTGCTGCGTATAAAAGACCCTTGCGACCTTCTCTATTTTATCATTGAACATAGCGAGCATGGGCGAAAAAGAGAAGACCATCATGACAGGCACAAAGAGCGATGTCGCAGACATCTGGTTTGATGCAAAGACTCCGATGCACGCACCGATAACGACAGAGATCACTAATCCTGCTGCCATAATGCCAAGGTAGAAAGGAATATCTGATGCAGGAAGCCCTGTTGACATTATCCCTGCGCCCGCCATGCAGAGCGTCCAGACATAAAGTCCGACACCTAGAAGATATTCCCACGGCTTGACGTTTGCCATCATGAGAACTCTGAGCGTGTTCTTCTCCTTCTCTTCCGAGATTATCGCTGCAGCCGATGTGATCGGAGCCATTCCGAGAAACATTACAGAGAACAGTTTGGTAAAGAACAGTTCCGGCATGTCAGGGATCTTGACCGCATTTTCCATCAGGAGAGTCATCGCGGGAAACATTATAAACTGGATAAGGACAGTCTTGTTCTTCAGCGTGTCCTTTAACTGCTTTTTAAATATTACTCCGGCATTACGCATATCTGATCTCCTCTTCTGCTTCAAGTTTTCTTCCGGTAAGTTCGATGAACACGGTCTCAAGTGTCGGTTCAGACGAATGTATCGTCTCAATTCTTCCCTGCTCTATGAGCCTGCCGATCTCGCCTGCCGATTCCGCATCATGCGCGAAAGAGACGTCTCCGCCGGTCTTTAGATGGATATTTATCTTCTTCTGGTGGTTATATCTTCTGCAGATCTCAGAAGGCTGCCCTCTTTCAACGATCTTTCCTTCATTCAGGAGCGCGACCTCATCACAAAGCACTGTCGCTTCCTCCATATTGTGTGTCGTAAGGAAGACCGTGCAGCCTGCATCCCTGCGTGCTTTTATGAGCCTGTGAATGTACTTCATCGTCATCGGGTCCAAGCCGCTCGTTGGTTCATCAAGGAATAAGATCTTCGGTTCAATGAGAAATACTCGCGCAAGCTTTAGTCTCGCGAGCATGCCTTTCGAGAGCTTTGCCGCAGGCTTTTTTGCACTGTCAGCAAGGCCGACTTCTTCAAGCGCTTTTCCAATGCCTGAATAAGGGATGCCGTAGATATCACAGAAGACCTTAAGGTTATCTGCAACTGACAGTCTGTCGTAAACACCGTGATCGTCCATCATGATACCGATCTGCTTTTTGTCATCACCTGTCAGATCTTTTACGTTCTTTCCGAAAACATGAACTTCGCCTGAGTCTGCACCCAGCTGTCCCGTAATTATCTTTATGAGTGTCGTCTTGCCGGCGCCTGAAGGTCCGAGCAGTCCGAAGACCGTGCCGGACTTTATATCCAGATCGATCCCGGAAAGGACCGTCTTGCCGGCAAAACTCTTAAATATGCCTTTAGATGTGATCATGAAATGCCTCCTTTTTTTCCTTTGCCGTCTCGAAAATAGCAAAGTTCAAAAGGGCATTCAACGGCTTACAACATGAGTTGCCAAATGCGCGTCATGAGTTGCCAAAAAGCTTATATTTCAGATAAATTCAGGATCTGTGAATTCCACGCCGTTTTCCAGCAATTCCTCAATGAAGATCTTATAGTAACCCGGGACAAGCTCTTCCGTCTCATCATGTGCATGAAGAAGGAGAATGTGGGAGCTGTTGTCTTTAAGGAGCACTGCGCCGTCCTCCGGATCCTTGTCGTGGATCCTCTTCATTACATCTTCCAGACCGAATCCGCTTCCGGGCCTGATGCAGTATTCCGCAAAATCGAATGTCCAGAACGTATCGATGTCCTTATCAAATCCGCGCTCACTCCACCAGGGATATCCGAGTTCCGTATCCTTAACCTTGTCAAAACCGTTGTCCTTAAGAAAAGCCTGCAAAAGCTCCTTATTATCTCCGCCCTTGTCACCGTACGGGAAACGGAACGGCCTGAAGCGTCTTTCGACCCCTGCCTGCTCATAGAAACGGTCAAGAACCTCTTCGTTCTTTAATATCTCTTTCTTAGCCTCTTCGAAGCTTATCTCAGAGAAATGCGGATGAGAATAACTGTGGTTGCCCACGATCATCCCGTGCTTTAACGCATAGACCAGCTCGTCCGGGTGGTTCTCGGCCCACTGTCCAACCATGAACATAATGACTTTGATGTTCTTACTGCAAAGATAATCAACAATTGCCGGTGTGTTCTCAGATGAAACGTCATCTATCGTAAGTAATGCTCTGATCATTTTCTCTCCCGTTGTAAGATCACATCTGGTGCCTTACGGTCTTATATTCATCACCGTCCTTATAGAACGGGCATTCTTTTGTAGGACGGCTCGAAAATCTTATGACCTCATCTTCATCAAGATCAAGATCGCAGACAGCTTCGCCTGTCTCTTCGTCTATGTATGCATACTGGCATGTCTCACAGCTCGCCATAAAAACCTCTTCTTAATCGTCACTCTCACTGCTCGGCAGGAATTCCATCACGTCATCGCTGGGCGAGAATTCGGTCACGCCGTCATCTTCGGAATTCAATTCAGATTTGGGTATGACTGAACGGATAACTGCCGTAACAACTTCATATTCTTCCATCAGCATATCGTGCTCAGTCTTTATCGTCCCGCTGTCAACGGCATTTGCGGCTGCTTCGAGCTTGGCAGCACGGAGGGACAGAGCCGATGCACCGATCATCTTTGATGAGCTCTTAAGCGCATGAACATAGATGGAATAGTCATGCCAGTTCTCGTTCTCGTAGCTCTTCTGCAGGTTGTGCGACTTTTCGAACTCACCGTATGCATATTCAGCAAGAAGCGATCGGTACAGAGCCTCATCATCCTGGCAGTACTTAAGGCCGGCCTTAGGCTCGATACCGACAGAACGAAGGATCGTAAATGCATCCTCTGACGTGCCCTCTTCGATCGTGGACATCACGGGCTCATCCTTGACTCTCTCGACCTTATCATCAGGCAGGTACTTCATTATCATCTTCTCAAGCGCATAATTGTCGATAGGCTTGGTAAGATAATCGGAGAAGCCCTCAGAAAGGTATCTTTCTTTCGCACCTATAACGGCATCGGCCGTAAGGCAGATCACAGGGACGTCATTACTTAAGCTGTTCTCATCATCGCGGATCTTGTGGAACGCTTCGGTTCCGTCCATCTCAGGCATGCGCTGATCCATGAAGATTATGTCATACCTGGTCTTAGCGGCCATATTGACGGCATCCGCACCGGATGTGGCGGTATCGATCTTCATCCTGGTATTCTTCAGGAGATTGACTGCAACAGTAAGATTGATCCTCGTGTCGTCGACGATAAGGATAGTAGCCTCAGGCGCCCTGAAAGACTCCTTATACGGCCTGTCGCCCGGCAGATGCTCCTTGAGGCGCGCCTGGAAATCACCGATAGGTTCTTCAGAAGCAACGGTCTGAGGGATCGTAACGGTAAAGATGGAACCCTTTCCGTATTCACTCTCGACTTCGATGGTACCGTTCATGAGATCGATAAGGCTCTTGGTGATCGCTAATCCTAAGCCGGTGCCTTCGATAGTGTTGTTGCGCTCCATTTCGAGCCTTTCGAACTTCTTGAAAAGCATATCCCTGTCTTCAGGCTTGATTCCGATTCCGGTATCCCAGACGGTGATGACAAGGTTGATCTTCCCATCTTCTGTCTTCTTGCCGCGGATCTTAAGGCTGACAGAACCCTTATCCGTAAACTTGACGGCATTATTCAGAAGGTTCGTGAATATCTGACGGATCCTCACCTCATCTCCTGACAGCTCATCAGGGATAGAAGGATCGACTTCGACGGTAAACTTAAGGCCCTTATCCTGCGCCTTAAAAAGGATCATGTTGTTGATATCGTTAATGAGCGAGCTTAACTGGTAAGGCGCTTCCAGAAGGTCCATGCGCCCGGCTTCGATCTTGGAGAAATCGAGGATATCGTTAACGATGGCAAGAAGGTTATGTCCGGCCTTCTTAACATCGCCTGCGTAAACGCTGATGTTCTCCAGGGAATCCTTCACGAGCAGAGGATCGCTTGCCGCAAGATCCATCGCCCTGTGATTCTCACGGATTATCATCTCATTCATGCCCAATACGGCATTGATGGGTGTCCTGATCTCATGGGACATGTTCGCCAGGAAGTCGCTCTTCGCATTATTGGCGCTCTCTGCCCTTACCTTCTCCTCCAAAAGCTCACCCTGAGCCTTAACATACGGTCTTACGGTAAGAAGCGCCAGGACGGCACCGACCATGAGCGAAATAACAAGGATTATCACATACCCGATCACCGTGGATCTGGTCTGAGCCGAGAGCTGGTCTTCAAACCAGCTTACGGAGAAGTCGACTGCGATAATGCCGGACACGTTGCCCTGCGCGTCAAATACAGGGCTGTACGCACTGTAGAACTCTCCCCACTTATCCGTATAAGGGGTCTCGTCCACGGCAGCTCTGCCCTTTGCGGCACTTGAAAGCGCTACGGTGTGTTCGACACTATCGCCGTAGCTGGCAGGATCTACAAGGTCTAAGTCCATCGTGAAGATAAAGCTGTCAGGACCGGCTTCCTTGATACAGTAAACATATTCAAGCTCTACATTGTCCCTGAAGACCGCAAGAGTGTTATAGATCTTGTTGTAATTGTCATCGCCTATGGCATCTTCCGTGAGATACTTCATGTCTTCGCCGCTGACAGAACCTGCAGCACAGTTGGCGATGTCGAGCATACGCTGCTGGATGGCCTTGCGGATACCTACTCTGGATCTGTAGATCGAGACTGCGCAGAAAAAGATACTGGAGATGAGCAGAATGAACTCTACCATAAGAATGATCTTGGTAGACAGACTGTGCTTTGATAACACGGTGCATTCCCCTCCGTTTCTGCGATTTTATAACTGAATTATACTATCTAATAAGATACAGTAAAATCAATGATTTATGAGGTTTGAATCCCACGGTTCCGGGTGCCGGAAATGTTGCTTTCTGTGTCCGCCGAGAAGGCAACAAATAAGGCAACATTGGCATTGTTGCCTCTAATGTTGCTCTTTTTGTCCGCCCGGAAGGCAACAAACCCTTAACAGTGTGGTCCGCCTCCACCGTGTTGCAACGCTCCCAGACAAACACAAAAAAAGAGGTCACCCCTAAGGATGACCTCCGTAATCTGCTTTTCGATTATAACTTACGATTAGCCTTCAGCGATAGCGCCTGTAGGGCAGGAAGCTTCGCAAGCACCGCAGGATACGCAAACATCGGGATCGATGTTGTACTGTGTATCGCCCTGGGAAATAGCTCCAACGGGGCAGCCGTCAGCGCAAGTACCGCAAGATACGCAAGCGTCAGAAATTACATATGCCATAAATAATATCCTCCTATTCAGATAATGAGATGATTATTCCATAAAACCCAAAATACAACAAGTATAAGAAAGGGTGTTTGTCAAAAAACACCCTTTTCTGCCACTTTTTATTACCTTAAAAATCGACATCGGTCGGAAACCTTAACCTTCGTCACCGTCCATGTCGCTGTATGCTCCGTTCATGTCGGGATAATCGTTGAAATCATTCTTATTGGAGTTATGTCTGACCATATCGCCGTTCAGATCCTCAAGATCAGCCCATGAGAACTTCTCGATCTCAGTCTCGCTCTCGGATATGAACTTGATGTTCAGTGTCTCTTCAATGTAGTTAACGTCAGTGACCTGTCCCATTCCGCGGGGTGTCCTGACTCTGGCACCGGGCTCGGGAAGTCTTCTGTGTGCATCGTCATAAGCTTCCTTCTCAAACTGGAGGCAGCACATGAGCCTTCCGCAGGCACCGTTGAGCTTGCCGGGGTTAAGAGATAAGCCCTGCGATCTTGCAAGCTTCAAGTTGACGGGCGCAAAACGGTTAAGGAACGAGCAGCAGCAGAGCTCTCTTCCGCACATGCCGATTCCGCCTACAAGCTTTGCCTGGTCTCTCGAACCGATCTGACGGAGCTCGATCCTGGTGCGGAATGTGTAAGCCAGATCCTTTACGAGCTCTCTGAAGTCTACTCTGCCGTCAGCCGTGAAATAGAATGTCAGCTTCTTCATGTCGAAGGTATATTCACAGTCGACAAGGTTCATCTCTATAGAGCGTGCGGCTATGAGCTCCTTGCATTTGAAGAATGCGTCCTTCTCTTTGGCGCAGATATCGTAATACTTCTCGAGTTCCTTCTCGCTTGCAATACGCTTGATATAAGGGATATCTTCGGCCGTCTCCTCGGCATAGGGTTCCTGTGCTACAAAAGCGATCTCTTCGCCTGTCTCGAGTTCCACCATGACCGCGTCGCCCAGTGCGAGCGAATAGCCGTCACAGCGGAATCTCAGCGTGACGCCGGCATCTCTTGTTCTTAAGTTTACGATCTTCATTTTTTAAGCTCCTCATGTATTCGAAGAAGCATGGCGGATGCGGAGGAATCGAAATTCGAATTGACCTCCAGAGCCCTTAAGAAGGTATTGACCGCCTCAGTGCATCTTCCAAGTTTAAGTGTTGTTATATGTTTGTTCGAGGCAACGAAATTCTCTATTGCCTCCCTGTCTGCTTCGTTATTGATCTTGCGGCAATCAGGATAATTGATAAGCCTTGCGACATCGTCAAGGAATAAAAGGATCGCAGAAGCTGCGATCTTCGCATCATCCTTGAAGCCTGTTAGGACGTCAACATAGTCTTCGAGCACATCGATATATGACGCCGTTGGCATACCGATCATTATGCTGTTGATCTCGTGCCTGATGCTTACGCCTGAGTCCTCCCTGGCAAGGCTTATGGCCTTCCCCGGTATCCTGCCGCTGTTATATACGGCCGCCTTGACCTTGGAATCCTTAAGATCAGGGCAGTTGGTCTTTACTATCTGTTCCAGTTCCTCCTCGGAATACGGATCTAACTTTATCTCCGTTACTCTGGACATGACCGTATCAAGAACAGCATCGGTATTCGAACTTGTAAGGATGAATACCACGTCTTTCTTGGGTTCCTCGAGCGATTTAAGAAGAGCGTTCTGGCTCTCTACGCCCAGATAATCGAAATCTATTATGAATGTCTTAGTCCTTGCAAACTGCGGCTTTAAGTAAGATTCCGCAACGACATTGTCCTTAATGAAATCAACTTTTACATTCTTGGTATCCGCGGGCTCATAGACTCTGGTGATGTCAGGTGTCGTGAAGTTGTCGAAATACCTGCAGTTGGAACATACTCCGCAGGCGCCGTCCGGGCCTGCATCAGAGCACATAAGAGCCTTTGCGAATTCTTCTGCGATGAGCCTTTTACCCATACCGGCAGGACCTGAGAGCATGTATGCTCCGCTGCCTCTTCTCTGAGCTTCGGCAGCTAATCTGAGCTTTATCTGCTTCTGTCCTGTGATATTCGAAAAAGCCATCAGATCTTCCCTTCCAACGATCCCTTCACCACTTCAAAGATCTCATCTATTCCCCTGGAAGCATCGATCGTGATCACACGGCCTTCGGAAGACTTTGCAAGCTCGAGATAGCCCCGTCTTACATCTTCCTGGAACTTGAGTCCCGCAAGCTCGATCCTGTCGGATGCTTCGCCTCTCTTGCCTCTTCTCTCCAATGCTTCTTCGGCACTGATATCAAAGAAGAAAGTGACATCGGGCTTAAGACCGCCTGTGGCAGCCATGTTAAGGCCTGCTACAAAGTCCATGCCCATGCCTCTGGCCATCCCCTGATATGCAGATGACGAATCAAAGAACCTGTCGCAAAGAACGATCTTACCTTCTTCTAACGCGGGCTTTATAACTTCATCCGTTATCTGGGCTCTTGCAGCCTCAAATAAGAGAAGTTCGGTCCTTGCCGTCATCTGGGTATTCTTCTTGTCAAGGAGGATCTCCCTTATACGCTCGCCGATAACGGTTCCGCCGGGTTCCCTGACGAAAATGAAGTCCTTGTTATTTGCCTTAAGATAATCCTTAAGGAGCTCGCACTGCGTGCTCTTGCCGCACCCGTCAATGCCTTCGAAAGTTATAAATATACCCTTCATGATCAGTTGAGATTGATATTCTTGAGCGACGCGATCTCAAGATAGATCTCCTTGGTTATTCTGGCATTGTCGCTTCTGATATCTTCGATGGTCTCAACCTTCTTGACGTTCTTGGCGACTTCGGCGTCTAATTCTCTTGAGCGCTTATTCTTGGGCTTGCGCTCACCGTTGAACTGCTGCCTCTTCTCAGAGCCCTGGTTCTGCTCGCGCTTATTGAACTTGTTGTTATTGTTGTTCTTGTCGCGGTTATTCTGTCTGTCGGAATTACGCTCGCGGTTCTGATTCTGAATCTGGTTCTGGGCCTGGTTCTGATTCCTGCCTTCAGCCTGAACCTCAGCGTTATCGCCCTTCTTGTCATATCCGCCCTGTCTGGGACCGTTATTCCTTCTTCTGCGGTTACGGTTGTAGTTGTTCCTGCGGCCGTCCTGCTTCGCAGGGTCGAATTTCTGGCGCTTTTCTCTGTTCTGGTCGCCGCTTCTGTTGTCCTGCTGCGGTACAAATGCGCCCGAATTGTTTTCTGACATAAATTCCTCCATCTTTCTAAATGACGTGCCTAATTATAAACTTTGATACCTGATAACTCAATTATCCGCGCTTCCGATAAAGGGACACTTCTTTATCGTCAGGGTGATCTTGGCCCACATCCTTAAGTTCTCTTAAGGGGACCGTTACAAATGACCTGAGATACCACCTGGGATGCGGGATCGTAAGTTCAGGCTTCATTATTACCTTGTCTCCGTAGAAGATGATGTCTATATCTATCGTTCTCGGGCCCCAGTGAACATCTCTTTTCCTTAGAAGATCATTCTCGATCACGTGGATCTTATCCAGGAGCTCGAAAGGTCCGATATCCGTGTAGAAACCCACGCATGTATTAAGGAAATAAGGCTGGTCCTCAAGGCCTACGGGCTCTGTCTCATAGATCGAAGCCTGCTTAAATCCTTCAACGCCGGGCAATGTCTTCAGAGCTTCTTCTGCTGCAAGGATATTCTCCTCACGGTTGCCTAAGTTGCTTCCCAGAGAAAGGATAACGAATTCCTTTTTATTCCTCTCAATGGTTACTTCCATCGTCTCGAAAATGCCCTTTACCGGAGCCTCGGGCTTCGATACGGTAACGATGACCTTCTCAATGCGGCTGTCGGATTTAAGGACTCCGTCCGCGATCTTCTGTGCAAGATGTTCGATAAGATCGCCCGTATCGGAAGTAACGATCTCCTTTACAACTTCATAGATCTTGGAATAGTCTGCGGTATCGGCAAGATCATCAGTATAGCAGCCCTTGATCCTGTCCATGAAGATGTCCAGTGAAACGATGAACTTCTGGCCGTCCTTCTTTTCGAAATCAAGACAGCCGGTATGTCCTTCAAATTCCATTCTCGAGAGCGTTATCTTATCCAAATCAGTTATCCTTTCACAAATTCGCAAATGCGTAGAATGACTCGTCAAAGCTCTTCAGAGCCATCCTCGTTGCTGCGACATTATGGACCCTTACCATCGAAGCGCCGACCGCTGCGGCCATGAACGAAAGGCCCGCGGTGGCATAATCGAGCTGGGCTTCGCCCGCCGCATCACCGCCTGCAAAAAGCCTTGCATATCTTTTCCTTGATGCGGCATAAAGAACAGGGTGCTTTCCCTGCATGCCCAAAGAGAATAATGAAGCGCTGAGCTCAGCATCCTGGATCCTTGTCGTGCCGAAGCCGATTCCGGGATCAGTCATTATCATGTTGTCAGCGATGCCGGCTTTCCTTGCGATCTCAATGCTCTCAGTAAGCTCTCTTACGGCTCTACTGCTTATCGTCTCGGTATAAGGGAACGGATCTCCCTTAGTCCTAGCGTTAAACATCAGGATGCATCCGGTGCCGTTGTCACCGACGGTCTTAGCCATGTCGGGATCTCCAAGAAAACCTGTGATGTCATTGATTATGTCGGCGCCTGCGGTAATTGCGGCAGCTGCCGTAACGGACTTGAAAGTATCTACAGAGAGCGGAGTGTCAAAGCGGCTCCTTATGGCTTCCAAAGAAGGAATGAGCCTCTCCATCTCCTCTTCCGCCGTGACAGGAACAGCGTTGGGGCCTGTTGCCTCGGCACCGATGTCGATGCAGTCAGCACCTTCACGGATCATCCTCGCGCACTGGTCTACGGCAGCATCAACGTCGGTATATCTTCCGCCGTCGGAGAATGAATCGGGCGTAAGATTTAAGATGCCCATGATGAGCGTCTTCTTGCCGAACTCGAGCGTCCTCGCACCGCACTTATATATTCCTGTGAATCTTCCGTCAGTTGAATTCATCTTGCGTCTCTCTTTTAGATTCCCGCACGCTGTCTGTTGATGAGTGCGAGAGCTTCGTTTCTGGTCCTGATGTCGGATCTGCATCCGCCTCTCATAGCAGAAGTGACGGTCTTCGAACCGGGCTTTCTGATGCCCCTCATGGTCATGCAGAGATGCTCTGCTTCAAGAACGACGCATACTGATCTTGCATCTACGGCCTTCTCGATGGCATCGGCGATCTCGGATGTGAGTTTCTCCTGAAGCTGGGGCTTTCTCGATAATGTATCGACGATCCTTGCGACCTTGGAAAGACCGAAGATCTTGCCGTCCTTCGGGATATAGACTACGTGAGCCTTTCCGTGGAAAGGAAGAAGGTGATGCTCGCACATCGAATAGAACGGGATATCACCTATGAGTATCATCTCATCGTTGCCCTCGCCGTGGAAGGTCTTGATGTCCTTATTGATATCTCTGTGAAGTCCGGCGAAGACTTCCGCATACATCCTTGCGACTCTCTGGGGTGTCTCAAGAAGGCCTTCCCTGTCCGGATCTTCACCGATAGCTTCGAGTATATCTCTTACGGCATTCTCGATCTTCGGGAGATCCATATTCTGACGGCTCTCCTCAGGGATCGAATTGTCATTTGCGTAATCGTACATTTATCTCTCCTTCGTTCTTACAGATACTTTTTGCGGTATTCCATGGGTGTCATGCCCATCTGCTTTCTGAATGCGACATTGAACCTCTGGGGTGAAGAGAAACCGGACTGCAGAGATATCGCGGAGACCTTGATCTCGTTATTCTGCAGGAGTTTGCAGGACTTCTCGATCCTCTTCTTCATGAGATAGTTCATCGGGCTTATTCCCGTCTCATCCCTGAAAGCGCGGGTAAAATAACCCTGGCTTAAGTAAACATAAGATGCGGCCTCCGATACGGTAATGCCCTGATCGAAGTTCTCATCCATATACTGCTTTGCGATGGCAACGAGCTCTTTAGCCTTGCCGTTCTTGACGCTTAAGCTCTCTTCCCATTCGCTTCTTAATGCTCTTGAGAGGATTATCATGAGCTCTACCGTAAGTGTATGGATCATGAGGTCCTTTGCATAACGGTTGTCCGAATGCTCCGTTACGATCCTTTCTGCAAGCTCATTGATCTCTTTCTTCTCATGTCCCTTGATGACAAAGAACGGAAGCCTGATCATCTCGTTATCCTCAGTGATGCCGAGATCTGCAAACTTCAAAAAGCTCTCGAGTGTTATTTTCGCGAGCGAACCCGGAATATTGACACTCGGGCCCGCATTCTTGTTCTTGGCTTCCTTGTTGACGGAATTGCTGCCTGATTCCTTGGTAAGCTTAAGATCCGAAGTATCATGAACGAAGCCGAAATAGAGATTGAGCATGTCGGCCTTCTCGCTCTTTATCATGAGCTTATGTCTTACAAGAGGTCTTATAACGACTACTGAACCCTTGGTGAGCTGGATGGTCTCACCGCCGATCACTGCTTCGATCTTGCCTTCGCGGAGGCACAGCAGTTCATGAGAATTATGCATGCTCTCATCAGGCAGGAAGTCTTCCTTATCGTAGGAATGCTCGAGGCCTTCAATGACTATCGGCACCGAACCTTCTGACAAGAAAACGTCGTCTTCAATAGCAGATAAAAGCTTGTTTGCCATATATGGCTCCTCTCTTTAGATAAAGTTGATAGCGTCGATATAGATCTCGCCGTTACGGTCTTTGTCCTCAATGTATATTCTCAGGCTGTTAAGTCTGATGGGTCCGTCTTCGGAATAATCCAGGGTGATCGTCTGCCAGGTAAGCTGCTGGCGGATCTCGGCTTCACCGAAGTCTTCGACGATCAGCTTCTTTTTCTTCTGGTCAGGATTAAAGATCGACAGCTGGATCCTTGTTCTTCCGTAGATCTCGATGGGCGAGAAAAGCGAAGCGTATTCGAGGCACGGTTCGAAGCCGTAGAGCGACTTGTCCGTCTCATAACGGATCCTCAAAGATGCGCTGCCGGTAAGCTTGTGGATATTGTCCTGGGATATGATTCCCTTGCCCTTGAACGTCCTGTAGATCTCAAGATTCTCAAAATCAGATTCGGGTGTTCTCTTGCCTACGAACTCCAGCTTGTCGCAGTGTGTGAAGCTTAAGTCGGGTGCGAAATAAGCAGGATCCCTGTCGAATCTGAAAGGCAGGATCGGGAGATCCTCACCGTTCTTAAGCGTTGCGTCATGCGGGAAAGGCGTGAAGCCGTAAGTGATGGACTGCGGCTCTTCGATATCGTCTCTCCAGACCATTACGCACATACCATAAAGGCTCTTTGCGTGCGCGGGATAGAAGATACGGTCCTCGCCTGCAACGGCAAATCCCGTGATCTCGCCTGAAGCATCCTGGCTGTTTAAGCCGGAATTGAGATTGCTGAACTTGATGATGCGCTTATTGCCTGCGATCTCGATGTCGTTGGGCTCGGGTGAAGACTTGCTCATCTTCGGCGAGAAGTGTGTTCCGAGAGCGATCGTCGCAAGACGCATGCCGAGTATGAAGCTTATCGTCTTATCGGGAAGCAGCATGTCGTGCATGCTTACGATTCCGGAAGGCATGCTGAGCATCTTCGTAAATGCCGTAAAGTTCTCATTGAACTCGAGCACGCTGTAAGGGTTGTCGAAGTCAACGTCATTGGGATGCATCGTTACGAAAAGGATCGAAGGCATTACTGTCTCATCGAATACTTCCTTGGGCTCGAAAACATCAGCGAGCGTCGTAAGAAGTCCCATGAGGAAGAGATCGTATCTCTCGAACATGAGCTCACCCTTATCAGGCGAGAAGCAAAAACCTCGTACTGCAAGGTTCTTCAGAGGAACGAGCTTTGTCCTGTAAAGGATGGACATCCTGTACTTGAGCTTTATGAACTTTCTCATGTCAGCCCGGCTGAGCTTGTCGTCGTCCTTCTTCTCGGGGATCATGCCGAAGTCAAGCTGGCTTGCGGAAGAGAATGAGATATTCTCCTTGTGGCCCTTTGTCTCGTTGAGCGTACTGTCGCCGGTCGTCGGGAAGTCGATATCAAGGGGCTTGATGTCATCAGGATCCTGGCCTTCGAGTCTCTTGATCTCATCCTGCATGGAGATATCGATATCGCCTGATTCAATGGTCTCCTTGTATTCTTCCTTGAGTTCTTCGGCCTTCTTCTTTTTCTCGTCGATCTTGAGCAGGTTCTTATATGCGTCCTCGTCGAGATAAAGGCCTGCCTTCTTGACGACATCCTTAAGAGCTTCCACTCTGTCAAGCGCGAAAGGAGCGATCCAGTTAAGGATCGTCGAATCGTTATATGAGAGATCGACAATGCCGACAGGATATGAGATCTGGTCACTCAAGCGGTATGCAAAAGCAAATGCGGAGGATGAGACCTCTGCAAGCTTGGCAGTATCAGTAACCTTGATCCACTCGGCATTCTTATAGTGGGTCTTGTCTTCGTAAGGATAGATCTCCTCACCTTTTTCGAGGCCTGAACGTGAAGGCATGAAGAATCTCAGGTAGTTCATTACCTTGCGCTTCAGGGGAGCCTTGGTGGCATTAGCTTCCTTCATCGGGATCGAGAGGAAGTCGGAACCCAAGAACACCCATACGTCGCCGCATCGCATATCCGTAAGCGTGGTCTGGTCAGTAAGACACTTGAACGTGAACGTATAAGCATCTGAAGAAGCCTTGTAAGGCGGGATGGTAAAACTGAAGCGGCCCTTGGCGTTGGTCGTGGCCTCGCGGCTTAAGATGACACCGTAATCGGTATCGAGCTTACTGACCTTTCTTCCGTCAGTCGGGTCCTTGACGATCTCGAGCGTAACAGTCGCTGACGGAGCCGCAATACCTTCTATCTTATGCTCTACGCCCTGCTGGAAAACGCACTTGCTCATGAGCCAGCTTGGCAAAATTATCGGATTTATCTGCATCTACTTAACCTCGGAAAAGTAAAATCATTCTCATCCGAGTATTATACATTAAAAATTTAATAAAAAGAAATTTGCATATCAGGCGTATGTCAGGCAATCAGACTTCGGCAATGAGGACTTCTATTCCCTTGGCACGGCACAAAGCAACGCTCTCGGGCGAAGCGCCTGAATCCGTAACAAGATAATCGATCCTGTCAGCAGGAATAAAGGAAGATGCCGAATCTGCGCCGAGCTTGGTGGAGTCGATCAGGGCTACGATCTTCTTTGCCCTGTCTGCGCAAAGCCTCTTAAGTTCAAGCTCAAAGAAATTATCACCTGAAAGTCCGGCATCGGCAGAAAAGCCGTTTCCGGAAACGAAATAAAACTCAGCTGAAAGCCTGCCTATCATTTCCTTGGATGAAAGTCCCTCGATCGCACCCGAATGGGGCCTTAACATGCCGCCCAGGATTATGATCGACTTGAAGTTGGAATTTCTCTGAAGCTCCATGGCCGTATGGATTCCGTTGGTTATGACCGTAACATCCTTTGCCTTCTTGAGGTAAGGAATCATATGAAAGGTCGTGGAGCTTGCATCCATGAAAATGGTATTTCCGTTTGCAACAAGGCTTGCGGCCTTTGCACCGATGGCATTCTTGAGGTCAACGTGGGTAACGGCCCTGACCATATAGTTCTCGCCGCTGTATGAGGACATCTTGTGTGGAAGCTTGATACCGCCGTGGAATCTTACGATCGCGCCCTCTCTCTCGAGAGCCCTGATATCCGTTCTTATCGTGGCGCCAGTAACGCCGAGCCTTGATGAGAGAACGGTCGTATTGATCTCGCCCTCAGCTTCAAGGATGTCCAAAATCTGTTTTCTTCTGTCAGGATTATTCATGCAAAGATATTATCAAGTGAAAATCAGATAGTCAATTATCTTTCATTTGCCTTATTTCTGAAAATGCTGATAATCCTTGGGACTTGACCAGTTTCCGCCCCATGACCAGCCTTTTTTGGTAAAGAGCTTATATGCCTTGTCCGATGTCGTAATGACGTGCGCCTTCTTGGAAGACCTGTTGCTTACGTAATCGGCGGCATTGCTGTGTGAATACTGGGGCTTGCCGTCTTTGTATGTAACATAAGGATTCTGCATGGGATTGATGTCGATCGCCCTGCCCAGAGCATGCTTGGAGAGCTTGCTTCCGCCGGTTGCGGCACGGTAGCAGAAACATGATGTGTTATTTGCTTCAATCGAATTCCAGTCAGCGGTACCGGCGTTCTTTTCCCAGAAATTATCTATCAGATACATCGAATAGATCTGATAACCATCCGAAAAGAGCTGCTTGAAGATCCCGAGCACTTCGTCCGCAACGCTTTTATTTACTATCATTTCGCCGACCTGAATATCATTATTGAAATTCCTGTGGAGCATCTTGAGATATCTCAGGTCACTTAACTTGATGTCATTGTTCTTCTGGTAAGACTTGCCGTTTATCCTCTTGTATACGCTGTCTCCCTCTTCGATCTTAACGGAAGTAAAATACTGCGAGAGATTATTCTTATCGATCTGGCCCTCACTGAGGAGCGTTCCTGCAGAAAGATCCGAAATGCTCGTAAGCTGGTCAGGTTCTGACGAGAGCGCGAAAAATACCTCTTCTCCCGTTGTCTCTTCAGATGAAGTCTCCTGCTCTTCCGACGTTGCGGGAGAAGGCGCAGCCGTCACTGCAGGTGTTCCCGAAGGAGTTTCTGACGTACTTTCCGAAGTGCTCTCTGAAGAACTCCCTGAAGAGCTCTGAGATGCACTTTCCGTTACGCTTTCAGTTGTGCTTTCAGTCGTACTCTCCGTCGTGCCCAGGGCATTTATCTCAGACTGAACCGAATCCAGATACAGGGTCCCATCCGTTGAAGCTTCCGTAACGTTGACCTGTGACCCGCTGCCATTTAAATACTTGGCTGCGAAGATAATGGTGCCGGCGACTATTATGCACATTCCTGCGATCAGAAGTGCCGTAATAACGTTCTCTCTGCGCTTTCTTCTCTCAGACAACTCAAAAACTCCTCAGATGTAACAATTTTCCGGGGAGCATATTTCCCCGAACAATCTTATAACAGTTTATCTTTTTCTCGTCAATTATGTTATTTAGTAACCGAAGTGTTATAATGGTCGGCGAAATGCGCCTGTGGTGAAATTGGCAGACACGCCAGATTTAGGTTCTGGTGCCGGAAGACGTGCAGGTTCAAGTCCTGTCAGGCGCACCAAATACCGCAAAAAATAACACCCGCACTTCGAACAGTAATTGCTGACGCAATTAACTCGTGCGTGGGTGTTTATTTTTTGCTTAACGATTAAAAGAACTTGAACATAACGTTTAACCCGTACAGGGTATATGTTTTTGCTCTCGATTTGCTTAAGGCGTATAATCGCATTGTATCAAATCGTTTTTAGGAGCCCCTCATGACCGGTAATCAGGAACCAGCTGTGAATAAGAAGGATTTCTCCCTTACATTCTGCCAGGTCATTTCGGCTTTATCCGTTACAATACTTCACACAAACAGTTTTTGGGATTTCTCGGCTGATGAACATTACTGGTTTGCCGCAAACATTATCGAGAGCGTTTTCTATTTTGCCGTTCCCGTATTCTTCATGATCACAGGCATCACGCTTGCCGATTATAAGGACAGGTATTCTACAAAGACATTCTTCAAAAAGCGCATCGAAAAGACCCTTATCCCTTACATTGTCTGGTCTGTCCTTGCTGCTCTGTTCATGCTTGCAACAGGCGTACTGAAGCCTGCGGATATTACACCTGTCTGGGTTATCACGTCAGTTATATGGACAAACAACATAATCACATATTACTGGTTCTTCGGGGCATTATTTGTGTTCTATCTGCTGATGCCGGTCATAGCTTCCATAAAGAAGGAGCAGAAGCTCACCGTTTTCAAATGCTTTATCATCGTTATCTTCATCATAAATGTTTTCGTATTCTTCATACTCAGATTATCAGGCATGTATCCTGAAGTGATAGACACGAGCGGGATCGGGTTGGGAAATCTGATCTTTGTCTTCCTCGGGTATTACGTTTATAAAAAGCCCCCCACGCTTATCGCAAAGATAGTCATCTATATACTTGCACTTGCAGGTTTGCTGGTACACATGATCGGAACATATCAGTTATCCATACGGGCAGGTCATATCGATGAACTGTTCAAGAACTATCCGAATTTCCCGAGTGTTTTCTTCGGACTCGGAATGTTCATCCTGTTAAGAGATATTGCTGCCAAGATCGAGAAGATCGGTTGGCTTAAAAAGCTCTTTGAATTCCTCGGGAATTACAGCTTTGAAGTCTTTCTGCTCCATTGGTTTATAATCAACATCACAGATCTGATCATAAAAGCCGATAAGCACTCTCTTGTATACAGTCTTATTTTCCCGTTGCTGATCTATGCGGTCATCATTCCGGTCACATGGTGTCTGAGGAAGATCACCGTTATCAGGAAAATCGTTCCGTGAGGTAACAGTTATGAATATCACCGGCATTAATTTCAAGCACACAAGGATCAACATATCCGAAGAGTATACATTTGATCACACTACCGAATGGGACATGCCGTTCGGGGGCGAAGATCTTGTCATAACCAAGATCACAAGAGATGAGACTGACACCAAGATCTGCAAGTATCCTCTTGATCAGGGAATTATCAGCCAGTTCAAAGGCCTGATCGCCAAATTCGGCATCACGGACTGGTGCGGAAAGACACCTGCCCCGCCGAAGATCATCGAACCGGGAAAATCCGGAATTGCCTGCATTCTTACGCTTAGATCCGATGACGGGACAGAATCGGAGATCACTTTCCGGGAAGCACCTGAGGATACAGGAAAAAAGGCTTCTGCTGAGTTCAGTTTACTTCTTTTCGAGCTTACTAAAGACGATAAAAAACTGTCAGAGGAAGTCATCTACCCTACCCTTAAAGAATGCCGTAACATCAAGGAAAAGCACGGTCCTGTCATCGCCGTTGAGACAAGTTCTTTTGAATCCGGCATGATGTATAACAGCAATATCTGGCGCAGGCAGACGATCCGTAAGATTCCCGATAAGGAAGGCATCGTACGCGTTACTTTATACAGAAAACAGGGCGATCTTCCCGAGCAGACCGATATAAAGGAAGTTGAATCAGATATCTTTACCGTGATCCAGGAGATTTCAGACAAGGAAAACATCCCTGTCTGGCACTATGCATCCATAGATCCGAGCATTCCTCCGGAATATGTGGTTATGGATTATTCTGCTTCTTCACGCATCAACGTCTACTACGATGACTCGCTGATAACGGGCGCTCCGAAGATCAAGCGTACCATAGGCGAATCCGCCTGCAAGATGGGAGGAAAGGAAGTCGATAAAAAGCTTTCAGAGCTCATTAACGAATGCGTTTCGCAATCCGGCGCAAAGATCGAAGTATCGAACGTAAATCCTTTTCTTGCACCTGTTGAGGGTACGCCCGGCACGATGACCGGATTCATGGGTATGGGGATATTCCAGGCCATGAACACGGCACAGCAAAAGCCTGCCGATAACATGCCTTCGCCTGAACCCGCCGGTCCCTGGAACTGCAAATGCGGCCAAACGGGCCTTACATCAAAATTCTGCCCTGAATGCGGCAATCCGAGGTGTTAACATGAACGTAAGACGCGCTGAGATAAAGGATATTCCGGGAATCTTAAACCTCCTTGTACAGGTCGATATGGTCCATCACGAAGGACGGCCCGACCTCTTCAAGGGGCCTGCCACAAAGTACAATGCGGAAGAATTAAAAGGCATAATCGCAGACAAGAAGACTCCTGTATTTGTCTGCGTTGATGACAGCGGTTTTGTTGCAGGACATGCATTCTGCATCGCCAAGCAGGAATTAGACAACTCCGTGCTCACGGACATTAAAACACTCTATATCGACGACATCTGCGTCGATGAGAAAGCAAGAGGCAAGCACGTCGGCACGATGCTATATGAACATGTCAGGAAATACGCTGAAGACAACGGTTTCTACAACATCACGCTGAACGTCTGGGAATGCAATCCCACAGCAAGGAAATTCTATGAATCTCTGGGCTTTAAGCCTCAGAAGACAGGAATGGAGGTAATCCTCTGATGCCGGCTGTCATTGACATCAAAATACCCCTTTTGTATATTAAAAACGGATAAACAGATAAGAGGGGTAGTTTTTATATGGCAATCTGGGATAAACCTGCTAAGGCCGGCGGCCCTGGCAGTTCAGAAGCACAGACATTTTCAGCTAATTCCGTAAAATGTCCCAACTGCGGTTCCAATCTTGTTTTCGATCCCATCCGCGGTGAATGCATCTGCAATAACTGCGGCGGAGTTTTCGATCCTTCCACGCTCGATAAGATCGGTGCATTCGGCTTTGTTAATCCTGAGAGAGATTACGACGGCACGATAGAGATAAGCAAGGAAGATGCCGAACGTGTCGAGATAGTCTGCAACTCTTGCGGCGCCCAGATCGTAACCGACAAGAATACGGCATCGACATTCTGCGCATTCTGCGGCTCCCCTGCCCTCGTCTCAAGAAGACTTACCAGGGAGTTTAAGCCTGATTACATCATTCCATTCAAGTTCGATAAAGAAAAGGCAATAAGTCTTTTCGAAGAGCATTGCGCAACAGTAAGCCACCTCCCCAAGAGCTTCAAGTCAAAGAAGATCCTTGAGAAGATGACAGGCCTTTATGTACCGACATGGATCATATCGACTGAGGTCGAAGTCAATGTCGCCGGAAAAGGCAACAAAGGCAAGATGGTGGATGAGGTCTATACCGAGACCCATGCGAACACCTTGAGCAATTACACGATGCTCACATTCGGCAAGGTCAAATTCAGACTGAACAATGTCCCCTTTGACGGAGAGATCAGGATCCCCAACCGTCTTATGGCGGCCTGTGAACCTTTCGATTATTCGGAGCTCATCAAGTTCAGACCTGAATATCTCCAGGGCTACTTTGCCGAGAAATACGATGAGCAGCCGCTGGACATGACAGACAGGATCTATAAGCGTTTGGACAGATATGCTTTCTCTGTCTGCGAGAAGATCACATTCGGATACGATACCTTCGTTCCTGATACCAACGCAAGTTATACGAGCTACAACAACCAGAACATCAAATATGCGCTGCTTCCCTGCTGGTTCCTGAACATTGAATTTGACGGCAAGAGCTATCAGTACATAGTAAATGGCCAGACAGGAAAAGTTGCCGGCGATTTCCCTTACGCCAAAGGCTGGGAGACTATCGAGAGAACAGGCAAAAGAGCCAGGATGAATGCGGTAAGCATCAACTCAGGTCTTCGCGCATCTCTCTATCTGCTTCCCGCACTGGTGCTGGCATTAGTCCGGTTATTCCGCTTCGGTGATACATTCAAATGGATGAAGTTCGTTTATACCAATCCCGTTGAGCTGTTCATAGTCCTTATCACCATGGGACTTCTTACATATTTCCTCGCAGAGATCCTTCCCAAGATCCTTCACAGCAGGGAAAAGAAAGACATTGAATCTCTGTCTAAGGCAAGCAGCCATGACATAGCCGAAGAACAGGGTGTAGAAGCTTATTTTGATACCTCCTTCCCTGTCGTTGCATATGAGACGACGCAGGACTTCGTATCATTGGAAGGCGGCTGGAGATACGGCGAGGAAAAGCAGTACGATTTCATTTCCGCACAGCCTGAAGCCGAGGAACAGACCTATGACGAGAACGCTACCGAATTTGAGAAACAGGGTCACGGCAGACGCATGATGCACTGATGCTTCATGCTTTCTTAAGTCTGTAGGCACAGGCTCCGTCAGCAAGGCATATCTATTACCCCCGTTTTCGATGTCATTCATTGTACTACATAACATGAATTATGCACGCTGCAGCCCGTCGCTTCACACAAAAAAGACGGTGCCTGTTAAGACACCGTCTGAAGTTCTTTGTTTGTTCCGTATCAGAGCTGAGGGGTATCGTTGTGCTGCGTTCTCGGGCTCTTGTTGACATGGATGAACATGTTGTGCAGGAGGTTAACGCTCGTAAGGATAACTTCACCCTGATTGAGCTTTCTTACGTGCTTGATCGCATAATCGTCAAGGTGGCTCTCAACTGCACGGATCTCATCGTTGAGCATGAGTCTGTGGATGAGCATCGTACCGATCTGACCGAAGAGGATCGGTGATACGTCCTTCGGGTTCTGTGTTGTGAGGTAAAGGAAGATACCCTTCTTACGGCCCTCTCTTGCAAGGAGCGTGAGACCGCCGTGATATTCCTTGTCGGAGTATCTGGACTTGGCATATCTGTGTACCTCATCGATGAAGAATACGAACGGGCAGACATCTTCTCTGGACATAACGAATGTACTTACAAGGTCGATGATCATGCCGCCGATACCTTCGGATGCACCGAGTTGTGACGTATCGATGTAAAGGCTCTCTTCAGGAAGATGAATGAAGTCTTCGATAACATCGAGGAGGTTATACATGTTAGGATCGTTGGAGAAGAATGACAGGAACTTCGTGTTCGTCATCTGGTACTGGATCTTCTGAACGAGTGAAGAGTTGAGGTTTGCTCTCAATGTATCGTAGCGGTACTTGAAGTTGTAATCGCTGTCTCTGTCAGGTTCGCAGACAGACTCGGCCTGGATCTGCTCAGGAAGGAGCTCGATGTTGAAATCAACGTCGTCCTTGCCTACAGATGCGATATTCTCCTGAACCTCTTCGATATCCTCACCGACCTTCGGATAGTAAGTATTCTGGCCGATCTTCTTCATATAACGGAGTGATGTGATAGCCTCGGAAAGGACAGCGCCCTGCGAGCTGTTCTCGGTCTCGAAAAGCTTCTCCCACTGCTCCATTGAGATCTTTCCGGGAGATACCGTAGTATCAACACCAAGCGTGAGCTTTGTGATCTCTTCGTTTGTGAATGCGTTTCTGTACTCGCCCGTAGGGTCGATGATAAGAGCCTTTCTTCTTGTGGAGACAACCTTATCAAGGATAGCGAGAGCCGTTGTGGACTTACCGCTGTTCGTAGCGCCGATGCACATAAGGTGACGGTTGAAGAGCGTGCTGGGCTTAAGGCAGACCTCAGCCTGTGACTTGTTGAGGTAAGTAGCGAAAGCCGGAAGCGGTTCCTCATTCTCGCCCGTGAACTCGAGTGAAGCCAGGAAAAGCTTATAAACATCGTCCGTCGCAAGGTAAACCTTATCGGTGATACCGAGAGTGTTGAAGCCTGCGAGCTGGAACTTGTCGGAATCTGTAGGCATGAGTGAGATCGTGTCGATGCAGATTTCCTGATAGTCGTTGGCCTTAACGTCACCGGTCTTCATCTCATAGATGCTCTTTCTGGAAGCCTTATTCTCAAAAACCTCGCCCAGGAACAGACCAACTACCGAGTCGATGATTACGAAGTTGTTGATCGTGTTAGGCAAAAAGGATTTGTTAAATCTTGTTCTGTCAGACATAAGATCGAAGTTCTCGACCTGTGCAACGCAGTTACTTCTGTATACCTGGGTTACCTTGCCGATATAAAAATCCTGGGGATTCTTTCCTGCATAAAGAGCTTCAATGTTCATGTAAAGCCTCCTGAATTGTAATGTGAATGGACCAGGGGTCCAAAAAAGCACTTAATATATTATATAACCCCGACAGCGAAATTGGTAAATTTTTCTTTAAAATCTGATATTATATGTATCGGAATATATCTATTTTTAAGGGATGGTAATATGGCAATACTTAAGAGCAATGTATGTAATATGTGCGGCGGTCTTCTCGATATCGATATCGACCGTCAGGTCTACATCTGCCCTTTCTGCGGTGTCACCTTCGATTACGAATACTTCCGTAAGGACAATGTCCTGCAAATCGCCAAAAAAGCTATGCTCAGAAAAGAGTTCGGCGGAGCCGAAGATGCCTTCACTTATATGCTCAAGAAGGATCCCCATAATTTCGAAGCTTTAAGGGGTCTTATTCTATGCAAATGTAAATGGGGTTCATTTACGCCTATGTTCCTCGAAGACGGAGTCTTCCTCCAGCCTAATGATCCTGTTCTGATCAATGCGATCGAGAACTGCCAGCCTGAATTCAAGGATTATTTTGAAATGATAAAACAGGCTCTGGAAGTGCTTCATTGTTACAGAAAAGGAAGAGCTGAACTCGCAGATCTCGAAGATGATAAAAGGATCTGGACGAGCAAACTTAACGACATTTGTCTGTCTCAGGCAATCAACGATTCACGCTTCGTCAGATGGTGTGATGATTTTCGCGATTCACTGACAACAAGCAATGGAGAATCTTTCCTTGGGTTAGTTCTCTACTTTGGTATTGGAATCCTTTTCGGTATTGGAGCTGCAACGATCGTCGGCAAAATGTACTGGTTGCCTGTTTTGATTATCGCAATTATCATTCTGATCGTCGTGATCTACAATGTAAAAAAGCAGTTTAATGACAGGGCATTGGAGGCTACCAAAAAGCCCCTCAGGGACAGGCTCAAGATCATAAGAGAAGACATGGATAAATTGAATGACGAGACAAATGCTTATATGAAAACCTATAAAAATCTGGTAGGAACGATAGTTAACACCTATCCGATCGTCGATGAGGAAGGCAACCGTGTTGGAACAACCTTTGGAACCATGCCGGTAATGAAAATGAACAAGAAATCTCCGGACTTCCCTTCATCAACAAAAATGCATTGATAAAAAAGCCTGCCTCATTTGAGACAGGCTTTATTATTTACTCGTCATCAAGCTTAAGAACGCTCATGAAGGCTTCCTGAGGAACCCCGACAGCGAAATTGGTAAATTTTTCTTTAAAATCTGATATTATATGTATCGGAATTTATCTTTTTATAAGGGATGGTAATATGGCAATACTTAAGAGCAATGTATGTAATATGTGCGGCGGTCTTCTCGATATCGATATCGACCGTCAGGTCTACATCTGTCCTTTCTGCGGTGTTACATTCGACTACGAATACTTCAGAAAAGACAATGTCCTTGATATCGCCAAGAAATCTATATCCAGACAGGAATTCGGCGCCGCAAAGGACGCTTTCGATTACATGCTGAAGAAGGACCCTCATAACTTTGAAGCATTAAGAGGCCTTATCCTCTGCAGGTGCAAATGGACTTCACTGAGACCCATGCTCAAAGAAAAAGAAGTCTTCCTTCAGTCTAACGATCCTGCTTTGATGAACGCGATCGAAAAATGCGAGCCCGTACACAAGGATTACTTCAACACGATCAAGGAGTCTTTGGATGTTCTTCATTCCTATAGAAAAGGAAGAGCCGAGCTGGCAAAGCTCTCAGATGATCTGTCTGTAAAACGGAATACTTTAATAGACCTTGCAAGAGCGCAGGCGGTCAACAGGACACGTTTCACGCAAGGCTTCTCCGAGCTTATTGATTCAATGATCATGGACGACGGCAGATCGTTCATCCCGATAATGGTCATCGGTTCATTGTTTATTCTCTATGGTCTCGGATATGCCACTTTCGCCAACAGGCAATATTGGATACCTGTAGTGGTATTCGCAATATTAGCGCTGATCATCGTGATCTACAACGTACAAAAAGCATTTACGAACAAAGCTATAGAAGCTGCCAAAAAGCCCGTCAAAGGCGCAATTGATGTGCTCAACGTGAAGATCGATGAATTAAATAAAGAAAACAATGAATTGATCAGAACCTATAATACAATGGCCGCAAAGATAGTAAACACCTATCCTATCGCCGAAGTTGAAGAGGTCCCTGCCGAAGGTGACACCGACTCCAAACCGAAAGATTCCAAAAAGTCTTCCGGCTTCCCTTCACCATCCAGAATGAGCTGAAAAAAAACACTGCGAACGGCACCTGCAATTTGCAACGCGCGAAATCGTACCTTTTTCGAGGTCAAAAACGTACGAAAACAAAGCTTGCTCTGAGCAAAGGGTAAAATCGTACCTTTTTCACCCTCAAAAACGTACGAATTGAAGGTTTGCTCTGAACAAAGGGAAATCTCACTGTTTTTGAGGCAAAAAGCATGTTCTGAAGCCTTACGGTTATCCGGCAGTCCCGCCCTTGCATCTGATAAAAAACACTGCCGTTTTGAGGCAGTGTCTTTATCGCTTTTATTTACTCATCATCAAGTTTAAGTACGCTCATGAAGGCTTCCTGAGGAACCTCGACAGAACCTACCTGTCTCATTCTCTTCTTACCTTCCTTCTGCTTCTCGAGGAGCTTCTTCTTACGCGAGATATCGCCGCCGTAGCACTTGGAAGTAACGTCCTTGCGGTAAGCCTTGATCGTCTCTCTTGCGATGATCTTGCCGCCGATCGCTGCCTGTACGGGGATCTCGAACTGCTGCCTCGGGATGTTCTCCTTGAGCTTCTCGCACATCCTTCTGCCTCTTGCATAAGCCTTGTCGGCGTGAACGATGAACGACAATGCATCGACCGGATCGCCGTTCAAGAGGATATCAAGCTTAACGAGCTTGGATCTCTGGTATCCGGCAGGCTCATAGTCGAGTGAAGCATAGCCTCTCGTGCGTGATTTCAAAGCATCGAAAAAGTCGTAGATGATCTCATTTAACGGCATCCTGTAGTGAAGCATTACACGCTTCTCATCAAGATACTTCATGTCAGTGTATTCACCGCGTCTCTCCTGACAAAGTTCCATGATGTTGCCGACATATTCCTTCGGAAGCATTATCGTAGCCTTTACGACGGGCTCTTCCATATAATCGATCGATGCCGGATCAGGCATGTTCGTAGGATTGGAACAGTCCACAACGGAGCCGTCAGTCAGATAGATCTTATAGATAACCGAAGGCGCGGTGCTGATAAGATCGAGATTGAACTCGCGCTCTAATCTTTCCTGGATTACCTCATAGTGAAGGAGGCCTAAGAATCCGCATCTGAAGCCGAAGCCCAAAGCTGCCGATGTCTCAGCGTCGAAAGAAAGCGCCGCATCGTTAAGCCTTAACTTCTCCAAAGCATCCTTAAGATCGCCGTATCTTGCGCCGTCAACGGGATAGATACCGCAGAATACCATCTGCTGGATTCCCTTATAACCGATAAGAGGCTCTTCTGCGGCGTTGTCAGCGAGTGTGACAGTATCGCCGGGAGCCGTATCTCTTACGTTCTTGATAGAAGCGCAGATATAGCCTACCTCACCTGCCTTGAGGCTCTCTGTAGGCACGAGTTCACCGGGATGGAACATGCCGAGCTCTGTTACCGTGAACTCTTTGCCGGAGTGCATCATCCTTATGCGGTCACCTGTCTTGACGGTGCCGTTCTTAACTCTGACGCTGACGATAACGCCTTTGTATGAATCGTATTTGGAATCGAAAACAAGTGCCTGCAAAGGGAGAGTCTCATCTCCTTCAGGTGCGGGAAGGTATTCGACGACCTTTTCGAGCACTTCATCGATATTGATATCGCTCTTTGCTGAGATCAAAGGCGCATAAGAAGCGTCGATACCGATATCGTCTTCGATCTCCTGACGGACCTCTTCAGGTCTTGCGGAAGGAAGGTCGATCTTGTTGATCACGGGAAGGACTTCCAGGTCGGCATCGACTGCAAGATACACATTTGCAAGCGTCTGCGCCTCAACACCCTGAGAGCTGTCTACGACAAGGATCGCGCCGTCGCATGCTGCCAAAGACCTTGAGACCTCGTAATTGAAGTCCACGTGACCGGGAGTGTCGATGAGGTTAAGAAGATATGTATTGCCGTCAGATGCTACATAAGGAAGTCTTACGGCCTGTGATTTGATCGTAATTCCGCGCTCACGCTCGATATCCATGTTATCGAGGATCTGGTCCTGCATCTCGCGCTTCTCCCTAACGTGGGTATGCTCGATCAGGCGGTCAGCCAGAGTGGACTTGCCGTGATCGATGTGCGCGATTATGCAGAAGTTTCTTATGTATTTGCGATAGTTGCCGCTCATTTAAGTCGATATCCTTATGTGAGTATTTTTATCTCGTTGAAAGGGTACACTCTGATGACGCCGACTGCCTTGATCCTGTCAGCAGTAAAAGGACCTAAGTTACGTGAATCGTTGCTTACCGGTCTGTTATCACCTAAGCAGTAATATTCATTATCGGCAAGCGTGATCTCGTTATAGCCTTTCCTTATGCCGTCTTCCATCATGGTAGTCTTGATGCCGCCTGGCAGATAGTTCTCAACGAGCTGATAGAAATCAGTACCGTCAGCAGCCTTGATATAGACGCATCCGTCAGCGATCCTTATTGTCTCTCCGGGAAGGCCTACGATCCTCTTAACGAGATATTCCTTGCCGTAATAACCTTCCATGTGGCTGCCGTCCAGGATAACGATATCGCCTCTCTTGAACGACTTGAAATATGTGGAGAGCTTCTGTGTGAAGATCGCATCTCCGGAATTCAATGTGGGATACATTGAATCGCCGTTAACATTGTCTTTCTGGACAAGGAATACAACGATGAAGATTCCCGCAAGGATACCGATGCAGATCGTACGGAGCCAGTCAAAGACCTCGTATGCCACGGTGCCCTTCTCGAGCTTTCTGTGCTTCGCGAAGACCTTCTCATTTGAAAGAGACTTCTCTTCATTAAGCACATCTTCAGCGGAAAGTTCCCTGCCGGAAGCATCTGATGCTTCTGCCAAAGACCCTGCTTCAGTTCCGGCTTCAGAGACAGACGTATCACCCGCCACTGCGATTTCCTTCTTCACGGGTTCATCGCCAAACACGACGTTCCCGTTATTGTTCTTCAATTCGTCATTCATCTATTCTATTATCTCCGTTTTTTATTCTTCAGCTGATTCAACCTTGGTAATGCTGATGTGCAGCTCTTCAAGCTGCTTGTCCGTTACGTATCCGGGCGCATCCATCATGATGTCCTGGGCATTCTTGTTCATCGGGAAAGGGATTACCTCACGGATAGTCTCCTCGCCGGAAAGGAGCATAACCATACGGTCAACTCCGGGAGCGATTCCTGCATGCGGCGGAGCGCCGTAGCAGAATGCGTTGTACATAGCGGGGAACTTCTTCTTTACGTCCTCTTCGCCGAGTCTTACGAGCTCGAAAGCCTTGATCATGATCTCCGGATCGTGGTTACGTACGGCGCCTGATGAGAGCTCGATGCCGTTAACAACGAGGTCATACTGGTCAGCCATGATCGTAAGAGGATCGATCTCGCCGCGCTCAGCCTTGAGAAGGACATCAAGTCCGCCGGAAGGCATCGAGAAAGGATTGTGGCAGAACTCGAGTTCGCCTGACTCCTCACCGATCTCATACATCGGGAAATCAACTATCCAGCAGAACGCATACTGTTCCTTGTCCATGTGGCCCGGAACTGCTGCACCGAAGGTCTTGACGAGAACGCCGGCCATCTTCTGTGCCTGACCCTTGTTGCCTGCTGACAATACAACGAGTGTATCGGGCTTAAGGCCGAGCTTTGCGATTACTTCATCCTTCTTAGGAGCTACGAACTTGGAGATACCTCCGACGATCTCGCCGTTCTCATCCATTCTGAACCAGTAGCCCTTGCTTCCGGACTGGATCTCGCAGTCAGCCATCGTCTTGTCGATGAACTTGCGGCTCTCGTGGAAGTCAGAGATAACAACTGCCTTGATCTCGCCCTCTGAGAAAGGTGCGAACTCTTCTGTTCTTAAGAGTTCCGTAACGTCTGTAACTGTAAGGTCGATACGGAGGTCCGGCTTGTCCGTGCCGTACTTCTCCATTGCCTCAAGATAAGGAATGCGCATGAAAGGAGAACCTGACGCCCTGTTGTACTTTCCGTACTTTGCGAAAACAGGAGGCAGTACGTCTTCGATGATCGCGAAAACATCTTCCTGGCTTGCAAAAGCCATCTCCATGTCGAGCTGGTAGAACTCACCCGGGCACCTGTCGCCTCTTGCGTCTTCATCTCTGAAGCAGGGTGCGATCTGGAAATATCTGTCGATGCCAGACACCATCAGGAGCTGCTTGAACTGCTGGGGTGCCTGCGGCAGAGCATAGAACTTGCCGGGATGCTTTCTTGCGGGAACGAGATAGTCCCTAGCGCCCTCAGGTGAAGAAACCGTAAGGATAGGTGTCGTGATCTCCATGAAGTTGTGGTCTATCATCGACTGTCTTAATGCAGCGATGACGTTGCTCCTGAGGATGAGATTCTTCTTTACCTCAGGATTACGGATATCGAGATATCTGTACTTAAGTCTAGCTGCTTCATCAGCTTCCCTGCTGTGATTGATCTCGAAAGGAAGCTCATTGTAGCGGCAGCGTCCGAGCACCGTAACCTTCTCGGGAACGACTTCGATGTCGCCTGTCTCGAGCTTGGGGTTCTTAGAGCTTCTCTCTCTTACAACGCCCTCTACGGAGATCGTTGATTCCTTCGTGATAGCCTTGAATGTCTTCATCATCTCGGCTGTCTCGATAACGATCTGTGTTGTGCCATAAAAATCGCGGATAACTACGAATCCAAGCTCAGCGCCTACTTCACGGAAGTTCTCCATCCAGCCCGAGAGCTGAACCTTCTTGCCGGCATCAGTGATCCTTAATTCTCCGCATGTATGAGTACGTGACTGCATATATATTCCTCCAAAATTGTTTGCTTATTTATCTGCGAGATACGCTGTGAGTTCATCAAGCTTTACGGGCGTCTCAGAGCCGTCAGCCATGTTCTTTACCTTGACTTCGCCTGAGCTGAGCTCGTCATCACCGATTACGGCAAGGAAAGGAATTCCCTTCTTGCCGGCGTATTTCATCTGTGACTTGAAAGACCTGTTCATGAGATCTCTCTCGCATCCGATGCCGTTAAGTCTTAACTGGTAGCAGATCTGTGAGATCTTCGCGCCTGCGTTCTCACTCATGCCGACAAGATAGATCTTAACATTCTCATCCTTGGTGAACTCAACCCCCTGAGCCTCCGCTTCCATGAGGAATCTCTCAATACCCATGGCAAAACCGATACCCGGTGTAGCAGTTCCACCGCAGTCTTCAACGAGTCCGTCATATCTTCCGCCGCCGCAAATAGTACCCTGCGTTCCGACATTCTCTGATACGAATTCAAAAACTGTTCTGGTGTAATAATCAAGACCTCTAACAATGTTAGGGTCAATATCGTACTTGATGCCTACTGCATCGAGGTTTGCCTTAAGGCCTTCGAAATGCGCCTTGCAATCATCGCAGAGATAATCAATAAGTCTGGGCGCAGACTGTACTATCTCCTTTTCGCCGTCGATCTTGCAATCAATCATTCGGAGCGGATTCTTCTCAAATCTTGCCTGGCAGTCCTCACACATAGTACCTACGTGAGGTCTGAAATGATCCTTGAGTATCTCGTTATACTTGCTCCTGCAGGCAGGGCATCCAATTGAATTGATGTGGAGCGCGATATTCTTGAGCCCCATGCGCTTAAAGAAAACGTCGATGACACTAATGATCTCTGCATCGATCTCCGGACCTGCGCTTCCGAAAGACTCAAGTCCCAACTGGTGGAACTCTCTTCTCCTGCCCTTGGCCATCTTCTCATATCTGAAAGCAGTGATGTTGTAGAAAAGTCTTACAGGTGAAGGCAGAGATGACATGCCGTTCTCTATGTAAGATCTTACTACACCCGCAGTACCCTCAGGTCTGAGCGTTATGCTCCTTCCGCCCTTGTCATCAAAGGTATACATTTCCTTTGTAACAACGTCCGTTGTATCACCAACGCCTCTCTGGAACAGATCTGTCTGTTCAAAAGTAGGAATCCTTATCTCTTCATATCCGAAGCTGTGGCAAACATCAGCGAACATCTTCTCTGTCTTCTGCCACTTGTAAATATCTGCCGGGAGGATATCGCCTGTACCCTTCTGTGCTGCGTATCTCATCATAGTTCTCCTAGTCTAATAAATAACACGCGCTATTATAATATTAAAAGGGTCAATTAACAACCTGAAAGGCGTGGTTTTGAGCGGCAGTCTTCACGGAGCCGTGTATTTTTTGTGTAGCATTTTGTGTATGAACGGCGGAATGAACGGCACTGCCGCTGGTTTTGCCGTTCGTTTGGCCTAAAATAGTCGTTTTGAACGGCAGAATGAACGGCGCCGCCGCTGGTTTTGCCGTTCGTTTGGCCTAAAATAGCCGTTTTGAACGGCAGAATGAACGGCGCCGCCGCTGGTTTTGCCGTTCGTTTGGCCTAAAATAGCTGTTTTGAACGGCGGAATGAACGGCACTGCCGCTGGTTTTGCCGTTCGTTTGGGAATCCGATGTTAAAAACATGCATTACATTTATGCTTGCGACTGTAATTATCCCTGTCCGCGCAAAACGCAATAGATCGAGCTTGCGTTTCTGCACAAGCGAACGGAGTGAGCGCGGAAGCCCTAAGCAAGCGAGATATTATTTGCGTTTTGCTATATACGCCATCCAGTCATTCTTGGACTGCTCAGCGATGATCTCCATGCCGGCGGCCTTGAGAGCCTCGATGACGCGCTCTTTCTTATTGTTGATGATGCCGGAGCATACGAAAATACCGTCATCTGCAAGATCAGAAGGAATATCGCAGGCAATCTCGGCGATGACGTCAGCTATTATATTTGCGACGATAAGGTCATAAGGCGCATGCTTTACGCTCTTGAGCTCGCCCGTGTAGCATTCGATATTGGTGCATTCGTTGATCGCGCAGTTCTCTTCGGCAACCTTGACAGCCATGGAATCGATGTCGACGGCGTCAACGCTCTTGGCGCCGAGCTTGCTCGCGATTATCGCCAGTATTCCGGAGCCGGTACCGAGGTCCAACACAGTAGTATCGGGCTTGATCACACGGTCAAGGATCTCTGCGCACATTGATGTCGTCTCGTGGGTGCCGGTGCCGAATGCGGAGCCGGGATCCAGGATTACTTTAACCGCATCCTTTTCGAGCTCGGCATCGCCTTCTTCCCAGGAAGGACAGATGACGATACGGTCAGAGAGCTTGAATTCCTCATAGTATTTCTTCCAGTTGTTGGCCCAGTCTTCGTCGTCGACATAACGGAAGCCTTCAAAGCCCTTGCCGACATCAAGGAACTCGCCGATCGAAGCAATGCGGGACTTAATGAAGTCCATGGCCTCAGATGTCGGAAGTTCTTTATCTGTGAGGGAGCCGTAGATCATGCCGACGCCGTCAGGGTTGGCGAACTCTTCGCTCTTGGCGCCCATGCGGATCACGCCGTCGTCTTTCTCGGCGAAATAAGCCTTGATGACAACGTCCTCGCCATAGCTCTCGATCGTTCCGTCATCGCAGTAGCTTAACGGGTCGTTGTCTATGGTGTTGCGGAATTCCATTGGGTCCTGTGACGCAATGCCGTCAGCGCCGACCTGCGCGAGCATCTCGCAGATCGCATCGGAAGCTTCTTCAGTTGTCTTGATCGTAATCTCTGCCCATCTCATAATCTTGTCCTCTAACGAAAAACAAGGGGATCCGTTCGTCAGGATCCCCCTGTGAATTTACTTAAACAGGTTCTTTATCCTCTGGAAGAACTGGCTCGATCTCATGTAGTTGCGGTCTGTAAGAGTGTCGTTAAACTGCTTCAAGAGCTGCTTCTGTTCGCGCGAAAGGCCTGTCGGGACTTCCAGAACGAACTTTACAACGTGATCGCCCTTCATGTTGGGATTGCCCTTGTTTGGGATACCCTTGCCTCTTATGGTGATCGTGTCGCCGGGCTGTGTGCCTTCCTTAAGGGTGTACTTTTCCTTGCCGTAGATGGTGGGAACTTCGACCTCACCGCCTAAAGCGGCCTGTGCATATGTGATCGGTACGCTGCAGGATGTGTTTATTCCGTTGCGCTCGAAAACATCATGCTTCTTGACCCTGAATTCGATGTAAAGATCGCCGTAAGGGCCGCCATTCGTACCGGGTTCGCCTTCGTTTCTGATAGGAAGGAGATCGCCTGTATCGACGCCTGCGGGGATCTGTACGGAAAGATTCTTGACTGTCTTAAGTCTGCCCTTGCCTCTGCACTGGCTGCAGGGTGTCTTGATCACCGTTCCCCTGCCGTTACACGTAGGGCACGACTTGGTGACCATGGTCATGCCAAAGAGGGTCTGTGTCTGCTGCTGTACTCTTCCGGCGCCTCGGCATGTGGGACATGTCTCAGGTGTTGTGCCGGGCTGTGCGCCTGAGCCGTTACAGGATTTGCAGATATCTTCCTTGGTAATCTGGAATGTCTTGGTGCAGCCGAAAGCAGCCTCCATGAATTCCAAAGCCATGTGATACTTAAGATCGGCACCCTTCTGGGGACCTGTACGTCTTCTCGAGCTCCCTCCGAAGCCGCCTCCGAAGAATGAGCTGAAGATATCACCCAGGTCAACGTCGTAAGCGCTGTATGCGCCACCGCCGCCTCCGCCGAATCCGTTAGGATCAACACCTGCGTGGCCGAATCTGTCGTATTTGGCCTTCTTGTCAGGATCAGACAAAACCGAATAAGCTTCGTTGACTTCCTTGAATTTGGTCTCAGCCTCTTTGTCGCCCGGATGCAAGTCCGGATGATATTTCTTTGCCTGCTGTCTGAAAGCCTTCTTTATCTCGTCATCGGAAGCATCTTTGTTTACTCCCAAGACCTCATAATAATCTCTAGGCAATGAGGAACCCCTCCGTTCTGTTATACATGTTCCTTATACAAGTTTATCCGGCACATCCATTACGGAAGTGCCGGATTATTGTATCAGATTTTATCCGGATTAGAAGTCGCCGCCTGCGTTCTTGAATCCGTCTGAGCCTGCGCCCTGGTTAGGGTCAACTGACTCTGAGCCGTAGCCTGCGAAATCTTCAGGTGAAGGCTGTCCCTGAGGACCCTGAGGGCCTGCTCCCGGAGCACCCTGTGCAGGACCTGCTGCCTGGTAGATCTTCTCGGAGAGCTTGTAGAGAGCCTGTGTAAGGTCTTCTGTGCCCTTCTTCATAGCATCTGTGTCATCCTTTGCGATGGCATCCTTGAGCTTGGAGATGCAGTCATTGACCGGAGCCTTGTCTGCGTCAGTGATCTTGTCACCTGCGTCCTTCATGGTCTTTTCTGCCTGATAGCAAGCTGTCTCAGCCTGGTTCTTTGTCTCGATCTTCTCTTTGTTTGCCTTATCCTCTGCAGCATGCATCTCTGCTTCCTTGACTGCCTTCTGGATATCTTCCTCGCTCATGTTGGAAGAAGACTGGATCGTGATCTTCTGCTCACGGCCTGTGCCCTTATCCTTAGCGCTTACGTTAACGATACCGTTAGCGTCGATATCGAATGTAACTTCGATCTGCGGAACGCCACGGGGTGCGGGTGCGATACCGTCAAGGATGAAGTTGCCCAATGTCTTGTTGTAAGCAGCCATCTCACGCTCACCCTGAAGTACGTGGACCTCAACCTGTGTCTGGCCGTCAGCTGCCGTGGAGAATACCTGGCTCTTCTTTGTAGGGATCGTTGTGTTACGCTCGATCATCTTTGTGCATACACCGCCCATTGTCTCGATACCGAGTGAAAGAGGTGTAACGTCGAGGAGAAGGAGTCCCTTAACGTCGCCCGTGAGGACTGCTGCCTGGATAGCTGCGCCGATGGCAACGCACTCGTCAGGGTTGATGCCCTTGAAAGGCTCCTTGCCGAAGTAATTCTTGACTGCATCCTGGACTGCAGGGATTCTTGTGGAACCGCCTACGAGAAGGATCTTGTCGATATCTGAAGGAGATACTGAAGCATCGCTCATAGCGCGCTTAACAGGATCCATTGTCTTCTGAACGAGGTCAGCTGTGAGCTCATCGAACTTAGCTCTTGTGAGAGTGATGTCCATGTGCTTAGGACCTGTTGCATCTGCCGTGATGTAAGGGAGATTGATGTTGGAGGATGTAACGCCGGAAAGCTCGATCTTCGCCTTCTCAGCTGCCTCTCTCAATCTCTGCATAGCCATACGGTCAGATCTTAAGTCAACACCGTCAGAGCTCTTGAAGGACTCTACGAGGTAGTCAACTATCTTGTTATCGAAGTCATCACCGCCGAGCCTGTTATTACCTGCTGTTGCGAGAACCTCGAAAACGCCGTCTGCGATATCAAGTACGGATACATCGAATGTACCGCCGCCCAAGTCGAATACGAGGATCTTCTGGTCGGATTCCTTATCAAGGCCGTAAGCAAGGGATGCTGCCGTAGGCTCGTTGATGATTCTCAATACCTCAAGACCTGCGATACGGCCTGCGTCCTTTGTAGCCTGACGCTGTGAGTCAGTAAAGTAAGCAGGAACAGTGATGACTGCCTGTGTTACGGGTGTTCCGAGATAAGCCTCTGCGTCGCTCTTGAGCTTGGAGAGGATCATTGCGGAGATCTCCTGAGGTGTGTACTGCTTATCGTCGATGGATACCTTATAGTCGGAACCCATTTCTCTCTTGATTGACTGGATCGTACGGTCAGGATTTGTGACTGCCTGTCTCTTTGCTACCTGTCCGATAAGTCTCTCGCCTGTCTTTGTAAAACCGACGACTGAAGGTGTTGTTCTGTTGCCCTCGGGATTCGGGATGACTACTGTCTCCGAACCTTCCATAACTGCAACACATGAATTTGTTGTACCAAGGTCGATACCAATTACTTTTGCCATTTTAATTTCCTCCTGAAGTTCTTTTCGAACTTTCTAAAAAATCTATCACTTACTTTATGCTTTCTTGCTGACAAGGATCTTGTCTACAATACCGTAATCCAAAGCTTCCTGAGCTGTCATCCAGTGATCTCTGTCGGTGTCCTTCATCAAGGTCTCAAGATCTTTGCCGCAGTTGTCTGCGAGGATCTGGTTGAGTCTCTTTCTTGTATCCTTGATGTGGTCTGCTGCGATCAAGATCTCTGTTGCCTGACCCTGAGCTCCGCCCAAAGGCTGGTGGATCATGACTTCTGCGTTAGGAAGGATGCATCTCTTGCCCTTTGTTCCTGCAGAAAGGAGAACTGAACCCATTGAAGCTGCCATGCCCATGCAGATCGTCTGAATGTCCGGCTTGATAAGACGCATTGTGTCTAAGATCATGAGACCGTCAGATACGGATCCTCCGGGGCTGTTGATATAGAACTGAATATCCTTATCGGGATCCTCTGCCTCGAGGAAGAGGAGCTGAGCCGTGATAAGGCTTGCTGTTACTGAGTTGACCTCTTCGGAAAGAATAACGATCCTTTCTTTGAGGAGTCTT
>Ga0310695_10002477_pt1 | contig 38923 bp, 39 predicted proteins | sample RumenRJG_04DNA_FD_203882 | JGI IMG/M metagenome (GOLD analysis project Ga0310695, IMG submission 203882) | Bovine rumen microbial communities from Lethbridge, Alberta, Canada - RJG_04 (v2) (version 2) | ecosystem: Host-associated > Mammals > Digestive system > Stomach > Rumen | place: Canada...
AATGAGTGCTGTGAAATCATATTTTGATTTTGCTGCCATACATACTATTTGTGGCATTCCAACAATCACTATTGAAGGTACACCAGATGACTGGAGAAAAATCATCAAGAAGGTTGAGAGCCTGAGAAACTATGACCTCAGTTGGTGGGTAGATGATCTGAAGCCTATACTTCAGGAGTTTGTCAATGCTTCAGAAGGCAATGTCAACAAGGATTTCTGGCAGAACATTGTGAAGAAAGACCGCCCAGAGAGTATGAAGAAAGGGGCAGGATGTGGAGTTAAAGATGCGACAAAATTTGATGGCTGGTTCCTGAAGTTTATGCCATTTGATAAGGACGGTCGTACCCCAGATACTGTGGTATATGGCAGAAACGACATGCTTCCAAGCGTAGTAAGTGCTCCATTCACCTATGTCGTTAAAGATTCTACAGGAAACATTTTCAGCAAAACACCAATGGAGATTATGTCTGGTTTTGTAGGTATTGATGTAAATGAAAAAACCTATACCATGCGCCCACACATCGGTTGGATGGTGTCAGAGAAAAACAACAAAGGTATTGCAGAAAAAATACAAAATTCAATGGGGATTATCAGGGTGGATAGAATCCCTGAAGAACTAAAGGAAATTGAGCATCTGGAAGATCTAACATTAGAGTTTACCAATGACATTGTAATACCAGAATGGATGGATACTGTAAAGATTGACTATTTAACGCTCAAAGGCAACATAACTCCAGAGCTTGTTGAAAATCTAAAAAAACGCTTCTATGACAGAGAGGTGAATGTTCATGAAACAAATGTCACAATATCTGTGAAAGAATAGCTCTTTCAACTCTACACAAAAGAGGATGACGTATCATTTCTCTACATCATCCTCTTTTGTTTTTGAAAAGCATAATCGCTTTAGATATTTGAATCGGTTTCGTCTTTCATATCAATGAACTGGCCTTCGCTATCGTAGAACTCATACTGAAGCATAGCGAGTTTCTGAGATGGGATGACGCTGACGCCAAGTCCGTATTTCATCTGCCACTTACGTTTGATGGAGATAAGTCCTTTTGTGATGTAAGCCTCAACGTATGGATGAACGTAGAGAGTGAACTTATTGATACCCACTTTATTAACGAGAGTTGCAATCTTATTTTCAAGCACCTCGGTAAAGAGCATACTTGACTTGATTGTACCTGTTCCCTGACAAGTTGGGCACACTTCCTCAACAGTCACATCCATAGCCGGACGAACACGCTGACGGGTAATCTGCATGAGACCGAACTTAGACAGAGGCAGGATGTTATGACGAGCCCTGTCCTTCTGCATATTCTTGCACATTCGCTCATAGAGCAACTGGCGATCCTCAGCAAGATTCATATCAATGAAGTCAACGATAATGATACCGCCCATATCACGCAGACGAAGCTGACGGGCAAGTTCATCGGCAGCACCAAGATTCACGTCAAGGGCATTTGCTTCCTGACCATTAACGCCACGAGCGCGATTACCGCTATTGACATCAACAACGTGCATAGCCTCGGTGTGCTCAATAATGAGATACGCACCATGAGCATAGTTTACAGTCTTGCCAAAGCCAGACTTTAACTGACGGGTGACGTTGAAATTATCGAAAATTGGTACCTTGCCAGTATATTGCTTTACAATACCGACCTTATCAGGTGCTATGAGAGATACATATTCACGAACCTCATTATACACCTCCTCATCGTTTACATAGATATTCTCGTAGGTAGGATTGAAAAGATCACGAAGCAAGGCGACGCTTCTGCTTGTCTCTTCATAGATAAGCATTGGACGCTTTGTGGTACGCTGCATCTTTGCAATAGCATCTGTCCAACGCTTGTAAAGCACCTTTATCTCATTCTCAAGATCCTCAACACGAAGACCTTCAGCAACGGTACGAACAATGATTCCACAATTCTGTGGACGAAGCGTCTGAACAAGTTGCTTGAGACGCGCACGCTCCTCTGCACTCTTTATCTTAGAAGAAACAGCAACCTTAGACCCAAATGGGATAAGGACAAGATAACGACCAGCGAAGGAAAGCTCACCTGTAAGTCGAGGACCTTTGGTAGAAATAGGTTCCTTGATAATCTGCACGAGAACTTCCTGTCCGACGGTAAGAGCCTGAGCAACAGAACCTTCCTTTTCAAGATCAGGCATACGCTGTGCATTCTCAAATGGCATGAGATGCTGATGGTCACTATTTACCTGCTTGATATACTTGGCATACGAATTGAAATGCTGCCCCATATCAAGATAGTGCAAGAATGCATCTTTCTCGAAACCGACATCCACGAAGCAGGCATTAAGACCAGGCATGATCTTACGGACTTTAGCAACATAGATATTGCCGACACTAAAGGATGCCGACCGAGGTTCGGTCTGATACTCAACCAGATCCTTATCCTCCAATAGTGCTATACTAATCTCTTTCTCCTTTACGTCAATTATTACTTCGCTTGTCATTTTACGAAAATTACGAGTTTTAGTTTAATGGGCACTCTCTTCACAAAGAATGGAAATTAGGGCGTGCACAGCATAGTCAATATGATGGCACGCCCTATTCAGCCTGATAACAGAATCGCTACAGGCACACGTCAGAGCTTACTTGCTCTTATGACGATTCTTGCGCAGTCTCTTCTTACGCTTGTGAGTAGCCATCTTGTGGCCCTTCTTCTTTTTTCCGTTAGGCATAATTTTTTGATTTTTTTATGTTATATATAACTTTAAACCTTGAATAGAGTAGCGGTGGATTAATCCTCTGCTGTTACCTCTTCACCCTTCATACGCTGCACAAAGCTCTTAGCAGGCTTGAAGCCTGGGAAATCGTGTGGAGCAATGAGAAGAGTTGTTTTCTTAGAAATATTTCGAGCAGTCTTTTCTGCACGATGCTTTACCTGGAATGTACCGAAACCACGGAGATAAACATTCTCCTTGTTACACATAGAATCCTTAACGCACTCCATGAATGATTCCACAACAGCTGCTACGTCTCTCTTCTGGAGACCTGTGTTGGTAGTGATTTCGTTGATAATATCTGCCTTTGTCATATTAGTGATTAAATTATATGATATTTCAAAATTTGCGGTGCAAAGTTACAACATTTTCTTGTCATTCGGAAATTTTTTAAGCATTTTTTTCTCTAATCATCTAAAATATTGGTAGTTGAGTGTAGAAAATTGGACTTTTATACTTGTATATGAAACTTTTTTAGTAATTTTGCACCTTATTAAATAATGAACATACGAATTAATGAAAGTTTCAATAGTAAAATACAACGCCGGTAACATTTTCTCGGTCATCAATTCTATTAAAAGACTCGGCATAGAGCCGCTTTGGACAGACGATCCAATGGAGATTGCATCATCCGACCGAGTAATATTCCCAGGACAGGGACATGCAAGAACAGCAATGGAATATCTGCGTGAGCATAATCTCGACAAGGTAATCGCAGATCTTAAACAACCAGTTCTCGGCATTTGCATCGGACAGCAGCTTCTTTGTCAGCACTCTGAGGAGGGTGATACTGACTGCATAGGAATCTTCCCAATCAACGTGCGTCGTTTCCAGCCAACCTGCCACGAGCAGAAAGTTCCTGCAATGGGTTGGAATGCAATACACGATTTGAAATCTCCACTCTTCAAGGGACTCAACGAGAACGACTATGTGTATTTCGTTCACTCCTACTACTGCGAGATGTGTGATTTCACCGCTGCAACAGCCGATTACATCCTACCCTACTCTGCATCCCTGCAGAAGGACAACTTCTTTGCAATGCAGTTCCACCCGGAAAAGAGCGGAAAGGTAGGACACAAGATTCTGGAGAACTTCATTAATTTAGGTTAGTGATTAGAGTTTAGAGTTTAGCGTTTAGCGATTAACGCAAATAGGTAATTCGTAATTAGTCATTCGTAATTAAAAATGATTGAACTCATCCCAGCCATAGACCTTATTGACGGCAAGTGCGTCCGTCTGACAAAAGGTGACTATGACAGCAAGAAAATATACAACGAAGACCCAGTAGCCCAGGCTAAGGAATTTGAGGATCTCGGATTCAAGCGTCTTCACATCGTTGACCTCGACGGTGCAAAGAGCAAGCACATTGTTAATGATGCCGTGCTACGTGCCGTTACATCAGCAACAAACCTCACCGTGGATTTCGGTGGTGGAATCAAGACAGAAGAGGACATCCGCAAGGCATTCGACGCAGGTGCAAGTATGGTGACAGTAGGTTCTGTTGCCGTTACACATCCAGAGCTTTGCATAGAATGGCTCAAGACCTTCGGTGCTGAGCACATAATTCTCGGTGCTGATGTCCGTAATGGAAAAATTAGCATCAATGGATGGAAGGAAGACTCAAGCGAGGATCTTCTGCCATTCCTGAAGACTTACATCGATCACGGAGTAAAGAATGTACTCTGTACGGAAATCTCAAAGGATGGAACTCTTGCAGGTCCTGCTATTGAACTTTACAAGCAGCTTATGGAGGCTTATCCAGAAATGCACCTCATTGCTTCTGGCGGCGTTTCATGCAACGAGGACATCAAGGCATTGGAGGCAGCAGGCATTCCAGCCGTTGTGTTCGGTAAGGCTTACTATGAAGGAAAAATCAAGGTAGAAGGACTTATATGTTAGCAAAAAGAATCATACCTTGTCTTGACGTAAAGAACGGCGAGACAGTAAAGGGAACTAACTTCGTGAACCTCCGTTCTGCCGGTGATCCTGTGGAACTGGGTCGTATTTACAGCGATGCAGGTGCTGATGAATTGGTTTATCTCGACATCACAGCCTCACATGAAGGTCGCAAGACCTTTACCGATATGGTTACTCGTGTAGCTCAGGAGATCAATATTCCATTCACAGTAGGTGGTGGAATCAACGCACTTGAGGATGTGGATCGTATGCTTAGCGCAGGTGCAGACAAGGTGAGCGTGAACAGCGCAGCCCTTCGTCGTCCTGAGTTCATTGACGAGATCACATCACGTTTCGGCTCTCAGGTTTGCGTATGTGCCATTGATGCACGTAACGATGAGGACGGCTGGCATTGCTATGTAAATGGTGGAAGAATCCGTGTGGAGCGTACCTTGCTCGACTGGGCAAAGGAAGTTGCTGATCGTGGTGCAGGTGAGATTCTATTCACCTCTATGGATCATGACGGCGTTAAGCAGGGCTTTGCAAACGAAGCTCTCGCAATGCTTGCTGATGCTCTCCCTATCCCGGTTATTGCAAGTGGTGGTGCAGGATGTCGTGAGCATTTCAGGGATGCTTTCCTTGTAGGTAAGGCTGATGCGGCTCTTGCTGCAAGTGTATTCCACTTTGGTGAGATTCCAATCCCTGAACTAAAGGATTACCTCATAGGCGAGGGTATAAAGATTAGAAAATAAAACTTATAAATACATTATGAAAGTTGATTTCGAAAAAGGTGGCGGTCTTGTACCTGCCATCATTCAGGATGCTGTTACCAAGAACGTACTAATGCTTGGTTACATGAACGAGGAGTCTCTTGCCAAGACTCTCGAAACAAAGAAGGTTACCTTCTGGAGCCGTGGTCGTAAGTGCCTCTGGACAAAAGGTGAGACAAGCGGCAATTTCCTTGACCTTGTTGACATCAAGGTGGATTGCGACAATGACACTCTGCTCGTAAAGGTTCATCCTCACGGTCCTACCTGCCACACAGGTACAGACACTTGCTGGGGAGAGGAGAACAAGTAAGAACTTGTTCTAATTGATAATTAATAATTGATAATTGATAATTTAAAAACGAAATAATAAAATGGAAGAAAAGAATCCACTCTTGTTCCTCACGGAACTGCAAGACTTCATCGAGAAGCGTCACGAAGAAATGCCAGAAGGCTCTTACACAACAAGTCTGTTCAAAGACGGTCTTAACCGTATGGCTCAGAAGGTTGGCGAAGAAGCTCTTGAGCTCGTTATCGAGGCAACTAACGGTACTAACGACCGCCTTATCTACGAAGGCTCAGACATGCTCTACCACCTCATCGTACTGCTCACAAGCAAGGGACTCCGCATTGAGGATCTCGCTCGCGAACTTGCAGTTCGTCACGATCCAAACTGGCATAAGCACTAAAAATGAAAAATTAAAAATGAAAAATTATAAAATGCAAGTTACTAATTTGTATTTAGAGTTATTTTTCATTTTTCACTTTTCAATTTAAAATTATGGCGTTAATTGAATATAAGAATGTAAGCGTCTTCCATCAGGACGATGATGCGGTGCTCAACGGCATTGACTTCAACGTTGATGAGGGAGAGTTTATATATATAATAGGTAAGGTAGGTTCGGGAAAAAGTTCGCTTCTTCGCACCTTCTATGCCGAACTCGACATTGAGGAGGCAGAAAAGGCAGAAGTACTCGGACGCGACATGATGACCATCCGCCGAAAGGAAGTTCCAGCCCTTCGTCGTGAACTCGGCATCATCTTCCAGAACTTCCAGCTCCTCACCGACCGCTCAGTAAGCAAAAACCTTGAGTTCGTGCTCAAGGCTACTGGTTGGGAGAAGGAAGACATTCCTGCGCGTATAGAGGAAGTACTCCAGAGCGTAGGAATGGAAGCCGCACGCGACAAGATGCCTTACCAACTCTCTGGTGGCGAGCAGCAGCGTATAGCCATTGCACGTTCGCTCCTAAATAATCCGAAGGTAATCCTTGCCGATGAGCCGACCGGTAATCTCGACCCTGAGACAGCCGACAACATCGTGGCTCTTCTCAAGGACATCACCGCTACGGGTACAGCCGTAGTGATGACGACGCACAACCTGCCAATGCTCGACAAGTACCCGGGCATAGTGTATCAGTGTGGCGAGGGTAAGCTTGAGGATATTACTGCTCAATACCGCCAGTTTCAACAACAAGAAGTAGAATAAATAAACACTCAATAAGGAATAACACTATGAAAGTAATGAAATTCGGAGGCACTTCCGTTGGCTCACCAGAGCGTATGAAGGGCGTTGCCTCACTTATAACAAAGTCAGGAGAACCAACATTCGTTGTGCTCTCAGCAATGTCAGGCACAACAAACTCACTCGTGGAGATAAGCGATTACCTCTACAAGAAGAACCCAGACGGTGCTAACGAGGTTATCAACACTCTTGAGAAGAAGTACCTCCAGCACATTGAGGAGCTTTATTCAACAGAGGAAATGCGCAACACTACACGCGAGTTCCTTACTAAGGAGTTCCAGTTCCTCCGCTCATTCACCAAGGACATCTTCACAAGCTTCGAGGAGAAGATAATCGTTGCTCAGGGTGAGGTTATGAGCACAAACATGGTAGTGAACTACCTCAAGGAGCAGGGCGTTAAGGCTATCCTTCTTGATGCTCTCGACTTCATGCGTACCGACAAGAACGCTGAGCCTGACGCTCCATTCATCAAGGAGAATCTTGCAAAGGTGCTCCAGGACAATAAGGGCTATCAGATTTACATTACCCAGGGCTTCGTATGCCGCAACGCTTACGGTGAGATTGACAACCTTCAGCGTGGTGGTTCTGACTATACTGCTTCTCTCATCGGTGCTGCAATGCTTGCTGACGAGATCCAGATCTGGACAGACATTGACGGAATGCACAACAACGACCCACGTGTCGTAGAGAAGACAGAGGCTGTTCATCAGCTTCATTTCGAGGAGGCTGCAGAGCTTGCTTACTTCGGTGCTAAGATTCTGCACCCAACTTGCGTACAGCCAGCTAAGTACGCTGGTATTCCTGTTCGCATCAAGAACACAATGGATCCTGATGCTGACGGTACTGTTATCAACAACCAGCTCAATCGCGGTAAGATCAAGGCTGTTGCTGCAAAGGACAACATCACAGCTATCAAGATCAAGTCTTCTCGTATGCTCCTCGCTACTGGTTTCCTCCGCAAGGTATTCGAGATCTTCGAGAACTACTCAACTCCAATCGACATGATCACAACATCTGAGGTTGGCGTAAGCGTAAGCATCGACAAGGACACTCACCTCCCACAGATCGTTGACGAGCTGAAGAAGTACGGTACTGTTACCGTTGATCAGGACATGTGTATCATCTGTGTAGTAGGCGACCTTGAGTGGAACAACCTCGGCTTTGAGTCACTTGCAACCGACGCAATGCGTGACATCCCTGTACGCATGATCTCTTACGGTGGTTCTAACTACAACATTTCATTCCTCATTCGTGAGGCAGACAAGAAGCGCGCATTGCAGAATCTTTCTGCTGAGCTGTTCAATAAGTAGCCCCTAACCCCTACCCTTCCCTCGCTCGGGGGAAGGGAGCTGGATAGTAAAGCTAAATATAATTTAACAATCAAACGCAAATACACAGAGTCAAAAAGACTTGAATCGCTTCGTGTCTCTGACGACTTTGCGTAAAAAAAGAAAGACAAACGTCCACAACAACGACAAAGAGTATCTACTCCCTTCCCCCGAACGGGGGAAGGGTCGGGGTTAGGGGCTGTTTATATTTACAATATGAAAGGAAATTTTCCAATAGAGAAGTTCGGAAACATTGAGACTCCGTTCTACTACTACGATGCAGAGATTCTGCAGCAGTCGCTTGATGCGATCTGTGGCGAAATGGCTAAGCACAAGAACTATCACCTTCACTATGCCATAAAGGCTAATGCTAACCCAAAGGTACTGAAAAAGATTCAGGCAGCAGGCCTTGGCGTTGACTGTGTAAGCGGTGGTGAGATTCAGGCTGCTCTCGATGCAGGCTTTGCACCTGAGAAGATTGTGTATGCCGGAGTAGGTAAGGCAGACTGGGAAATAAACCTCGGTCTTGAGGCTGGCATCTTCTGCTTCAACGTAGAGTCAGAGCCAGAGTTGCAGATCATCAACGAACTGGCTGGCAAGAAAGGCAAGGTGGCTCGTGTTTGCTTCCGCATCAACCCAAACGTAGGTGCTCATACACACGCAAACATCACAACTGGTCTTGCAGAGAATAAGTTCGGCATCGCAATGGAGGATATGGAACTTGCTATTCGTGAGGCACAGGAATTGCCTAACATCGAGTTCATCGGTCTCCACTTCCACATCGGAAGTCAGATTCTTGAAATGGGTGACTTCGAGGCTCTCTGCGGTCGTGTAAACGAGCTTCTTGAGCGCCTTGCGAAGGAAGGCATCAGCATAGAGAACATCAACGTAGGCGGTGGTCTTGGTATTGACTACGACAACCCTGACGGTGCTCCTGTTCCAAACTTCAAGGCTTATTTCGAGACTTACGCTAACGGCATTAAGCTTGCTGATAATCAGCATCTTCACTTCGAGCTTGGACGCGCAGTAGTTGGTCAGATGGGGTCACTCATCACCCGCGTGCTCTACGTCAAGAAGTGCCACATCAAGCAGTTCGCAATCGTTGATGGAGGTATGAGCGACCTCATTCGTCCTGCCCTCTACGACGCACACCATACTATTCAGAACCTCTCAAGCGACGAGGCAGAAGAGACTTACGACGTTGTAGGTCCAATCTGTGAGTCAAGCGATGTTTTCGGCAAGGACGAGAAGCTCCCTGCTTGTCATCGTGGTGACTTCATCGCCCTCCGTTCTGCTGGTGCCTACGGCGAAATAATGGCTTCGCAGTATAACTGCCGCAAGCTGCCGAAGGGGATTATGAGCGATGAGCTTTAAGAAGCCAAATATGGCTTTATTTACTATTTGACGATTTACTATTTACTATTTTCCGCTAACAATGAAAATAGTAAATTTATAAAAATAGTACATAAATAGTAATTAGTAAATAGCTAAATAGTAAATGACAAAGTAGATAACCTGAAAGAAATTAATGGAAATTACAACAATAACTCTCTCAATATCATCGGTGGTGCTGCTGCTCGCAGCAGTATCGCCAATGGTTTCTCCGCTTTTCCGACTGCCCAAAAGGGATGATAAAGCCTCTGCCGCCATCGGAGAAAACAAGGACAAACCAATATCTGTAGTAATAATATCACACGATAACGCACCCGAGCTTGAAAAGCACCTGCCTGCATTCCTATCACAGAAGTACGATGCTGACTACCAAGTCATTGTGGTTGCCGACAAAAGCGACTCCGAGACTGATGATGTCATAAAGAGATTCTCTAACGACCCACATCTTTATGCCACCTTCATGCCTCTTTCTTCACGATACATTAGTCGCAAGAAACTGGCTATCACGCTTGGAATCAAGGCTGCTAAATACCCTTGGGCTATCGTTACCGATGCTTGGTGTACCCCTGAGAGCGACGAATGGCTTCACTCTTTCGCCTCTCACATCAATGACGATTCTGATGTGGTGCTCGGCTACTCTCACTATGAAGAGGAAGCTCCTTCACACTTTCACTACGAGAACATCGTTGATGCCTCACAGAACCTACGTCTTGCACAGAAGAACCACGCATACGCCTCAGCTTCAAGAGTGCTGGCTATAAAGAAGGAGAACTTCCTTGCACAGGACGGATTCCTCGGCAACCTGAAGTACATGCGCGGAGAATACGATTTCCTCGTGAATAAATTCGGAAGAAACGGAAATACGGCAACTGCCTTCACGCCTTCGGCTTTCCTTTCAGAAGATACTCCTTTCAAGAAGCGTTGGTCGGAGAATCATCTTTTCGCAATCAACACAGGACGACACCTTGATGGCCATTGGATTGCTACGTTGGTTCGACAGATTGACTTCGGACTTATGAACATCACCAACCTTGCCATCATCGCTGCCATTACCTACGGCGCACTAAAGGAAGACTGGCTAACGCTCGGTGCCGGAATCCTCGCACTCATCATCGAGTACGTTGGCGTGAGCCTCGTGGCAAAGAGGGCTTTCCGCCGTTTCCAATGCCCGGTAAATCCATTCATCGCACCTCTCATGGCTTTCTACCAGCCCTTGCGCAGCCTCGGCTGGCGACTACGCTACAACTTAGCCAACAAGAACGATTTCATAACACATAAGATTTGAAAATCATTCACTACATACCAAGAAGTGACACATCCAATGCCTCTGCAATGGAATACGTCAACTGTCTCGTCCGCTCCACGGCGAACGTGGCAGAGTCGTATGTCATTACGCAGAAGGATCTCGGCAATGGTGCCATCTTAGTCAGGGCACGCTTCCTGCGCAAGCTGAGGGAGCTGCAACCCGACATCGTACACGTTCATGCGGCCTGGGACTCCACAGCGGCACTCATTGAGCATACGGCACGCTCACACGGATTCTACACCGTCGTATCCGTGCATGGAGGTCTTGCCCCGGAGGTCATGGAACTCGCATTCTTCAAGCACAAGCTGCCTCGTATCATCGGCTATCAGTTCCAGATGGTGCGCAAGTGCTGCGCCGTAGTGGCAATCAGCGACAAGGACGCGCAGCAGGTCAAGCAACTGGGTTGGAAGAAGCGAATCGTTACCATTCCCCACCCTTCACTCCACCTCACCAGCGATGATGAGACTGCTGAACTCCTCATGTCAATATACCGCCGTATATTGGACACTAACTACATGGAGCGCATCACGGACGAGGAACTTTCGTTCATCAACCTTTGCGTGAAGACGGCTCTATGGCCAGTTGGCAGTCAGGAGATTAGCGAGGTGAACACCGAAGGTCTTTCCTTCCGACGCATCTACATCTATGCCTTCGACAACAACATCACCGAACTTCTGACGAATGGCGCATCCATGCTCAGCGTACAGATGCCGCCTTGTCCTGATGTACCCGCAATGGCACGATTCAAGGTTAAGCAGAAGCACAACAAGGAAATTAACAGCTATCAGAAGCTCTATGAAGCCATTTCCAGCGTCATTCCGGGATCGAAGATTGAGATTGGGCGCACCCCTACTGGCGCCACAACCTATCGCACTCTCTGCGACATCTTCCAGGCTTTGCGTTTCCACGACTATGACGAGGACAACTTCGCAGAACTGATTCAGAAGAAAGGCATCACTAAGTTCACCGCTCGCATTCTCTACCAGATGCAGGAGGTTTTTGACCTTGAACTGGGTTACATGCCGATTCTGCCGAGGAAATAGCTAAAAAGAATCATCCCGATTCCCTTTCCGTATCCCTTTATCTCCCATTTTCTCCCATTCAGGAATGGGATTTGCAGCGAATTTGCTACGGATTTGCAGCGAAACTGAGGTTAAATGAAAAGTGAACAATGAAAAATGAAAAATACAGGTTAGTATCTTCCCGCTCGTGGCCTTTGATTGAAAAGTGTTTCTTGTATTTTTTCATTTTTCACTTTTCATTTAATTCCGCTACAAAGTTACAACATTCCCATTGCGGTTCACGAATCTTTTGGCAACTTTTTTCATCTTTCCTGAAAAAAGCATGGTGTTACGGGTGTCAGGTGTCACGAGTGTCATTAAGCAAAAATTGAAGTGCGGGGGAAGCCATAATATAAAATTAAAAATTTATATATTATTATGAATAGAAAAACGCCCCTCCGACAATTAGAAAATCCTTAATGACACTCATAACACTTGACACCAATGACACACTAAATTTTAACAAAAGAAATCGGAGAAACATTCGTGAACCGCAACGGGAATGTTGTAACTTTGCACCCAGAAACAAAATCAGGAGATTGGCTATGGCAAGGAACGGCAATAGGAAAAATTAATGGCATTCACGACACGGCACGGCAATTAACGTTGGTTGATGAACCGGAACATATTTTAACGTGAAAAAAAAATAAATTTATTTGGCTGTTTCATAGATATTGACTACCTTTGCAGAATAAAACGAAACGGTATATTTAACATCTAACCCTACATCAATGAAGTTTAAATTAAAGGAATCCTTTTTGCTTACGCTGACTATGACACTGTCAGTAGCAAGCTATGCACAAACAGAAATTGGAGGCTTGTGTTATAATCTCAATAGCGCAACGAAAGAAGCGGAACTCGTCTCAACAGAAACAGTTTTCGAGGATCTTACAATTCCTTCATCTGTGTTTTATGACGGAGAGACGTACAGCGTGACTGCCATTGGATATAATGCCTTCAAGGACAATACGAATCTGGAATCAGTCACCATACCAAACTCCGTTAAGAGTATTGATCAATATGCTTTCGAGAACTGCTACTATCTCCGCTCCGTAACACTATCAAATTCATTAACGAGCATTGAGAATTTCACATTCTCGAACTGTACTATGCTCACCTCAATTACAATTCCTAATTCCGTTACGAGAATAGGTTACGGATCTTTCAGCGGTTGCTCCAGCCTTCAGTCAGTCACAATCCCTAATTCCGTGTCGCAGATTGAGTCTCGTGCATTTGAGAATTGCAGCAGTCTCACTACTTTCACCATCCCCAATGCAGTAAAGAATATTGAGGAAGAGACATTCAAAAACTGCATAGGTCTCACTTCCGTCATCATCCCAAACTCTGTGACAATGATTCAAAATGATGCCTTCAAGGGTTGTAAAAACCTCGCCTCTGTCACTATACCAGAGTATGTCTGGACGATTGGTTCAGGAGCGTTTACAGACTGCGAGAAACTGACTTCAATCACCATCCCGAAGTCAGTATCAAATCTGGGCACAAATATTTTCGGGGGATGCACCAACCTCGCATCTATCGAAGTTGAATCAGGAAACGCAAAATATGATAGTCGCGACAATTGCAACGCAATCATCGAAACGGCTTCAAACACGCTTATAGCAAGTTGCAAGAATACAATCATCCCAAATTCCGTGGAGAGCATTGGGAATCAGGCATTCTGTGGCTCTGAGATTACCACTGTCAACATCCCAAGTTCTGTGACGAGTATCGGAGATGAAGCATTTGCATACTGCGACAACCTCACTTCAATCACGATTCCAGGTTCTGTGACAAGCATTGGAAACAAAGCATTCTTTAGGTGGAATGCCACTCCTGCCATTTCCATAGTCAATCTTTCAGAAACTCCACAGAAGATAAATGAGGATACTTTCTGGATACATAATGGCACACTTCACGTTCTCCCTGGCTGCAAGTCAGAATACGGTGATCCAGAAACCTACTGGAGCAATTTCACGATAGTAGATGATGCTAATCAGCCAGCAGAGATAATAGCCGTTTATGATATGATTGCCGCAATCGGGAAAGTTGAGAACACGACAGATTGCAAAGCCCTGATTGATGCTGCACGCTCTGCCTACGATGCATTGCCAAAGGAGCAGCAGGCTCTTGTAAAGAATTTCGGCGCTCTTATTGAGGCAGAAACCGCTTACGAACAGTTTGGAACAACTGGCATTACTACTGTTGAGACAAAGGCATATAATAAGGCTGAGAAGTACCTCGTGAACGGCAAGATTGTGATTGAAAAGAACGGCAAGAAATACAATCTGAATGGTCAGGCGGAGTAGTTATTCATCCGTTTTATCATCAATAAAAAACATAGAACGTACTCCTCGTTTGCTTCGGCAGACGGGGAGTTTTTTCTTTTTTCGCTCACAACCCCATTTTTTCACGTTTTTCTTCGTTTTTCTCCATTATTTTTAGTATTTTTGCATTCGAAGAATCGAAGACCGTGCACCAGCCTTGGGGGCTGACACGCACTTTCTTCTTCATGCGAGGTGCTTTGCACGTTGCAACAACAAAACAGAAACACAATGAATGAGACTCACGAATTAGAAAAGGACATGCACTATCTGCAGTTGCTTGCAACTACATTCCCTACAATAGCAGATGCTGCAACAGAGATAATAAACCTCTCCGCTATACTCAACCTCCCGAAGGGTACGGAGCATTTTCTCGCTGACATTCACGGCGAGCACGAGGCCTTCCTGCACATCATCAAGAATGCCTCTGGTAATATCAAGCGTAAGGTGACAGAGCTCTTCGGCAATACCCTGCGCGAAAGCGAGATTAAGGAGCTTTGCACACTGATCTACTACCCAGAGCAGAAGCTGCAACTCGTAAAGGCTAAGGAGCAGGACATTGACGACTGGTACCACATCACCATGCACCAGCTCGTGCGAGTGCTTCGTGAAGTGTCTTCAAAATACACTCGTTCAAAGGTGTCAAAGGCTCTGCCAAAGGAGTTCTCCTACATTCTTCAGGAGTTGCTCTACGAGCATCATTCTGACGGTGCAAAGATTGCATACGTTAACGGCATCATCGACACAATCATCACCACAGGACGCGCTGACGACTTCATCATTGCAACGGCAAAGGTAATACAGCGCCTGTCAATCGACCAGTTGCACATCCTCGGTGACGTTTATGATCGCGGTCCTGGAGCGCACATAATCATGGATTATCTCTCGCAGTATCATTCGTGGGACATACAATGGGGCAACCACGACATTCTGTGGATGGGAGCTTCTGCCGGCAACGATGCTTGTATCTGCAACGTGATCCGTCTCTCGCTGAGATACGCCAACCTCACCACTCTCGAAGATGGTTACGGTATCAACCTCATGCCTCTTGCAGCTTACGCAATGGAGCATTACAACGACGATCCTTGCGAGGTGTTCCAGCCGATTCTCAACTCAGAGAACAAGAACCGTTTCGACGAGAAGACAATTCGCCTTATGGCAATGATGCACAAGGCTATTGCCATTCTCCAGTTCAAGGCAGAGGCACAGATCTTCATGCGCAACCCTCTGTGGCAGATGCAGGACAGATGTCTGCTCAGCAACATTGACTACGCAATGGGTACAATAACGCTCGACGGCAAGGAGTATCAGCTTAGGGACACTTACTTCCCTTCCGTAGATCCTGCCAACCCACTCGCATTCACCGAAGAGGAGAAGACGATAATGAAGCGTCTGCACCATTCATTCCGCGTATCAGAAAAGCTTCAGCGACACATCAGCACGATCCTCTCGCACGGATGTATGTACGCAATCGTCAACAGCAACCTCCTGTTCCACGCATCCGTACCACTCAACGAGGACGGCTCATTGAAGGAGGTAGAAATTCGTCCGGGCAAGAAATACGCTGGCAAGGATTTGCTGCATCAGACAGGATTGCTTATCCGCTCTGCCTTCCAAAGCGACACTCCGAAGGAAGAGAAGCAATACGCCAAGGATTACTTCCTCTATCTGTGGTGCGGAAAGAACTCTCCTCTATTCGACAAGTCGAAGATGGCGACCTTTGAGCGTTACTTCATCCGCGAAAAGGAGACGCACGTTGAGGAGAAAGGCAACTTCTTCCGTCTGCGTAATGATGAGAAGGCTGTTGACGGAATAATGGACGCATTTGGCGTAACGGGTGAGAACCGTCACATCATAAACGGTCACGTTCCTGTTCATGTGGTAACAGGTGAGAGTCCGATCAAGGCAGGTGGCCGACTGATGGTCATTGATGGTGGATTTGCAGAGCCTTACCATAAGGAGACAGGCATTGCAGGTTACACGCTCGTTTACCATAGTCGCGGTTTCGAGCTTGTTCAGCATGAGCCATTCACGAGCAGCAAGGATGCTGTGGAGCGAGGCACGGACATCAAGTCAACGAAGCAGATTGTGGAGTCAGCGGGGCACCGTATGCGTGTAGGCGACACGGATCGCGGTCGTGAGCTTCAGCAGCAGATTGACGACCTCACCAAACTGCTCTACGCTTATAGGCATGGGTATATAAAGGAGAAGAAATAGCCCCTAACCCCTACCCTTCCCCCGCTCGAGGGAAGGGAGTGGATAGTACAGGAGCACTAAAAACAGTAAATAGCAAATCAAAAATAAATAGTAAATCCATTTGATGTCCACACAGCAAGAAATACTATCAAAAAAACTTCCCCTTGGGGGAATGGGGGGGCGTGCCGCTCTCTTCGACCTCGACGGTGTAGTCTTCGACACGGAACCGCAATACACGGTGTTCTGGGGTGGCGTGATGAGGAAGTTCCGTCCTGATGTTCCTGGATTGGAATACACGATAAAAGGCTCTACACTCACAAGGATATTTGAGGATTTCCTGCCACACGTTCCAGAGGAATATGAGAATATTGTCAAGGGACTTGATGAGTTTGAGCGCAACATGGATTACCCATTCGTTGAGGGCTTTGAGGATTTCGTGAAGGATTGCCGTCGCAATGGTCTCAAGACAGCCGTAGTGACCTCATCCAACAAGGCAAAGATGGATAGCGTGATGAAGAAACGCCCAGAACTTACCGAACTGTTTGACGCAATTCTGATGTCAGAGGATTTCGAGTTCAGCAAACCTCATCCCGACTGCTACATAAAGGGTGCGCAGCGTTTCGGCGCAAAGCCAGAAGAATGCCTCGTATTTGAGGACAGCTTTAACGGACTCAAGTCAGGTCGTGCCTCCGGCGCTGTTGTAGTAGGACTCTCGACCTCAAATTCAGAAGAGGCAATAAAGGAGTACTGCGACATCGTGATTCCGAATTATAAAGGGATTGACTATAATATTCTTTTAAATAGAATAAATGAAAAATGAACAATGAAAAATTATAAAATACAAGATACATTTTTCAAGTAATACTCATACACGAAACACTAACTTGTATTTTTCATTTTTCACTTTTCATTTTTAATTTAAATCATTGCAAATGAAAAGGATATTTTCTTTTATTTCCAGCATTTTGCTCTCCGTTTCAGCAACGGCACAATCGGATTGCTACTACACCAAGTACTTCAACGATAAGGCACTTGTTGAGAAGGCTGAGAAATGGAAGGCAGAGACACAGGCGTGGGGCGGCGTGTTCACAAAGGCAAAGCCACACGCAAGCGTGAATGCTACAGACTTCTATCTTCAGTATCAGAAGAACAAGGAAGAATGGGATAAGCTCTTCAAATGGTTGCAGGAAACCGACCTCCTCACCGTGCCAAAGGGAAAGATGAAACTGGAGGGTACGGAGATCACGATCAGCGTGGAGGACTCAAAGAACGAGCCTTTGGAGAAGCGCAAGACGGAGTCGCATCACCACAACTGCGACTTTATGATTGTGGTGAAGGGCATTGAGCGTTTCGGGCATCTGGATCATTTCTCTTGCACCACAAAATGGCAATGGAAACCTGACGTGATTCGCTACGACTACGATAAGTCAAAGACTCGCTTCTACGACTCCACTCCAAACGAGTTCTTCATCTTCTTCCCTGATGACTGGCACATCGCAAAGATTGCCAACGACACTAAGGATCAGAAGATAAGAGTGATTGTGGCGAAGGTGAGGTATTGCCCTTAACGGGCAATTAATAATTAATAAGGAATAATTAATAATTGAAATACCCCCATAAGGATAAAAACTATCCAAAAGATTCCCCCCTTGGGGGGTAAGGGGGCTTTTTTGTATGGTTAATATAATTTACAAATACTTCCCGAATCTGACCGACGAGCAAAAAGCGCAGTATGCAAAGCTCGACGAGTTGTATCGTGACTGGAATGCGAAGATAAACGTGATTTCTCGCAAGGACATTGACAACCTCTACGAGCATCACGTTCTCCATTCACTTGCAATAGCCAAGGCACTTCATTTCAAGCCAGGCACAAAGATAATGGACTTCGGATGCGGCGGTGGATTCCCAGGCATCCCATTGGCAATCATGTTCCCTGAATGCGAGTTCAAGCTCATTGACGGCACAGGCAAGAAGATTCGCGTGTGTCAGGAGGTTGCAACTGCAATCGGCTTAAAGAACCTCACGGCAGAGCATCTTCGTGGTGAGGACGAGAAAGGTAAGTTCGACTTCATCGTCTCACGCGCCGTTATGCCTTTGCCTGATATGGTGAAGATTGTAAAGAATAACGTTAGCAAGGAGCAGCACAACGCAATGCCAAACGGCATCTTCTGCCTCAAGGGTGGCGACCTCCAGAGCGAGATTCATCCATTCCGTAACATCGTGGAGCAAACCGACCTCACATCATTCTTCACAGAGGAGTGGTTTAAGGAAAAGCATTTGGTGTACTTGCCAATATAAAAAGACCCACCCCCTGCCCCTCTCATAAAGGGAGGGGAGTAGATAGTACTTCTGTCTCAAAGGGGAGGTCTAAAATTTTATTCAAAAAGAAATAAGTAAATGCGAACCATCCGCAATAAGTAGTAACTACTCCCCTCCCTTTATGGGAGGGGTAAGGGGGTGGGTCTTTATTATGTTAAACATCAAAACCTTCGAGGTCAATCCTCTTCAGGAGAACTGCTACGTAGTCAGCGATGATACAAAGGAATGTATGATCGTTGACTGCGGTGCTTTCTACCCACAAGAGATTCAGGCCATTACAAATTATATACTTGAGAATAATCTCAAACCAGTAGTATGCGCCCTTACTCACGGGCATTTCGACCACATTTTCGGTGTTCGCGCAATCTGCGACCGCTACGCAATCAAGCCAATCATCTCACAGAAAGACGAGGAGCTTTACAAGAACTTTAGCGATCAGATTCGTATGTTCATGCAGGCAGACGTTGATTTCACAATGCCTGAGATTGGCGGTTTCGTAAAGGATAACGACATTGTGCACTTCGGCAATCAGGAGTTCCGCGTAATAGAGACTCCGGGGCATACTCGCGGTGGAGTATTCTTTTACAACGAGAAAGAGAAGGTTGCATTCTCTGGCGACACACTCTTCAAAGGCTCAATAGGCAGAACTGATTTCCCTGGCGGCAGTATGTTCCAGATTATCCAGTCATTACGTATGGTGACACAGTTGCCTGATGATGTGAAGGTTTATCCGGGACACGGTCCTCAGACGACAATAGGCTACGAACTCGCAAGCAACCCTTATCTTGACAGATAAATGAACAAGGCAAAAGGCGAGAAGATAATACTCGGCATTGACCCAGGCACAAACGTAATGGGCTACGGCATTATCAAGGCAATAGGTCAGAAAGCCGAAATGGTGGCAATGGGCGTTATTGATATGCGTAAGCAGGACGATCCGTATCTGCGCCTCGGTCACATTTTCGAGCGTGTCACAGGCATAATTGATTCCTACCTCCCTGACGAAATGGCTATTGAGGCGCCTTTCTTCGGAAAGAACGTGCAATCAATGCTAAAGCTCGGCAGGGCGCAGGGCATTGCTATTGCAGCAGCCATTCATCACGGTGTTCCAATCCACGAATATGCTCCGATGAAGATAAAAATGGCAATCACGGGAACTGGTACGGCAAGTAAGGAACAGGTGGCAGGAATGCTCCAACGCATTCTCAAGCTCGACAAGGAAGAAATGCCAAAGTTCATGGATGCTACTGATGCCCTCGGTGCTGCCTACTGCCACTTTATGCAAATGAACCGTCCTGAGACTGGCGTTCACTACTCCAGTTGGAAGGATTTCGTCACAAAGAACAAGAGCAAGGCAAGTGGAATTAGTAAAACCGAAAACGACTCCACAACTGCTGCAAAACGAAAGCTTTCACCAAAGGAGCAACTACTCGCAGCGATACAAGCGAGCAAGAAGAAATAAAGAGTTGCCTCTCCCCCCGCCCTCCCCCGTAGGGAGGGAGCCGGAAGGCGAAAAAAAATTAGAACAATAAAGAAAGAAATAAAAACAACAACCAATCCCCCATTGCCGAATCGGCTCCCTCCCTACGGGGGAGGGCGGGGGGAGAGGCCATATTTAATTAATAATGATCATCTCCATCAATCAGGGCGTAACCCGTATGCCAGCGTGGCGTATGGCTCAACCTGTAGATTTCTCTCTCCTCGACGGAGAGCACATAGCCATAGTAGGCGGTAATGCCTCTGGCAAGTCAATGTTCGTTGACATCATTACAAGCGCGCATCCTCTTCTCATGAAGAATGTGGAATACGATTTCTCGCCAAAGACAAGTCGATTGGCTTCTGATAATATCAAATACATCACATTCCGCGACAGCTACGGAGGTGATAGTGACCGCAACTACTACCTTCAGCAGCGCTGGAATCAGCACGACATTGACGAGAATACTCCTACCGTGGAGAAACTTCTCGAAGAGACTTACCGCATCACTGGTCCTGACACAGAGGAACGCCGCGCGATGAAGGAACATCTGTACGACATCTTCAATCTCAGATACTTGCTCGACAAATACATCATACTCCTATCATCAGGCGAGTTGCGTAAGTTCCAGCTTGCCAAGACCCTCATGGGCGATCCACGAGTGCTGATAATGGATAATCCGTTCATTGGTCTTGATAAGGAGACTCGTCAGCAGCTTCGTGAACTCCTTGAGCAGATTTCAAAGGAACGCGCTCTTCAGATTATTCTCGTTCTTGCCAAGGACGAGGACATCCCACGCTTCATCACTCACGTTGTTGAGGTGAAGGACATGGTTGTTAAGCCAAAGCTCACTCGCGAAGAATATCTTGAAACAAAGGGTAAAGAGGAAAGTGGAAAAGGTAAAGATGAGCCTCTCTCACAAGAGCTGAAGGACATCATCCTTAACCTCCCATACAACAATAACGAATACCACACCCAAGAGGTTGTGCGCATGAATAACGTAAGCATCCGCTACGGCGAGCGCACAATTCTCAAAGACCTCAACTGGATAGTAAAGAATGGTGAGCGTTGGGCGCTCAAAGGACAGAACGGAGCAGGAAAATCAACACTTCTATCTCTCGTCTGTGCAGACAATCCGCAATCGTATGCGTGTGACATTGTTCTTTTTGACCATAAACGTGGATCAGGCGAGACAATCTGGGACATCAAGAAGCACATCGGCTACGTATCCCCAGAAATGCACCGCGCATACAACCGCGACATGCCTGCAATCCGCATCGTAGCAAGTGGTTTGAAAGACTCCGTAGGTCTTTATGTAAAACCTTCTGAAAAGGATTACGAAATATGCCGCACTTGGATGAAAATTTTCGGTATTGAGGATCTTGCAGAAAAGACTTTCCTCAAGCTTTCAAGCGGAGAACAACGTATGATTCTCCTTGCTCGTGCCTTCGTGAAAGACCCAGAGCTTCTCATCCTCGACGAACCTCTCCACGGTCTTGACAAGGAGCGCGGAGAAATGGTGAAAGAAATCATAGATGCATTCTGTGCGCGCAAGAACAAGACTCTCATTATGGTGACACACTACGAGGAGAATCTTCCACGCTGCATCACCGACCATATTTATTTGAAGAAGAACGTATAAAAATATGAAAAGAAACCTGCTGCTAATCCTCACCCTGTGCGCACTGGCTCTTAATGCCGTTGCGCAGCATAAACGCGAGTTCCGCGGAGCATGGATTCAATGCGTCAACGGACAGTTTCAGGGCATGAGCACAGCCAAGATGCAAGAGACACTCACCTATCAGCTCAACACCTTGCAGAGGCAAGGCGTTAATGCCATAATCTTTCAGGTGCGTGCCGAATGCGATGCCTTATACCCAAGTCCATACGAACCTTGGAGCCGCTTCCTAACAGGCGCACAGGGACGAGCACCACAGCCTTACTGGGATCCTCTGCAATGGATGATTACCGAGTGCCATAGGCGCGGTATGGAACTCCATGCGTGGATAAACCCTTTCCGTGCTAAGACAAAGGGAACAGTGATGCTTGCCAGCAACCATGTGGCAATACAGCGTCCAAGCTCTGCGTTCATGTACGATAACCAGTTAATCCTCAACCCTGCGTATCAGGCAAACCGTGACTACATCTGCACAGTAGCTGCTGACATAGTACAACGCTATGACATTGACGGATTTCACATTGACGACTACTTCTATCCATACCCGATAGAAGGTCAGATAATACCCGACGATAACGATTACGCAGCTAATCCTAACGGCATTGCAAACAAAGGTGACTGGAGACGCTACAACGTAAACCAGTTCATCAAGCAGCTCAGTGATTGCATACACAGCATCAAGCCTTGGGTGAAGTTCGGCGTTTCTCCTTTCGGTATCTACCGCAACAAGAGGACTGACCCTTACAACGGATCCGAGACGGCCGGATTGCAGAACTATGACGACCTCTATGCCGACGTAATGCTATGGGTAAATAATGGCTGGATAGATTACTGCGTACCACAGATCTATTGGCAATTAGGTCATCCTACTGCCGATTACCAAACTCTCATACAATGGTGGAACAGATACTGCTCTGGTCGTCCACTATACATAGGCGAAGACATTGAGCGAACTGTGAAATTCGCTGATCCAACCGATGGAAGCAAGCACCAGATGCAAGCTAAGTACCGTCTTCATAATCAGATGCGTAACGTACACGGCACAGTACTATGGTATGCCAAGGCTTCAGTTGACAACGTAGGCAACTACGGCACTATGCTTGAAAAGAACTACTGGCGCTACCCTGCCCTACAGCCACGTATGCCATTCATCGACGGGAGAGCACCTTCCCGAGTTCGTAATCTCATGCCAATCTGGACGGAAGACGGATACATCCTCGTATGGGAAGGCCCAACAAGCAAGAACTGGCAAGATGCTGCCTACAAATATGTGGTATATCGCTTTAACAGAGACGAGCCAATAGACATAGAAGACCCTAGCCATATTGTTGCAATAACCAAAGCTCCATACTATCGACTGCCCTATCATAATGGCAAGACAAGATACACATACGTAGTGACAGTTCTCGATAGAATGAGCAATGAAAGTGCCATTGCAAAGAAAAAAGTGAAATTGTAAGTAATTTGATTGTTTGCGTACACATTTGTATTGACAAATATCAAATAAATATCGGAATTACAACAATTTGCACAAAATTTCCCGTAGTGATTTGGAAAAATTGAGTAATTTTGCAGATGTAATAATCAGGCACTTATTATTAACCCTGACTTAACGTCAGATAACAAAAGACTCAAAATTATGGCAGAAAAGAAGACAACAAAGGCTGCTACAAAGACAGCTACAGCATCTAAGGCTACCAAGAAGGCAGCAACCCCTAAGGCTGCAGAGATCGCAATCAATGCAGAGAACGTAGGTTTCAAGGCTGGTGATGTTTATCAGGCACTTGCAAAGGCTGAGAAGGCTCTCTCTATCGCAGAGATTGCAAAGGCTGCAAAGATTACATCAGAGGAAACATACCTCGGTCTCGGCTGGCTTCTCAAAGAAGGTAAGGTTACAAGCGTAGATGGAGGAATCACTCTCGCTTAAGTTCTAGAACTTAATTGCAATTAACCAAATAGTAAAGGCAGGTATCGTTTAGGTATCTGCCTTTTACTATTTTATCCTCCAAAACTCGAAAAACACAAGGGCAAAAGGCAACTTTTTTTAATACCCCAAAACTTCAATAAAATCAGTCAAACTACATCTGAGGATTTCATACCTCTTCCCCATAACCTCCCATTCAGAAATTGGGATTTGGTACGGATATGGAGCGGACTTGCCCTTCAGACTCCATTCACTATAATTATACCCATGTCATCAGCATTTAGGATTATCTGTTTGTACCCCCAACATACCCCAAAATTGCAATTATTTCAATTAAAAATATGCACGCATAATACTGTGTAAAATCAACCCGCAAGACAAAATAACGAGTATTTATGATTTTTTCGTGAAAATCCTTGGAAGGATAAGGATTTATTTGTACTTTTGCATCAAGACAAACGATTACACATGGTTAATCCATTGAAAGTTTCATTCGTCTAACAAATAAAACAACTACTCTAATAGGAGTAATGAATATCATAAACAACTAAAACAACATGAATCTACCTTTTCGCAAATTACTATTGCTCGTAGCATTTTTTGCTTGCGGAAGCATGGCAAATGCTCAGTTGCCTAACGAGAAATTCGGCAAACCATCAAACTTGGAATGGGATTACGTTGGCTGGGGCGATGCCGTTGATGCTAACGCAATTGTTCTATGCAAGACAATGAAAGTGGCATACGAACTCACCGACCAGTTTGGTTCTATGACGGAGAATGTCACAGAACTGAATACGGATAACATGCAGTTTCTTGGCAATAACAGAATTGATGAAAGCGGTATCATAGTGAACTATGAGGTAAAACTCCGCACTAAAATTCTAAAGGCAGAGGGTGCTAAGCATGCTAATATTGATATTACATACTGCGATGGAGATCTGGCAAAGAACAACAACAACTTTGATGAAATGACAGATCTAAAAGTCACCATTTTCACCAAGAACGAGAAGGGTAAGGTAGAGAAAAAGAAAATCAATACGGCTGATTTCAAAAAAGATCGCATAGATGACAACTACGTGGTGCTTCACGTGGTAGTGCCTGATGTTCAGCCTGGTAGCATCATTGAGTATAACTATAAGATAAGAAGTCCAAGGGCATCATTCATCTACGACTGGGTCTTCCAGGAGGATATTCCAACCCTTCGCTCAAAGTGCGACATTGAGATTCCTGCATTCCTTAAGTTCAACATGAATGTTCCTATCAATAATCTTATCAAATCCAAAGTAGAGGCAGGAATGATCACATACGACACGAACAGGGCTGACCTAAAGGCTGCAAAGCGTTGCAGAACGAACCACTACACCATTATAGGTGATAACATTCTGCCTGAAGGACAGCCTCTAAAGCATAACCAAGGCAGTAATGACGCAAAGGAACAGATAAAGATTGCCAACTTCACGAGCCAGATCACAGAGCGTGAACAACCAGTTTATCTGCCTAAAGGAGTTACACATCTGAAGATTAAATAACAATAAACTACCCCAACATCCACTCACGGAATGCTGGGGTAGCTCGTTTATATTCCTTGAAAAAACAGCAAAAACATTTATTTACGCATCTTGTTTTTGCTTCAAACAACAAATTAACCGAATTTTCATTCGTTTTAATTCGGTTAATTCGTTGTTATACCCATGCGTGATCTAATGTTTTACCGTATTATATACTCAAAACGATCAAAGTTTGTGTAGCCAAGCGTTTCAAGGAACGCTTGGCTTTTGTTTCTATCGTCATCGGTGTTATAGTTGGGGATATGCGGAAGTCGGAGAGTAATTGTTGATAGCAACTCTGGATGTTCTGAGGCTATCCACCTGAGATTATCAATTACACGCTCATTACTGATACCAGAATATGCCTTATAGATTTCAGGATTCATGTCCTTAATATCAATAATCCATTCCCTGACGAATGGCAGAACATCTTCCACGTTCTTGCGTGGCACATTAAGACTTGATTCTATTGATATTCGCCATTCCTTTGGGCATTGCTCGCAGAACGCCTTGATAAACATACTGTTAAGTAATGGCTCCCCACCACCGAAGGTTATTCCTCCGCCTGTAGCAAGAAAATAGAGTTGGTCAATACGCACCTCGTCAATAAGTTCCTCCACGGTTCGCTCAATACATTGCGTATCTTTTGAGAGGCTATGCGGATTGAGACAATACTTACAATGCAAAGGACATCCATGAAATGCCACAAGCGTGGTAACACCTTCACCATCAATCGCCAAGCGATGACGGGAAATGCCTATCATTCTGCCTATGAGTTCTGATTTTGCCATAGTCATAGCTTTATTCAATTATTTCAAACTGAATACCACAGGTAATGTATATTTTACTCTTACTATCCTACCTTCATGCTTGCCAGGGTACCATTTCGGCATAGAAGATATAATACGAACAGCCTCTTTATCCATACTTGCTCCAAGTGACCTAACGACTTCAATATCAGATATTGAACCATCCTTATTGACTATAAACTGACATACTACCCGATCTTGAATACCAGAATTTTCCATATCTTTTGGATATTTGATATTTTCATTTATGTATGTCAGCATTTTCCCGTAACCTCCAGGAAAAGAAGGCATCAAATCTACCACATCATATACTTCATCAGGATCAGGATTCAACATTCTAGGAATATCGGTTTCCTCGCTTTTTACTGTTTTTACCGAATCATCCAATTTAATACCACCAAGATAAACCTGCTCTATATCTTCTTCTGCGGATTGTATAATCTCATTGCCTTTTATAACATTAGAATCAATAGGAGTTTCAACAATACAGGTATCACCAGAAAGCAATACACTCTCCCCTTGAGTGTTATTAGATTTATTGCAGCTACTCAGCGTAAACATTCCAACAGACACACCAGCCAAGACAACAGCCTTACCAAGCAACTGACGTTGGTGCAACTGCTGTTCAAGATAGCGAACCTCAGCCTCGCACTTAGGGCAAGTACCAAGACAATCACCCTTGTATTGGCATTCATCAACGACATACTCTATATCGTTCGCCTCCGCTATCTGACGACGAATCTCCTTGAGAATCTTGCAGGTTTTCTTTCCTTTTGCCATAGTTATTTCTTGTTTACATTCGTAGAATCAGAATCAGCCTCTAAGCGGAAAGTTATAGGAAAAGTGTATTTTACCTTAGTAAACTCACCATTCCGCTTTCCTGGAATCCACTTAGGCATAAGAGATAAAACACGAACAGCCTCTGCATCAAGTTGAGGATGAACAGATTTTGCAACACTGATATCTGAAATCGAGCCATCTTTTTCAACGAAAAAAGTACATATAACCCTTCCTTGAATCCCATCTTTTTCTGCTTGTTCTGGGTATTTCATATTTTCAGAAAGGAACTTCATCAAAGTTGCCGTTCCACCAGGGAATGTCGGCATTTGTTCAACAATCTGTCCTACAAATTCAAATATCGGTTCTTTACCTCGAATTATCTCCGCTTCTTCAGAAGTGTTTATCTGATCATACATCTCATTTCCGCATGAATTAAGGCTAAGCAAACCAGCAGAAATACCCGCAACCATTACAGCCTTGCCAAGCAACTGACGTTGGTGCAACTGCTGCTCGAGATAGCGAACCTCAGCCTCGCACTTTGGGCAAGTACCAAGACAATCGCCCTTATACTGACATTCCTCAACGACATATTCAATATCGTTCGCCTCCGCTATCTGACGACGAATCTCCTTGAGAATCTTGCAGGTTTTCTTTCCTTTTGCCATAATGAAATGTTTTTGAATTAACGTTTGCAAAGGTAATGATATTATTTAGGACAGCCAAGAAATAATCAAATTATTTTCAGAAGTGTTGCAAGGGCATTTTTAGTACAATTTATTTACAATTAACTGAGGATCAAGCGATTTTAAGCATCAAGCATTATGACTAAGATCATGCCATTGCAACAAAAAAGGACAGATATCACCTTGACATCTGTCCTTTTTTTGATATGAAGCTATTACTTTCTTGTGTACTTCTCTGTTACATTTTGACCTGTATAGAAATCCTTATACGTCAGAGTTAGCCTCTTATTATCTTTGCTAATAGAATACTTCATCGTCTGTGAAATAACTTTAACCATTTTCGCAACATCCATTCCAGCCACTTCACACTTGGTTACAATAACATTAACTTTATCGCCACTCACAGAATATGTTCCTTCTATTTGAGGGTGAGCCTTCTCATAACTCTGTTTAAAAAACTCATCCTTCATAAGATTATCAGGGAAATGAACACCTATAACCCATTCACCATTGTTCTTAAAGGTAGCCATGCCATAGACACCCATCTCTTCCTCTGTCAACCAAGTGCCTACAATCGGATTATTCGGATCAAAATCATCGTCATCACCACCACATGAGGTGAATACAAAACCAACACACGTGAGCACCAGCACAAAGCCGAGCATTGATAAAAGTTTTTTCATTGTAACTTAATAATAATAAATTTGATATAAATAAGAAAATAAATTTGTTTCTAATCCTGAAATACAGAGAATATATAAAGATGAAATTCCTGAAAGAATATCATATATAATATTGACTCAAGTTATGCAAACTCCACTTGCAAGGAGTAACAAGGAGTACAAGACGATAGTCTATGACAATTGAAATTGATAATTATTGTCTCTATGATTCAAAGTGACAAATACTATCGTCTTGTACTCTTTAAACAGAGCAAGTTATAAACTTGCGAAACCTGAATAGCCAGTCAAGAAATTGCTCGCCATATTACAATTCAGTAAATTTACGGTAATCCCCCCCTTATCTTTAGAACGGTGCGTCCGTAGGACCAGAGAAAGGATCATCGAGTGCAGAACCACGATACTCACCTCCATCTGGTGGTGGCGGCGCAAAGCTTGCAGCATCCTCCGGATTGGCGAAGCGTGTGAACTCACCACGGAAGTTGAGGAGAACAGTACCCGTACTACCCTTACGGTGCTTAGCTATGATGATCTGAGCCATACCATGAAGGTCATTGCCTTGCTCATCCTGAAGAATGTGATAGTACTCTGGACGGTGAACGAAAAGCACCATATCGGCATCCTGCTCTATGGCACCAGATTCACGCAGGTCAGAAAGCTGTGGCACCTTACCGTCAGTACCTGGACGCTGCTCAACGGCACGAGAAAGCTGTGAGAGGGCAAGGACAGGAATATCAAGTTCCTTGGCAAGTCCCTTGAGGGAACGAGAGATCATACTTACCTCTTCCTGACGACTATTGAAGTTCATGCCGTTAGCATTCATAAGCTGGAGGTAGTCAATCATTATCATCTTAACACCCTTCTCACGCACCAGACGACGCGCCTTTGTACGAAGTTCGAAGACCGAGAGACCTGGAGTATCGTCAACGAATATTGGGGCATTGGATAGCCTGTCAATATTAGAGTCAAAACGCTGCCACTCATCATCAGAAAGCTTACCGCTCAGGATCTTGCCACCTGGTATCTCACATACGTTGGATATGAGACGGTTGACAAGCTGAACGTTGTTCATCTCAAGAGAGAAGAATGCAACAGGCACATCATAGTCAACGGCAATGTTACGAGCAAGCGAGAGGGCGAAAGAGGTCTTACCCATGGCAGGACGTCCAGCAAGGATGATAAGGTCGGATGCTTGCCAACCAGACGTGATTTCGTCCATCTTATAGTAACCAGTCGGAACGCCAGTCATACCTCCATCGTTCTGCGAAGCCTTGAGGAGCAAATCCTTTGCCTGAAGCACGACTGGGGCAATCTGGGTATAGTCCTGACGCATATTCTTCTGCGAGAGTTCGAAGAGCGAGCCTTCAGCCTCCTGCATAAGTTCGTCAATATCAGAGCTTTCATCGAATGCCTTTCCCTCAATGTTACTTGCATAATTGATAAGCTGACGAGCAACGAATTTCTGGGCAAGTACACGTGCATGATACTCGATGTTGGCAGATGAAACAGTACCTGCAGAAAGTTCAACAATATAGCCTGGAGCACCCACCTCATCGTGAGTGCCTTCCTGTTTCAGTTCCTCAATAACGGTAACAATATCCACAGGCAACTCACGCACGTTGAGCTGCTGTATTGCCTTAAAAATCTTCTGGTGGCGTGGGTCGTAGAACGTCTCAGGATGAAGGAGTTCGCTGACCACGGAGAAGGCATCAACATCTATCATAAGAGCACCGAGGACACGTTTCTCAATCTCGATATTCTGAGGAGGCATGTGCCCGAGTGTGGTGTCAATCTGATTCTGCTGACGCTTAGAGCGAGTATTCGACTTTGCTGCTGGCATCTATATTAATTACAAATTATTAATTACGAATTACCTGTTTTCTATTATTACTATTTTTCCGACGTGCAAAGATAAGAAAATTTTCCCGATAATACAGACAATGTGAGGATTTTTTAGGTTAATTTATAAATATGTATGCCAAAGTTTTCAACAGTCAATTTAATTTACTATCTTTGCATTTGCAAAATGAAACGTGCGCCAGCCTTTAGGGCAGACATGCACTTTTTGCTTCATGCGAGAATGCTTCGCACGTTGCATATAAAAATCAAAAAAAGTAATTTGTAATTAGTAATTCGTAATTAACAATGCTTGTTTTCCCTTGCGCCAAAATAAATCTTGGTCTGAACGTGGTTGAGAAACGTCCAGACGGCTATCATAATCTCGAAACAGTATTCTACCCTATCCCACTGACAGATGCTCTTGAGGTAACTCCTATGGATGATAAATATCCGCTTGAGAGTGGCTTTGACCTAAAGATGAACGGTCCAGAGGCTATGGAATGTCGTGATGAGGATAATCTCGTATCAAAGGCATTCCGCAAGATTGCTGAGAAATATAGCGTACCTCGTTTGCATATCCATCTATATAAAGGGATTCCCTCTCAGGCAGGACTTGGCGGTGGTTCAAGTGATGCTGCGTATATGATTCGTCTGTTGGATAAATATTGCAATCTCAATATGGGCAATCGCGAGATGGAACGCCACGCAGCAAAGCTTGGTGCTGATTGTGCTTTCTTCATTACGGCAGAACCAGCATACGCTACTGGTATTGGCGATGAGCTAAAGCCTATAGCAAGCAACAGGGAATGCAAGAACTATCTGAAAGGCTATTGGTTGGCACTTGTGAAGCCTCCTGTTGCCGTTTCTACAAAGGAAGCTTATTCCAACATCAAGCCTCGTAAGCCGAAGAAATGCTGTCGCGACATTGTTCTTCAGCCTATCGAAACTTGGAAGGATGAACTCGTAAACGATTTTGAGGAGGGTGTCTTCTCTCTTCATCCTGAACTGGCAGACATCAAGCAGTCGCTTTATGACAAAGGTGCAGTCTATGCCTGCATGAGCGGTAGTGGTAGCAGCATCTTCGGTATTTTTAAGGAGAAGCCAGAAGGAATAAATGAACGATTCCCAGACAGCAAGACATACGTTATGGAACTATAAGGCCTCTCCCCCCGCCCTCCCCCGTAGGGAGGGAGCCTGCCCAATCAAAAAAACATTCACAAAAATAGCATAAAAAACGGCGATAGGCCCGCCGCCTTCCAGCTCCCTCCCTACGGGGGGAAGTCCGATGTTGATAACATCGGAGTATGTGTAAAGCTGGGGGGGAGAGGCCTTTACCTTATGGATAATCAAAAAGAACTTTTCCCTGTAGTGGATGAAGAGGGCAATGTGCTCGGAAGCATTTCACGTGGGGAAGCACATAATGGCACTAAGATATTGCATCCTGTGGTGCATCTTCACGTTTTTAATTCAAAGGGTGAGCTGTATCTTCAGCATCGCCCAGAGTGGAAAGATATTCAGCCAGACAAATGGGACACCGCTACTGGTGGTCATGTGGATTATGGCGAAAAGGTAGAGGATGCTCTTCATCGTGAGGTGCGCGAAGAACTTGGAATTGAAGACTTTACGCCCGAATTTCTATGCAAGTATGTATTTGAGGGTAAACGAGAAAAAGAACTTGTATATGTTCACAAAACCACATACGATGGTGAGGTAAAGCCAAGCGAATCTGAACTTGCAGGAGGTCGTTTCTGGTCTATTGACGAGATCAAGGAGAATATAGGCAAAGGCGTGTTCACCCCAAATTTCGAGGACGAGTTTGTCAGCAAGATTTTGCCTTTACTCTAAACTTAATTATAAACGCAAAGACGCGAAGTCGCAGAGAAAAGAAAAATCCCACACCATCAATAATTCACGAGATATTGAAGGTGTGGGAAATTTTGTTAAAGATTATACCCTATTTATCTTCGTATATATGTATCTGAGGTTTAAAATTAGACTCTTTTATCTTTTCGTATTCCTCAAACGAACATCCGAAGTGTTCTATCAATTCTATATTTGAAATTTTGCTTTTCAGCAATGCGTCTTTAATCTCTTCCGAAACAATTATAAATGCCGTATCGTCAATACCGAAAATTGGAATTGATTTATCATTGATTCCAAAATAGTAAGGATCATCATACGCAGATACCACATCATCTGTATTCCAAAAAGGATATGTCTTTAAATTGTATATGACATAATATTGCTTTTCTACACCTTCTATCTTAACAGGATAGCATTTATCCGACATGTCAACAAATTGAGACAAAACATCAATGATTTTTTGAGAATAGAATTCCCAACCGACTTCATAATACCTGATAATATCATAATCCTTTTTACCAGCGGCAACTTTAAAACACACATCATCAGGCAGTTTTTCTGTCTGAGATGGATCTAAATATTTATCCAGTATATCGTAAGAAGTTTCAGATGTAATCTCTAACATACTTCTTTTGAAACGATGAGTAAGATCAAAAAGTGAAATCATTTTTTTAATAAAGTTATAAATGTAATAAAAGGTACTTTCACGACAGAATCCCCAATATTGGAGGTTATGTTTTTGCAAAAATACATAAATTATTTTGTAAACAATAGTAAATGACAAAAAATTAACGTATTTTCCCATAAGAACTATTTTCATGCCATCACTTCTGAATAGAAAACAGAACAACAAATGACTGAAGGAATAGCAGACATAATCAAAAAACATAGAAATTTGCAATGTAGAGATTACAATTTCACATTCAGAAAAAGAGTTTTGAAAAAACTCGTCACTCATCACCCGTAGCGCTGTAAGTCTTTGTATCATTGAGGCTTACAGCGTCAATTCACCCCATACCACTCGTCACCCGACTCATCACCAAATTCCTTGTATCTTACTGATAATGTGAATATTACACGCGTATTTCACCCTTTTCTCACTCGTCACCCAGAAAAAGGTGACGAGTGAATCAACCTTGCAACTAATTCTATTTCAAATAGATATACCACATAAGGGTGATGAGCGGGTGACGAGTGAAACGAAATGAATCACCGTTGTAATCCACTCAGGCATAAACCTTTACAACGCTACGGGTGATGAGTTGCAGAGTAGTGTCAAAATTCTTTTTTTCTTTATGTAAATATGAGCAATACAATTCAAAGGCTGTTATGCCTTCGTTGATCCTTCGCTATGCCTTCGCTCTACCTTCGCTTCAGGTTCGCTTCAAATCCGTTCCAAGTCCGTTCCAAGTCCGTTCCTGATAATGGGACTTACATGGGATTTACAAGGGAGGAAGAAGGGAATTAGAAGGGACAAGCAAAAACGTATGCAAGACAAGGATGAAACCGAGTTGAAACTTCGGGAAAAACAACCATTTGCAAATGTGACTATACATTTTTTCTGTTTTCTAAGTATTTTTTGCATTATTCTTGGTTTTAATTATTTTTTTTCGTAACTTTGCAGCGGAAAAAGATGGAAACACAGGTTTTGCATGACCTCTGTTGATACTTTTTCAAGGATGTATCCTGGTACATCAACTATTAATTTTTAAACAAACAAATTATGGACGACTATCACGCGACAAGCACTAATATGTGTAGGGCGTGAGGCAACCTTTCCCTGAATGGCTGATCCTCATACCTTATTATATATTAGTAACCGCAGCAAACTTGAGAATCAGCTAATATGAGAACTTTTTGGAACACCAAAGGTGGACTCCACACTATAAATGAGTGGGAGCCCAACTGCTGGATGCAGATAACATGTCCTACCGAAGAGGATAGAAAGATGTTGGAAGAGCAATATGAAATTCCAGATTACTTTCTGTCGGACATCTCGGATACGGACGAGAGAGCGCGTTATGAGTATGACGATGGTTGGATGCTTATCATCCTCCGTATTCCATACGTTAAGGAGGTACGTTCACGTACACCTTATACCACAGTACCTCTCGGTATCATCCACAAACGTGATGTAACAATCACGATATGCTACTATGAGACGAACATGATGATAGACTTCGTGAGCTATCAGCAGCGTCGTGGTGAGGGTTTTGTGGATTACGTAGATATGATTTTCCGTATGTTCCTCTCAAGTGCCGTGTGGTATCTGAAACGACTCAAGCAGATCAACCTGATCATAGACAAGGCAAAGCGTGATATGGATCACAACGTGGATAACGCGTCGCTGATCAGTCTGTCACGTCTTCAGGACTCTTTGACATATTTCCTCACCGCCATTCGTGGTAATGAGACATTGCTCCAAAAGCTGAGATTCAAGTTGCAGGTGGATGAGCTTGACGCAGACCTTATTGAGGACGTAAACATTGAGATGAGTCAGGCACGAGAGACTGCCCGTATCTACTCAGAGATTCTTGACTCTACGATGGAGACATACCGAGGCATCATCAACAACAACATGAACACGGTGATGCGAACTCTTACATCCGTAAGTATCATCCTCATGTTCCCTACCCTCATCTCCTCCCTGTTCGGTATGAATCTGATAAACGGAATGGAGGAAAAAATCTGGGGATTCCCTATTGCATTGGCAATTTCATTGATTGTTTCAGTTGGTTCTTGGGCATTCCTACGCTTCAAGAAACTGCTATAACTGACATTAATATAACGTGAATTAGATGAATTAAAAACTTTGCAGATTTAGCAGCAAGCTGCTGTTTTCGGAACAAAAATTTTAAGAAAATTGCCAGAAAATTAAAATTTTCTGGGTTAAATTTTCTGGTCATCGTGAATAATTTTCTGTAAAGACTTAGCAACGAAGTTGCGTTTATAAGACATTTTGAATTCGTCAAATTCATGTTAATATGCCTTTTTTTGAAACTATTATGAATGAAACTGCAAAAAAGAGTAATTTATTTTTGCAGTTTCATTTTTTTTATCTATATTTGCAAAGTATTTGTGCCTCTGCAATTTGGAGCATGCACCTATAACTTGTATTTGAACATCGAATCATTAATCTAAAAAAGTAAATGATGGACTCTCAAGAAGAAGAAAAGCGCATCTATGCTACCAAGCAGGAGGTGCTCGACCGCGTTAAGGAACTTGCACAGGAAGAAAACCCAAGCAAACAGGAGATTGACCACCTGAAAGTGGCTTTCTACCACCTTCTCAACACAGAGCGTGAGGCTCAGCAGAAGGCTTTCATTGAGGCGGGCGGTGATCCTATGCAGTATGTCGTGCCAACTGATGAAGACGAGCAGATCTTCAAAGCCGAAATGACTATTGTACGTGAAAAACGCCAAAAAGCTTTCCTTGCGCAGGAAGAAGAAAAACAGAACAATCTCAAGCGTAAACTGGAGATTATTGAGCGTATCAAGACTCTCGCTACTTCTCCAGAAGAAGCTAACAACGCATATCAGGAATTCAAGACTCTCCAGAACGAGTGGAAGGAGATAAAGGCTGTTCCTGCAGAGAATGCAACAGACCTTTGGAAGAGCTATCAGCTTTGTGTTGAGCAGTTCTATGACCTTCTGAAACTCAACAGCGAGGCTCGCGAGTATGACTTCAAGAAGAACTACAAGATGAAGACTGCCCTCTGCGAAACTGCCGAGAGACTTGCTGAGGAAGAGGATGTCATAAGCGCATTCCACCAGCTTCAGGAACTCCATAGCCAGTATCGCGAAATAGGTCCTGTTGCCAAGGAACTCCGTGATGAAATCTGGAACCGCTTCAAGCAGGCAAGCACGGTGGTTAACCGTCGTCATGCAGCTCATTTTGAGGCTATCCGTTCTCAGGAAGAGGTAAACCTCTCAAAGAAAGAAGAGCTTTGCGAGAAGGTAGAGGCTATCGCCAATGCAGCGCCAAAGAGTTCTGCAGAATGGGAAGACAAGACAAAGGAGGTTATTGCCATTCAGGCTGAATGGAAGACCATCGGCTTTGCTCCTCAGAAGATGAACGTAAAGATCTTCGAGCGTTTCCGTAGTGCATGCGATGCTTTCTTCAATGCAAAGAATCTGTATTTCAAGGAGTTGAAGGAGCGTTTCAGCGAGAATATCGCAAAGAAACAGGCTCTCGTTGAGCAGGCTCAGGCTCTTGCTGACTCAACCGACTGGAAGGCTACATCTGACAAGCTCATACAGCTTCAGAAGGATTGGAAGACTATCGGTATGGTTCCAAAGAAACTCGGTGATGAACTGTGGAACAACTTCCTCGGTGCTTGCAACAAGTTCTTTGAGGCTCGTAATGCAGCTGGTGCAGGTCAGCGTAATGAGGAGCATGAGAATCTTGAAAAGAAGAAGGGTATCATAGAGCAGCTTAAGGCTCTCATAGAGAGTGAAGAGGAAGGCATTCAGCAAAAGATGCAGGCTCTCACAAGCGAGTATAACGCTATCGGCCATGTACCTTTCCATGATAAGGATGCTCTCTTCCGCGACTATCACGACACTCTCGACACTCTCTACAAGAAGTTGAACGCTTCAAGTGCCCGTCGTCGTCTGGATAAGTTCAAGAGCAACCTCAAGGATGCCGCTCAGCGTGGTGAGAATGCCGTTAATGACGAGCGTACCCGTTTGCAGCGTCGCTACGAGACTCTCAAGCAGGAACTTCAGACTTACGAGAACAACCTTACCTTCCTCTCTGCTACTAGCAAGAAGGGTAACAGTCTCATTGACGAGATGAACCGTAAGATGCAGAAGCTTCGCGATGATCTCGACCTCGTAAAGGCCAAGATCAAGGCTGTTAATGAGGCTTAGTCCCAAGCTCTCTCAAATAAATGAATGTTATAATCCAAATGCCGCTTATGGAATGACCATAAGCGGCATAATTTATTGAGAGTCCTAAGAACCACTCAAAACTATATGATTGTTTTCTCTAAGCTAATCAAGCATTATTCTGTAAATAGTGCTGAGCCTCAAGAGCAGCCATACAACCGCTTCCTGCTGCTACGATAGCCTGACGATATGTTGGATCACAAACATCACCGGCAGCAAAGACACCCTCTACATTTGTGCGAGATGTTCCACCGATAGTCTTGATATACCCCATTTCATCAAGGTCTATCTGTCCCTTGAAGATATCTGTATTTGGCTTATGACCGATAGCAAGGAAGAATCCGTCTATTGCTACATCATACTTCTTTTCATCAGCCTCACCCTTACGATATACAACGTGCATACCCTCTACACCATTCTCGCCATAGAGTCCGATGGCATTATGCTCGAAAAGAATCTCTATATTCTCAGCATCCTTGACACGCTGCTGCATAATCTCTGATGCACGGAGATAGTTCTTACGGACAACGAGATACACCTTCTTGCAAAGTCCAGAGAGATAGAGGGCATCCTCACAGGCAGTATCACCACCACCTACAACGGCTGTCACCTTCTTGCGATAGAAGAAGCCGTCACAAGTAGCACAGGCACTAACACCCTGACCATTATACTTCACTTCGTCAGGAAGTCCGAGATACTTAGCCTTGGCACCTGTAGCAATGATAACGGTATCAGCCTCAAGCTGCTTATCCTCGTCGATAGTAACGACATAAGGCTTCTTGCTGAAATCAACAGCAGTAACCTCGCCATCACGAATGTCACAACCGAAACGCTCTGCCTGCTCACGAAACTCCATCATCATCTGATTGGCGTCAACGCCCTCTGGATAACCAGGGAAGTTCTCAACTATTGTTGTCTGGGTGAGCTGACCACCAGTCTGCATACCACAATACTCTACTGGCTGCAAATTAGCACGACCAGCATAAATAGCAGCAGTATATCCAGCAGGACCGCTACCTATGATTAAGCATTTAACGTGTTCCATAAATCTATGTTAAGTTATTAGTTATACAAAAAAAATAAGAAATAAAAGATAGAGCTACAAGGCTACGAACAAACCGAACTACAATCTTTTATTTCTTATTTCCTTAATTATTTCAAACTTGGCTTACAGCATAGCTGCAATCTGTGCATCAATCTCTGCGATAGGTGTTGTAGGCTCAAAGCGAGCAACAACATATCCTCTCTTGTTGATGAGGAACTTTGTGAAATCGGCTGTGATATCACCCTCCTTCATCTCCTTAAGATACTTGTAGAGAGGCTCGGCATCATCACCATTCACCTTCACCTTCTTGAAACGAGGAAACTCCGTGTTGTAGTTGTCCTTAGCGAAATTGTGAACAATCTCATCAGTTCCAGGACAAGACTTGGTTGGCTGATTGCTTGGGAAGTCAAGAACTGCGAAGCCCTGTGCGTGATACTTCTCATAGAGAGCCTCAAGTTCTGCATACTGAGGAGTAAATTCACTCTTAATAGCTGTATTTACGATAAGAAGCACCTCATTGGCATAGTTGCGGAGAGGTACCGCATTTCCCTTTCTATCTTTTACAGTGAAATCGAAAACTGTGTTCATTATGTTGTTAAAATAATTCTATGTGCGCGAATGCAATTTGCAAAAAAGTGCATTAACCCGCATATGCAACTACGAGTAAATGCACTTTCCTCTTTCCTTACGAAAGGCTTTGGTAGAGAATTATCTCTTTATATCTTGAGAATAATCTTACTTCTTGATCTTACCGTAGCGGTTCATGAAGCGGTCAACACGACCTGCTGTATCAACGAGCTTGCTCTTACCTGTGTAGAATGGGTGTGAGCTGCTTGAGATTTCGATCTTT
>Ga0310695_10002478_pt1 | contig 38923 bp, 36 predicted proteins | sample RumenRJG_04DNA_FD_203882 | JGI IMG/M metagenome (GOLD analysis project Ga0310695, IMG submission 203882) | Bovine rumen microbial communities from Lethbridge, Alberta, Canada - RJG_04 (v2) (version 2) | ecosystem: Host-associated > Mammals > Digestive system > Stomach > Rumen | place: Canada...
AGACATCTTTGCTCTGTAAGGTCTTGCTTCAATCAGTGCAAAATACTCATCAATAATCAAAATTATTTGGGAAGTCAAAGGAATTTCCTCCTTTGATTTTTTGTTCGGATAACCGCTTCCGTCCCAATTTTCGTGGTGTTGTTCAATAATCGGCAAAATATCCTGAACATAAGAAATCGGCTTTAAAATCTTTTGTGCTGCAATAATCGGGTGATTTTTAATAGTTTCTTTTTCTTCCTCAGTCAAAGGAGTAGCCTTTTGTAAAAGCCCCGGAGAAATCATCAGATTGCCTATATCGTATAACAAAACAGCGACTTTAAGATTGTCAACCTCCTGTTTTGGCAGGTCAAATCTTTTTGCAAGCGACACCGCCATAAGAACTTTGTTTTTAACAACTCCGTTTTCGTGCATTGGGTTGTATAGTTTGGTCAGCATATCTGCAACCATATAGAGAGAATTTTGTCTGTTTTCACCCTCATCCACGCTGTCTTTAAGTTTTTGACACAACTCTTTTGAAAGTCTTTGCGCCATCGGGACACGATTTTTAGACAAAATATCAATGAATGTATTAACGGCAATTTCCTGCCAGGAAGTTTCAGAAATAGATTTTGCAAGTGTAACCTGATTTCTGCCGTTTCGTTTTGAATTATACATTGCTTGGTCTGTAAGTTCCAAAAGTTCTTCTACATTTGAGGTATGCTCTAAAAATGTCGCAACTCCCAAACTGCCTGTTATATGTCCGATAGTTTCAATCTCCTGACTTTCTATTGCCTTACGGATTCTTTCTGCGGCTACCATCGCACCGTCAGATGATATGCCCGGCAAAAGAACATCAAATTCTTCCCCGCCGATTCTTGCAGGAATATCAATTGAACGGGCATTGGATTTTAAAATATCTGCAATAGTTTTTATTGCCAAATCGCCATAAGAATGTCCGTAAGTATCGTTGATTTTTTTAAGGAAATCCAAATCAATTCCAATAACAGAGAACGGAATATTTTGGCGTCTTGCACGCTGAACTTCTTTATTTAAAGATTCTTCGAAATATCTGCGGTTATAAAGTCCTGTCAAGGCATCTGTTACTGCTTCTTCTCTGACCGCCTGGAATAAGTCCGCTATAGTAATTGCCATTTCAATCTGTTTTGCAAAAAGTCCCAAAAAATCTGTTTCTGCCGGCGCAAGTTCTTCACGGGAAGAAAATACACAAAACCAGCCAAATTCTTTATCTCTTGGTAATAAAGGTATAGTAATAATAGATTTTACAGGCTGATTTGTTAAAATTTGACCGATTGTTCCCTGATTAAGTTCCGGCATTATTGCTTTTAAGGACAAATCAAGCGACTTTGACTGCATGATTTTATTTTCTTTGAGGGTATCTGAAAAAATGCTGTTTTCACTGTAACTTAAGCGTCTTGTTTGAATAGACGGTGAGCCGATAATGTGATTTAATCTTTCGATTAAACCGTCTTTTGATTGTGCAATAATTCTGCAAAAATCACCGTCAGAATCTTTGCATTTGCGGATAATAGCACAATGCATATAACCAAGTTCACCCTGCGTACTGTTTACAATTGCTTCTAATACATTTTCTAACGGAGTTGAAGAATTCATCATATCCCAAATGTGCTGCAAAGTTAACATTCTGCGGTTTGCATCATGCAATTCTGCCGTTCGTTCTTCAATCTCTTTTTCTAACTGCTGATTTCTCTCATAAATTTCCAAATAGTCACGTTTTTCGTTGTAAATATTATTTTCAACTTCTTTTACTCTATTGGAAAATTCTTTAAATATATTAAATAAACCCATCTGTAATTCCTGTGTTTGACTACCTATTATAACATTATTTTAACTGAATATCAACCCGTTTATTGCATCAATAACATCATCTGCGCTCGGCGAAAATGTACATGCTTCAAAATTTTCTTTATTGAAACATTTTCGTTTGAAACATGGCTGACAATTTAATCCTCTTCCGCCTAAAGAAATATATTTGTCATAACTGCCCAAAGGCCCTAAAACTTCTTTAGGAGTACAAGTAAAGATTGCAATAACTTTTGGGGTGCGTGTTGCCCATGCAAGATGAGCACTTCCGCTATCAGGTGAAATTACAAGATTAGCCCTTGAAAATATTTCGGCAAGTTCCAAAAGATTTGTTTTCCCTGCAAGATTTAATCCTTTTCCCTGTGCAATATATTCGATAAGGGCATTGTCATTTGAACCACCCGTAAATATTAAATTAACTTTATCAGATAAATAATTTACAACTTCACGCCAATTATCTTTGTTCCAGTGTTTATTGCCCCAGGTTGTAGCAGGTGAGATTACTACGGTTTGTTTTGTTTTATCCAAATCTTTTAAAAGTTCGTTTACTTTTTGAATTTGAGAGTTTGTGCGTTTTGGCAGTGTCACTTTTATATCTTCAGGCGCAATTTCTATCCCCAAATGATTTGCGTATCTTAAATAATTCATAACTATCGGAGAATCGGGCTTGTAAGAAATATTATCTATCCACTCGTTACCGCCCAAAAGTGACAATTCCCTGCCTTCTTTTGATATAATACGCCTTTTTGCTCCGCAAAATGCCATAAAATAAAGGCTTTTAAACATCATTTGAGAATCTATTGCTATATCGAATTTTTCTTCTCTTAACTGTTTAATTATGTCTAAATATTCAAAGAAACTTGTCAGACACATTCCGCGCTTTTTCCACTCTTTCATAGGTGCAAGAATAACCTTGTCAACACAAGGATTGTTTTTAACAATATCAATCCCCTTTTCAGATACAAGCCAAGTAACTTCGTAACCTGCATCTTTAAGTGCATTGGCAAGCGGAACATTGAAAATTACATCACCCAAAGATGATAATTTTATAAGTAAAACTTTTTTCTTTCTGTTTCCCGACATAATTAAACTCCGCTATAAATTGTGATATAACACATGCAATTGCATTATACACCAAACAATTACTTATATAAATAATAGGTATTTATATATTAAGTTAGCCAAAATAGATTATCCTCTCCTGCTTGCAGGAGAGGGGAATATTTTATTTCTTGGCTAATTAAGTAAATATTATCTGTATGTTCATTTCTTTTTCATCGCAATCAAAAAGAAAAGTGAACAATGCTTCTTTCTTATAATTCACATTATGTGAATTATCTTTACCTATTGTAAAGAATTTGGGCAAAATACTTGTGTTTATGCTATAATTTTGACATAAGAAGACTTGGAGGATATGTAATTGACTACTCAGCAAAACATGTTTGGGGATGGAAAAATTGTTCCCGTTAATATTACAAAAGAAATGAAGACATCCTATATTGATTATGCAATGAGTGTAATCGTAGGTCGTGCATTGCCGGATGTTCGTGACGGTTTAAAACCGGTTCACAGACGTATTTTATACTCGATGAACGAACTTGGGATGTACCCTGATAAACCGTTTAGAAAATGTGCTCGTATCGTCGGTGAAGTTCTTGGTAAATATCACCCGCACGGTGACAGTTCTGTTTATGAAGCATTAGTTCGTATGGCTCAGGACTTTTCAACAAGATATTTAATGGTTGACGGTCATGGAAACTTTGGTTCTGTTGATGGTGACGGCGCTGCTGCAATGCGTTATACAGAAGCAAGAATGCACAAAATTACCCAATCAATGCTTGCTGATATTGATTGTGAAACAGTTGAATTTCAACCAAACTTTGACGGCTCTTTACAAGAACCTACCGTCTTGCCTGTAAGACTTCCAATGCTTTTACTAAACGGAGTTTCCGGTATTGCGGTCGGTATGGCTACAAATATCCCTCCGCACAACCTTTGCGAAGTTGTGGATGGTACTATTGCATTGATTGATAACCCAAATATTACTATTCCTGAACTTATGGAATATATTAAAGGCCCTGATTTTCCGACTGCTGCGACTATTGTCGGTAAAAACGATATTAAACAGGCTTATGAAACAGGCAGAGGTTCTATTACAATGTCTGCAGTTTCAGGATTTGAAGAAATAGCAGGCGGAGCAGGCAGACAGGGCAGAACTGCAATTGTTATCACAGAAATTCCTTATCAGGTTAATAAAGCAATGCTTATTGAAAAAATAGCAGATCTTGTAAAAGATGAGAAAATTAAAGGAATATCTGATATTCGTGATGAATCCGACCGTGAGGGTATGAGAATTGTTATCGAACTTAAACGAGATGCAAAACCTGATGTAGTTCGCAATAATCTGTATAAATTTACTCAACTTGAAACAACATTTGGGGTTAATATGGTTGCTTTATGCGGTCAACAACCTCGATTGATGAATTTGTACGAAGTATTGAATGAATTTGTTGAACACCGAATTGAAATTGTTACACGCAGAACAATTTTCTTCCTCAAAAAAGCAAAAATAAGAGCGCATATTTTGGCAGGTTTGATTATTGCTCTGGGTTCAATTGATGAAGTTATTGAACTTATCAAAAAATCAAAAACAACCGATATTGCAAGAGATGGTTTGATGAGCCGTTTCGGACTTGATGCTGATCAGGCAAACGCTATCCTTGAAATGCAATTACGCCGTTTGACAGGTTTGGAACAAGACAAAGTCAAAGCCGAATATGATGAATTGCTCAAGAAAATTGAAGAATACGAATCAATTTTGGCAAGTCGTCAAAAAATTCTTAATATTATTAAAACAGAACTTCTTGAAGATAAAGAAAAATATGGTGACGAAAGAAAAACTCAAATTGTTCCGGAACGCGGTGAAGTTACCATTGAAGATTTGACTCCGAATACTCCTATGGCAGTATTTATCACTCACCAAGGGTATCTGAAGCGTATTCCGTTAGATACTTTCGAACGCCAAAACAGAGCAACAAGAGGTAAATCAGGTATCAAAACTAAAGAAGATGATGATATTCAGCATTTCTTTACCGCTATGATGCATGATAAAGTCTTGTTCTTCTCATCAAAAGGTACGGTTTACAGCCTGAATGTTTATGACTTCCCTGAAGGCGGTCGTCAGTCTAAAGGTTTACCAATAATCAATGTTCTTCCGATTGAACAGGATGAAAAGATTACGGCAGTTGTTCCCGTAAGTGAATTTTCTCACGACTTGAACCTTATTATGCTTACTAAAAAAGGTAATATAAAGAGAATTGAACTTGATAATTTCTCAAATATCAGGAGAAACGGTATTATTGCAATTGGTTTAGATGAGGGCGATAGTCTTAATTGGGTTAAACTTGCAAAATCTTATGATGAAATAATTATAGGAACATCTTGCGGTATGGCAATCAGGTTCCCGATTAAAGATTTAAGACCGTTAGGCAGAAGTGCTAAAGGTGTTATTTCCATGAAATTAAGAACGGGAGATGAAATTGTCGGGTGCGATATAGTTCCGCAGGATTATGATGCTGATTTGCTTGTTGTAACATCTGACGGTTTTGGCAAACGCACAAAATTATCAGAATTCAGAACTCAAAACAGAGGCGGTATCGGACTTATTGCAACCAAATTCAAAACATCATCTTCAAGACTTGTTGCATTAACTATCGTAGAAGACAGTGACGATATTATGCTTGTTACTGCAAATGGTGTTGTTACAAGAATAAATGCAGGTTCTATTTCGCAACAAGGTCGCCCTGCAACAGGTGTCAGAGCGCAAAACTTAAATGACGGGGACAGTGTTGTTTCGGTTAATAAAATTCTGAACCCTGATGAAAGTGATGCCGTTAAGTCTGTATCCGCAGAATCTTCTGCTCCGGTTCAGGATGAGGTTCAGCAAACGAGCCTTTTGACAGATGAATCTTCTCAAACAGAAGAATAATTTAGCATATAATAAATAAAACGGCTTCAATTTTTATTGAAGCCGTTTTATTGTGTTTATTTATGTTGTCTTATGCAACTTTTTTCTTTGCTCTTTTTAATTTGCCGTACTGTTCAAATAATTTTTCATATTCATTTTGATAAACAATTTTTGCATCTTTTGAATTAAAATCTTTGCCTTTTGCGGATTTCAAGTTTGAAACTTTTGCTTCAATTAAATCTAATTTTGCGAGAATTTCTTTCATATTATATATTCTGTGTCCTTCGCTATCGGTTTGTTTTAGCATATAATTGACCAATTTTCTGCTTTTACCGTTTATTCTTGAATACAACTTAATTGCATCTTTATTTTCGACATTAGGTCTTTGTCCTGCCATTTTTTGTATTTTTCTCGTATCTTTTATTGATTCAAAGATTTCCGGTAAGAGTTTTAATCTCATAACCATTGCCCCAACATTATAATCATGCTGTTGATTTTCAAATGTTTTTTGTCCGAGTTTTTGTTTGATTATTTCATTAACATCATTTTGAACCCGAAGTTTTCTTGCCTGTGGAGATTCCTTGAATGTACGCTTGAGTTTAATAGCAGGAGTTTTTGTTTCAATTGCTGTGGTAGGATAAACAGGTGCAACGACAGGAGTGTACGATGGTTTAACCAGCTGAATTTCTGTTGTGGCTTGCGGTGCAGCACTCTCTATTCTGTTGTATCTCATTTGATTAATTTTATTTTCAACAAATCTTGCCATTTGACTTATTTTAGATTCTTTTTTAGAAAATCCGGCCTTTATTGAATCCTCAAGAATCTGCGCATAACTTTCAGTAATAAAGAACGGATTTTCAACTTCATTTTTTAGAGCATTTATTCGCTCTTCCTCATCGGTATATCTAACTATCCTTGCAATGTTTTTGTGAAAAATTTCCGCTTTTTTGGACGGTACTACATCCAAAATTCCTGCCAGATCTCTGATTGATTTCGCTTTTATATCATCTCCCAAAACTTTATATACAAAATTTGCACTGCTTTTGTCACTATCCATTTTGTCAAAAAGTTTTTTCATCGCTTTAATTTCGTTGTGAGATGCTTCTGCATCTTTGCCGGTCGTTGAATATTTGAATTTGCTCAAAATATCAAGTCTGGTTTGTATATTTTCGGCATTTGAGGTTTTATACATTTTTAAAATATCCGAAAAATCAGCAGGTGTTAAGTCTTTTTTATGAGCAAGAAAATCTCCAAATACATGCTTGATAAATTTTTCACCCTCCTTTGAATAATTTTGTTCAAGATATTTTGCTTCGCTGCCTATAGTTGTTTTTATTGCTCCAATTTTCATAAGCGATTCAACTGCTTGTTTTGCATCAAAAATTTCCGAATGAAAAGTTCCTGTTTCAACCATTTTGTCAAGTTCTTTTACTGCATTTTCATTATTAGAAGCGTATTTTAAATATGAAACATATTTTTCTGAATTTTTAATATATTCCTGTTTATTTTTAGAAGATAGCAAATCGGTAATAATTTTAATCGCTTCTTTATCTCCGCCAAGAACATCATGTTGCATTTTTTGAACAAATTCAAGACTTTTTTTATCGGTTGCAACAGTGAAAAGTTTTGGCAAAAGTTCAAGCGGAGCATCGGTATTTTTTACAATACCAAAATGTGCAATTTCAGGGTTTTCTACTGTTTTAAATGTTTCAATCAAACCATTGGGGTCTTCTTTTAAGTTCCCTGCTCTTGTAAAATTTCTTGCATTATAGTTTGTAACAAGAGATTTTAAAAATTGCATTCTTGTTTCGTTTGCATCTTTTGTTAATTCTAAAAGTTCAGAAGTTCTCACTCCGATAATATTGCCATATCTTTCGCAGGCATCATGAATAATTCCCTGCACTTTTTCGCTTCGCATGTTTTTGGGTATAAAACTTTTTATTCCGATACCCTCGAACGATACATTATTATTTTGGTTATATTTTTGTCTGACATTGTAATTATAACTATTTATAGAATTTACCTGCATTTATATTTCCTCCGCCGGTGTAAATGTATTAAAAACAAACAAAAAAAAATTTGCTACATGTTATTTTATAATAAACAAATGTAAATATAAAAATATATCTTAAAATATATACAAAAATTAATCATACAAATATTGGGTTTACTTTTAAATAAAAAACATTAAAATATCTGTATGAAAAAGTTATTATCTATAATTGTCACTTTATTAATATTAAATACAATGTGCATAGGCGGGGGTATGCTTGTCAGCCAAAAGTTTTTTCCTCCCGCCTATGCCGAAGGTGAAGATTTGTGGGGAAATTTCAATACTGATTTGTCAAGTCCGAAAGAACAAAGATTTGTCAGTGATGAAGAATTTGAACAGGCAATAAAAAAGAAAAATAAAAAACTTGATAAGTGGAAAAAAATATTGCTTAATAACGGTTCGCCAAGAGGTGAACAGTTTTCTGAGTCAAATGAAACGGAAGCGATAAATAATAATCAGGGAGCAGATGCATCTTTGCCCGTTTTGGCTTTGCCTGTTGAAATTAAAATGGGCGAGGGCTCTATTCCCGTCGGACATTATCAGGTTGAAGGCAAAAACGAGGATGGCAGAATTGTACTGAATCTTTATCAGTCACACAATTTGGTTGCAAGAATCCCTGCAACCGAAACAAACGAAGATTATGAACAGGAAGAAATCCTTTTTGCAAGTTGGGTAAGCCAAGACGATAATCACATAAAAATCATTTATGGTTCATTAGACTTTAATGCTTATGCGCTTGTGGACATTTTGCAGTAAATCATTTGTTATATGAAAGTACATTATATCATTGCAAACTTGGTGTTAAAAATTTTTAAATAAAAAGGGTGCGAAATTTCGTACCCTTTAATTCTTTATTTTATTATTGATTGTATATACCTACTTTGACACAACATACGAACCTGTCTGAAGTTCGTGAGCAATTTCTATTGCTTTTTTGAGTTGTGCATCGTCTTTATTTTTAATCTGTTCGTCTGTCAGTTCAACAACAACATCAGGAGTAATTCCTTTTTTGTGAATATCTGTTCCGTTTGGAGTCAGATATTTTTGGATAGTAATATTTATGCCTGAATTATTCGGGAGTTTATTTATTTCCTGAACAAGACCTTTCCCGAAAGATTGTGTACCTACTAAAACTGCGCGTTTATTGTCTTTCATTGCACCCGAAAAGATTTCACTTGCAGAAGCTGAACCTTTGTTAAGTAATACAACAAGCGGTTTTGTTGTCAAAAGCGCATTAGAAGCCTTTTGTGTTTCTTTGTAACCGTCTCTGTCAACTGTTGCAACTATATCTCCGCCGTTTAAAAACATATCGGATATATAAATTGCATTACTCAAAAGCCCGCCCGGATTTGAACGCAAATCCAATATAAACGATTTTTTATCAGGATTATTCAAAATAATTTCTCTGACTTCTTTTGACGCATTTCTGCTGATAAATGAACTCAATCTGATATAGCATATATCATCAGGAATTTTCATATCCGTCGGAACTTTTTGAGTTACTGATTTAATCTCAATTTCCGCTCTTGTAATTGTATAAGATTTAGGTTCTTCAACCCCTTTTCTTTTTATTAAAAGAGTTACTTGTGTTCCTTCTTCTCCTCTGATTTGGTCTGCTGCTTTGTCAACGGTTATACCTTTTGTACTTTTGCCGTTGATTGCAAGAATTTCATCATCCGCAAGCAAACCTGCTTTCTCTGCAGGAGTGTCCTCAATTGGCGCAATAACCATCAATTTGCCGTCTTTCATACCGATTTGAATACCGATACCTTTTAAAGAACCCTTGATTGAACTTGTTTCTTCCAAAAATTCTTTTGGATTTAAAAATTTTGTATAAGGGTCATTCAAACTCGCTACCATTGTATCAATTGCGACATAAGCATCTTCATCAGTCTGAATCATTTTGTCGTATTTGTGACGCCATTTTGCCCAATTTTGTTCATTATTTGTCTGGTCAACATATTTTGTATTGATTAAACGCCAAACATTATCATACATTTCAACAGGAGTGGCAGCCTGAACATTTGAACTTATTGCCCACGAAAATGTTGCAACAAACAAACCAAAAAATACTGCACTCTTTTTTATCGAATTTTTCATGCTATAAACCTCCAATAATTCCACCTTTATATATATCAGACGAAATTATTTTATAAAAGTTCCGTTTATCTTGTGTATTATAATAACACAATTAAGGGAAAATGTGAAATAGTCAATGGATAAAAGTAGTAAATTCAGACTATTATTTATCAAACTGTAAAACTTTTAAGCCTAAAAAACTTGCTTTTTTCTTCACATCAGGGAGTTCATAGCATTTAATACATCTTGCTTCATAAGTTTCATCCCCGCCTATCATAATCAAAGGCGAATTTTTATCTGCAGGCTTGCCGTCAATGAGTCTTTGAGTTCTTGTTGCTTCTTCACATCCGCATTTCATGCAAACGGCATGCAATTTATCTACTTTTGTTGCTATGCACATAAGTTGCGGCATATACCCGAACGGCTCGGCTTTAAAATCAAGTTCTAATCCTGTTCCTATTACCTTTTTACCCTGTTTAATAAGTTCGGTTATGACAGGAACAATATTTGAGTCAAAAAATTGTAATTCATCTATCGCAACAATCTGTGCATCTTTTACAAGACTCATAATCTGAATGGAATGTTTAACCTTGACAGCATCAAGCCACAAACCGTTTCTTGATTCGATATAATCCCCGCCAGTTCTTGTATCAACATCAGGCGAAATTACAACAACCTTTTTCTTTGCAATAATACATCTTCTTATCCTGCGCAAAAGTTCTTCTGTTTTTCCGCAACTCATAGGACCTGTGATTAGTTCAAAACAATATCCGTCCATTATCCCTTAAATTTTCTCCCATAAAGCATGTTCAACTGTATTAATTATAGAACTTTAAAACCAAAAATAAAAGTAAATTAATGTAAAATAATAGGTCGGCTTTACTAAGCCGACCTACTTTTTAATTTTTATTTTGATATTTATTAAAACATCAAACCAGCTTCTCTTGCAGCGTCTGCCAAAGCGGCAACTCTGCCGTGATACAAGAATCCGCCTCTGTCAAATACAACACATTCGATTCCTGCTTTTTTGGCTTTTTGAGCAATTGCTTCCCCAACAACTTTTGCTGCTTCAATATTTCCGCCGTTTGAAAGTTTTTCTTTCAAATCTTTATCGTTTGAAGATGCAGATGCCAATGTCACATGGTTTTCATCATCAATCAATTGTGCGTAAATATGTTTTGTACTTCTGTAAACAGCAAGTCTTGGGAATTCAGAAGTCCCTGAAATTTTTAATCTGATACTTCTGTGTCTTTTTTGTACTAATGGTTTTCTTTCTTTTTGTTTAATCATTTTATTTTATCCTTTCTTTTGCCCAAACCTGCTTGAAAAACCACTTCAAGAGTTTATATGGGCGTTTATGCTTGTATGTTTAGTCTATATTCTTGCCTATTTCTGTTAATATATTGCTTTGCCAAATCTTCACCGCCTATAACTTCAAATAGATTTGCAATTTGATTTGGATTATCGATAGCACTTACAACTCTTATTCTGTCATCAAAAGCGGCTAACTGGTAGAATTTATCATTATCAGTGATATTGTCCCTAATTATTTTTCTGATTTGTTCAGTCTTTGCTTCGATTTTATCCTTCGGAGTGCCATTCGGCACAACCAAATCATAAATACCGTTAAAAGCAATATTTTTTACAGGACTAAGCATTTATTTCCTTTCCCTCCTGTGTAATCAAAGATTATCAATAATCTTCTTTGCAGGAGATTCCGAAACAAGTTCGGGATAATTCCGCCTGTGCAATCAAAGATTGTAAATAATCTTCCTTGCAGTGGATTCCGAAACAAGTTCGGGATAATCCCGCCTGTGCAATCATAGATTATAAATAATCCTTTTTGCAGGGGATCCCGAAACAAGTTCGGGATAAGATACTCGTAATGCTCGCTACGCTCGCAAACGATTATCTTACTTTTTACCGGCCTTACCGACTTTGCGTCTGATGTATTCGCCTTCGTATTTAACACCTTTTCCTTTATATACTTCAGGCGGACGCTTAGATCTGATTAAAGCGGCAATATCGCCTACCATCTGTTTGTTTGCACCTTTAACAGTGATATTTGTGTTATTTTCAACAGTGATAGTAATTCCTTCAGGCGGAACAATATCAACAGGGTGAGAATAACCCAAAGCCATGTTCAGAGTTTTACCCTGCATTTGCGCTCTGTAACCTACACCGTTGATTTCTAACTTTTTAACAAAACCGTCTTTTACACCAATAACAGCATTTGCTACCAAAGTTCTTGACAAACCGTAGAAAGCATCTGTTTCTCTTGATGTTCCGACTTTTGTTAATGTGATTGTATTGCCGTCTAATTTTACGGCGATTTCAGGACGAACTTCTACAACTTCTGTTCCCAAAGGTCCTTTTGCAGTAACTGTTTGTCCTTCTACTTTAACCTCAACACCCTGAGGTACTTCGATTGGTTTTTTACCTATTCTTGACATTTTTAATTTTCTCCTTTTGGTATATGTAATAACTTTTGCCAAACTTTTCTACCAATTACATTTGGCTAAATAAGATTAATAAACATAGCAAAGAACTTCGCCGCCGATATTTTCTTTTCTTGCTTTTCTGTCAGTCATCAAGCCTTTGCTTGTTGATATAACAGCGATACCCAAACCGCCTAAAACCTTTTCCAAGTTCTTAGCCTTTGAATATGTTTTCAAACCAGGTTTTGAAACTCTTACTAATTTTGTAATTACAGGTTTGTTTTTTGAGTCGTATTTTAATGTAATTGTAATTACATTGAATTTACCAACCTGTTTTACTTCATAATCTTCGATGTAACCTTCTTCTTTCAAAACTTTTGCCAAAGCAACTTTAAGTTTTGAAGACGGAACATCAACGCTTGGATGAGATGCCTGCGCACCGTTTCTGATTCTTGTTAGCATATCTGCTATCGGATCTGTCATTGACATAATTTTGTCTCCTTTTTGTGAAACTTACCCGCAGTTCATCGGGCAGTATTTCCATCTATAACACCGCTTACTGAATTAATTTTTGTTTTCACCATATAGGAAAACTTATTTCAGCAGTTCGGAACTGTATGTTCAAATTATCATAAAGTATTTATATTTGCAAGGTCAATGTTAAATTATTTTAACTTTTCAAATAATTCCAAAAATTCTGGGAAAGAAATATTTACCCATTCAAAATCTTTTATCAGAATTTCTTTTTTACAAACAAGTCCTGCTACATACAAACTCATTGCAAGACGGTGGTCTTTGTAAGACTCAACTTCAACTCCGCCGTTTAACTTTGTTTTGCCGTTTATAATCATTCCATCCGGAGTTTGCTCTATATCTGCACCGAGTTTTGAGAGTTCTTTTACGGTTGTTTCAATTCGGTCTGATTCCTTATTTCGTAAATCCTGCGCATCTTTAATAACAGTTTGACCTTTGCATTGAGTTGCCAAAACTGCAATTACAGGAATTTCATCAATTAATTTCGGTATAATTTCACCGCAAATTTCAACTCCTTTCATATCAGGTGAATATTCGACCTTTATATCCCCGACTGCCTCCCCGCAAACTTCTCTTTGGTCAAGAATTTCAATATCCCCGCCCATCTGTTTGACAACTTCAATAACTCCTGAACGCGTTGGGTTTAAACCGATATTTTTTAATATTATTTTTGAATTTGGAACAAGCAAGCCTGCAACAATAAAATAAGCACAAGATGATATATCTCCGCAAATATTTATTTCAAACGGTTCTAACTCTGACTTTTCTATACAAATATAACCGTCTTGTTCAAAAATATTTGCCCCCATATTTTTTAACATAACTTCAGTGTGATTTCTTGACGGGTAAATTTCTTTGTATCTTGTCGTGCCCTGTGCAAAAAGTCCTGACAACAACACACAAGATTTGACCTGCGCAGATGCAATTTTTGATTCATAAGTTATGCCTGTTAATTTACTTCCGCAGATATTTAATGGCGCATGAAAATCCTGTGAAGATATTTTTGCCCCCATTAAAGAAAGCGGTTCAATAATGCGTTTCATAGGTCTTGCAGAAAGACTATCGTCCCCTGTCAAAACACAATCAAAATTTTGCCCGGACAAAACTCCGGTCATAAGGCGCATTGTAGTACCTGAATTACCGCAATACAAATATTTTGACGGCTTTTTTAAAATTCCGTCAGAATTTACTATAATCGTCTGATTATCTTTTTCTATATCAACGCCAAGTTCTTTGCAAATTTCCAATGATGAATTAGGATCCTGCCCTTTTGAAAAATTTTTAATAACGGATTTGCCTTTTGCTAATGATGAAAATATAACCGCTCTGTGTGAAAGCGATTTGTCAGACGGAATTTCTGTCTCTCCTTTAAGAAAATTAAAATTCTTTTTCACAACCAAATTCATATAATTCATTTTATCACAAATTTTGTTTGATTACCTATAACAAAGATTATGTAAAAATTTTTTATATGATACTTTTTATATAATATTTTCATGATAGGATTTTTATATAAAAAACATATAGTAACACTTTTTTTAATATTTAAAAGGAGAAAGAAAATTATGAGTGAAAAACGTGTATGGTTGTTCAGAGAGGGTAATGCACACATGCGTGCCGAATTGGGCGGTAAAGGTGCTAACCTTGCTGAAATGACAAATTTAGGACTTCCTGTTCCGCCGGGGCTTACAATCACAACAGCAACCTGTATGGAATACATCAACAACGGCAACAAAATGCCTGAAGGTTTGATGGACGAAGTTAAATATTATTTAAAAGAAGTTGAACAACAGGCAGGTAAAAAATTCGGAGATGCTACAAATCCGTTATTAGTTTCTGTTCGTTCAGGTGCTCGCGTTTCAATGCCTGGGATGATGGAAACTATCCTTAACCTCGGTTTGAATGACGAAACAGTTGAAGCAATGGTTAAATTAACAAATAACCCTCGTTTCTGCTACGATTCATACAGAAGATTTTTAACAATGTTTGGTTCTGTTGCCTGGGAAATGGACAGACAAAAATACTTTGAATCAGAAGTTGAAAAAGTTAAAGCAAGAGAAGGCGTTAAAGAAGATACTCAAATTTCAGCAGAAGGCTGGAAATCTTTAATTCCTGTTTACAAACAAACAATTAAAGAAGTTACAGGTAAAGAATTCCCGCAAGACCCTTATGTTCAACTTCAGGAAGCAATTGAAGCAGTATTCCGTTCATGGAATATTCCTCGTGCAGTCGCTTACAGAAATATGAACAAAATTGACCACAACTTCGGTACTGCGGTCAATGTTCAGACAATGGTATTCGGTAATATGGGTAATGATTGTGCAACAGGTGTTTCATTTACTCGTAACCCTGCAACCGGCGAAAACAAATTCTACGGTGAATACCTTGTAAACGCTCAGGGTGAAGATGTTGTTGCAGGTATCAGAACTCCAAAACAAATTTCTGAACTTGAAACAGATATGCCTGATATCTATGAACAATATGTAAATATTGCAAAACAACTTGAAAAAGGTTATCACGATGTTCAGGATATGGAATTTACCGTTGAAAGAGGTAAATTATGGATTCTTCAGACAAGAAACGGTAAGAGAACTGCAAAAGCAGCAATCAAAATTGCCGTTGATATGTTTAATGAAGGAATTATTACTAAAGAAGAAGCAATTATGCAGGTTGACCCATATTCAGTTTATCAGGTATTGTTACCTTGCTTCAACCCTGACAAAGTTAAACATTCACACAAAGTTTCAAAAGGTGTAAACGCATCTCCGGGTGCTGCGGTAGGTAAAATTGTATTTGATACCGAAGAAGCCGCTCGTCGTGGGGAAGCAGGTGAAAAGGTTATCTTAGTCAGAATTGAAACATGTCCTGATGATATTCACGGTATGGCTGTTTCTCAGGGTGTATTAACACTTAGAGGCGGCGCAACTTCTCATGCAGCAGTTGTTGCAAAAGGTATGGGTAAACCATGCGTTTCAGGTTGCGAAGATTTGAAAATCGATTTGGCAAATGAAACAATTACTTGTTCAGACGGAACAGTATTCCACAAAGACGATATTATTTCTCTTGACGGCGGAACAGGTGAAGTTATGGAAGGTGCTATTGAACTTGTTGAAGCAGGTATTGATGCTGATTTTGAAACATTCTTTGGCTGGGTAAACGAAATAAAAGAACTTCACGTTGAAGCAAACGCTGATACTCCAAAAGATATTGAAAATGCTATCAAATTTGGTGCCGAAGGTGTAGGTCTTTGCAGAACAGAACATATGTTCATGGATCCTGACAGACTTCCTTGGGTACAAAAAATGATTATTGCAGGTACAACAGAAGCAAGAAAAGAAGCACTTTCTCACTTACTTCCAATGCAATACTCAGATTTCTATGCAATGTTCAAAGCATTGGGCGACAAACCTCTTACAGTTCGTTTGTTAGACCCGCCATTGCATGAATTCTTACCTTCTAAGATTGAATTGGTTGAAAAAGTTGCAACTAAAAAAGCATTAGGTCAGGATTATGCAGAAGATGAAAAAATGCTTGAAATCGTTGAAAACTTATCAGAATCCAACCCAATGATGGGCTTGAGAGGCTGCCGTTTAGGTTTAACTTATCCTGAAATCAACGAAATGCAAGTCAGAGCAATCTTTGAAGCATGCTGCGATTTGACAAAAGAAGGACACAAAATTCAACCGTGGATTATGATTCCTTTGATTGGTCACATCAACGAACTTAAAACTGCAAAAGCAACATTAGTAAGCGTTGCAGAACAAGTTATGCAGGAAAAAGGAATTAAATTAGACTATAAATTCGGTACTATGATTGAAATTCCTCGTGCAGCGTTAACAGCAAAAGAAGTTGCAACAGAAGCGGAATTCTTCTCTTACGGTACAAATGACTTGACTCAAATGACATTTGGTTACTCAAGAGATGATGCAGAAGGTAAATTCCTTAAAAACTATGTAGAACAAAAGATTTTACCTTGGAACCCGTTTGTAACTTTAGACTTCAACGGTGTTGGCAGACTTATTGAAATGTCAATCAATGAAGGCAGAGAAGTTAATTCTTCACTTGTTGGCGGTATCTGTGGTGAACATGGTGGCGACCCTGATTCTGTGAAATATGCTCACAAAATCGGTTTGAACTATGTTTCATGCTCTCCATACAGAGTTCCGCAAGCAAGACTTGCTGCTGCTCAGGCGGTAATCGAATGTAAAAAAGCCGCTAAGGTATAAATATTGAATGTCGGCAAGTAATTGCCACCTTACTTTAAAAGCGAGAATTTTAAAATTCTGAATCACTCCGTTAAAATTACCATATTATATAATCGGGGTGAGACCCTGAAACAAGTTCAGGGTGACAGCAAAGCTGTCTTTTCAGAATGACAAAATTCTCGCTTTTTATAAATTTAAAATATAATTTTGTGTTTCGGTTTTAATATTGTCACTTATTTCTTCTATCAATTCTATGAATATTTCTTTTTCAATGTTATCTGTTTTGCAATAATTCATCAGATAATTTAATCTTCGTGTAAAGAGTTTCACATTCGCTTTTATCATTTCTTTTTCGGATTTAATAAGTTCTTCTTGCATTATTTACTCCTGTTTTTGTCGGCATGGTAATGCCGACCTACAAATAAATTTGCATGTCATTGCGAGCGAAGCGAAGCAATCCAGCCTTTATTAAGTTTTATTTTATTATAATTTCTAATAATAGAAATTTATTGCTATATTCATGAATAATATAATATTAATTGCTATATTTGTCAATATATTCATAAATTTATATAATTAATATATGAGATTAAATGTAAGAGAACAAATAAAAGCACTATTATCGCAAGAAAATGTAACTCAAAAGGAATTAGTTGCTATACTCAACAGTATGGGTAAAAAATATTCTACGACAAGTTTATCTCAGCGTTTAGGACGCGGGTCTTTCACCTACAATGAAGTCATGACTATCGCAGAAATTTTGGGCTATGATGTACAATTTGTCAAGGAAAACAAGTAGGTAAATTTTGACCTACACCGACGAAATATTTATCCTCTGCTCTTACTCTTTTTAAATAAGAACAATAAAGGAATAAGAACAAAGCATGCAACCCCAAAGATTCTGAACGAATCCATAAATGCCCATAAGGTTGATTGCTTAATAAGTGTTCCGTATTGAGAGTACATTGCCATATATTTTGCCATATCAATACTTGTATATTGTGATATAGCAGCGGCAGTCATTTGAACTTTTTGAACAAATATAGGATTAAGTTCGCTTAATTTACCTACCATCATATATTGATGCACTTGTGCAAATCTTGTCAAAAATGTTGCAACAAGTGATGTTCCTATCGCACCGCCGATATTTTTGAACAGGTTTTGTATTCCTGAAGCATTGGTCATTTGTTCATTAGACAGAGTTTCAAGAGACAAATTGATAATAGGAACCATTGACATTCCTAAGCCAAAACCCATCAGGCAGTTTGGTATCATAATATTCATTTGAGCAATTTGCAAATTCAAAAATCCGAACATCAAACTTGCCGTACCAATACATGCCAAACCGACAATAACAAGTTTTCTTTTATCTACCCTGTCTGCAATGAAAGCGCAAATAATAGTTGCGCTTAAACTCCCGATTCCTCGGGGCATCATGGATAAACCGCTTAAATATGCGGTATAACCCATCATACTTTGCAAAAATTGCGGTAGAATTGCAATTGAAGCATATAAAACAGATTGCATAACAACCTGAATAAAAGTCCCGACAACAAATTCTTTATTTTTAAATACACTCAAATCAATGAGAGAGTCTTTTCTTTTTGCCTGCGAAACAAAAAAGCAAACCGCAGAAATACAAGATATAGAAAAAATCCATCTTATCCATGTTGCATTAAACCAGTCAGCATTATTCCCTTTATCAAAAAAGACCTGCAGACATAACAACCATACAAACAGGAAGAAAAAGCCTATACCGTCTAATTTTACACCTTTAACGCGTCTTGCATAAGGCGGATTGAAAAGCAAATTCTTTGCCATAACCGCTGCAATACATCCCAACGGAACATTTATAAAGAATATCCACGGCCAAGTCCAGTTGTCAGTAATCCAACCGCCCAAAACAGGTCCGATAATAGGAGCAATAATTACCCCCATACCGAAAATAGCCATTGCGGTTCCTCTTTTTTCTTTAGGGAAACTTTCCATCATAATAGCCTGTGACAGAGGAACAATTCCGCCTCCACCTGCACCTTGTAAAATTCGAAATATTACCATCTGCCCGAGAGATTTTGCCATCCCGCATAATAAAGATGCAAAGGCAAAAAGTAATATACTTATTACATAGAAATTTTTACGTCCAAACAGTTTACTAAAATATCCTACAGACGGAATCACAATACCAGAAGCAATTAAGTAACTTGTTAAAATCCAGATACTTTCATCTCTTGTGGCAGAAAAACTGCCTGCCATGTGGGGCAGAGCAACATTTGCAATTGTACCGTCCATAACATACACAAAAACCGCAAGTAATACCGGCAGACAAGCAAGCCAGGGATTCTCAGGCAGATATTTATTTTCATCTTCTTCTATTTGTGTTGATTGTGCGGACATTGTATACCTTTAATTATTTAACTTTTACTCTCGGTACAACAGACATACCCGGTACAATATTATATTTTTCTTTATCTATTTTTTCTGTGAATACGATTTTTACAGGGATTCTTTGTACGATTTTTACAAATGAACCAACTGCGTTTTCAGGAGGGAAAAGGCTTGATTTTGCACCTGACGCTCTCTGAATACTGTCAATTTTTCCTTTAAATACATGGTTTGGATAAGTATCAATTTTGATATCGACAGATTGACCCGGTTTCATGTTTCTTAACTGATTTTCTTTAAAGTTTGCAACCACCCAAACTTCTTCAGGTACAAGAGTAAACAATGGAGAACCAACATTCACATACATACCTTTTTCAACTCTTCTTGAAGAAACAGTACCCGATTGAGGGGCATAAATTTTTGTATAAGAAAGGTCAAGTTCAGCTTTTTCTTTCGCGGATTTTGCATTGGCTAAATTGGCATCTGCAACGGTTTTGTTGCTTTCCTGAGTCAAAATTGACTGCTGCGCCTGAGTTAAACCTGCTTTTGCATTATTATATTTTACTTCTGCCATATCAAGAGTTTGTTTTGATACTGCACCCTGTTCGTATAGGTTTCTGTATCTTTCCAAATCCTTTTGCGCAAGTTCTATATTAGATTCTGAAGCAACAAGATTTGCTTTGGCATTTGCCTGATCGTATTGAATTCTTTCATAATTAGCATTTGCCTGATCTAATTTTACTTGATAATCCGCACTGTCAATAGTTGCGATAAGTTCACCGGCATGAACATATTGGTTATCTCTGATATAAACATTTTCAATTTGCCCTGAAACTCTTGGTGCTACATTAACAGAGATATTTTCAACATAAGCATCATCAGTGGATTCATATTTCATTTCGTTGATAACATAAATTCCCGCACAAATTAATAATACAGTTATCATTACTGCGGCAATTTTTCTTTTAAGTCCTTTTTTAGAAGGTTGTTCCTGTTCTGTATCAACAGCCTGTTGTTCCTGAATTTGTTCTTCCATGTTTTATACCTCTTATATTTTATATATTTAGTTCTACTTCGTTTTTTAAAATTTCTCTAAACCCCTGCATTAGCGACTTCATATCTTCAATTTTTTCGGTTGAGAAAGCACGGGGAATATTTTGAAGATACTCTTTTATTTTTAATGTTATGTCAGATAAAACAATTTTGCCATCCTCTGTCAAAATTATTTTTCTTACAAGTCTGTTATTCTTTGTCCCTGCAACTCTTTCAATATAACCTTTTTGCTCAAGAGAATTTAGTATTCTGCCTGTAGAAGGGCGATCTTTAAGAATAATTTTTGCCAAATCCCTCTGGCACATTTCACCATTAGTAGCAATTGTATCTAAAGTAACAACTTCCTCAAGCGAAAGAATGCATTCAAATTTTTTTAACAACTGAGATGCAAGATACTTGCAATATTTTGCCGTAAGTTCAAACTGATAATATATTGAATTTATATAGTGTTTTTCTTCCTGCATATTATATTTCTTGGTTGTGTTACAAAAATAATGTGTTGCATTTACAACAGTAATATGCTATCATATTGTCATAAAATTTGCAAGCAAATATTTTAAAGAAGGAATAAAACATTGAAAAAGATACTTATTACACTACTTGTAGCAGGATTTGTTATGTCCGATATTACCCCTGCTGTTTGTATGGCAAAAAGCGTTAAAAAGACCTCTGAACCTCAAAAGGTTTCAATTTCAAAAACGCAGAAAATGAGAAAGAAAAGCGAACAGTTTAAATATGATTATATAAACTACGAATGGTGGTCAAATTTTAATGACGACATTCTCAAAAGTTATATTGATAAAGCAATTAAAAAGAACTACTCTTTGAAAATGGCAACTATTGCAGTTGATGAATACTATCAGGTAGTAAGAATTAATTTCGGGAATGAACTTCCGATGGCAGGCATAGGATTTGCACCTGCACTTGTAAAACAACCGGGATTTACCAATACCAATTCAAGTTTTGCCGTTCCGGCACTTGTCAATTACGAAGCAGATATTTTCTTAAAAAATCACGACAAGACCAAAATGGCTAAAAAAGATTACGAAAAAGCACTTCAAGATGAAAGAACAGCCTATATTACAATAGCATCCGCAGTCGGAGCAACCTATCTTAATATCGTAAAACTTGATAAAATGATAGAACTTCAAGAGCAAATAGTTGCTGACAGAAAAGTTATTTATGATTTGATGCTTTTAAGAAATAAAGAGGGTTTGACATCAACATCAGATACAGTAAAGGCAAACAAAGCATATATTGCAGGTCAGACATCTTTAACAGAATACAAAAAGCAAAGAAACATTTTGCTAAATAAGTTGTGTGTGTTAATTGGTGAAAGTCCTGAAAAATCGGCAGAAATTGAAAGAATTTCTTATGACAATCTGAATTTCAGCGGTGTTATTCCAAAAGAAATTTCAACAGAAGTTATTGTTCAAAGACCTGACTACATTACTGCGGAAAAAATGATTGAAAAAGCCGGAATAGATGTCAGAGTTGCGAAAAAAGAATTTTTGCCGACTATTAATTTAACAGGTGTCGCACTGTTTATGAACAGTGATTTTGGCAGTATTTTTACTACAAAAGGTGCGCTTGCCGCTCTTGCAGGGGCAATAAATTTACCGCTATTCACAGGGGGGAAAAGAATTGCCAATTTAAGACTTAAAAAAGCAACTTATCAACGACTTTTGAATAATTATTATCAGACAAATCTGACTGCAATTCAGGAAATAAATGATTCTCTGACAACCATCGCACACGACGATAAAAAATATGAAGACACAAAACTCCAGTCAGAATTAGAAAGAAAAGATTTTGGTTTGAGCAGTTCAAAATATGAACAGGGCATTATTTCTAAACTTGATTTAACACAATTAAGAGAAAATGTGCTTTCAACAGACAAACTTGTTGCAGACCAAAAAATAAACTGTCTTGTAGATTACATTACTTTGTATAAGGCAGTCGGAAGTCAATTATAATATAATATTCTTAATCATATTTTTACTTACTAAAGCCGAAAATTTATTTTCGGCTTTTTATTTATTTATTTTATACCAAACTCTAAAATTTTTAATCTCATCTAAAACCTTTTCAAACGAACCGTCAAAACGCAAACCTCTGTCATCAATAATCAAATATGACGGAATTTTCGTATTTGTAACATCTTCAAAATATTGCTCAATATTATTATCTGCAAGCCATTTTTTTGCAGATTGAATATTTCTTGTAGTAAATAAATACAAATTATAATCTGAAACAAGCGTCTTCAAAAAATCTTTTGCTCCCTGTTTTATTTCAGGTATAAAATTTTCATCATAATTCCCTTTATATTCATTTAAAACACCGTCTAAATCAATAAGAATGGTTGGTTTATACCTCATCTTTTCACTCCTTTATAAATAAATGTTAAAATTGTTATTATTATAATATAATACTTATTCCTATATACTAATGGATTTTACTTTCAAATAAAAATTATGTCAATATACTCATGAGGCAAATATGAGTGTAAAAACAGATATTAAAACTATCCTCGCTGAAAGCGATTATACAATTAGCCGTTTGGCTAAAGATTTGAGCAAAATAATAGGAAAACATTATTCACAGTCTAATATTTCTCAAAAATTATCGAGGGGTACGCTAAAATACGAAGAAGCCAAATTAATTGGGCAAATTTTAGGGTATGAACTCAAATTTGTAAGAACAAAGTCATTTGTGTAATCTATTATTTTGCGGAGAATACCCAATTCCCTTTAGATGTTGTTGTTACGACTGTTTTTGGGGTTTGCTTTTGCGTGTTTTGTTTTTGGCTGTTTTGTCTTTGGTAATTTTGGATTTGCGGGTTGTTTTTGTATCTGATGACGAATTCTTGTTGTTGCTGATTTTGTTGTTTCTTTTCTTCTTTTCGTGCTTTTTTTTTTGCGCAAGTTTAATTTTTGTCCCCTGACTTGCTGAGTTAAATGCGCTTGCCATAAGGGTAGAGGTATAAACAGGAGTAGTGTGCGCATAATCAAAGAGAATTACACCGTTTACATTCATTTTTCTTGTTTCAAAAATCTGACGAATTAAATCCTCACTCGAACCGCCCATAAATGTAACAAACAGCCCGGCATAGAGTTCGGTTTGAGGTGCTTTTATATTCATTACATCATTCATCATTGATGCAAGCATTTTAGAATCATAGGTTAAAAACAGAGGAGTAAAACCATCAATATAGCCGTTTGATGACCAACTTCTCCAATCCTGCTGTTTTGTCGCAAGAGCAGATGCAATATCAGGGAAAATTACGGTACTGACATAGGTATTATTTTCTTTTCCAAGTTTGCCTGCTTTTCGGACAAAATCGGTTATTATATTTCGCCTGAAAGCATTCCAATCGTACCACATTGCATCGGAAATTGTTAATTCGACAGGGTCTTTGCCATATATTGATTGAAATTTATTGCGTGCATATTCACTAAACCCCCACGCGCACATATCATTACGGGGATTAGAATTAGGGTATCTGATATAATCAAGATTTATTCCGTCAGGTTTGTAATCCTGTATAATTTCAGATAACAGTTCAAGCAAAAATTCCTGAACATTATCATTTGCAGGGTCTAAAAAGTATCCGTTATGTTCGGAAACAGACATTGTAGGTCCGTCACAATCGGCACATTTTTTTGTTTTGTTACCCCATTCGGGGTGTTGAGCAAGAATACTTGTCGGTGTGAGATTCGGATTCTTATTCCCAACATAAAAGGACTGGAACCATGTGTGAACTTTAATCCCCCTTTTATGCGCTTCATCAACCCAAACTTTCAACGGGTCAAAACCTTCAAATAATTCATTTTGTACGGTAAAACCGTATTTGTTCATTGTTTTACTCGGGAAAATTGTTTTTCCGTGGTAATAAGTTTCCAAAAATACATTGTTAAAACCATTGTCTTTGAGTTTATCAAGTGTTGCAATAATTTGTTCGGCACTTGTTTCTGTCGGGCGAACCCACACACCTTTTAATTCATTCGGAACATAAGGCAGGGCAGTTTTTATTGCCATATTACCTTCTTCAATCGCATCTTGGCTGTACTGCTTTAAGGTTTGCAAATCATTTTTTGAACTTTGCGCTTTTTCAAGATAGGAGCGTGCATTTTTTATATGTTCAAGAGCATTAATAGGATTATAATTTGGGGAATTTTGCTTGTAATAATTTACGATAGATTCTGCTTCATCTATTTTTGCACGGGCATCAAAGGTAAAACTTTCTGAAGTCGTATAAATGGTTATAGTTTGACTGACGGTGTCAACATAAACCTTTGAGCCGATTGTTATATTTTGAGTAATCCAATTTTTGGCACTGCCATGACCGCTTATGACAATCCCTCCTTTTGGAATAGCACTGTCAGCACCCGATAAAGATGTAACAATATTACCATCCACAATGGCTTCTGTCCCGAATTCATTTGTCTGCGTATGTTCACCATAATTTGCGGTATAAATTACAAGTTTATTCGGACCTCTGCCTCCGGGGTAATATCCCGTATTTGATGCGGGATCTAACAAATCAAATCTGCGCGTAACCTGTTTGAAAATTACATCTCCCATATTAATTTTTATTGGTTCAAATACCTCTAAAACAGGAGTTGTATTTTCTTCTTCATCACTAAAAAATTCAATATTACCTTCAGGAGAAAAAAAGTCACTCATTTCATCTGCATATACAGGTGCAAATGTCAGACTTAAAGCAAATAAAACGGTTATAACTTTCGATTGTGTCATTTAGTTGCGTAATCTCCTCTTGTAATATCCTGAACTTTCGTATTCTTTTACTGCATTTTCATTTATTTTCCCTGAAAGTTCATTATCCTGCGGGTTTAATTCAAGACTTTTTTTGTAATATGTGTTTGCTCTTGGAATATCGCCAAATCTTTCGTAAATTTTACCGATTTTTTTCATTGTAGAGGCATCTTCTTTTCTGCCGTAATTCAGAGCGTTGTGGTAATATTCAAGTGCTTTTTTGTATTGTTTCCTTGTGTAATAAAATTCGGCGAAATAAAAATTTGCATCCGTATCTTTGTAATTCAAACCCAAAACTCTGTAAAAATATGCTTTGGCGTATGCATCATTTTTTTGCAAATCATAAATTCTTGCAAGTTGTATGCATGGATAAGAATCAGATTTATCAAAATTTGACAAAATATAATACTTCGATGCCGCATTTTTCAAATATTGAGCCTGTTTATCTTTATCTTCTGTTGTAAGCGCAGTTTGAAAAAGCGTATCGGCATTATTTTTTGTAATTTCTTTATTGAATTTTGAATAATCAACACTCAGATTTTTTTCTTCATCCGCTTTTGCATATACATTTTGGAACGAAAAACTCTGACAAATTATAGTTCCCAAAAGTACAAGCGCGAATAAAAACTTACAAATCCGAGAATGACGGTTCTGTTGCTGTATCATGATGGTAGAATGAATAATCGTCTTTGGCAGGGTCTAAGTATGCATGGAATCTTTTCCACCATCTGACAGGTGCTTTTGAACTTTTAAATTTAATTTCTTCACTGCTGTAGTATTCTTCACCCAATGCTCTGGCTCTGCCGACATTAACTGTATCATATATTTGTTTTGAATATCCGTTGTTACGCAAATATTCTTCTGACATTGTACGGTCAACAGAAATTGCACAATGCGCAGGTATCTGAACCGACAACGCAAATATTGCAAACAATAATAATTTCTTTTTCATAGGCACACCTCTATATCAAAATTATAATGATTTTTTTTTAGTCGTACAAGTATATTATAAATTGTTTACAATAAAATAACATGGATTATTTGTATGATTAATTTTTAATTGATTAAAATATTTTTTTAGATTAAAATTTAACTATGTTTTCAAAAATTTTGGAATATTTAAAAGATAAGTATTATCGTACAAAAGTTTTGGACAGATACATTCTTAAACAGATTATCATGATGTTTTTGATGGGGGTATTTGTTTTTACAACTATTATTTTTGCATCAGATACTTTTATTACTCTTATTAAACAGATTTCTCAATTCGGAATTCCGTTCAAAATTGCATTGATTATGATATTGTTAAACCTTCCTGCGGTTATTGTTATGTCTATTCCGATGGGGGTATTGTTATCAACCGTAATGGTTTTGAATAAACTTAGTCTTGCGTCAGAAATTACTGTTATGCGTTCATGCGGTATCAGTTTAAACAGAATTGCAAAACCAATTTTTATTTTTTCAATTATAATGGCACTTTTGACTTTTGCAATAAATGAAAGTGTTGCTCCGGTTATGAGAAAAACATCAAAAGACTTGGCGTTGTGGTCTTTGGGTCAAAAACATGTTCCGGACGGGAAAGAAAATTTTGTATTCAAGGAACTCGGTTCAGGTTCGTACTTAAAGCGGCTTTTTTATGTGGGAAAAAGTACGGGCAGAACGCTATATAATGTTACTGTGCTTGATAATTCAAAGCCTGAAACAATACAGGTATTACAGGCAAGAGAGGGAAAAACTTCTCCTGAAGGCTGGATATTTGACAAAGGCGCAATTTATACAATAGATGTCAATGGACAAGTTTTGAATACAACATTATTTGATACTTCTACAGTTCAATTCGGTCTTGATTTGTCCAAAGCAATGGATGAAGATGTCGCAGATGAAATGAATTTTACTAAATTAACAAAGTATTTGAACAAAAAAGACCTTACCGATGAAGACAAAAGGGCTTTGACTGTTCAACTATATGATAAACTTGCACTTCCGCTTGCGACAATAGTTTTTGTCCTGTTAGGTGTTCCGCTCGCTATTACTCCGCCAAGAGTTCGCTATAACAGAGGATTTTTGTTCACAATTTTGATTATATTCGCATTTTATGTTTTAAGAGCCTTGTCAATTTCTATGGGAGAAGCAGGAACAATCCCGCCTTACCTTGCTGCTTGGGTCCCTGATGCGACTCTTGCATTTTTAGGCAGTATTTTATATTACAGAAAAGTTTATACGATTTCGTAATTTTGAATTTTATTGTAAAAATGCAATAAAAAAGGAACCTTAGGAGGTTCCGTTATTGTAGTAGGGGAAAAGGAGGAAATTTATTATGTTTTAGTTACATGATATTTATCGGTTCACTTTAATAAAAACTTTAATAAATTTATCCTGATGTTTACAATTCGTTACAAAAAGCGGCAACCGTACAAGGCTGCCGCTTTTTCGTATTGTATTAAAGTATTAAAAATTATAAGTTACTAAGAAATTCTTCCCGGAACTACAACTCCGCCTTTTAAGTTCTTTTTGTAAAATTCAACATGTGGTTGAAGTACGCTATCAAGAACTTCAGGGAATTCGGAATTGTTCATAATTCTGGTTACAATTTCCTGATAAACAGTTGCAAATGCTCTTAACTGAGTTAATCTGCCTGCTGCTTCAGGAGTTAAACCCATTCCAAGAGTTTCTACTCTTTCAACAAATAATGAACCTGTTACAGAATATGATTTTGTTAAAGCATCAATGTAACTTTCGGAATTTTCACGACATTCACCCTTATCAACAGGAACTGTAAGTGCAAATACGAGTTTATTTGCAGGGTTGAAATGTGCTTCTGCGCTGTGATGCATTGCATCAGGAACTTTTGCTACCTGTTTAAGAGTATCTTTTACTGATTCATTCTGCATCTGTGCATGCCAATAAACAGTATTTTCAAAGATTGCTCCCATATATTGATGAACTGAAGCATCAATACCGTTTGACTTTGCGTCTGCCCAGAAAATACCTTCTTTTAATGCATCATTCAATTCCAAATCTGCGCTTAATGATTCTTGTGAAACAGTTTGAGCAGAATTTAACATTGTCAGCATATCTTCTTTTTTCATTCCGGCATAAGCAAGTGTGAAAAGTGCGTGGTCGTCAAATGCGCTAAATCTTCCGCCTACATCGTCATGAATAAACAAATCGCCTATCCAATTATTTTCGTTTGATGTTCTGCGCAGTTCTGATTTTTCTGAATTAGCATCAGTTACGGCGATAAAGTGTTTATTTGCCAAAACTTTTGCTTCACTTTCAGATTTGCCCTGAGATTTGTATGCTTCAATAAGTCTGTTTAAAATTCTCAAAAATCCGTCTTTTGTTTCAAAAGTTGAACCTGATTTTGATGCAATAAGGTAATTTGAACTTGTTACATCGCCGCCTAAACGGTATAAAAATCTTTCCCAACTTGAAGAATCAATATCAGAATAGAATTCGATATCTGTTCTGTTAATGTTCAATCCGTTAATTGATAACATGTGTTCAACTGTGTGTTTTGAACCGCCAATGCCCATAACGCTCAATGTTTTGGCACCTGTTGCATTTTTAAGTGCTGATACCATTGAATAGATATCATCAATTCTTTGCGCTTGTTTGGATGGCAAATCTACCCAATTCAAAAATTGTCCCTGTTTATTTGCTCTTGAAGAAAATTCATTCACAAATTCAGATACTTTTGAAGTGTACTTGCTAAAATCTATACCTGAGAAATTAGCCGTTAAACTTGAACTTTTAGTCAACATATTTTCCCTTTCTTTTTTACTGTCCCCTTTACGAAAATAATTTTAACACAAAAGCATAATTTTTATCACAAATCCTATAAATAACGGATATACTATATTTATAATTTTCTTTAAAATATGAATATGGATTACTATGCGTCATTAGAAAACGAAGATAAAGAACTGAAAGCTGTCGGATTGGAACTGATGTTTCTTACTCCTGAGAAATATTCGTCAAAAGACGGTATCACAGCCGTTGAACTGTCTAAGCGTGTAAATATTCCGGTTGAAACAGTAAAGAAAAAATTAACTATTCTCAAAAACAAAAATATTGCAATAGTGAAAGGAATAAACCCAAAATATTGGACTTTTGATCAATATAATTTTCAAAGACTTCCTGATGATGATGATATATTCCTGCTTTTGTGCAGTTTTGATGATGTGGATTTTGATAAATTTTTCGCTTATTAAAACGCAAAAAAGCATATATTTTTAAAAATGAATATGATAAGATAATTTAAAGAGAGGAATAAAAACACTAACCTCTCCCTGACTCCCTCACCAGAGGGAGGGAAAGTGTAAAAATAATGACAAATTCGGCAAATCAATCACAAAAACCGCTAACAACAAAAATTAATTCGCTCGGCAATATTGAAATAGGCGGATGCGATTTGGTTGAACTTGCGGAAAAATACGGAACTCCGCTTTATGTCATTGACGAAAATACTTTAAGAACAATTTGCAAAGATTATAAAAAAGCATTTGAAAAATACCCCAAAACAAATATAATGTACGCATCAAAAGCATTATGCACAAGTGCTGTCAGCGCAATATTATCACAGGAAGGTTTGGGGTTTGACACGGTTTCGGGCGGCGAAATTTATACGATATATAAAGCCGGTGCTGATATGAATAAAGTTTTGTTTAACGGCAACAACAAATCCATTGATGAACTTAATCTTGCGATAGATTTAGGTGTTGGCAGAATTTCTGTTGATAATTTTTATGAACTTGCGCTTTTAAATACAATTGCACAAAGTAAAAATAAAACTGTAGATATTCTATTGAGAATTACTCCCGGAATAGAATGTCACACTCATCAATACATTCAGACAGGGCATCTTGATTCAAAATTCGGATTTGATTTAACCCAAATTGATGAGGCGGTTGAATTGATTCTCAATGAATATACAAATCTTAAATTGCACGGCTTACACGCTCATATAGGTTCTCAAATTTTTGAAACAAGCGTTTATTCCGATGAAATTGATATTTTATGTTCGGAACTTTCAAGGTTAGATGAAAAATTCGGACTAAAACTTAACGAAATCAATATAGGCGGTGGTTTGGGCGTAAAATACACTGAAGAAGATGTTCCGCCGTCAACTTATGAAATCGGAGAAATTATTGTCAGCGCCTTAGATAAAGCAACACAAAAATATAATATTGAACCTCCTGCGATATTTTTAGAACCCGGCAGAAGTATAATTTCAATGTGCGGGGTTACTCTTTATACCATAGGGAGTTCAAAACAAGTTCCCAAAGGCAAAAAATATGTTTCAATAGACGGCGGTATGGCTGATAATCCTCGTCCGAGTCTTTATCAGGCAAAATATCTTGCCCAAGTAGCAAATAAAAAAGAAACAGATGAAACCGAAGAAATTACAATCGGTGGCCGTTTTTGCGAATCGGGAGATATTTTAATAGAAAATATTACCTTACCAAAACTTGATGAAGGTGATATATTGTGTGTTTATAATACAGGTGCATATAATTATTCAATGGCTTCAAATTATAACAGAGTTGAAAAGCCTGCAATGGTACTTGTAAATAACGGTGAATCCGAAGTTATTGTAAAACGGGAAACTTTGGATGATTTGATAAGATGTGATGTAATTCCTGATAGGTTGAGAAAGTAATATGGATAGTATTTTAATTGGTCTGCAAAATTTAATAGTTGAATGGCAAACAAACATTAAAGATGCTTTTGGGTGGAAAAATGTTTTTGAAGTGTTGATAATTGTATCAATACTGATGCTTATATATCAAAAATTTATTAAAAATTCCCAATCCGAGAAATTTGTAAAAGGGGCTTTTGCACTTGTATTCATTTGGATATTAAGTGAAATACTCATTGCAATAAATTTACAAATTTTGGGTGTATTTTTGCGTTCGGTTGTTTTATTTGTATCTTTGAGTTTGATTGTTATATTCCAGCCTGAACTAAGAAAATTGCTTGGGTATTTAGGTCAGGTAGGATTTATTAATAGGCTGTTATCGGGTAAAAAGTCCGTAAATGCAAAATCCGTAGATGTAATAAAGGAAGTAGTTGAAGCGGTAAAATATTTATCCAAAACTCACACCGGTGCGCTAATGGTGTTTCAAAAAGATTTGAGTAATACTTTTAAAGATGTCGGAACAATTCTTAATGCAGATGTTTCAACCGAACTAATTTTGACAATTTTCCATGTTAATACCCCGTTGCATGACGGTGCAATAGTAATCAACGGCGATAAAATAATTTCAGCGGGAGTTTTGCTTCCTTTGACTGAAGATCCAAAACTCAGTTGGAAATACGGAACACGCCACAGAGCCGCAATAGGAATGACAGAAAACACAGATGCGGCTTGTCTTGTAGTTTCGGAAGAAACAGGAGATGTTTCAATTACAATGGACGGAAGTCTTAAAAAATATGATGATATTCCGTCATTAAAGGCGGATTTGGAAAATATTCTCGGAATAAAAAAATCTGAAGATGTTTCAGAGGAACGCAAATTCAGCCTTGAAAAACTGATTGCAAAAAACAAAAATACGGACAAATAAAATGACTCGTCAGAAAATAAAAGTTTTAAAGTTAATAAGAAAATTAATTTTTATAACCTTTGGTGCAATTATCACAGGTTTTGCACTCGGGTCTTTTTTGTCCCCAAATGACATCATTGACGGTGGAGTAATCGGTGTTTCAATGATTTTGAGTAATGCATTTAAACTCAATTTAGGTTTACTCATTATGATTTTAAACCTGCCGTTTATTTTGATGGCTTGGAAAAAGATGGGTACAAGGTTTGTCATACTTACCGCTTATGCAAACATAGTTCTTGCATTGGCGACAAACTTTTTTCACGATATTCATGCAACAAACGATTTACTTTTGGCAACCGTGTTTGGCGGTATAATACTTGGGGTTGGGGTTGGAACAATTCTAAAAAGTGAAGCCTCTCTTGACGGAACAGAAATGCTTTCGCTTATTGTCTCCCGCAGATTCGGGTTTAGTGTCGGGGAATTTATATTATTTATTAATGTATTTATATATGCTGTTGCCGGTTTGGTTTTTGGCTGGGAAAGCGCTATGTATTCTGTCATGACCTATTTTATAGGTTCAAAAGTAATAGATAGCGTAATGGAAGGATTTAACAGTTCAAAATCCGTAAGAGTGATTAGCGACAAATCAGCGCAAATTGGGGAAGCACTTATTGAAAAATTAGATATCAGTGTAACATATCTGCAAGGTGTAGGCGGGTATTCGGGGTTGAATAAAGAACTTATTTACTGTGTAATTTCTCGTATAGAACTGCCCAAAATGCTTGATATAGTAAAAGAAATTGATGAAAGAGCATTTGTTTCGGTTGTTGATGTTCACGAAGTCTATGGCGGAAGTTTCAAAAAACATTAAATTATAGACAAGTAAAAAAAAATATTATATACTTATTTTAGAAAACGAGGGAGTAAAATGGCTAAAAATAATGATACAGTTCCAATAGAAGTTACTATTTTGACATCTGACCACGATATAAAAGGGGTGGTTCATGTTTCAAAATATACAAATACAAACAGAGAACTTACTGATCTTTTAAACGACAGGGAAAGAAGATTTTTGGCCGTAACTAATGCTGAAATTTATCCTCGTACGGGGAATCAATCTCCGAGAAGATATAACTTCCTTGAAATTCACATGGATTATGTGTTGATGGTACATCCGACAACTCAGGCTGTATTCAGAGATTCAGGCAAAACTCAGGAAGATATTGCAAGATTCAGAGATTTGAGAGCAAAATTAAATCAGACAAAACCGTTTTAAGTAGCAAAAAATATTTTTACCGTTTTTTAAATATCCATGACGAGCGGATATTATTTGATTTCAAAAGTAGAAAAACTTCCTTATTACAAGTATAAGGGTAATGCTTTGCGATTGATAAACCAAACGGCAAGAACTGTTGATGAAGTTGTTGTCGGGTTAAAAAATCGCCCTGAAATAATAAGAAGAATAACCACTTTTAAAGATTCAAAAGGTAATATAATTGAGCGTGCAATTAATTTTTCTGACAAACCGTACAGAAACAGAATTTATACAACTCGTTATAATGTTATCGGCGAAGATGAATTTGTAACCTCTGTTCATACAAAAGAATACACATTGCCAAGAACATTGAAAAAGGCTCATGAGCAATCAGTTCTTGCTCATTATTCAAGAACTTTATTTTGGACTCCTGTTAAGTTTTTTACAAATAACTTGAGCGAAAATATTGAAACAGGTGACAAAATCTTAACACAGGTAAAACAGACAAACCTTTTGAAACCTCAAAAAGAAACTCACACATTCGTTGAATTTCCTCATATTATTGGCGGAAAAATTGGAAATAACAAAAAAAAGATTTTAAAATTTTCTGTCAATACGCTCAACGGGCATACAATTAATGCAAAAAATATTCTTGAAAATGGGGCAAAACTTCCTCAAAATGATTCATTTTTAGGGATAAGGGCATTAGATATAAATGATTCTAAAACAGGATTTGCGCAAAAATTTTTGATTGAAAGAGGATTAAAAAATAAAAGAATAACAATAAATCCGGAATATTTGCCAGTTGATGACAGAGAAGAACTTGCAAAAGCACTTTTTGACCCAAATGAAGGCGCTATAAATTTTGTAAAAGGGCACAAATTTACATCAAAATCAGAAGTTTGTGCGACTTCACGACACGAAACAGAACATGGCTGGCAATTCTATCTTCATGCAAGAAACACACAAGGCGGAACAACATATTGGGAAGAAAAAATGTATGATCTGTTTAAGGATTTGCCAAAATCATTGAAAAAAGAGGCACAGGAATATACCGAGTCCATTCGTTCTTATGTAACAATAGCCGAGGACAGAGCAAAATACCGCAAAAACCTGATTGAAATTAAAGCCAGTGAACAGGGTGAAAAAGCAAGAGTTTTATATGATTACGAAAGAGCGGAAATCCAAAAAGAATTTCCGCACATTCCAAAAGAACTTTTATAAGTTATAATTAGTCAGTATCAAGATACTCTGTAACAAGTTCTGACATACATTTGCGTTCATCAAAAATTTCGTTTTCGTTAAAGTAAATTGCTATTTCTCTTTCCGCACTTTCAACACTGTCAGAACCGTGAACAACATTGTATTCCATAACTTGAGCGTAATCAGCACGAATTGTTCCGACTTCCGCTTTATCAGGGTCTGTTGAACCCATCAAATGCCTTACTCCGGCAACGGCATTGTAGCCCTCAACAACCATCGCAACTATCGGACCGCTTTGAATATATCTGATAAGTCTCGGGTAAAAAGGTTTTCCTTCGTGTTCCGCATAATGTGCTTTTGCCTGAGCATCTGTAACCTGAAGCATTTTTAATGCCGTAACCTTATATCCTTTGGTTTCAAATCTTTTTACAATATCTCCTATAAGTCCTCTTTGTACTCCGTCAGGTTTTATCGCAACAAATGTTCTCTCCTCTGCCCGCATAATAAATCTCCTTAAAAATCTCAATACATTTTGAGTGTAGCATAAATTTAATATTTTTACAAATCTATGTTATAATATCACTATGAAAAAAATACTTTTATCGTTAATTTTATCGGCATTATTTTGTTATGCTCCTGCATTTTCAAATGAAATAGAAGATGATTATTTTGATATTGCATCAAATTATTGTGTTACGGGTGATTATAATTCAGCATTAGAATATCTTGAAAAAATACTTCAGATTAATCCGACAAATCAGCATGCACTTGATTTGAAAAAGGGATTAAATCATGTAATTTCAAACGATAAAAAATCATTTATAGATAACGTATCCCCGCTTGTAAGACAAGCAATGGAGTTTAAGCGCGCCGGAGATGAAACAGGAGAATGGAACACGCTTGTTAAAGCAACTCAGGATTCCAATGCTTATATTGCTTATTATTATCTTGGCAATTTTTATCGTTCAAAAAAAGAATACAAAAGTGCGTTAAATGCTTATAGCGCATCATCTTCTGCCAGACCGGATTTTGCACCGGCATATTTGGGAACGGCAATAGTTCTTTATGAAATGGGGCAGTTTAACAGTGCAATAAATCCGATAGATAAATATTTGTCATTTAATCCCGAAGATGATTTGGCGTATGCAATAAAATCAAGAGCAGAATTTGAACTTGGAATGATTTCTCAGGCTCAGGAGGATAACGAGATTGCAATTCAAATAAATGATTGCCCCGAATATAGATTTGACAAAGCAAAAATTTTATTTAAACAGGGAAAAGCAAAAGAATCCAGAGAACTTTTTAAATCTCTTTTAAATGATATTCAGATTTCAAAAATATATGAATACATGGGCTTGTGTGACCTTGCGCTAAATGATTACACTCAGGCGGTAACAGATTTTGACCGTGCAATCCTCTTAACTAATGATGACGAATATCTTGAAATGAAATATAATGAAGCAAAACAAATGCTGGAAAGTAAGAATAATGGCTCATCATCACAAACAGAATTACCATACTAAATCGGGCAGTTTTTTGTCAAAAGTAACAAACACTTTTGCAACAATTGTAATGACCGTTGCTTTGATGTGGGGTTTGCAGGCATGCAGTAATGTTTCAGCCCTTCGTTTTGTGCAGTTAAGTGATATTCATTTTCTTGAAAACGGTTCAAATACAACATTCAAAATGATAGGTGAATCCCCACGCTTGCTTGATGATGCAATAGAACAAATTAACGAACAGAAAGATATTGATTTTGTAATGGTAACAGGCGATTTAATAGATAAACCGCTTGAAAAAGAATTAAAAGCAGTTTTACCTCATATGCAAAATCTAAATTATCCGTGGTATTTTGCTTTTGGGAATCATGACAGATGCGTTGGCGGATATTTAGACACAAATTTATATCTGAAAATGCTTCGCGAAGCAAATCCTGATTTCACTTATGATAATCCTTATTATTCTTTTGTCCCTAAAAAAGGTTATAGGGTAATAGTTTTAGATGACATTATAACAAAAGAAATAACCTCACAGGGGTATATAGACGAAAAACAGTTAAAATGGCTTAAACGAGAACTTGACAGAGCCAAAAATGATACGGCATTAATATTTATGCATGTACCGTTGATTGAACCTTTTGCAAGTCCGAATCACAGATTAAGAAACGCATCGCAGGTTATGGGGCTTATAGAAAGTTATAAAAACCCTATAGGAGTTTTTCAGGGACACTACCACGCAACAAGAGTCGTTCAGCATGAAAATGTTTTGTATGTAAATACTCCTGCGTTGGTGTCGTATCCTGATGCTTTTAGAATAATATCCGTTCAGAATTATAAAGACAAAACAGTTTTTGAACTCAAATGGTTCGAAACGAGAGAAAAAACTATTCAAAAAATGGCAAAACTTCTTGTAATCGCATCTTCAATCTATACGGGAGAAGAAAATGAACGCAACGGAGTTTATGAGATAAAAAAATAAACATAAAAGGTTAATAATATGAAAGATTTCAAAGTAAAATTCAGAGGTGTAAGAGGCAGTTTTCCCGTTGCAGATAAGAAATTTTTGCAATACGGTGGAAATACCTCCTGTGTGGAAATTAATGCAGGCGGGCATGTTATTATACTTGATGCAGGAACAGGTATTGTTAAAGCCGGGGATGAACTTATGGAGAAATACATTTCTTCCGCGCTTGAAGTAAAAGACAGAACCCCTGTCTGTGCATCTGTTTTACTTTCTCACATTCATCAGGATCATATTCTCGGGCTTACATTTTTTAAGCCAATGCATTTAAAATCTTCTAAAATCAGTATTTTTGGAGATGGAAATGACAGTGATATTTTAAAAGACAATCTTGAAAATCTCGTTTTTGGAAAAACTTTTCCGCTTGATTTAAACGATATTCAATGTGAACTTGATATTCACAATTTAGATGAAGATTATGCAATTTTACTAAAGTCCGGTTCAAAAGCGCAACTTGTAAAAAAAGATGAACTAAAACCACTGGAAAATGATGTTGTGGTGAGTTTTTACAAATCTTATGTTCACCCGCAAAATGGCGTAATTATATACAAAATAACTTATCAGGGCAAATCTGTTGTTTATGCAACCGATAAAGAAAGTTATTTTGGCGGGGATAAAAAATTTGTACAATTTGCAAAAAATTGCAATTTGTTAATTCATGATGCCCAATACACTTCGGAGGATTATCTGAATTCTCATTCCCCAAAACAGGGGTTTGGACATTCAACTTATGATATGGCACTTGAGGCTATGCGGCAGACTGGGGCAAAAAATCTTGTATTTTTCCACTATGAACCGTCTTATGATGATTCTAAACTTGATAAAATAAAAGAACTTTATACATCACAAAATAAAAATGTTTATATGGCATACGAAGGTCTTGAATTAAATATTGAATAAACAAAATTAATTATTAAAAGGTTAGTATGAAAAAACTGTTCACGATAATTGCAATATTTATGATGACACTTCCCGTGTTTGCAAAACCGGGAACTATTGTCACCTACACAATAGATCCTGAAAAAAATGCTTGGGAGCATAACAATGTCGGTGTAAATTATATGGAAGAAAAATGCTATTATGCCGCAATTCAGGAATTTAAAATCGCAATAAGTTTAAACCCAAAAGCGCAATCAACAGCAATTTATATGAACAATTTGGGAAAAGCATATCTGACAATCGGTTACCCGGAACTTGCTTTGGGGTGTTTTGAAGATGCACTGAAACAATACAGTCTGAATTTTGAATTTTATGATAATCTTGCAAAATGTTACGGACAGTTGGGAAGAACAAGTGAACAACTTGCAAAATATAAAAGTCAAATTGACAAAAATCCTGTTGCAAGAGTGATGGTTGGACTTTTGCTGGAGCAAAGCGGAAACAAAAAACAAGCGATAACAACTCTTGACGATTTTGTAATGTCAGAACCGGATTTGATTATTACTCCTGCAGTTAAAAAACATATACAGGATTTGGTAAGCGAAATAAATCAATAATTAATATCTCAAAGATTTGGAAATCTTTGAATGAATCGCATTTGCTTTGCTTAAATATTTGGTAAGTTTATCGTAATTTTGTCCCTTTTCACCGTAAGGAATATTCATATCCATTAGTTCATCAACGCTTTTGCTGATTTTGGATAACTGTTCTAACGAGTCGCTCAAAGTTACGACAGAATTAACTTTTTTTGAAATTTTTGCAAGAATTTTTCTTGATACGAAAGACTGAACTTTGTATATTACGGGCATTTTTTCTTTCAAAGTTTCGTGCAGTATTTTTTCTTTATCTCCCAAAACACGACCACCGTAAGCGCGTTGTTTTTCAAGTGTCGATAGTTCCTGCAAATATCTTTGGCGTTTTGCTTTCAGACCTAAGGCTTCGTTTTGGGTGCCGTAATTATCTGCAATTTTGATTTTTTCGTCTAAATCTTTTATAGACTGTTCTTTTTCTTTTATTCTATAATCAATGCTCAATTCCTGTTCTTCTGTTTCATCAAATTTAGAATTGTTTAGTATTGTCGAATCATATCCGTTTAATCTTTTCTGCGTATTTTGAGTGAATGAAACATGATTAATATTTTTCGCATTGAAAG
>Ga0310695_10002479_pt1 | contig 38914 bp, 52 predicted proteins | sample RumenRJG_04DNA_FD_203882 | JGI IMG/M metagenome (GOLD analysis project Ga0310695, IMG submission 203882) | Bovine rumen microbial communities from Lethbridge, Alberta, Canada - RJG_04 (v2) (version 2) | ecosystem: Host-associated > Mammals > Digestive system > Stomach > Rumen | place: Canada...
AATTCTCCTTTGCCGTAGTATTCATGTCTTATTTTATAGACTCTAACGGTTCTGTTTGTTCTTTTTGTTTGCGACCAGTTGTAGACGATATCCACATACTTGTCATAAGTTTCATCTATAATCATAGGAAGTTTTTATCTAACAAATATTTTGAAATTGTTGTATATCCCCAGACGTTATATATGTAGATTCTTCCATCGACTGGATTATATTCTACATCATATATTGTTCCTTTACAGAACGGGAGGCCGTCAAGTTTAAAGTCTTTTATACAGAGTTTCTTAACCATAATTATTTCAATCCGCTACATTTTAGGTATAACGTGATACGCTGCGCGAAGGCTTTCGAGTAGGTTTTCGACATCAATCCAATCTGTATGGTAGCCGTTAATGATAAGTCTATCACTCATGATATCAAAGGTGTCAGTTCCATTAACAGTATCGCCAGATTTGTAACCTTTTTCTTTTAATGTTTCTCTGATGTCATTCACGAGTTTTTCATGAAGTTCAGCAATTTTCTTTTCGTTTTCAGCGTATCTATCCATGTTGTTTTTGTTTTTACAATGCAAAGATAGAGAAAGTTTTTTATTATGCAAAAATTTTTTATTTTTTATTACATTTTACAGAACTGTCTGATATTTATAGGTGTTATGGGAAAACAAATTGTAAAACTGGATGAACATCTATTACGTCAGATTATATCTGAGGCTGTGGTAAGGGTATTGTGTGAGGGAGAGATTAGGTTGGACACATATGAAGATTGGCGTGATTATATTGATGAGGATATAATGTGGTTTGAGCATACAGGGTTTCAAAAATTCTGGAAGATTGGCCCAAACAAGATTTTTGATTCAAATGGACATGCGTTCAATCATCTTGGTCCGACATTGCTTAAGATGGTATTGCAGCGTGTAGATTACAGTAAGGTTAATCAATCAGGGTTTCTTGAGCAACTTGTCACATTTCCAGAGCCAGTAGGGTATCAGGAATGCGTGGAGACAAACGATGCTGACAGTATCATTTATGCGCAAAGACAAGGAAGGAAAGGTGTTTCTCGTTTTGTGTTAAACAGACGGCCAGAATTATGTAATACGGTTTTTATTGTTCTTAAACTAATCAAGGGTACGGCAGACAAATGGCAGGTTATTACTGGGTATGTTGGCACACCTTCTGGAAAAGAGCCTTGGGATAGAAGGGCCACAATGGACGATAACGATTTTTGGAAGACGCATGCGCTTGTATCGCCTGACAATTTGACACAGGACGATGATTTAGGGGACGAGAACTATTGGAGGAAGGAAAGGGCTTTACCAATAGACGGGCAATGCATAGAGAAGATTGTTGCAGAATCTGTAAGGATGGTATTAATGGAGTCGTATAACATATTACCATACAACGGAACCGACTATGTTGATGGAACACCTGATTACATTGTGAATGGTAGTCTGGAAATAGATTGGCAGAGCGATGATGCGCGTCCGTTCATATATGATGTAGGCGGTACTCTATATTTGGCTAACAGGAATACGTGTCATAGTGACTATCGTCAATATTTGAAGAACATTGGTAAAAAGTTTAACATAGGCCATGAAGTTGTTGGTAGGATATGGCTTTCTCATGGTGTTATGTCTGTTTGGAACGATGCTGATTGTATTATGCCAGATTCTCGTTTAATGTCTGTTCTGTGCAAGAAGTTTTCAGAGGATTATGGTATTGATTTACTTGGATACACGTTATATTGCACATATACCAAACCAGACGATGATTGGAAGTGAATGATACTTGAAATAAGTGTTGATGATTATTGTCGTGGTGGATTTAACGGAAAAGAGACATATGAAACAATGTGTCAGTTAAAAGACTCACAAGACAGAAAGAGAAATGTAATAACACAAGCACAAAAAGACAAGAAGCGTCAGGATAGAGAGTATGCTGATGCAATAATTAACGGGAAACGTGGTTACTGGGACAATTGGGGAACCAACCCTGGTGTTGACCCTATGTATCGTGAAATTCTAAAAGTTGCAGAGAACCGCATCACAATAACCGAGCATGATATAAGGCTAATGGTTATTGAATGTATCAAAATACTAAAAACCCGTAGATTAAATCAACTACGGGGATAAAACAGATTACTTGTGAATGAGTAAAAGATTTGTTTTTCAGCAATTAAATCACAGAGTAATTTTTCAAGTCGTAGACGTTCTTTTTCTGTAAGCGTCAGATTTTTATAAACAACATTTTCTTGTAGTGATGTCACCAGATGCAAATCTGTTGCTTTCTTTGCAATTTTCCTTGCAATGGTTTTAACATCGGCAGCATTGTTCTTAATAACAAGCAATGCTTCCTCTTTCATGTAGGTGTCAGTGAGACGAGTTGTCACTGGGGTTTCCTTGTAGATTGTTTCTTCCATGTATTTTATTTTTGTGTGCAACTATCATATCAGAGTTAGTCAAGATAATCTTCTATTTTTAAAGTCTTATCATCCTTATTTCCCTCTTCCCATTTCTTCACATAGTTTTCAAGATATTCAAGTTCTTTCTTTTTAAGTTTGATTGCTGATAGGTATGAAAATTCTTGTCCACCATAAGTGGAGAAGTTAAATACCCCTCTCAAACGTATAAAAAGTAAGTAGAACATAGCATAGTTAAGGTAATCATCCTTTAACACATTAACATCACCGTCATAGTGGTCATACAGTACGTTTATATATTCTTCCATACCGCTAGAGCACACGAAATTGTAAGGGGATTGTGTGCCGTAACCGTCTGTTAACAGATATTGTTTTTCGAGTTTAAAAAACTCCGCATAATTTGATAGATTATAGTTGAATATGGATTCTGTATAATGTTTGTGTACCATGTTTAATTTTGCACCATATTTCTCTTTGACAATATTACAAAACTTGTAATTATTGTCCCATACTTGTTCAAGTTCCTTATATGTTGACCAGAAAAAATAGCCAGACTTTTTGCTTTTACTTATTTCGATAATTGAATCATATACTTCCTGCAATTCGAAGATAACGCACAGCGATACAGTTTCAAGCCTATTTTCCTCGTATTTTAATATACTACGAATAGAATCTTTTAACTCTTTATTTGTCTCATCTTTTTCGTACCACTCCGACAGTTCTGATTTTTTCCTTAGAACAGCATCAAAGAACTTTATCACCCCTTCTTCTGTATAGTGGCAACGGTTCTTTTCTTTCGTGGCTTCAACAATGATGTTATATGGAACACCGTTACATTCACTGGCAATGTTTTTAATAAACTCATCAATTGCCATGCCAGACAATTTTTCAATCAACTTTGTGGTTTCACTTGGAACAATATTTTCAATTGTACCATAGTCATTATACACCCCAAAAATAGGGAGGCAGATAGGCTCCATGTAATCAGTAGCATACAACGGCTGTGTTAAATAGTCTGTTGGGCCGTTGTATTTTGCACAAATAAACGCTACGGTTTTGTCACCATCGGTGATTGGAAGATTGGAATAAAACCCTTGTAAATTAAAACATCCCATATTATAACTCTGCTGCTGTTGTTATATAACAATCGTTGATGGTGACCGTCAGTTTTCTGTATTGTTCACCAGCAAGTTCGTATTTTTTAATATATTCGGTTACGGTTATCTTTATGTCTTTCTTTTTGCAATTAAACCTTTGTGCATCATTGTCCAAGGAAAATTGCCATTCGTTGGCTTCTTTATCAAAATATTCGTATTGCCAGGTGTAATCAACCCACCAAGAATAATCTCTACCTAGTTTCATAGTATTCTACATTTTTACATCCCATTTTCTTTAATTTTGCAACAAGACGCTCTACGTCCGCAAAGTTTTCAACATACCTCACCGTCACAACTATCGAATCAGTTTCATCAAGCGATACTACGAAATAGTGTTTGTTAATTGGTTTGGTTAATATTTTTACAATGTCTTTCATTTTTTATTAAGCCAGCAATAAACACCATACAACGCAATTTTCGGTGTTGGTCCTGGAAAGTATGTCATCGTTATCATTTCAAAATCCTTTTTATAAGGATTCTTATATACCCAATATCTGGCGCTATACCATTGTTTGCCTATTTTCTCTAAAGAGAACTTCATTGACTGGCTGTCGCTGTATTCCAGTTCTGTTGGAATTTTATCAAGAAGTTCTTCAACAGTCAAAGGTATTTGAGCGTCAAGCTTTCTAAGAGTTTCATCATAATTCTTTGCACCAATTTCTGGAAGGGATTTATATATCTTATCGTAATCCATTATGTACTGTTTTCTTTTAGTTCTTCGATAAGGGCATCTGCCAATCTAACCGCTTGTTTTGCAACAATGTGTGGGGAAGCTTCAAGAAATTCTCCAAGCTTCCCGCTTTCAAGTATTCCTTGCATTGCACTTATTGCCGCATCTATTCTTGTTTGTTCCCAGCCAATCATAATATACAACATAAGTTTTAAAATCTATGACAAAGATACTGAATAAAATCAAAACAACCAACTATTTATCTAAAAATTCCTGATTATGAAGAAAGAATATGTAGATTTTGTCTGTGCACTTCACGGATATATGATAAGGGTGAAAGAGATTCATTGGAACACCACCAATAATTCTGAGCATAAACTTTGTGACGAAATAGAGGATAGTTTACATGAATGTGAAGACCGCTTCGCCGAATGTGCTATGGGTATGGAAGGTAAACATTTTGATGTCGGTGACCTTCTTCCTGTCCTTCCAAACGCTGAGAATCTTATTGATATGCTCAAAGAACTTGAAGATGATGTACTCAATCTAAAGAAAAAGATTACAGGACCAGAGTATGGAGGATTGTTCAATATCCTTGATGATATTCAGGAGTGCTGCAACAAGTATAAGTACAGAGCAACACAGAAGTAATCTATTGATTTATTTCAGTAAAATCTTATATTAATAGTATGTTAGAATAGTATGCTAGAACTGAATAAAATATATAATTGCGATGTTCTTGAGGGACTTCGCCAGTTGGATGACGAGTCTATTGATTTGATTATTACCAGTCCACCTTACAACAAAGCTGGACTAAACGGTATTCAAAGGGGAGTAAAATGGACTGCAACAATCGACTATGGTGGTGATGTTAATGTTGATATGGTTAATGAGGATGAATACCAAAAATGACAGATAGAGGTTTTAAAAGAATGTCACAGGGTTTTAAAAAAAGATGGCAGTGTGTTTTATAACCACAAAAACAGAATACATACAGGCCACGGGGAAATTATAAGCCCATATTCGTGGTTATTTAAAACCCCATTCAAGATTAGACAAGAAATTATTTGGGACAGGGGGTCAACAAACAATGTACAAACCTCACGCTATTTGCCTACCACTGAGTTGATTTTCTGGTTAACAAAGAGCATTAAGCCCAAATTTAAACGTAACAAAGATTGTATGTTTAAAAAGGAGATATGGGCTTTTCCATTTGAAAAGGGTACAGAACATCCTGCACCCTTCCCAATTTTATTACCTGACAATATTATAGATTGTGTATCACAAGGCGAGAAAATAACAGTGTTAGACCCGTTTATGGGTAGCGGTACTGTTGCCTTATCTGCAATTAATCATGGGTGTAATTATATTGGTTTTGAAAAGTTTCAAGAATATATAGATTTGGCAAATAATAAAATAAAAAACAGAGACTAACGCCTCTGTTTTTTATTTCTGTGATGAATTTAAGCGGTCTCTTCGAACTGTTTAATTTTAACAGTTCCAACTGGGTTTAGAAGTTTTATTACTTCATCTGCATTTTTAAGAATGCAACCCCACTTCTTCATGCCGTTTTTGCTGTGGTAGTAATAATAAAAACCAGCCATAATAACAGAATAGAACTCACGTGGTGTCTTGTTTGAAATTGTTCCGTTTCCAATGCTGTTGAGAATTGTCTCTCTCAAACCCTCAATTGTGTTGTTGTTTTGTTCTTTTGAACTAACAATACCATAAAGATAGGAACAAACAACATCCTCATCATAGCCTCTTTCGTAGATAAGGTGGTAAGCAATCGACTGGCGAACTTGTGGCTCATATTTACTACATGAAACCACCTTCATAATCTTTTTCCCATATTCATTTTCAAGATATGAAAGTCGTTGGAGTTCATTCTTGTGATTATTAATGAAGGAAATATAACTTTCTTTTGAATACTCCTTTCTAGCACCCACGTTTGTGGGGGTACGGCCTTCTCTAATATGGAAAATGTTCTTCACAATGTGTGCGTACTTATAGGCGTTTGACTTTGAAATTTTACCAGACATACACAGACTGTCCTTGACACTTCTACTTACACCTTCGTCACAGTGTTCTGCACTAGCAGAACCAAGTTCAATTCTAATATCTATCCTATCAAGTTTGGATTTGAGGAACGCTTCTAGTTGATGATGACCGTTGACCAGCCTTCCGAGAACGTCAAACGCAACACCACTAGTAGCAACCCTTGTTGAGTATTCCCCATTGTTCATACTTCTAGTTAGGTTTTGAACATTGTCTAATCGAAGATTACGATTACCAATAGAACACGCTAAAAACTTTGTAGCGTCTTCTTTGCTGATGTTAGTAACCATAACCTCGTTTTCATTGGATTTAAGGCTCTCGATGTCACCATTGAAATCAAACGTTTTCATTGATTTAAACCAGTTGTATATATCCAGCTGGGAAGTTTTAAAGTTGATAAATTATTAAAAAAAATTGTTTGTTTCACAGCACAAAAATAAAGAAAAAATTTCAATCTACAAAATATTTTTACTTTTTTATGTTAAGACAATATTTTCTAAGATACTTTGTACAAAAATCGTTATAAATTGCTTCACAGGCTCTTGCTTCTTTTTTGGTTTTAAAATAATGTAAAGGGTGATATATCAAATTGTTAGTGCCACAAACCCAAAGTCTTGCATGTTCTTTCTTTTCAATATATTCAAGACACCTTCTTTCTCTGTTGTTAGAATGGCCAATAATAAAATATGGGCTGGCTGTCATCATATACACTCCAAAAAGTCCTTTCTTACTATCCTTTTCTTTCGTTAAAATTCGTTTATTCCCAATACTACAAATTTCTGTTGCCTCTTCCTCGTTAAGATTGTAAAAAAGGTCTTTACTGTGTTCAATCAACTTTATTTGATTATTGAGTATTTTGTTGTGAAGATGGCTATTCAAATATGTTTCCTCATCATATTCATCACAAGCAATGTTTTCACTGTTCAGGTTTATCTTATTTAAAACAAAATAAACATGTTCTCCACCATACATCACACTGTCATCACCAACTTTAATGGTTTCATTCAAGTCACAAACATCTTTATTGTTTGCGTGTACCATTAACCTAATGTCTGATGCTGATTTTTTTATAGCCTCACAAAGAGGGGCTGCATAAACTTGTGGTTTATTTAAACCAGATATAATAATGAAAACTAAAAGGGCTTTTTTGTTTTCACTAGCCTTTTTAAGATATTTAAAAGATTCTGACTCATAATACTCTTTTGAATTGGTTCCTAATTCAATCCAACGTGCCCTATCAGCTTGTGATTGTGTTGTTCTAACATAAATAGGTATGCCATCATTGGTTTCGTAAAAACTTCTAACCCTTGACTTTGGAGAAATTTTGGTTTGCCATACATCACAACCAAATGCGTTTGATAAAATACTAATAATGTCCATAAACTTAGATATTTAAAGTTTTTCAAATACAAATATAAAAATATTTTTTTGATTTACAAAGTTTTTTGTTAATTTTCTTGTGTCAGTCACATATTGTCCAGTGAACACAGATGCAAAGTTAAACAAATATTTTTAATCTCCAAAACTTTTTTCAAAAATTTTTATTTTTTTTGTGGGGACCAATTGTACTACATATTTATATTATATGCTAGGTGTAAAATCAAAACGTGAGCCGATTGTTGGTAAGTTCGCTGAAAAACTCAGAGAAGAGATACGTATTGCTTTAGAGGAACGAAAGGGAAATTTTAAAGAAGAAGATTCTTAATTGTGTTTATTTTTTCTTCTATATATCTATCACTATAAAGTAAAATATTACCCACCTTTTTTCTATTGAAATAATTCAAAGGCCATTCAAGATATTGTAGATTATCATACGACCATCTACTTTCCTTTTTCCTTTCTAAATTAAATCTGGCATTTTGTGTGTCTTGATATACGCAGTTTCCCACATAAGAATTGTTGTTAAAAGTGAGAACATCAATACCATTGGTATCAAGCCCAACGTTATACAACGTAGAAAAATCTTTACATTCTTTACAAGAAATGATGATATAAAGTTCACGAAGTAATGAAGGATAAGTCCTACTTGCTACTCTACCAATCAAAGGCGGTTCTTTATATTTTTTTATTATGTTTTCAGTTTGTTCTTGATAAGTGTCTTTGAAACGTTTGTAAAATTCGAGTTGATTTGGTATCCTATTATTATCCTTGACAAACTCGTAGAATGGTTTGGCCATTACTGGGAAACCAGGTAGATGTTCTACATTATCATCCCTATCAGACTTTTTCTCATAGCATATGTTTGATATTTGGTATTCAACTTCACTTTTTGTGAGGTTTATACCATCTAGCCAGTTTTGGTATATTAAGTGTGAGAAATTTGCCATGATTACCATCTATTTTCCTTTAACTTTATTTGTTCGCGTTCATAGTCCTTTGCGAACTTATCTTCCATATCTTCTGGAAAGTCACAACACATGTATTCCTGCTCAAACTGTGCTGGAGGGAACTCTTTTGCTATTTTCTTAAGATAATCTTTGTGTTGTTTCTCAACGTAATCAATAGCGTTTTTGCCATCACCCCAGCGATACTGGAGCCAACCTTCATATTCACCATCATCCCACACATAATCTTTTGGAACTTCATCAGGACCTCTAAACACATAGTCTCTCTGTCTGAGGGTTGATGCGTTTCTTTTAAGATTGAAGAGCGCATCACCGCCAAACTTGATTTTATAATTGTTTCTATCTCCAACAACATAACCCCACATACGGTCACCCTCTTTCCACGTTATGTGTTTTCCTTTAATGTTTATTTCTGGTTTCGTATAGGTTGAGCATACACCTTCGAATAAAGCAATATAGTCTTTTGTTTCTTCGATGGTATCAAACTCTTCACGCTCCTCTTTGAAATAGTCCATTGGGCCGTAAGTCACGTTTGGCTTCTTGCCCCAAATGTTTGTTATGACGATAAATCTTTTCATTATTTTTCACTTTTATCTTTTCTAAATGAGTATTTGAAATCAAAACCGTGTGCTTCAATCTTCTCCTTATCTGTTTGTGCTCTAAAACCATTTTTATTACCAAACAGATATGTGTAAATTTCATCTTTTACTGGCTTCAAATCCCTTGGCGGGTTTTGTTCTTCTGGTTGCCACGAGTAGTAATACTGACCACTTTTGACAGTCTTACAAGCATTGTTATCAATTATCTCGAACAATTTATCAAGTTCTGATTTGAGGTTTTCAATATCTCTATCACTGAAACTTTTATCACCAGGAACAATGTCCCACGGTCTTAAACCATCTTCTGATTTAATGACTTTGTTGTCATCATAGGCAATGAAAAAACTAACGATGTATTTTGTGAACTTGTAACGATACTCAAACTCTACGACTTCTCTGTTGGCGTAGATTACTTCCTCATTGTCACGTATTTTTTTCTTATAATAAAATCCAAGTGGTGATTTACAAGTTATTTCAATAAAGTTATCACCAATTTTTCTACCTTTAACAGATTTCCTTCTTACTGTTTTGGAATGGGTTGAAGAAGTTTTATAGAAACAAGTCCCAGTTTTGTTCTTTGAGACCTCTTCTCTGGTCATGGAATCGTATTGCACGTTATCAATTCTGAGTATTTGAACGTGATTTTGGTTGAATAATGTGGTTGTTTGTTGTCGTTTCATATTAGTATCGTATGATTCTCAGCATTAAATTTTTTTCTTTAGCAATGTCTATCATGTGTTTTGTTCCTTTTGACACACCGTCCCAGAAACATAACACAGCGTCTGCCACTTCTGCCATTTCTTGGTTCCTTCTGTAACCAGCAGATTTACCGTATTTATCCCAATCGGCAGGGTGTGCATCAATCTCATATCCATGTTCCTCTGCGTATTTTTCACCAAGTTTATCCGCCCCACGTGCTGTACCAGAAACAATTACAATGTCATGCGTTTTCACCTTCTCACTTAAAAGGAAATTACATTTCTCTTCCAATAGATTGTAATCGTTAAAGTCTCTACTACCTGCAATTATCACTCTAAATTTCTCTTTCATACTGCAAATGTAGTTGTTTTTTATGAAAGTACCAAGTATTTATAGAAAAATATGTAAAACTATGACAAAGAAACAGATGAAACTCAATGAAGCACAGTTACGTGACATGATTGCTGAAAACGTAAACAAGGTTCTATCAGAACTTGATTGGAAAACATATGCTAATGCAAGAAAGAAGGCTGCTGATAAGGGTCAATATGACAGAAGCAGGAAATTTGGGAATGCAGCTAATAGTGCATTTAATGATAAGTTTGGATATCAAGGTGATGAAGAGTCTGAATATAATGCACCAAATGTTCGTGGAGATATTTTTTTAAATCGTGTTGAAGCCCAAAATAATGACTATCCTTCACATACCATACAGCGTTTATATAACTATGATAATGATAAACAAGAATACTCTAATCCCAAAAATTATGATAACACTAAGGCTTTTGGTCTTATGGATAAATATGATGAAAATGGTAGGTATAAAAGAATTTGGAATCCTTCATTAAAAAGATTTTTTAACAATCCAGAGCAAGAGAAAGCATATAGGACAGCATCAAAAGAGATGGATGATTATGTGATGGGCAATTATGGTTATGATAAAGGAAAGGGTTGGCAATTAAAAGAGGATAAAATTGCTAAGATTGTTGCTGAAAGTGTAAAGAAAGTTTTGAAAGAAATTGAAGATGGTTCTGATATAAAACAAGAAGTTGAAGAATATGTGCATGCTATGGGTTCTCAAATTGAACAATGGTCATGTGATTACGTGTTTGTTGATAAACATGGATGTAATGGCTTTATATATGACAACGAGGAAGAAGCCAAGCAATCAGTATTAAATGGTGAAGAACATCAAAATGCTATGGACTATGTTAAAGACGCACAATCACCTGAGGACTGGATTGGATATTTAGTTGAAGGTGGTGTTGATGAAAATCAGGCAATTAACATGGTTAGAAATGGAGATTGGAATGGTATTGTTAACGTCATTGTTGATAAAGAAGGACCAGAATGGTTTTTGAGTCAATATTCTGGCCAAGTACACGAGTTAACCAATGGACAATTATTATATTTCTAAAAACAATATCTTGGAAAAATAAGCCGTAGATTACTCTGCGGCTTTTTCTTTTTCTATTATATTAGAAACAAACTCTTTAATTTCTTCATCCAGTTTTTCAATGGTGCTAATAAACTTACTAACATCAAAATGCCCGTGGCTTTGAATCATTTTCAATATTTTCAACGTTTCGTTGTTCCCGTGATTTACTACGTAGCGCAAATCCAATAAGTCATCATCCCTACCAAAATATCTATTATAGGCATCGTAAAATAGACGTGTAATTTCTTTTCCAAAAACGTCCTGGCATCTTCTTGATTTGTTTTCATACCTAGTATTAAACCAATCTAACGCATCATAATACCAATCATCCGATGTGCTTCCAACGAATTCTTCCGTAAAAGTTTTGTCAGCGTATTTTTTGGCAACGTCTTCGATTTCTTGTTCTGTCATATTGTCTTGTTTTTAAGTTTCTTTGCAATTTTCTCCTTCTCTTCATTGGTGAGGATGGTCCCATTACCACCGATGTGCCACATCCCACATTTAATACATTTATAAGCAACCATTTTATGTATTGCTTCTGGCCTGGTGTTTAGGAAGCGGGCCAATGTTAGTGCTTCGTTTTCTGTCTTGTATGCCACTTTGTCAACAAGTTTATCACCAATTCTCTTGTAGTGGCTTCTTGTAGTTCTTTTTTCCATGCTGCAAATATAAGTAAAATTATCTAAACAAACAACTATTTATTTTATAAAATAAAGAAACAAAAGCGAAAACAATGAAAATACAAGAGGCTCAACTTTGTGAAGTTGTTTGTGAGTGCGTTAAAAAAGCACTAAGTGAAATTGGTGATACACGAAAAGGAGCAAGAAAACTTGGTGCTGTTGCTGGTAGAAGCGCAAATAGAGCGAATAATTCGAAAACACCAGAGGAAACATTAAAACATGCTAAGGTGGTGCGTGATGCGTTAAATACCTTTGATAAGACAAGCGTTAAAAACGGAGAACGAGACCCTAGGCTTTCTAATGCATTTATCAAAGGGATGAAAGGTGGTGGAAAACTCAACGAGGCACAGTTAAGAAAGATTGTTGCTGAATCAGTAGAAAGGGTATTAAACGAAATATCATATGGATTAGCAAAATCAGCTTTCAAAAAAGCGGGAGAAAACTTCAATAAAGACTGGAGTCTATATAAAAATCCAAGAAAAGTGGCTCAATTTAATAATTTACACCAACACTTTGTTGATAGGAGTGCTGAAAACTTTAATCCAGACATGCCAGTATTAGTATGTTTTGATGACCATTGTGAAAATTTCAAAGCTGAAGACCTTGAACAATATTTTGAGATAACTGGTTTTGTTAAACCGAGTCAAAATCCAATTTACGCTGACCAAAAAATGATTGGCTATCCAAGACTAAAAGGCTTTATTGGGCCAATGTGAGACGGAAATAAACTCAGGTATGAAACACAGAAAGTTTATGATATGTTGTCCATGTAATAAAAAGCCGTAGGATTTCTCTTACGGCTTTTCTTTTATCTGTCTTGAACTATCTTTAATTGACTTTCGAAAACTTTTGTGTGAAATCAGATTCTGTGATAAGATGCATTTTTTCTTTTCCTAATTCTGTAATTTTGTTAATGCCACTACAGGAGTCATTAAAGATTTCTTCATATGCATAATCACAAGTATATTTTGTTGTATCAACAAGTTTATTGTCATTATCGTACAATATTGTTAATCCGTGGTCATAGTTAAATACTGTCACATAGTTCAATGCTGTGGAAGATAGTTTTACAACGCTTCTGTACACGTCCCCATTCCAAACGGCCCCATCATATTTATCTTTTTTTTGTGCTGTGTTCTTTGATATTGGTATTACGTCATGTAAACAAATCATACCACCAGGATTAAGGTGTTTCAATGCATTTGTTAAATCCCTATCAACATATTCTTCCACGTGCATAGCATCAATAAACACCAAATCATATTTCTTAGTTGGTGATAATTGTTCGAAGAAATCATCCGTTGACATTGTATAAACAGCTTTTGCGTTTGGATTAATATCAACACTATCTTTCTTTTCCATATGTATATTATTGAAGTTTAGTGCGGGATTTTCAACGCCCAACTCTAAGTATGTCTTAAAGCCGTTATATTCAACAAGTTTATTTATTAATTGTGTCCTATTCATGTTGTTTTTTTTTTACAAATATAAGTTCAACAATCTATATTGTAAAGCGAAGAACTGGTTTATTAACAAAGAGTCATAAATTTCTTTCCCAAATAAATAGTTGTGTTAAATATAAAAGTAAAAATGTTAACTATTTATATAATAAGATTTTTGAACGTGAACAAAACAGAATTTATTGAAAAAGCCAGGGCTATATATGGTGACGAATATGACTATAGTATGGTCCCTGAGAGATTAGAAAATTACAGCGTTATCCCAATAAGATGTTATGTACACGGTTTGTTTTACGAATCTGTGTATAATTTTCTTAAAGGATGTGGCTGTTTTGAATGTAACAATAAAGAAATAAAGTAGATATAAAATGAAAATAACAGAGTCTCAACTCCAAAAAATGATTGCAGAGGCAATCAATGAGTATCATATTAAAAACGCTAACGGTAATTATACCAAGTACAACTTCAGTGATTATGCAAGAACTGGTGGCGGTGTGAGAGGTCAAGCATTTGGTAACATTCACAACAATCCACAAGATTTCTACAGCAGAAAATACACAAACAAGCAGAATGCTCTTAACCCAGAAGAATTTCGTGGTCAAGAAGGACAGGAAACATGGGTTTACAGAATGATTCAGAGAGAAAACAAATTGCGTAAATCTCTTGGGCAAGAATTAGGTGCGCTTGATAGAAAGATTAAGGGATATGTAAGAAAAGGCTATTTTGGAAAAGACCCAGACATTGTAAACTTAGTTAATGTTTACTCAGCATTTCTTCATTATACCAGCAGAAAGTACGAATACTTTATTGCACAATATCGCAACAGAAACCAACAATCTATGAGTAATGTTGATTACGGCAATGTTGATAGTTTGGAAGAAGCACAGAGTATCTATGGTTTAAATACAGAAAACGGCACAAGCTGGATTACTGACCTCGAACAACAGATTCGCGGCTTGATTGATGATGGTGTATTCAGAGGTAAGAGAACAATGGAAATCAATAATGACTTCCTTGAACTCCTTAGACTTGGTAGACTTGGTAAACCTACTGTGGCACAAGCACAGCAAACACAAGGCCAACAGGTACAAGCCGATAATGTGCCGAATAATCCAACACAACCAGGGGAAGAAAAAGAAGGAATCAACACTGGTGATAAATACGCAGATAATGTTGGTAGTGATTTTGAAGATGTGCAACCAGAAGAAGGTAGTGAAGGAGTAGCAACTGGATTCAATGACCCTAACGTTATTGGCCAAGTAAAAGGCGCAAAGGATGAATACAGCGCACAGCAAGCACAACAAGGTGGAGGTAGTCGTAAGAAGAGAAAGTTCTTAATGGGCGCACTTATCGGATTGTTATTAACCGTTGGTGCGGCTCTTGGGCTTAAGGGTTGTGAAGGAAATGGAAACACGGTCGTTCCACCCGCAACAGATGACACGGAATTGCAAACACAAGCGCCAGAAACACAAACAATTGAGGTTAATTTCGATAATGGTAGCGCACAACTTTCACAAGAAGATATTGTAAAATTACAAAATTTACCAAAAGACCAATATAATGTGGTAGTAAAAGGTAATCAATATCAATGGCACATGAACGGACGGCCTTGTGACCCTGCAACAAATCAAAGATTACAGCAGAACTTGGATAACCAAAGGGCTGAAACCATTAGACAATATCTTCCAAGTGCTAATATAACTATTACAAATCCCGCTGGTACGCAAGCAAACGCCACGATTAATGGTGGTGGTACAATCGACTTTGATTCTGCTCAGAACATGCAACAACAGGCACAAGGTCAAACAGTACAAATCAACGAAAATGATATTGTGAGAATTGTTGCTGAATGTGTGAAGAAAATCAAAGAGGCACATAAAGTACTTGACCCAGATGATGCAGCAGCAGAATATAAAGACACTCCATACGGAGCAGAACTTGCAAGACGAGCAAAGAACGCAAAGCCATACGTAAAAGAAGCTAAGAAGGGATATACACATTCTGGTGACGAATATAATGGTGCTGACCCAGATGACCCATTCTACGGTTCTTATAAAGCAGCCAAAAAAGCGTATGATAAAAAAAGCCCTTATGCAAAAGATTTACACAAACAATATAGGGATGGGAAAGAAATGAAAAAAGATGCTTTAAGCCGTGCTGTTGATAAGGCGGTTGCTGAATGTATTAAAAGGATGTTTGAGTAAAAACAGCCAAATATGAAGAAAAGCAGTCAGTTAATCTGGCTGCTTTTTTATTTTGGTTAAGATTTTGTTGACACCTTTTATGTCTCGTTTGATAGATGTTAAATCTGTTGTCAATTTATTCTTTTTTTTGACAAATATTGACCTTGTGGTCTCAATTTCTTTAATCAGAGCCGTTTCTTTTTGACAAAGGGAATTTAGTCAAATGCGAACCGTCTTAATGTCTGTGTCATCATATTCTTCATTCAGAATATTAGAGACTGCGTTTTTGAAAGTTGCCTCATCCATAGATTTGAAATTGACTATAATAAATAGTTTCTTAGAAGAAAACTATATCTCCCCTTTGGCTATTTTTATAGCATTTTCCAACCCACATTCAAACGCTTTTTCGTAATCTTCTATTGGATAAGTGATTGAAGAACTTTTTATTTCACCAGAAGAGTCCATAGCCAACACTTTTGAAAAATATTCTCTTTTACCATTAGCATTGGAAACATCAACGATTACGAATATATCAAGAAAGAAGAAAAGGAAATCAAGCGCAAGGCCATAGCATGGCCTCACCCAATTTCTCTTTTTCATTTCCTTTAGTTCTTCATCCTCTTCCAACCAGTAAGCACCAATTGGTATGTTTTGCATTTCCATACCAAGTTCATGCAAACCATCTGCAAGGTTCCAAGGAATTTGTTTAAAATATAATTTATCCATATCAGTATTCGTAAAGTCCTTCATCACCATAAAACAAGTGATTAACTCCGATGGCTTGAACTTGTCCTTTTTTAAGGGAGAACGTTTTTTCGTTGAACTTTATCAACCATGCATCATATTTTTTACAGATATTAACAAAATGGTTGAAATGTTTTGCATCAACAACAAGCCCGTCACACAGTTTTATGGTGTTCCTGACGTTTTTTGATTTGTGTTTCTTGATTTCGTTATACCTTTCCTCCCATTTGTTGGAATCGAGAATAAAGGTATTTGTTCTTGACTGATTCAATGACAGAAGCAATGACATAATGTCAACGTCATCACTCACAAGATTATCATCCGTGTCATAGGATTTGTTTTTCATTTCCTTTGGCACGTCTGGAATGTCTACTTTGAGTAGCAACCTTCTGTCAGTTGCAACCAATCCATCTTCCAAATAGATTACGCCAGCAGTGAACTTATATTTACGAGATTCTATCTCTTTTTCGTTCTTGTTGGTGTAACCATTCAGGAAGTTTAGAAGTGACCGTGTGTGTCGAATCTGTTTCACTATCGGGTAAGTTTAACCAGAATGTTGCGCTTGATTTTCCAAGGAATTGTGTTTTCCTTTTCGAAAATTTCCATTACAGTTTTGTACGTCTCAGCATAGAGGCTTTCTGGCGCATCCTCAATCTTTTCGTTTTGTTTGTTGAAGAGATTGATGTAACCATCCTGAATGTCAAGTTTTACACTGTGGACATTAGAAAGAGGGGCAATGCCTTTCCAGTTAAGATAGTTGTAGACAGAAATGCTTCTAAGGTTTCTAACCTTCATAATTTGCTTTATCGTCCCACGATAAAGTTCCTTTTTGTAGTCGTAATTTTTCCTACCCATAATTTTTATGAATTAAAATTTGATGTCATTAATTGCACGTTGTATGTAATCCGTTATTCGCTTTGCATTTTTTTCCTTATCTTCTTCCGTGTTTTGCTTTTGTGCGGTATAAGAAGTTGCATTGCTTTCATTACTGTTAAGATATTCCTGCCATCTGTTGGCCTCTTCTTCGGTTTGGAATGTTCTACCGTCTGTAGTCATCCAGTATTCTACGTGTTGTACGCCCCACATATTATTTTCTAAGTTTAAAAATTGATTTTACGTGTGTGTTATCTTTCAATGTGATACCCCAATCTTCTCTGATTTTTTTTACAATGAATGGAAGTTTAAAATGTTCAAAATACTCAATATCGTATTTCTTTGACATAATATCTACCAATTCGTTGGTATAGATTGGAAGGTAATTTTCGTTGTTTTCCCGTTCCCAATTGATTATCCAGCGATATTTGAGAAGCCAATGCACCGCATTTTTATTTTCTTTAATATCACCCCACACATTCATAAAAGAGCGCAAATAACTTTGAAGATATGGTGTCATATGTAAAGAGTCGGAAATACTGTATTTGCTTTCACCTTCAACGGATTTTGAAACCATCATGTCACGAATGATTACATATTCAAAACCACTGTTAGTGACACGATTCCAGAACTCGTTGATTTCGGCCTCAGCGCAATAAGAGTAAACTTCGTGGATGACGGATGAAAGCAAAAGGATTGGCGTGTATTTATCTCTATACTTTTTAATGAGTTTTTCAACATCATCCCATTTACTTGTGAAAACAACATTGCTTTCACTACTGTCCCAATTTGTTCGTGCGAAATCAATCATTGTTTTCGATTTATCGTAGCCAACGAACAAAGTGTGGTGGTAGAACTGAAGCGTTTCAATTCTATCCTTAATTGCGGCTAAAACTTTTCCGTCCGCACAGCCAAAATCTACAATCATTGCATCTTCGGGCCAGTCAAACTTGTCAAAGAAGAAAAGTTTATCATCCATAGGTTTTGCCATGTTAGTGTTGTAACTCTTGATGTCTGTAAAGTCTTTTTCCATTGTTTTGTAGTTTTATTACGATGAACAATGTCACAAATTCCGTGCCACCGTGATTATATTCCAGCTTTTAAGAACTCCATCTTCACAAATCTTTCTTTTAATGCTCCTACTTTATCTGTTTTTTCCCAAGGAAACTCGTTTCTACCAAAATGTCCGTACTTGGCAGTTTGACTATAAGAGAAGTTTTTTAATCCAAAATGTGTTATGATTCCATATGGAGTTAACGGAAACACACTTTTTATAATGTCAATGATGGCATCATCTGAATACATGGTAGTACCACCGTTATTTTGCTTTACGAAAATACTGATTGGTTCTGGAACTCCAATGGCATAAGATAATTGTACTTCGAGACTGTCACAAAAACCAGCAGCCACCATGTTCTTTGCAATATATCTCGCTAAATATGCAGCGCTTCTATCAACTTTAGATGAGTCTTTACCAGAAAAAGCACCTCCACCGTGGGGGCATCTTCCACCGTAAGTATCAACGACAATTTTTCTACCAGTTAAGCCTGTATCGCCTTCTGGTCCGCCAATTACGAATCTACCAGTAGGGTTTATCAGATATTTTGTGTTTTTGGTGAAATATTTTTCATAATCTGGATTCTCTGACAGTAATGTTTTTACGATTATATCACGTACATCATAGAATTCTTTCTTGCTAAAAATAGTGTCATAATGTTGCATGGACAAAACAACAGTATCAATCTCAACAGGACGCATTTTATTGTCATCCCCGATTTCATATGCAACAGTGTACTGACACTTTGCATCTGGCTTAAAATTAGGTAATTTTCCTCCTTTACGGAGGCGGTCGTAAATCTCCATAGTTTTGTTGGCTAGCATACATGTTAAAGGCATATATTCCTTTGTTTCATTACAAGCATAACCAAACATAATACCCTGGTCACCAGCACCTTGTTTTTCAGCAAGAAGTTTATCAACGCCCATCCTAATATCGCTGCTTTGTTCGTGCAATGTGTTGACAAAAACCGCTGTTTCTGGGTTAAAGCCATTCGTTCCGTTATACCCTATTTCTTCCAGTACTTTTTTTGCTGTAGTAATAATATCTACACTTGCGTGTGTATGGGCTTCGCCGCCAATCACGAGCAAGTTATTAGTAATAAAGCATTCACAAGCGACCTTTGATTCGCTATCTTGTTTCAAAAAATTATCAAGAACAGCATCGGAAATTTGGTCACAAATTTTATCTGGATGTCCACATGACACAGACTCTGATGTAAAAAGTTGTTTTTCCATATTCAATTTTTTTTTTTCAACCACAAATATAAGTGTTTTTTCTGGATTATCCAAACTATTTATAATATATTATCTAAAAATAAGATACAATGAAAGTTAAATTAACAGAAGAACAGTTTAAAAATATAGTAAAAAGAGAGTTGGATGAGATTTTTGTTCTCAATGAAAAGGTTACGAGCAAGGATATTGAAGCCCAGAAAAAGGATGTAATGGATAAAATGGTGAACGCTTATAACGCAAACAATCCAATACCTAACGGACAAGATACTTTTGCAAATAGAATGGACCAAATTGGTAACCATATTGGTACATATTATAATGGTAGTGTGGCCCAGCAAACAGCGCAAAACAAACGTAATATGTACAATAGTATGATTGATAGCGGAAACTCAGAAGGTGCAATAAGAGAGATTATAACTATCCTAGTTGGTGGTGCTTATGTTATGCGTGAAAATAATCTTGTCACACCATCTGGAAAAATTGTATTTCCTGTGTACAACGCTTATTCAACAAATGCTATACAGAAATCCGATAAGACATACGAATACAACGGTATTACATATGATGCTTCCATGCTAATGAAATGTAAAGATGCTTTGGACCTTCTTAGTCTAAACTGGTTTTATATGCCATCAAAATCTTGGAAAGACAATGCAAATAAAACAACCTCACAGTTAGCAAATCAATTATTGAAAGTGCTGGGTAAAAATGGTGATTTGGCAGACTCTATTTTTAAATACTTCCAAAAAAACGCTGGTTCTTACATTGATGGTACGAGGGTTCCATCTTATAAGAAAAAATACCCACAATATTGTTATTACAAAAGAATGTCTGATAGTGAGATAAAAGACAAGGGAGATGGGAACTGGGCACAAGCAATGGAAACCGTTCCAACTGAAATAACATCTGAAAGTCCTGACTTCATTTGTGTTGATGGTGTGTATTATAAACTGATGTTGGATAAAAATAAGTTGATGGCGTACACCGATAAAAAGAATAAAGTGAGAAGTGATGATGGAAGACAAATAGAAGCGGATTATTTTGCACATTTGACCAATAAAATGCTTACACAAGTGTACGGTATGCAATTGGATATGCCAGATAAGCCTTTTTCATTGGGGAATAATAAACTTAGTGATGACACATTAATCATAAACTTTACATCTGCACACCGTTGCCCAGCGTGAAATGAATGTTTATTAAAAAACAGTTGCTACGCCAAAGCTACGGAACATGGATATACCGATTCATTTGGTAAAAACAAGAAAATGTCTATGATGTGAGAGGCCAGTCAGTATGACCAGGAAATCATGGACGCTCTAAAAACTTTGATTAGATTACATATTGTGAATTTGTCACAACTTAGAAAATATGTCAATCAAAACAACACTAATACATATGGAGAAGTGGCTGAAAGTGTTGAAAATATACAGCAAGACGATTATTGCCTTAGCCTTGTTAGGAATGGTTTTGATAAAATGCCAGAGGATATTGTTAACATTATTAAAAACGTGAAAGACGTGAAACGTGCTAACTATGTTAGATTAAACGAGGCGGGTGATTTCATTGGACAATGATTAGTCGATGCTATGGATGAATTTGCTGGTGAATTAAAACTTATTGGTGTTACAACAACTGCTTATACATGCCGTTGTCTTAATTACAACAACATTAAAAACATTATTATCAACGCATCTAAGTCACAAATCAAAGGAAATATTGCAAGAAGATTTATCGCAGTACCACCAGACATATATAACAGTCTTAATGAAACATACGCTTTGTCAGAAAGACAAGTTAAATATAAAGAAGATGGTATGCCAGCAAATAATGCTGTTGAACCTACCATTGTTGAAGGAAAAATAATACCATATCCACAACCCATGTTCGATGAGAGCGGAAATAGAATGGAAGGCTACTATTATAAATGTCCTTGCGGACGTGGTAAAACGACTGGGAAAGCACAAACACAAGTACAACAACAATATTTTAACCAAGTATCATATGTTGGTAATTCGGATGGGGAGAGTAATGATATGGTTAAAAAAAGCGGAGTGTCTTGTTACCAATGTCGTATGTGCTATGAACCTAAGAGTAGTATAAGCGACAAACCAATTGTTGTTTACGTACAAGTTCACTCTACCGAAAAAGACCAGTTCAACTATAAACAACAAAATGGTGCTGGTTTTTCACAGGACTATGCTAGTAACTATTCCACCGTTAGTGATTTAATGCGACAAGATTTGGCAGCTGAAAAAGAAAAATCTAAGAAAAAGAAAAAGATTAATGAGGTATTCGAAACAGAAGATAATAACCAAGAGTTGGCTATCCAACAAATAACAAACAACGCCATCCAAAGCGTTAATGAGCATTTGATAGGACTGACACAACAAAAGCTTGAAGAGGAACGCATTAAAAAAGACTTTTTTGATACCCTTAACAAACTAATGTAAAAAGCAGCGATTTTTCACTGCTTTTCTTTTTTTTTTCGCTGATTTTCTTTTACAATCTTGCGGTTATTCTACCTCTTGTCATGTCATATGGACTCATTTCAACCCTGACTCTATCGCCAACCAGAACCTTTATGTAGTTGCGCCTCATATTACCAGAAGATTGACATAGAATTACCATATCATTGACATCGAGTTTAACCCTAAACATTACGTTTGGTAGTACTTCTGTTACTTCTCCTTCTTGTATGATTAGTTTTTCTTTACTCATTATATAATTTTTTTATGTTCGTTAATATAAGATTCATCTTTTATATTGTAAATATCTGCCAATGTTAATCCTGGTTCTTTCACAACAAATACTTCATCTGGATAAAGTTCGTTAAGGAGTGAGGTTGTTTTATCAACACAAAGAGGTTTGAACTCATACTTAGACACCAAACGTCCTTTTCTTAACAATGCCTCGTCAATTGCTGGTATGTTCTCGTTAAACGTGCAAATAAACTTAATACCCAAACCATCGGATAATAAGCCGTCTGACATGTTCAACAAGGTACTAACCGTACTCTGTTGGAAGTTGTTGCCACTTCTCCTTGATTTTACAACACTCTCACAATCTTCCAATATAATAACAGAATCATGAAGACTTGACATAAATGTAGTAAAACTTGGGTCGCCAAAAACAGGAAATAAAGATGGTTGTATGAAAACAAATTTTACGTCTGGTGTTGTATTAATAAGATGACGTATATAGGTTGTTTTTCCAGTACCTTTTTCACCATGTAAAAAGACAATACCACTCCGATTTCCATCCTTAATAAAATCAACAATTTTGTCGTTCTGTTTTTTAAGGTCTTCGTTGTATTGTTTATCAATGTCAAAATTTTCCACATTTTTGACTGAGAACTTGTTTAAACAATACCCTTGATTCGGTGTGGTAGCAACCAGCCAAATATTATTTCCCTCTGGTTTTGGAGGAACATATGAGTCTTGGATTAAGACTAAAAGTTCGGATAACTTTTCATAACTATCATGCCCATAAAGGACATACGACTCTGACACATCGTTTTCAAGTCTTGCATATATATTCTCTTTCTCAAGGCAAACATTTATGCCTGTTTGTTCCGATTTATTGTTAAAATCGTATGTTGTGTAAACAGTACAAGAAAATTTACCATATTTTTTGATTAAGTCCTCAAGCAATTTATTCGTGTCAAAATAGTAATCTGCATCTCTTGCACTACTGGCAAACATATAACAGTTTGGGAAATAGTGGTTTTTGATGTAAAACATGTTTTGCAAAGACAAGCCGTTTACATTCTTATAAACGTCTGTTTGTTCCTCTTTCAAAACAATAGGCAATGCTTTATCTTTTAGGTTTTCCATTAGACAACGTTCTTATATTTACATTTTGTTGACAGTTTTTCTGTCACAATATCCTCGGTTATTGTTAATTTCTTTTTATTGGTTGCTGGAATATCATACATGTAATCCATCATCACCGTTTCTACGATATTTCTCAGACCTCTAGCCCCAGTACCAAGATTAATTGCTGTATCTGCAATCTTTTCCAACGCCTCTTTTGTGAATGTTAATTTACAACCATCTTCCTCTAACAGTAATTGATATTGATGTACTAACGAATCTTTCGGTTCTGTCAAGATTCTCACAAAATCTTCCTTACTTAATTTGTTCACATTTGTTATAATAGGGAAACGCCCAACAAACTCTGGAATCATACCAAATGTCTTGACATCCTGTGGCGTTACGTAGTCAACATATTCCTTAATTTCTTCCGTGTTTTTGTTTGATGTTTCGAACCCAATTCTATGAGAACCAAGCCTCTTTTTCACAATATCTTCAATGCCAACAAATGCGCCAGTTACAATAAACAAAATGTTGGTTGTGTCAATGTATAAAAGTTTCTGTTCTGGATGTTTACGTCCTCCAAATGGGGGCACACCAACAACATTACCTTCAACCATCTTCAATAAGGCTTGCTGAACACCAACGCCAGAAACATCTCTCGTAATTGATGTATTGGCTCCTGCTTTTGCAATTTTATCAATTTCATCAATAACACAAATACCAATCTGTGCTCTGAAAATGTCATAATCAGCATCACGGAGTAAGCCTACAAGTACAGATTCGACATCATCACCAACATAGCCAGATTCTGTTATTGATGTTGCGTTTGCAATATAAAATGGCACATCCAAAAGTTTTGCAATTGTCTTTGCAATCAATGTTTTACCAGAACCAGTTTCTCCAAGCATCAAAATGTTTGATTTCCCAATTGGGTCTTCTGGGTGCTCGATGTTGTGTTTTACCATTTTATAGTGATTATATACAGCAACCGATAGGGTTTTCTTTGCTTCATCTTGTCCAATCACATACTGGTCCAAATACGCTTTAATTTCATTCGGGTGTTTTAACTGGAGGTCCACAATTACCTGTTCCTCTTCGTTGACGTTAAAATTAACACTTAAATCATTATTCATTTTCGTTTTCTTAGTTTTAGGCATTAAAAAGTTTTCTAAAATCTTATTTTGAGCAAAAATAGTGAAAAAAATCCCTATTTCAAAAAGTTTTTGTGGATATTAGCACCTATCTTCCTCTTTGTTCTGGTTGTTTTGGTGTCACCAGTATCTGTTTTTTCAGCTCTTTTCTGTATTGCGCCAGTCAAATAATTTTTACCGTAAATTGGTTCTATCATGATGGCAGCGTTCATAACATCCTGTACTATAGTGGCTGCATCAGAATACCCCTTTCTTGGGGAGAACAATTTCTCGTCAATATAGTACAGGTTCTTTTTTGCCCTGGTGATAGCGACATATTCAAGGTTTCTCTCAGCTTCAATTTCCCAGTCGAGTGTTGCCCTTCGGCTTGGTATTAAAGAAGGGCATAAAATAAAGACATTGTTTGCTTCAAGACCTTTTGCCTTATGCACTGTTGATAGGCATATATCGTTCTCTGATTTATCTTTAAAAACGGTGTTGATTCTATCTTTTAATTGTGTTGTGTTAAACAGCCCAGTAGATAATATTTCAATGGCTCTTACAGAATCATAATATTTCAAGAATGCATCTGTTTCTACAGCATCCGCGAGGTCAATATTATCCATCAGTTTTGCAAGAATTTTCAGATAGTTTTTGGTAAGGGTTGACATCACACCCTCCCTGTCACATTCAACTGACAGGTTTTCAAACCCAGTTCCTTCCACCATATGTATAAGGCTTTTCCCAATCTCTGAACCTTTAATATAACACCCAATGTTTTTACTCAGAAATTCTGTTTGTAGTTTCACTAAAGGCGCTGTTGTACGACAAAGTATCATATCTCCAGGTGTTGCTCTATATTGGCTCACATCAAAAACAACAGAACCTTCTGGAGCATTCGGTGCTGCTTCAATATCTGGTACTAATCTCTGTGCGTGACGAATGACGCTTTTCGGGCATCTATATGATATTGGAAGTGGTAATTCAATTGTGTTTGGCTCATTCAAAAGGTTCTTAAAAGCGTCTTTGTCTGCACCAGCCCAAGCGTTAATACAGTTATGTGTCAAGATACCGTCTGCTAAATAATTGTGATATTTTTCAACCTCTATTGAATATACTTTTTTGTGCTCAAACAAGTAGTCAATCTTTATAATTGGTGTGTATGAATATCTATAAATTTTATATTCTCTTCCTCCTTTAATTTTGCACTCTAATTTCGATTTATCTAGATAATTCACTGACATTATTTCAGGGAATAAATTGCAAGCATATATCTCAAACATGTGGTCTCTTGAATGTTTAATAGCGCTATTTTTTTCCACAAACGGACAGTTTATATCTTTCTTGAAATAATTAAGACATTCGATAACTCTACTCTTAATATCGCCTAAGTACTTGAAATAATATTCTTTTATTTCTTTGTTAGAAAACTTATTTGTACATGTCCTTTCAGTATTAAATACTACCTGAGGTATGCCGAATTTGGCTGATATTAGTCCCTCCATTAGTGTGGCTTCTTTGTTAGTATCGTACACACTTAATATATATGCTTTCTCACAACTTTCATATCTTGTTCTTATACTAAGCCCAAAACCAGAGCTTACACCTTTTTCACCATTGTTATTTTTGTACAACTGCGTCTTACCTATCCTCCACATGTCATCTTCATTACACATTAGATACAAGGCATATTTACCAGCACATAGTTCTCTGTTGAACTTCGCATAACATATATGGTTATAAGAATATTCACTAGTTAAACCATTTTCTGTTGTTATTCTGATGGTTTTATCAACATATCTCTCAGAAACTTTTGTCACTTCGAAACCATATTTACTACCTTCTTTGTAATAAGGATAATAGCCTGAACATGATTGATTATATGTTATTACTTTATCACCTACAACAACGTCTTCTATGTTTTTTGTCTGACCGTTAGCAAGCGATATTTTTGTACCAGCAGGTTGACACTGATAATAATCGCCTAACGCTAGAAATCTCGTATTCCTTTTAAAACACTTTTTGACCATATCATGCTGCATAGGTGAAGTATCTTGTGCTTCATCAATGAATATGAAGTCATATTTATATTTCTTTGTTTTAATACCGTATTCGTGTATCAACCACACTAAATCTGTATAATCAACTTCATTAATGTTCTCCTTTCCCCAAACAAACAATTTTTCTACTACATCTATTTCATTTGCTATTAAAGTAACGCCATATTTTTCAACAACATCCTCAATATCTTCTATCGTTTCACACAAATTAAACCTAACCAAATCAATTAAGTAATTTATGTTTCTTAAATACGGTTCTCTATCAACTTTAGCCAACGATGGGTACACCTCATCACTTAAGGCTTTGACATGGCTGCTTAAATAGGACTTGTACTTAAATTCGTTTAATTTAAAAGAATAGCCCCAATTCTCAACCAGAATTTTGTGCGCCAGAGAATGGAAGGTACATATGTCTATGTTTGGGTTGTTTCCAATTTTACGTATAATTTCTTGCACAATACTCCGATTGAAAGCGAAGAACGCCACTTTCTTGTTTTTAGGGATAAAGTCAAGACATTTTACGGCTGTGGTTGTTTTTGCACTACCAGCCTTTGCGTTTATGACGGCGTTTCCTGAGCCGTTCTCAACAAAATTGAATATAGTTTTTTGATACTCGCTTGGAACAAAATTAAAATCCATAATTCTGAAATTTTTTCAAAACTATGGATTTTTTTTCACAAAACCAAACATAATTCTACTCAACTGTGAAGTTTTTAATTTCCATACCGTTTTTTTCTTCCTCTGGAATGGAAAAATACCAGTCTAATATGTTATTATATGTGACATGCGTCTTAAATGGATGTGGGGATTTTGTTAGGACAAAGAACAGTGTCATGACATGATTGTATTCACCAGATTCACAAAGGTAAAACTTATCACAATCTTTTGGTACTCCGTCCAAGTATTTTGGGGATACACCTTTTACCCTTCTTACGGGAATATAAGATACTTTTTTCGTTGGAAATGTCTGAACATTATGCTTTGTATAGAAATTACTTTGCGACTCATCCCAATTCGGATATAATTGGACACCTTTCTTACTGGTTGAAAGGCCGAATACATAAAGATAACCAGAATCATAGAACGTCACTTTAAATCTGATGTGTTCCGTTAGTTGGTACGTTGTTTTGATGCCATCAACTTTTATGAAACTGTCTTTATTGTTTTTGTTTACAAGCGCAACAACATTAACCCTTACACATTTTTTGGTATGAGAAAAATCGCTTTCAATAACCTGTACCAATCCATTTATCTGTGAGTTCGCTACTAAACGGTAATCTTCCTTATTGTTTTTTACTGAAAACGCTTCGAATACGGTTACATCATTCCCATAGGCTTTTTCTATTGCGTTTGCTTTGGCATCCAGTAATGCCAACTCCATTGCTTCTTCTTTTGATACCCTATCACCGCGTTTATAATAGTACACGCCAGTGCTCTCCACCATCACTTGTGAAAAGCACTGGTATGACATAAGAAGTAGGATTATGGTAATAAATCGTTTCACTGCATGTCGGCCAGATAAAGAATAACTGCTGATTTCGTGCGTTTATTGATGAACACACCAACCTCTTCAAGATTAGTATTATTAACAATCTGCGCAATGTGATTACTATACTCACCGATAAACTTATCTGAATAATCCTTAACATAAAGTTTCTCAACACCAACAACCTTAGACTCCATGTTTTCAGAGTATGTAACCAAGGCATCGAAGTGTGCGCGATTCTTGGCAATGTTAAGGTTGCCCTTTCGTTCTGCACGTCCAACGAGAATTTTCTTGTTTTCGGTGTTGGCTCTCTGATAAACGTTTGCGAGCACCGTTTTCATATCCTTTCCTTGTCCGTACTCAAGGGTATAACCCTCTTTGCGGAGTTCGTGTAAATCAGATGCGCTGTCAGTACGAGCAGCCATAGGACCATAGGTTCCACACCCAGTAGAAGCAAGCGCCATAAGCGCGACCATAACAAAAATAAGTGCTTTTTTCATAATGTTTTATTTTTAAGTGTTTGTATTTTACGCTGCAAAAATAGTAATTTTTTTCATACTTCCAAAACTTTTCATCATTTTTTTGCTATTTATTAACATACAAAGGCATACGAACAAGAATCGTGCCAAATAATTTGAGAAATGAATGAAATATGGGAAAAATTCACATTACTGAATCAGATATTAAAAAAATGGTTAAAACTATCGTAAAAGAAGTTTTTGATAACACAAGTGATGCTGCCGACAAGATGTTTTACAATGAAAGCAATATCATGAAAACAATAAACACAATATTAAATAGAGGTGGATGGGAATGAGGAAAAATTGTTGACGGTAGTGATGAAAGCCAATTAGGTATTGTTGTTAGACCATTAGAGGGTCTTGCAAAAAGAGAAATATCTGAAGTTGCATCAGTTATAAGCGAAAGAATGGGATTACCAATTACTCCTAAGCCTTACTTTGGACAAGGTAATGAAGGTAAAACAGACCCACATAAAGGTGTATGGATACTTTATTTTCCAAAGAAAAACGAGGAGTATGAAGATATGCTCAATATGGCAAAATCAAATTTTGAAAAAGAGCCAGAGCAAATAGTTAACAATGAACCCGCTGGAATCAAAGAGGGTGTCGCACGTGACCCTATGACTGTCATTATGTCATTAATTGATGCTGCCAACAACGCTTATGAGCAAGCAGCAGCAGAACAAGACGGTGACACCACACCATTACAAGATAAACAAGGTAATATGTATGGGCTTAGTGGAAAAATCAGACTTGATGGTAGGGGTTACATAACATTCCCGTTTGTTAGTGCGTTTAAATGGGGTGATTATACGCCACAAAAAATTAAAGTACTGACAAGGGCTGGTGGTAAGGTTCGTATTTTTAACGGTGACTATAATACGGAAGGGTGGAAAGACGCTAAAAAACTACTGAACAACATCATATCACACGCATCAATCGGAAACGCTTACTTTAAAAACTATGACCCAAATTGGGAAAAACAAGGAAAAGAAGGGGAAGAGGCATTAAAACAAATGAACAAACAAATTGGTAGAAGCGCTAAAACTGGTATGGAATATATCAACGAAATAGTTTCCGATACGATTAAAAAATATTTTAAAAAATAGAAACAGTTGTTTTCATGTATTTATATATAAAATAAGAAAAGTAAATAGGCTGAAATATGAAAAAGAAAGCAATTAAACTAAATGAAGGAATTTTAAACCAAAGAATACAAAATAGGGCAGATGAAATAATATCACAAGGCTATGAATTTGGGCAAATTGAGCCTGATGCTACTTGGGAAAGGTGTTTGGAGGGTGGTCCATATTCAGACATGTACACAGCGGCAGAACAACTTGCAGAAGAATATAACATAGATATTGAAACTGCTTTGAACTATCTTAAAATGGCTTTTGAACAATATGAGCCAATATATGAAGCAAAACATAAACTGACAAATAAGAATATAATTAAATTGAATGAATCACAACTCAAAAAGATTGTTGCTGAAAGTGTGAAGAATGTGCTTTTGGAAAACAGCTTTTACAGCAGTAACCCTTTTGAGACAAGCGATACAGAAGTCAATCTAAAAAAAGCTATCCATGAATTGAAAGAAACCGTTAACATTCTTGAAACATTTTGCAAAGATGGAATGAATGAAAAACACTTACTTAAAATGGCACAAGCATATGGTGAAAGAGGGATGCGTTTACTAGGGATGGCTGTTTCTTCCGCAAGGTAATCTTGTTAATCTCAGACATTTTTAAAATAACAAACAAGCCGTAGGATTTCTCTTACGGCTTTTTCTTTATTTTACCCAACTACAATGAAACTTGATTCCTTCTCTTTGTAGTTCATCATATGCCTTTGCAGCGGCTTTTCGGTAAAAACTTTCCCTTCATTTACCAAATGACGGCATTGTCTCTCTTACAATTCTTTCGAAATTATAATAACTATTTCCTTTCTCCATATTAATAATAAACTCCTTGTCAATCTCTACTTGTCTCCTAAATTCCTCATAGGCGCTTTGATTACCAACAACTTCGTTTATTTTCTTTTTTTGAATCTCTACGTAATCAGAAAAAGGTATTCTTTGTTTTCTACCGCGATATAGCCATTTTTTAAACAACGCTAAACCCACACCTGTGACAGTTCTGAAGCCATTCCAGTCTGGTGCATAGTTTGACAAATAGGCAGACTTTGCTTCTTGAGGGGAGTTAAATCCTAGCATGATTTTGGTTTCATCGAAATTACCCTCTTTATCGTTTTGGTCAATAGCATATACGTTTTGGAAATTATCAATGTTTGGACCGATAAAAACATCAACAGCATCACCATCTTTACCTTTGGTTATATTAAAATACCCATAATGGTTTTTCATCACATTATATTTTCTGTTGCCATTTTCATCTGGCTCACCATAATATCTCTTTGAACCTTTTGGATTCTCAATTGATATGCGCATACCTTTGACAGATATGTGTGCCATTTTGTAATTAGAGGCTTCCTTTTGTGCGTCTGTCGGTTGTAAATTAACGTCTTTACACCTATAGTCTATTTCTTTTTTAGTTATTTCGGTCAAAAAATTAGACTGTTTTTGTGTTATTATTAATTTTCGCATTTCTTCTACGTTCCTTTTCTCTTTTATTTCTTAATTTTCTACGTCTTTCTTTTCGTTCTTCTTGTGTGTATTTAATTAAACCATCAGAAGAAAAGTTCTTTATGTTTTCAACACCGATTTCATTTTCAGTAATAACAAGATATGTTATACCTAGTTTTTTGTAATAGTTTTTTGCTGTATTAATCTTAATTAAATTAATTTCCGTGTTAACTAAATTTTGAGGTTTTACTTCTTCGACACTAATGTTGTTGCCTATATAATAAACCTTAAAATCTGGTATGTAATAATGTTCTTCACCGTTAAGGTCAACATATGGTATTCTATCTTCACTTTTTTCCCACGAAACAACATTCATGTCTTCGTCTAATTGTTTCATCCTAACAGCCTCCCATATTGAGTCGGCGACATACCAACACTTGTTTTTTGTTGAATACCATGGAAGGTTTGTTCCTTTGAAATGTTTTCTACCTTTTATTGCTGATAACGTAAAAGCATCTGAAAAACTTCTAGTAATTCCTGCCTTCTTAACCCATCTTGCTATTGTTGTTGTCCCGTAACCATATTTTTCGTGTAGTTCACAAATATTGAGACCGTTTTTATATTCGTTTATAATATTTTCTCGTATTTCTTTTCCAACTTTATTATGTATGTGCTTTTCTACCTTTATATTTTTCTCTTTAAGAATTTTAGAAATAGTGCCACTACCCTTAATATTATAACATTCCATTATTTGGTTGAAAGTTTTACCGTTCAAATAATCGTTTACTATATTCGTTTTAACTGTTTCCGTAATTTTAGCGTTTAGATTCCTAACAATATTATTTTCATGTAAGACTTTATATATGTTTTTCTTTGATAGCCCGCTTTGCTTTTCAATTTCAGAAATAGTTTCTTTTTTATTGTATAAATCTATAACGTTTGTTATTTGATGGGCTGTTATTTCGGTATTTCTACTTCTTCTTTCAATGTTATTGCTTTTTAGTATAGACAACACTTTCTTTTTACTGCATCCATATTTTCTTGATATTTGTAGACTTGACAACCCTCTTTGATATTCTGAAATTATAATATTCTCATCCATATTAAAAACACTTTTACTAATAAATAGTTAATTTCCACGATTTTTTTGTTTATCATATGGATTTCTACACAAAATTTGTATCCAACATACCGTTCTGGTCTATTTTATCTTCCAACCATTTCTCCACCACTTTTCTAATGAATCTATTTAATCTGTTTTGGTCAAGGTACATGTTTCTATTCGCGTGAAACACACGGTCAAACAACGTCTCATTGTCTATTTTTTCGACAGGCATACCTTGTGTATTCATTACGAAAACAACGGGTTGTTTTACAACAATACCTTCTGGAGAATAAGCGTCTTCTACATCCTTATGGAAGTTTTTATCTAAAAAATCTTTGATTAGCAGCACTTTATCACAATCGACTGGGTACTTCAATTCTATAGTTTTCCCAATCTCTTCCATTACAAGAGAGTTGAATTGTGGTGCTGTCATTATAACTTTCTTTCCCATTTCAATCAATGCTGTTTATATAAATAGTTTATAGACACAAAAATAGCCACATCAAAGGATATGGCTGATTTTATTGTGTAAGGTATATTAACTAACGACAATTTGTCCGTCCTCACATGTCAGGTTAAATATATAGCCATTTTCATATTCATGATTGAGAATCATGTCTGTGATTTTATCTTCAACCTCATCTTGGATGGCCCTAATAATTGGTCTTGCGCCAAAATCCTTCTCCTCTTTAATAATATCGAATATGTGGTTGATACATTCATCCGTATAAACTACATTGTAACCTATATTATTGGCGCGTTTAATCATCTTACCCATTTCGAGGCGAATAATATCTTTCAAATTATCCTCTGTTAATGTGTTGAAATAGATAACATCGTCAAGACGATTTAAAAACTCTGGAGGGAATTGTTTCTTAAGTTCTTTTAACAAGATTTTCTTATTGTTTTCATTTGGGTTATCATTAAAACCAATACCCTTGCTAAACTCTGATGCTGTACGTGTACCAACATTTGACGTGAGGATAATAATCGTATTTTTGAAGTCGATTTTCTGTCCAGTATTGTCGGTTAGGAAGCCTTCATCAAATACTTGTAGGAAGATATTGTAAACATCTTTGTCGGCTTTTTCAATCTCATCAAGAAGTATGACACAGTGCTTTTTGTTTTTCACCTGTTCTGTCATAACTCCACCTTCTTCATATCCGATGTATCCTGCACTAGCACCAATTAATTTGTTAACTGACGTTTTGTCTGAATACTCTGACATGTCAAAACGAACCAACGCATCTTCATCACCAAATACCTCTTTTGCCAGTTTCTTTGCTAACAGTGTTTTTCCAACACCAGTTTTACCAACCATTAAGAAACTACCATACGTCTTTCCATTTCTGAGACCAACGCGATTTCTTTTAATTGCCTTACATACATCATCAACGGCTTCATCTTGGCCAATAACTTCCGCTTTAATTCTCTCGTTCATTTGAGAGATTCTACGCTTATCGTCAGCACCAAGTTTAGACACAGGAATCTTTGTTTTCAAAGAAATAATTTCTAGCATGTTTTCCTTTGTAATAACAACAGGAGGCGTTTGTTTTTTCTTCTCCTCAAAGTCTTTGCTGGCTTCAATCAAACGGAGTGTCAAATCTTTTTCCTTTTCTTCAAATCTTTCAACCTCATCATACATATCACTCTTTTTGAAAGCTTCGATTGCTGTTCTTGTGATTTTAAGGTCTTGACGAAGTTTGTTGATTTCTTCGTTTTTCTTATTATTCAAACTATACTGTGAACCAACTTCATCAAGTATATCCAAAGCCGAATCTGGTAAGTTTCTTTCTGTGATGTATTTTTCTGCCAATTCGACACAAGATATAATTGCCTCTTCTGAGTAAGTTACATTATGGTATTTTTCATAATACTCTTTTGTCGAATTAATGATTATGAAACACTCTTCTCTTGTTGGCGGGTCAACGATGATTTTTTGGAACTTACGTCCCAGACTTGGGTCTTTATCAAAGGTATTTCTATACCCTTTGAAGTCCGCAGTACCTATCACCTGTATATCACCGTTATCTAATGCATGTGACAACATCGCTGACATGTTGTAATCATCATTCCCGTTTCTTGAAGATAAAACGGAGTCGATGTTATCAATCAGGAGTATATAATTCTTATCGTTCTTAAGCTCATCGAGAAGAGATTTCACACGTTCCTCAAACATACCCCTTAAGGTTGTGCCAGCCATAAGTGCAGTCATATCAAGCGACACAATTTTCTTACTGTACAAAAGTGGTGGAACATTGCCTTGTTCAATCAAGTATGCAATACCTTCTGCAATTGCGGTTTTTCCACAGCCTCCTTGTCCAACCAATATAACATTGTTCTTTTTTCTACGTCCAAGAACACGAACAATTGCGTCTATTTCTTTTTCGCGCCCTACAAGTTTATCAATCTTTCCGTTTGCAGCAAGTTTGTTTAAATTTGAACAAAATGCTTCAATTGCTTTATTCTTTCCAGAGCGTTTGCTGTCCTGTGACATACCTGGAAACCCTGGTAATTGCATACCACTGTTACGTAGTGTGTTTATAATATCTTCTGGATTGTTACCAGTTGCTTCAATTTTTATGATTGTACCACCAGGAGGCAATTGGATACCACCAGGTAGTTCTTGTGTGTCATACGTTTCTTCTGGCAAGTCATTAACAGCTTGTCCTTCTTCTATTTTTGACGCTGCTATCTTTTCAAGTAGTAAAGAATATTCAATACCCGCTTTGTTAAACACTTTTTTAATTTTGTTATCTTCACTATCATCGTTTAAGATAGCAAGAAAAACATGTTCAGACGTTATTTTTTCATCGCCAAGTTTTTGACACTCGATTTGAGCATCTTCCAGAATTTTCTGAAATTTACTATCATATTTAATTTCTCTATTTGGACGAATAGCGCTTAATCTTCTTTGTTTTACCAATTCATAATAGGCGTTAAACAATGTTTCCATCGTCATTGAAGTAAGATTATCATCGAGCCGTCTGTATATGAATGAATCTTTCTGGTCTAAAATTGCTAGGATAAAATAATCCAGATTGAAAATGGCTGTTGGCATTTCATCTGCCAATTTTTCTTCCATAAAAGTCAACAGCCTGTTTAGTTCGTTTGAATACCTTTCGTTTTTCATACTATTTTTCTTGTCTTTTTCATCAAAAATACGTATTTTTTACAAAAAAAGAAAGAAAATATGGCAATACTTACTAAATTTTACGACAAAGACACGAGAACAGATAAAGTCTGGTATAACTCCTCAAACATCTATTATTCTGAATTTGTTGAAAATGAATTTGATAACAAAGGACAGTTATATGTTGTATTTAAGAATGGCGCAAAATATCTTTATAAGGATGTTGATATGCCTACCGATTATCTTATATTTAAGAAGGGTGGGCTAGATGGTTCAAACGGAAAGGCGTTGAATGCCTATATTAAACCAAAATATGAGTTTGAGAAAAAAGAGGTTGTTGACGTGAATGTTTTGGAAGAGGAGAGAAAAAGAATAGAATCAGTTTTAAACGACACGAAGGAAGAAACTGTTCGAGAGGATGTATATTTCATTTCTGGTCACAGGAACATAACAGAAGAGGAGTTTTCAATAAACTATGAAACTACAATTGACATGGTTTTGGAAAAGAACCCTAATTGTTTGTTTGTTGTCGGTGATTATTATGGTGCAGACATAATGGCACAAAATTATTTGCTGGATGTGCTGGAAATTGAGCCTGAACGTGTGTTCGTTTATCACATGTTTGATAAACCAAGAAATGCAAATCCGAAGGTGGTAAATTTTGTTGGCGGGTTTACGAGTGATGAGGAGCGCGATGCTGCTATGACTAAAGTATCAACAGATGATATTGCATTTGTAAGAGACCACACAAAGTTAAGTGGAACTGCACAAAACATATTAAGGCGTTATCGTTTTTTAACTAAAAAACAATAGTTTCTGATTTTTTAACAATCACAACTATTTATAAGTAAAATAAACGTTTATAACCCTTAACAAAGATGAAAAATTTAATGCACACAGCAAAAATCGTTGAAGGAAAGGATTTTGAAGGACTTATCCCAGAAACCAACAAATATTTACCTACTATTGGTCTTCCTGAGGAAGAAGTTATCTTTAACTCACAAGACGTGGATACCAAAACACCACAGGGTGCACATCCACTAGAGGTTACTGATATTTACGAAATTATGAATCCTGCTGGAAATGAGGATGATTCTTCAAGTTCTGACACAGATTCTCAATAATCAACGAAAAACAAAATGTAACGGCAGGGGATATTATATTATGTCCCCTGTCAATGTATATGAAATATGGTAGACATTGTTATTACATATGTAAATTGCTTCGATAAGAATTGGCAAAGTTCTTATGAAAAATATGTTGGGAAGAAATATCAAAACGTTAGATTCAGAGATTGGGGGACGTTGGTGTATTTGTTCCGTGGCATTGCCACAAACATGCCATTTGTGAAAAACGTATTCCTTGTCGTGTCTGATAAATCACAAGTTCCGTCTTGGATAAATCAAAAAGCAGTAAAGATTGTTGAACACAAGGATTTTATACCAGAAAAGTTTCTACCAACATTCAATAGTTGTTGTATTGAATTATTCCTCCACAGAATAGAGGGCTTGTCAGAAAGATATATATATTTTAACGATGATTGCTTTCCAATAAAGAAAACAAGGGAGGAGGATTTTTTCAGAGGCGATAAAGCGGTGCTTGGTTTTATGAAAAGAAAGCGAATAAAAACAATATTCAACCAACAATGTTTCAATAGTTATTCGTTAGCCAAATCCGAATCAGAAAATACCGATAACGATGGGTGTTTATATATAGCCCCACAACATACATGTACACCATTTCTAAAGTCCGTAAATGAAGAATGTTTCTCCAAAATAGAAGAACTGATACCTGATACTATTTCAAAAACAAGAAGTGAAAAAAACATCAATCAATATGTTTTTTCTTTGTATGGACTTTTCACAGGAAAATACATAAACGAATCAATGTCCTTTAAATATACATCATTGGAAAACAATACGATGTGGAATATTTGTAAAGAAATCCGTATCCCACAGAGTAAAATTTTATGCTTCAACGACACAAACAAACTTAATGGCGGGTCATTCAATAATTACAAAAACGCAATTAAAGAAGTATTTAATAATAGATTTCCAATAAAATCTAAATTTGAAGTTTAATGCTTAGTATAATAGTTCCTGTATACAATTCAGAAGCCTTTATAGGTAAATGTATTGAAAGTGTACTAAACCAATCTTATAAGGATTTTGAATTAATTTTAGTTAACGATGGGAGTACTGATTCCACGTTGGACGTGTGCAATCAATATGCTAAGAAAGATTCTCGGATTATTGTAATCAATAAAAAACATTGTGGCGTAAGTAAATGTAGAAACGCTGGTTTGGACAAAGCCAAAGGTGATTATATTACATTTATTGACAGTGATGATTATGTTCATAAAGAACGTTACACCACTACGATTGCAGCAATGAAAAAATATCACGCTGACATTGTACAGTGTTCATGAAACAACGTTGAAGGAGACGTAATAACTAAAAAACTACCAACCGATAAAGAAGGATTGTACCAAATGCCAAAAAGACTGATTGGTAGATGGTGTGTGTGGAATAAAGTGTTTGATAAGAAATTTTTTAAAAAATACAATATCAGATTTTATGATTTTGGCTATCAAGGTGAAGATACAGCCGTATCCACTTTATGTTATGTTAAAGCAAAGAAAGTATATTGTGTTGATAACCCACTACACTATCACGTTATAAGAAAAAACTCCCTACAACATTCAATAGATAAAAGAGGGCTGGAAAATTTATTGAGAGTGTATAAAAAATTATACAGCGACTTAATCAAACAAAACGCTCCAAAATTGTTTATTGGCTTAACAAAGAATATGATAGAACAAAAATATAAAGAATTGAAGACATACACAGCCGTGTAGTTTTGGGAATTTCGCTACCATTGACTGTGAAGGGGCCGTAAGATGAAGTGCGGCCCCGCTTTTTTTGTTTTATGTAAACTATTTATCTATGATTTAGACATATATGAAAAAGATTATTATAAACGAAAAACAAAAGAAAAAGATAAAGGACGTTGTGAAGGTACACCATGATGTTATGCTTGGTGTGGCTGCTGGTGATATGGCTGGTATGTGTGAAGGTGTTGAAGAAGAAACCGTAACGTTATATCACGGTGTAAACATCAAAGGATTGGAGTTTAATCTTGAACATGGTGGTTTTATTCCAAGAGTGTGTTCAGAAGGAGGTCCGAAAGCAGTGTGGTTGTCAGAAAAACAATATGGCTACCCATTTATCTTCCAATTTGACATACCTAAATCAATGGTTAGTCAATTATCCAACGTTGATTACATTTATGAGGATGCAATATCCTTTGATGATTTTAATTGTCACTTGGTTAAGACCAATATTAGAGCACACTATGATAGTTTTACTGTTGTGCTAAATATATTAGACGATGATTTATCTAAACGCCAATTTGCAATGTTCAAGGATTTAGGTGTTGTACTTTGGAAGGAGTTCAAAGATTAC
>Ga0310695_10002480_pt1 | contig 38908 bp, 31 predicted proteins | sample RumenRJG_04DNA_FD_203882 | JGI IMG/M metagenome (GOLD analysis project Ga0310695, IMG submission 203882) | Bovine rumen microbial communities from Lethbridge, Alberta, Canada - RJG_04 (v2) (version 2) | ecosystem: Host-associated > Mammals > Digestive system > Stomach > Rumen | place: Canada...
CAGCAAATCGCGGATGGGCAGATGTTGGGGGCAGATATGCTCGCACTTGCCGCACCGAATACATTGCGAAGCCTTGCCGTTGTGCGCGGTGTGCACGCTGTGGTAGTAGTAGTCGGCGTTCCAGTTGTGAAACAGCATTTTGGAATTCATACACGCAAACAAGTCGGGTATGGAGATATGCATGGGGCACCCCTCCACGCAGTACCGACACGCCGTGCACGCTATGGCGTTTTTGGAGCGAATAACGTCGGCCAACCGTTGGCTCAGCGCCCATTCTTGCTCGTTGAGGGGCACAAAGTCGCGCATATAGGAAATGTTGGCTTGCATTTGCGCCTCGCTACTCATGCCCGACAAGACCATCATCACGTCGTCGGGCGTGGCCGCAAAGCGCAGCGCCAACTCGGCGGGATCGAAGCCGGCTTTTTGCACCTCGGCAAGCACGTCCGGCGTCAAATTGACCAAACTGCCGCCTTTGATGGGCTCCATGATCACCACGGGTTTGCCGTGGCGGCGGCAGACCTCCAAGCACAGGCGACTTTGCACCGCGGCATCCTCGTAATCCAAATAGTTCAACTGTATTTGCACCAACTCCACCTGCGGATAGGTGCAAAGTATCTCCTCCAATACCTCGGCTTTGTCGTGAAAAGACAAACCGACGTGCTTTATTTTGCCCTCTGCTTTGAGGGCAAACGCCGTTTCGTATGCGTGGCAACGCTTGAAATGGGCAAAGATAGACTTGCTTTGGGCGTGCATGAGGTAGAAGTCGAAATAGTCGACGCCGCACGTCGCCAATTGACTCTCGAAGAAGGGGCGAATGTCCTCCTCTCTCTTAAAATACGGCTCGGTAAGCTTGTCGGTAAGCAAAAACTCACTGCGCTCGTGGCGCGCGCTGAGGCAACGCCCCACCGCCACTTCGCTGAGTCCGCCCAAATAGCCGTGCGCCGTATCGAAGTAGTTGAAGCCCGCGGCCAAAAACTCGTCCACCATGCGGCTGACCTCGTCGTAATTGACGTCGCCGCCCACCATAGGCAGGCGCATCATGCCAAACCCCAATTTCTTTTGCTCGTTAAAAAACTGTTTCATACTCTCTCCCTATATCGTATCGTGCTTTTTTGCCGCCGTTCGGCAGCCTAATCCACCCCATTTGCACTTGCTTTGGGCTAGTTAGTTCGCACCGCCCATTTGTTGCCGAGGGCGCGAAAAGAGATCCGAACTCTGCATACACGCTCACATCGATGGCAAAATTGCTCTACTATTATACACCGAAGTGCGCAAAGAATGGAATGGCAAATATGAAACATTTTTTATGATATACAAAAAAAGCGCACGTAGGGCGCAAAAACGGCCGACATCAAATGATATAGTCGCCGCCCGCAGTCTCCGCACGCATCAGGTCGGCCAACGTAACGCCGTCCAGATAGTCGTTGATGATAGCGTTGAGTTTTTGCCACATAGGCAAGGTGCGACACCCCGCCGCACGATCGCACGGCGCGGCCGAGGGGTCAAGACACGCTATGGGCGCAAGGTCGCCCTCGGTCACCCGCAAAATCTCTCCCACGGTATAGTCGGCGGCCGCACGATTGAGTTTGTAGCCGCCGCCCTTGCCGTGCAAGCCAGCCACGATGCCCGCCTTGGATAAATCGGACATAATACCTTCGAGGTACTTTTGCGATATTTCCTGCCTGGCGGCGACGTCTTTGAGGGGCAGAAAAGCCCCGTTGTCGTGCTCCGCCAAATCTATCATTACGCGCAAAGCATACCTTCCCCTCGTCGATATTTTCATAGCCTTCTCCCATGCCGTTCGGCGCTTGATTTCGGCCTACGCCGACGCCTCTCCTATTATACACGATCGACGGGGTTTGCGCCATATTTAGCCGCAAAAAAATCAGTCGTCGTGGCAACAATCGTCCAAATCGGCAAAAACGGTCGCGTCGTAGGGGATATCGTTTTTGGTATAATAGTCGAGCAACGCCTTTTTGATAGCCTCCTCCGCCAACACCGAACAGTGCATTTTGTAGGCGGGCAATCCGTCCAACGCCTCGGCCACCGCCTTGTTGGTGAGCGCCAGCGCGTCCGCTACGGGTTTGCCTTTGATCAGCTCGGTGGCCATAGAGGACGAGGCAATGGCGCTGCCGCACCCAAAGGTCTCGAATTTGACGTCCACGATGATGCCGTCCTCTATTTTGAGATAGATCTTCATTATATCGCCGCATTTGGCGTTGCCCACTTCGCCCACACCGTCGGCGTCGGATATAACGCCCACGTTGCGCGGGTTGCGAAAATGATCCATTACTTTGTCGCTATACAAAGCCATACTACACCTCTCAAAGAATAAATTGTCGTTTCCCCTCTTGCAAATCGCGCCAAATAGGAGACATATTGCGCAAATATGCCACCACCTCACGCACGGCGGCCACGGTATAGTCTACGTCCGCGGCGGTGGTTTCGTCCGACAACGTCAGGCGCAACGAGCCGTGCGCCACGTCGTGTACGCGGCCGATGGCCAACAATACGTGGCTGGGATCCAACGAGCCCGACGTACAGGCCGACCCCGACGAAGCGGCGATGCCCTTGTCGTCCAACAGTAGCAAAAGCGACTCGCCCTCTATGCCCTCAAAGCAAAAATTGGCGTTGCCGGGCAAGCGGCGATGCGCGTCTCCGTTGAGCGCCGAGTGGGGTATGGTCAAAATGCCCTCGATAAGCCTATCGCGCAGGGCGGCCACGCGGATAGCGGTGGCCTGCATGGTGGAGCAAGCCTCCTCCAACGCCGCGGCCATACCCATAATGGCGGCCACGTTTTGGGTGCCGGCGCGTTTGCCTCTTTCCTGCGCGCCGCCCTCTATGAGCGTATAGAGCGGAACACCCTTGCGAGCATACAAAACGCCCGCGCCCTTGGGGCCACCGAATTTGTGCGCGGAAATGGAAAGCATATCTATATTTTGCGCCCGCACGTCGAGGGGTATATGTCCGGCCGCCTGCACGGCGTCGGTATGAAAGAGTATGCCGCGCTCGCGGCAAATACGCCCCACTTCGCCTATGGGCTGTAGGGTGCCGATCTCGTTGTTGGCGGCCATCACGCTGACCAATACGGTGTCGGGGCGAATGGCGCGCTCCACGTCCTCCGCTCGTATCACGCCGTCGGCTCCCACGCCCACCAGCGTTACATCGAACCCCTCTTTTTGCAACTTTTGCAAAGCGTGCAACACGGCGTGGTGCTCTATGGCGGTGGATACGATGTGCTTCTTGCCCTTGCGGCGACCAAGCGCGGCCGCTGTCAAAACGGCTTGGTTGTCGGCCTCGCTACCGCCCGAAACGAAATAGATCTCGCCGGGGGCGGCGCCTATACACGCACCCACACGAGCGCGAGCCTCTTCCAACGCTTCGGCAGCCCGCTGACCTGCGCTGTGCAGGCTGGAGGGATTACCGTACACTTGGCTCAAATAGGGCAGCATTGCCCGAATGGCGACGTCGCTCGTCTTGGTGGTGGCGGCATTATCCAAATAGATCACGTCTCTTCTCCTTTGCCTATGCGGCGCGTTTAGTCTTGGAACAGGGGCGTGGACAGATAGCGGTCGCCCGTATCGGGCAACAGCACCACGATGGTTTTGCCCTCGTTGTCGGGTCGGCGTGCCAACTCGATGGCCGCCCAAGCGGCCGCACCCGAAGATATGCCCACCAATACGCCCTCTTTTTTGCCTATCAGTTTGCCTGTGGCAAAGGCCTCGTCGTTGCCCACCGGTATGATCTCGTCGTAAATAGCGGTGTTGAGCACGTCGGGCACGAAGCCCGCGCCGATGCCCTGTATCTTGTGCGCGCCGGCTACGCCGGTGGACAATACGGCCGAGGTCTTGGGCTCTACGGCCACCACTTTGACGGCGGGGTTTTGGCTCTTGAGGTATTCGCCCACGCCCGTGATGGTGCCACCCGTACCGACACCCGCCACAAATATATCCACTTTGCCGTCGGTATCGGCATAGATCTCGGGGCCGGTGGTTTGGCGGTGCACTCGGGGGTTGGCAGGGTTGACGAATTGGCCGGGTATAAAACTATTGGGTATCTCTGCGGCCAACTCGGCGGCTTTGGCAATGGCGCCCTTCATGCCTTTGGCGCCTTCGGTCAGCACCAATTCGGCGCCATAGGCCCGCATCAACTGCCTGCGTTCGACGGACATCGTCTCGGGCATGACGATGATGGCGCGATAGCCTTTGGCCGCGGCGATGGCGGCAAGGCCGATGCCCGTATTGCCCGAGGTCGGCTCGATAATGACGGAGCCCGGCTGCAATTGGCCGTTCTGCTCCGCGTCCTCGATCATGGCCTTGGCGATACGATCTTTGACCGAGCCGGCGGGATTGAAATATTCGAGTTTGGCATAGATCTTGGCCTTGAGGCCATATTCCTTTTCGATGTGCGTCAACTCCAAAAGCGGGGTTTTGCCAACCAGCTGGTCGGCAGAAGTATAGATAGTAGACATAGCGTTTCTCCTTGATTATTCCTTGTTTTTGATGGCGGCAAACCCCTCTTCGAGGTCTGCCAAAATGTCGTCTATATGTTCGGTGCCTATGGACAAGCGCACCGTATTGGGCTTGATGCCCGCCGCAAGCAACTGCTCGGCGCTAAGCTGCGAGTGGGTGGTGGACGCGGGGTGGATCACCAGCGATTTGACGTCGGCCACGTTGGCCAATAGGCTGAATAGTCGCAGGCTTTCGGTAAACTTTTGCGCGGCTGCCGCGCCTCCCTTTATCTCAAAGGTAAAAATAGAGGCCGCACCGTGCGGGAAATAGGCGTCGTACAACTCCTTTTGCCGTCCGGTGGCAAGCGAGGGGTGATTGACAGCCTCCACTTGGGGGTGATGCGCCAAATAGTCCACCACGCGCAGGGCGTTTTGGGTGTGCCGCTCCAGACGCAGCGACAAAGTTTCCAGCCCCTGCAACAGCAAAAAAGAGTTGAAAGGCGATATGGCCGCGCCTTGGTCGCGCATCAGGGTGGTGCGCAACTTGAGAATATAGGCCATATTGCCGCATGCCTCGGTGAATACCACGCCGTGATAGGAGGGATTGGGGCGGCTCAACCCCGGGAACTTGTCGTTTTGCGCCCAATCGAAACGGCCGCTATCCACCACCACGCCGCCCATCACCGTGCCATGGCCGCCTATAAACTTGGTGGCCGAGTGCACCACGACGTCGGCGCCGTGCTCTATGGGGCGCAGCAAATAGGGGGTGGCAAAGGTATTGTCCACCACCAAAGGTATGCCGTTGGCGTGCGCCACGGCGGCTATGCCCTCTATGTCGATAACGTCCGAATTGGGGTTGCCCAGCGTTTCGGCATACAACAACTTGGTATTGGGCCGAATGGCTTTGGCAAAGTTGGCGGGGTCGGCGGGATCGACGAAGGTAACCGACAAGCCTTGGTCTTGCAGGGTGTTGGCAAACAAATTGTAGGTGCCGCCGTATAGATTGGTGGAGGACACGATGTGGTCGCCTGCACGCGCTATATTCTGCACGGCGTAGGTGATGGCCGCCGAACCCGACGCCGTAGCCAATGCGCCCACACCGCCCTCCAATGCGGCAATGCGCTTCTCGAACACGTCGCTGGTGGGGTTCATCAGTCGGGTGTAGATATTGCCGCCTTCCGTCAAGCCAAAACGCCCCGCGGCTTGGTTGGAGTCGCGAAAAACGTAGGACGTAGTGGCATATATGGGTACCGCACGCGCGTCGGTAGCGGGATCGGGCCGCTCTTGCCCAACGTGTATCTGCATAGTTTCGAATTTGTATTGATCCGCCATGGTTATCTCCTCTCGCTTGCCTCGGTCGTGCGCGGGTGCAAACCGCACGCACGGCCAAGGTGTATTGCCCGCAAAAGTATGCTCGCAATCGCAAACGGTTTTACATTTGCCTACCTACACGGTAGGTTGATATGATTTTATGCGAAAACCTATATGCGTGTCAACAAAAATAACGCATTTTATCAAAAATATTTCCAATAATTTGCCGGGCCTCCTCGTGCTTAGCCCCCGAGGCGGCTCTCAAAGAAGCCGAACGCACACAGGAACGGCAAAGAATACACAAAAACCCCTCGCCGCGGCGAGGGGTAGATCTACATTGAATTTAGAGTATGGTATGCTGTCGAGATTGAATTTAGAGTAAAGGTATGCTGTCGAGATAGACGATATCGTCGCGTTTGGCCGCGTCGCCCTCGGCCAGCACGAAGGCCTTTTTGTAGACGGTGCCGCCGGCAAGCGCCACCATTTTTTCCAGTCCCAAAAGGCTACCGCCCGTAGACACCACGTCGTCTACAATGGCGACTTTTTTGCCCTTGAGCAAATCGGCGTCGTGCTTGCTGAGATAGAGCGTTTGCTCGTTGCCGGTGGTGATGGAACGTACCTTGACCTCGAGGCCGTCCTGCATATAGAGTTTTTTACTCTTGCGGCATACGGCATAAAAATCCTGCCCCAATTCGCGTGCGACAACGTGCGAAAGTTGCAAGCCTTTGCTTTCGGCGGTGAGCACCACGTCGCACCCCGCCACCAATTTGGCGAGTTCTTTGCCGCAATGTTCGGTAAGGCGGGTGTCGCCGTGCAGATTGAAAAAGGCGATCTTGACGCCCGTAGGCAAGGGCAAAATGGGCAGATCGGTGTCATATCCTTTGATACACAAATGCAAATATTCGCTCATACGCTTCTCCTCAATACGCTTTGGCAAAGTAGATGGTATACCCCTCGCCTTTGCTCAATTTTTTGCCGCAGCACACGCAGCGGTCGCCCACGGGGGTCTGGTCGAAAGGCATACAGCGGCTGCTGGCCGAAGTACGCTCTTTGACGGCGTCCTCGCACGAACGCGCACCGCACCACATAGTGCGGGCGAAGTTGCCGCTATCCACCGCCGCCTTCAACTCGTCCATATCCGCCACGTCTACGATGTGGCTGTCGCGGAACGCGGTGGCTTTGAGCAACATATTGTGCTGAATGTCGTCCAAATAGGCCTTGACGGTGTCCTCCAACCCCTCGAGCGAGGCGGGGGTCTTGTCGTGCGTGTCGCGGCGCACCAGCACGCAAGTGTTGTTTTCGATGTCGCGGGGACCTATCTCCATACGGCAAGGCACGCCCTTCATCTCCCATTCGTTAAATTTCCAACCCGGGCTCTGGTCGCGGTCGTCCACATAGACCCTTATGCCGGCAGCCTTCAGTCGGTCGGCCACCTCGGCAACCTTTTCCATCACGCCGCCTTTGTGCGCGGCGATGGGCACGATCACCACTTGGTAGGGCGCCACCATGGGCGGCAAGGCCAAACCGCGTTGGTCGCCGTGCGCCATTACCAATGCGCCGATAAGACGCGTGGATACGCCCCAACTCGACTGGTAGGGATAGTGCAACGCATTGTCCTTGTCGAGGAATTTAATATCGAACGCTTTGGCAAAGTTTTGCCCCAAATTGTGCGAAGTGCCGCTCTGCAAGCTCTTGCCGTCCAACATCATAGCCTCTATGGTATAGGTGGCGTCGGCGCCGGCAAATTTTTCTTTGTCCGTCTTGCGCCCCGTCAGCATGGGTATGGCCAGCACGGTTTCGGCAAACTCGCGGTAGACCTCGAGCATCGTCAAGGTCTCCTCTTGCGCCTCCTCGGCGGTGCGATGCACGGTATGGCCCTCTTGCCACAAAAACTCGCTGGTGCGCAAGAAAGGACGCGTTGTCTTTTCCCACCGCACGACGTTGGCCCATTGGTTGATTTTGACGGGTAGGTCGCGCCAGGATTGGATCCACTTGCTATACATAGTGCCTATGATGGTCTCGCTGGTAGGGCGCACCACCAACTTCTCGGGCAATTCCTCATTGCCCACGTGGGTCACCAAGGCCACCTCGGGCGCAAACCCCTCGACGTGCTCGGCCTCGCGGGTGAGAAAGCTGTAGGGGATAAACATGGGGAAGTAGGCGTTTTGGTGCCCCGTTTGGCGAAAACGCTTGTTGAGTTCGTCCTGAATGATCTCCCAAATGGCATAGCCGTAGGGACGAATGACCATAGTGCCCTTGACGGGGCCGTAGTCTACCATACCCGTTTTGGTAACGACGTCGGTGTACCATTGGGGAAAATCTTGTTGCATATCGGCAATTTCTTTGACGAATTGCGGATCGTTGTTGTTGGCCATAGCGCACTCCTTACTTATAAATTACGCACCTATTGTACCGCAAAAGTAATGAAATGTAAATTATTTGCTCGGATTTGTTTGTTTTGTTTTGCATTTTGCATATATAATACACTTATCAACAAAGGGGCGTTGCCCCAAAGGAGACGTTATGCAAGACTACAATCAACAAGTGCTCTCTACTTTGGCGGACCTTGTGCGTATGAATACGGTAGAGGACGTACCCCAAGCGGGCGCGCCCTGCGGCGTAGGCGTGCGCAAGGCGCTCGACTATACCTTGTCGCTATTTGCAAGCTGGGGTTTCAAAACGCGCGACCTCGACGGGTTGTGCGGCTGGGCCGAGATAGGCGAAGGCGACCTTTTCGGCGTATTGGCTCATTTGGACACCGTACCTTTGGGCGAGGGCTGGCGCTACCCGCCTTTGTCCGCCACCATTGCCGACGGCAAAATGTACGGCCGCGGCACGCAGGACGACAAGGGCCCCTTCGTGGCCTCTATCTATGCGCTCAAATCGCTGTTGGACGAGGGCAAAACGCCCAAAATGCGCATTCGCTTTATCTTCGGGTGCAATGAGGAAACGGGCTGGCGCTGTATAGACCGCTACCTCGCCACCGAGGAGATACCCGCCATGGCCATAAGCCCCGACGGCGACTTTCCCGTCATCAACTGCGAAAAGGGCGTGGGTCACTTTGAGTTGACGTTTGCCTGCCCCCAATGCTTGCTGTCGCTGGAAGCGGGCGACCGCGTGAATATGGTGCCCGACAAAGCCGCCGCAACCGTTGCCCATATCAACGATGAAATGGCGGCGTTGGCGCAAAAAGCGGGGGTACGCATAGAGCAAACCGAGCGCGGATACCGCCTGTCCGCCACGGGCAAGGCGGCGCATGGCTCCACCCCACAACTGGGCGAAAACGCCCTCATCAAAGTGCTTTGTGCGCTGTCTACTTTGGACGACGACTTGGCCAACGTGTATCGCGGTCTACAATATAGCACGGGCGCGGGGCTTGGCATAGACCTTGCCGACAGCCAAAGCGGCGCGTTGAGCATGAACGTAGGCTATGCGCACGCCGTAGACGGCCTTATCAAGGTAGGGCTGGATATACGCGCGCCCATCAGTTACACCAACGACCAAATAAAGGCGCGCATCGAAAAGGCATTGCCCATGGCCGCCGTTCGTCTGGCAAAAGCGCACCCACCCCTCTACATTGCACCCGACCATCCGCTGGTGGCGGGGCTATTGGAAGCCTACCGCGAGGTTACCCACGACAATACCCCTCCCCTTTGCATAGGCGGCGCGACCTATGCCAGAGCGTTGCCCGTGGCGGTGGCGTTCGGCCCCGTATTTCCGGGTGACGAGGAGATGTGCCACCAAGTGGACGAATACGTGCGGTTGGACAGATTGGCGCAAATGCACGACATATACCGCAAGGCTTTTGAGAAAATTTGCTTTTAGCAAAACCGCAAAGGAGACAGTATGATCGCGTTCTATATCGTTTTGGGCTATCTGGCGGCGATGAGCGTCGTAACGGGCTGTTTGTACGCCGCCGACAAACACAAGGCCGTCAAGGGCGCACGGCGAATACCCGAAAAAGTGTTGTTGCTGATGAGTTTTTTGGGCGGAGCCGTGGGCGGTTTTGTTACCATGCAGATCGTGCGGCACAAAACCAAAGCCGAGCATTGGTATTTTACGGTGGTCAACCTATTGGGCATCTTGTGGCAAGCGGCCGCTGTGGTGTTGCTACTTATCTACAAGCCTTTTTAGCCGATACGGCGAGAAACCGAGCCTTGGCTCGGTTTTTTTATACGAAAAGGGAAACGACGGCGAGCGCCAGCGTGTATACGCCGAAAATAGGCATGGATCGGCCGAAAGCGCGCAACATCACCCGTAGCCCCAGCAAGCCAAAGACAAAGGACGCCGCCACCGCACTGAGCGTGAGGGGCACGTTGACCACGCCCCAATCGGCGCCGATACACTCCACCGCGGCACCGCCCACGATCACGGGAATGGACATCAAAAAGGATAGACGCACCGCCCTATCGGGGGCAATGCCCGCAAGCCGCATGGCGCTGACGGTCGCGCCCGACCGCGATAGACCCGGCAAAGTGGCCAACCCGTGCATCAGCCCTACGCCAAGGGCGTTGGCGCACGACAAGGGACGGTTGCCGACCCGAATGGAAGCGCCCCAAAACAACAAGCACGAGGTGGCCAAAAAGCCCAACGGCAAGTAGGCGCCCGTAAGCAATCGGGGCGCGAAAAAATGAAAGAGTGCGGCCACCAACACCGTGGGCACCGACACCAAATAGATCCAGCGCGCCTCTTGTCCCAAGGGACGCTTGATCCAGGCCCAAACGTCGCGCCGCATGACGATGACCACCGCCAAAAGGGTGGAAACGTGCACCAATAGATTGAGCAAGAGGCTCGGCTCGGCCACCCCCATACGTTCCAGCAACAACAGATGCCCGCTGCTGGACACGGGCAAAAACTCGGTAAGCCCTTGTACCAGCCCCAACAACAATCCTTTCAAAACGTCTATCCACATACCAGCCTCTTTTTGCCTTTTCGCACCAAATACCGTCAACTTTGTTGAAATATCTACGGCTTGGTGCTATAATAGTTGAGTTATCAATATATATGTGCATACCACGGTGGGTATGCAAAGGAGCAATATGAAATTAGGTGTGGTAGGATTGCCCAACGTGGGCAAATCGACTTTGTTCAACGCCATCACGCAAGCGGGGGCCGAATGCGCCAACTATCCCTTTTGCACCATAGAGCCCAACGTAGGCGTCGTGGCCGTGCCCGACGATAGGCTGGACAAATTGGCGGCGTTGTACGACAGCAAAAAGGTAACGCCGGCCGTGCTGGAATTTGTGGACATAGCGGGCTTGGTAAAGGGCGCGAGCCAAGGCGAAGGCTTGGGCAACAAGTTTTTGTCCCACATACGCGAGGTGGACGCCATCGTGCACGTGGTGCGCTGTTTTGCCGACGGCAACATCACCCACGTATCGGGCGACGTCAACCCCCAAAACGACATAGAAACCATCGACTACGAGTTGATTTTTGCGGATATCGAAACCATCACCAAGCGCCTGGCGCGCGTCAAAAACCAAGCCAAGAGCGGCGACAAAAAGCTGCTGCCCGAAATAGAGTGTTTGGAGCGCGTGCAAAAGGAACTGGAGGCGGGCAAACCCGTGCGAGAGCAAGCCATAGCCGCCGAGGAGCAAGGCTTCTTGTACGATATGTTTTTGCTGACGGCCAAACCCGTGATATACGTGGCCAATATAGGCGAGAGCGACATAGGTCGCCCCGACAACCAATACGTGCAAGCGGTCAAGGCCATAGCCGCCAAAGAGGGCGCCGAGGTCATCGTGCTGTCGGCCAAAGTGGAAGAGGAATTGGCGGCACTAAGCCCCGAGGAACACGCTGTGTTCGCCGAGGAATACGGCATAAAAGAGAGCGGATTGTCCCTATTGATAACGGTGGGCTACCGCACGCTGGGCCTCATCAGCTACCTCACCGCAGGCGAAAAAGAGACCCGCGCTTGGACCATAACCAAGGGGACCAAAGCCCCCCAAGCGGCCGGCAAAATACATACCGATTTTGAAAAAGGATTTATTCGCGCCGAAATCGTCAACTACCAAGATCTGCTCGACTGCGGCAGCCTGAACGCGGCCAAAGAAAAGGGCTTGGTACGCAGCGAAGGCAAAGATTATGTGATGCAGGACGGCGACGTGGTGCTGTTCCGCTTTAACGTGTAGACTATGGATTACAAAAAACAAATTGCCGCATTACTCCAAGATTATTTACCTCAGGACGAGGCGTACCAACTGCTGGTGCCACCCAAGGACGTGGCGATGGGCGATATTTGTCTGCCCTGCTTCCGCTTGGCCAAAACCATGCGCAAAAGCCCCGTGGCCATTGCCGAGCAAATGGCCGCCGAGATCGAAAAGCCCGACTACGTGGCCTCTATAAGCGCGGTGGCGGGCTATCTCAACTTTCGCTATGCGCCGCACGCTTTTGCCCGCGACGTGTTGCAAAAATGCCTTTCGGACGGCGCGACCTACGGCCGTAGCGACGTGGGCGGCGGCAAAAACGTGTGCGTGGACTACAGCTCTATCAACATAGCCAAGCCTTTCCACATCGGCCACCTGTCCACCACCGTGCTGGGCGCGGCCATTTGCCGTCTGTACGACGAAATAGGCTACCGCTCGGTGGGCATCAACCACCTGGGCGACTGGGGCACGCAATTCGGCAAACTGATAGTGGCCTACAAAAAGTGGTCGAACCGCGAGGAGATCGAGACGGGCGGCGTACGCAAATTGGTGGATATCTACGTCCGCTTTCACCGCGAGGCCGAGCAGGACCCGTCGTTGGACGAGGAGGCTCGCGCTTGGTTCAAAAAGTTGGAGGACGGCGACGAGGAGGCATACGCCTTGTGGCAATGGTTCAAGCAGATCACGTTAGCCGACGATATGCCCGTGTACGAGCGACTGGGCGTGCACTTCGACAGTATGGCCGGCGAGAGTTTTTATAACGACAAAATGCAGCCCGTCATAGACGAGTTGGAGCAAAAGGGGCTGTTGGTCCAAAGCCAAGGCGCCAAAATAGTGGAATTGGAGGGAATGGCGCCCTGCATCATCGTCAAGAGCGACGGCGCCACGCTCTATGCCACGCGCGATTTGGCCGCCGCCAAATATCGCCACGACACCTACGACTTTGCCAAGTGCCTGTACGTTGTGGCGTACCAACAAAACCTGCACTTCAAGCAAGTGTTCGGCGTGCTGGAGAAAATGGGGTACGACTGGGCCAAAAATATGCAACACGTGGCGTTTGGCATGGTCAGCCTGGAAGAAGGCGCCATGTCCACCCGCAAAGGCAACGCCGTGTGGCTCACCGACGTCATCGACAAAGCCGTGGCCAAAGCAAAAGAGATCATTGTGCAAAAGAGCCCCGACCTCTCAGACCCGGACGAAGCGGCCGAGATGGTGGGCGTGGGATCGGTCATCTTTTCGGCCCTCAGCAACAGCCGCATAAAGGATATCGAATTCAAATACGAAAAACTGCTCAACTTCGACGGCGAAACCTGCCCGTATCTGCAATACACGCACGCGAGGTGTCTTTCCGTGCTATCCAAAGCGGGCGATGTGGACTATGCCGCGAGCGACTATGCCAGCCTGACGGACGACGCAAGCAAGGACATCGTGCGCGCCATCGAACGCTACCCCGCCCTACTGTTGGACGCCGCCGAAAAATGCGAGCCTTCGATGATCACGAGGCATTGCTTGGACTTGGCCAAACTCTACAACAAGTTTTATTTTGACAACAAGATCTTGACTGCGCCGGAAGGTGTGCGCGAGGCGCGCTTGGCCATTACCAAAGCCGTGGCCACCGTCATAGAAAACGGCACCCGTATTTTGGGCATACGCCTACCCGACAAAATGTAGCGTCTACAAATAGAATAGCAAAACGAAACGCCCGCTTGCCAAGCAAGCGGGCGTTTCGTCGCAAGAGGGTTAGAACTCCTCTATTTGCTCCACCGACAAGATGAAAGGATACTCTTGGGTGATTTTGAGTAGCGCCTCGGCCGTGTAGGTCATCTCGGTGTGCATCTCCAACTCGGCCTGCACCGTGCCGTCGGGCATACGTTGCGTTTTGAATTTGAGGAACTTTTGTACGTGGAATATCTTGCGCACCGTTTCGAGTTGCTCCTCATCCGACAACACAATGGTGGCGTGCAACACCAAAAACATACGCGTGCGGAAAAATTTGATGGGCAAGTGCAACAACACCTGTATGGCCAATATGATGACGGTAGCGATAGAGCCGATGACGTACATACCCGCGCCAAACGCCATGCCCAGCCCCGCCGTAGCCCATATGCCGGCGGCGGTGGTCAGACCGCGCAAACTGTCGCGGCGATACATAATGATGCCCGCGCCCAAAAAGCCTACGCCCGACACGACTTGCGCCGTGATACGCGCGGGGTCGGCACCCCGAACACCATCGGCAAACACGCCGCCCTCGGACAAATCGGAAAAGGCGTACTTGGACAAAATCATCATCAAAGCCGCGCCGATGGCCACCAAGGTGTGGGTACGCACGCCCGCCTCTTTGGAGCGTGACTTGCGCTCGAAACCGATGATGAAGCCCGACGCCGCCGCGCAAGCCAAGCGCAGCACGAAGTCCCATAAATGGTCGCTCCACCAGCCGTTGATATCTATAGACGTGATAACCGAAAGCATATGTCTACCCCTATTCGTTGAGCATAGTAAAGCGATAGCCTATACCGCGCACCGTTTCGATATAATCCATTGGTACTTTTTCGCGCACGTGGGTAAGGTGCACGACCACAGTGCCCGAGTCGCCATAGGGCTGCATACCCCACACTTCGCTGAAGATCTTGTCCTTGCTGAACACGCGGTTGGGGTTAGACGCCAAAAAATAGAGCAGATCGAACTCTTTGGCGGTGAGCGCCACCTCCTCGCCCTTGAAGAACACGCGGCGAGACAAAGGCTGTATGCGCAAATCGCGGTAGACGATATCCACGCCGTTGTCGGCGGTGCTGCCCTTTATGCGCTCGTAGCGGGACAAGTGCATTTTGATGCGCGCCACCAATTCGGCAGGGTCGAAGGGTTTGGTGATATAGTCGTCCGCGCCCAAGCCCAAACCGCGCAATTTGTCTATCTTTTCGATGCGCGCCGTTACCATCAGGATGGGTATGTCCTTGGTCTTGCGCAGGCGGCGACAAATCTCATACCCGTCTATGTCGGGCAGCATCAAGTCGAGCACTATCAGGTCAAAATTCTCGGCTTCGGCTCGTTGCAAGCCGCTCTTGCCGTTGTTTTCGATTTGCACCTCGAAGCCCTCCAGCTCCAAGTAGTCGCGCTCGATATTGGCAATGCCCTTTTCGTCCTCGATCAATAGGATACGTTTCATTTCTTCCTCCTATATGGTAAAATGATTTCTATCGTCAAGCCGTTGTCGTTGTAGGCTTGTATTTGTCCGTTGTGAGCCGTAACGCAATTTTTGACAATGGCCAACCCAAGGCCACTGCCGTCGGTGGGATTGGTACGGCTGGCGTCGCCGCGGTAGTAACTTTCGAACACGTACTCCACCTCGTAGTCGGCAATGCCCGGGCCGTCGTCCGCCACGCGCACCACCACGTTATCCTCCACCAACTCGGCCGTTATCAAAACGTGGGCCTCCTCTTTCACCTTGTATTTGAGGCTGTTGTCGCACAGGTTTTGCCACACGCGATTAAATTGGTCCTTGTCCACGTTGACCCACAGCTTTTTGTTTTTGGGCAGTTTGCACTTGAGCCTGAGGCCGCGCGCCGCATAGGCGATGTAGTGCTTATCCACAAAGGTCTGTATCAACTCGCATATGTCGCGCACCACAAAGCTGTAGGTGATCTCGTGCGTTTCCACCTTGGTAAAGTCGGCGAGTTTGGCGACCAAATTCTCCATCTCCAACGCCGTGGAGTAGATGTTGTTGATATACTCCTCCTCTTTGCCTACGCGCTTGGCCACGCCGTCGAGCAAACCTTTGGCGTGCGTCTTGATGACAGTGAGCGGGGTGCGCAAGTCGTGGCTGATGCCCGATACGACTATGCCGCGCTCACGATCCGCCGCCTCTTTGGCCATGGTGGCGTCGCGCAATTTGCGCCGTAGCATATCGAAGTCCACCAATAGCGCCGTGACCTCGTCGCGCCGCTTGGTGGGGCGCAGGCGCAACGTCTGCTCGTAATTGCCGTTGTACACCTGATCCATGGCGGACTTCAGCTTGGAAAGTCGCGGGAAGATGACCTGTATCTCCACCACCACACTACCCACAAAGACAAGCAGCAACGCCACCAGCATTACGCCAAGGTACACGCCCACGTTGCGGCGCAACACGGGCAAGATATTGTTGTCGTCGTTGACGGCGTGCACGGTATTGCCGTCGAACGCCCTCGACACGATGACTATGCCATCGTACACGGTAGCCGTCGTCTTGTCGGGCAAGCGGGGCGCCCGCGTTGCCACAGCCAGCGCCACGTCGTAGGCCACACCCTCGTTGGCCAGCGTTTTGCCGTCGGCGTCGACGAGCAACAGTTGATAGCCCATATCCGCAAACTTGTTTTGCGCGATTTTGAGTTTTGCGCCCAAGTTGCCGCCCGAAAGCGCGCCGTCGTTGATGGACTCCAGTCGCGCCTTGACCGCGGTCATTTCCTCTATGTCCACCAGGTTGGCGTCGCTGTGGTCGACAGAACGCATCAGCAAAAAAACACCTACGGCGGTGATTGCCAGCAGGACCAAAGCAAATACCAGATTGATGACGATAAGCTTTTTGCGCAACATAGTAATATTATTTTACTACAAACATTTTGCTTTTTCAAGAGGGGCACGCAATTTTTATGCACCCCTCACCCAACGCACACAGACTATTTGAGCAGCACCTTTTGGGCCTTTTCGTCGAGGTAGGCACCCGCGCCGCCTATGGGCGTGCTGTATTGCGCGCTATGAAAGTCGCTGCCGCCCGTGCAAATGAGTCCGAATCGCTTGGCAATGGCCTTGAGATTGGCGCGCACGTCTTGGCCGTAGTTGGGATAATACACCTCTATGCCCTTGAGCCCCGCTGCCGTCAAGTCCTCCACGATTTGGGGCAAAGCCTTGGCCTGCAACATACGAAAGGGGTGCGCCAGCACCGCCACACCGTCGAAGCGGCGCACCAAGGATACGGCGTCGGCGGGACTGACGCGCATACCTTCCACATAGCACGGCGCACCTTTGCCTATGTATTTGTCGAACGCTTCGGCCTTGGAGCGTACAAACCCCTGCCGTACCAGCAATTCGGCCACGTGCGAGCGCCCCACAGAGGGCGAGTCCAACTCGTCGCCCACCTCTATCTTGACGCCGTGGTGGCGCAACTTTTCGACCACGCGCCACACGCGCTTGCGGCGAAGGCTCTGCAACTTGGCTATCTCGTCCAAAAATTGCATATCACGGTAGGGTACGTTGTAGCCCAATACGTGCACTTCCTCGCGTAGATAGGTGCTGAATTCGACGCCAGCAAGGCAGGTGATACCCTCGGCGGTAGCGGCCGCCACGCCCTCCTCCAGCCCCGCCACGGTGTCGTGGTCGGTTACGGCCATAACGGTCAGCCCTTTTCGGCGCGCTATTTCCACCACCTCGGTGGGCGTATTGTGTCCGTCCGAAAAGGTGGTGTGTATATGTATATCGCAAGGCAAATTCATACTATTCCTCCGTATCGTCCGTGTCGTCTGCCGCCGCTAAGCGCCCGTCTAACTGCTGCACCGACGACAATTTTACGTTGATCCGTCGCGTACGCTCCCCCGTTTCGTGCAAGGTGCGTGCCGCGGTGTCGAGTTGGCGCTCGGCGCGCTCCAAATCGCCGGCAAAACGGCGGAATTGCTTTTGCACCACCGCCAACAGATCCCATATCTCTTTGCTGCGCTTTTCGACGGCCAACGTCTTGAACCCCATTTGCAAACTGTTGAGCAACGCCGCCAAAGTGGTGGGCCCCGCCACCATCACGCGGTATTCGTTGCGCAACGTTTCGCCCAATCCTTCACGCCGCATGATCTCGGCAAACAATCCCTCGATGGGCACGTACAACACGGCAAAATCGGTGGTACGCGGAGGCTTAATGTACTTGTCGCGCACGTCCTTGGCCTCCTCTTTGACGCGCCGTTCCAGCGCCTTGGCGGCCGCTTCCACGCCCTCTTTGTCGCCGCGGTCGGCGGCATTGACCAAGCGCTCGTAGTCCTCGCGCGGAAATTTGCTGTCTATGGGCAAATAGACGCTCTCGCCCTCGCTCTTGCCCGGCAGGCGCACAGCAAACTCCACCACGCTTTGCGCATACATAGAGGGGCGAAAATTGGCCTCGTATTGCTCGGGCATCAGCACCTCGGCCAAAAGCCCCGCAAGGCTGGCCTCGCCCCACACGCCGCGCGTCTTGACGCCCGACAACACGCGTTTGAGATCATTCATATCGGTGCCGATGGCTTGCATTTCGCCCATGGTGGTATACACCTTGGCAAGGTTGTCGCTGATGAGTTGAAAGGACTGGGTGAGTTTGACTTGCAAATTCTCCTGCAACTCCTGGTCCACCACCTTGCGCATACGGTCCAACTGCTTGTTGTTTTCCTCGCGCAGAGCGCCCAACTGCCCCGCCACCTCTTGGCGCAAAGCGTCCAATCGCGCGGCCGTCATCTCGATATTCTGGCGTTGCTTGGCGTCCATGTCGGCGCGAATTTTGTCAAGTTTTTGCTCCATCTCCAGCCGCTGTTCTCGCAAGCTTTGACGCATTCTTTCGGCCATTTCCCCCAACTGCTTGAGGGTTTGCTCGCCAGCCGCCTGTTGCCTGGCCTCGGCCAAGGCCGTTTTGCCGTCCAAATTGGCCACGTAGCCGTTTAATAACAAGGCGGTATTTGCGTTGACGCTCTCGGTTTGAGTGCGCAGACTTTCCTTGATCTCCGCCACGGTTTTGCCTTCGTCTTTGCCCATAGAGCGCAGACGACGATATACCGCCGCCACCAATGCCACGGCGGCCAGCGACGCCGCCAATGCGGCGATTGCAATCGCCAATATTACGGTTTCCATCGGTTTTCCCCCTTGATTTGCTCTACTATGGCCACCGCCTCCTCTCTTGTGGGGCACAGTAGCCACGCGGCGCAATGTCGACAAATCGCCTGCATTGTATGTCCTAGGGCATAGCGCGGCACCCCCATAGCCTCTATCTCGCCGGGCGCAAGGGGCAGATCCTTGTGCGTAAGCGGCACAGCGGCTCGCCGAATGGCCCGCCACGCTGCCTTAGCGCGTTCGGCATCGAGTGGGTCGTGCCACAAAGGCGCAATGCCTTCTATTTCGCCGCCGTATTCGGCAGCCCACAGGCGCCACCCCACCTCGGAGTCGGGGCGATAGAGCCCCTCCAAGTAGCGGCGCACACCACGCACTACGGCATTGGGATAGCGCAATCCGTCTTGACCCAACAAGCGCGAAGCCGCCTCTCCGTCCGCGGCGCCCAACGCCATACACAAGCCCGCAAGGCGGGTGAGATGCAAGGGGGGCAGACCTTGGAGTTGCTGCGCCACGCCGCGCGCGGCCGCCGCCCCCATATAGGGCCAAATACCCACCTCGTCGGCAAGCCGCAGGCCGGCCTCGAAGGCATTGGGCACGCCGTATTTGACGTCGGCAAGCAAAATTTTGTCCAATTCTTCGCGTTTGCGCTCGGCGCTGATGTCGGCAAGCAGTCCGCATTGCGCCTTGGCCACCGCAAGGGTTTGCGCCTCGGGCGCAAAGCCCAACTCGGCGCAAAACCGCACCAAACGCAAAATGCGCAGCCCGTCCTCGCCGAAAACGGCCTCGGGCGCGCGAGTAGTGCGCACCAACCCGTGCGCAAGGTCTTCGAGCCCGCCGGTGGGATCCACCAACGCGCCGGTGTGGCAATCGAGATAGACTGCGTTTATCGTAAAGTCGCGGCGCAAAGCGTCTTCTTGCACCGTTTGCACAAAAGTTACCGATTGGGGCGTATGCACGCCGCCCGACGGGTAGCTGTCGCGGCGAAAGGTAGTGTACTCGTATCGCTCGCCGGCATAGCGCACGAGCACCGTGCCCACGCGCGGATTGACGGGCACTATCTCCACGTCTGCATTTGCTATCGCCGCGCTCAGTTGCGCCACCGTAAGGGGGCCGCAAATATCCACGTCGGTGCCGCCGTCCCGCCCCCACAAAAGGGCGTTGCGCACGTATCCCCCCACCACGTACAGGGGGGACTGCAACCGCTTGGCTAGCGCGGCCAGCGCCGTAGGCACAGTCGGGTGCATACTATTTGGCGTAGATGCGAGGATCCAGCACGCACACGTCGGGCAAATTGCGATATCGCTCGGCATAATCCAACCCATAGCCCACCACAAATGCGTTGGGTATGGTAAAGCCGATATAGTCGCCCTCGATGTCGGTTTGCCTACCCTCGGGCTTGTCCAGCAACGAACAGATGCGCACCGATTTGGCATCGCGCGCCTCGAACAAGCGTTTGAGATATTTGAGGGTAAGCCCCGAGTCGATGATATCCTCTACGATAATTACGTTTTTGCCCGAAATGGGGCTGGACAAGTCCTTGGTAAGGCGTACTTCGCCGCTCGACTTGGTGTCGTTGCCGTAGCTCGACGTAGCGATAAAATCCAACTTGATGTCGAGGTCGATATGGCGGATAAGATCGCAATAAAAAATGCAGGCGCCACGCAAAGTGCATACCATCAGCACTTCTTCGCCTTGGTAATCCCGCGTGATTTGCGCGCCCAATTCGGCCACGCGCTGTTGCAACTGCTTCTCGGTGTAGAGCACCTTGCAAACGTCTTGGTGTAATTTCATTCAGCTCTCCTCCGTAATGGTATATATTCTCCTCGTGTTTTCGTCCACCGCCACCGTGCGGCTGATGTCCGCCCAGCACACGAGCACTTGGTCGTCTACGGCCACTACGGGGTAGCCATCGCGCACCCGAAGCGGCACTTTTTTGTCGGTGAAGTAGTCACCCAGCGACTTGGTGCCACCGCCGAACTTGGCAATGACGTCGCCCGCTCGGCGCAGGCGCAACACCGCGCCCGCAGGTATTTTGTCCGCATCGAAGCGCAACCGATCGCCCTCGCGATAGGGGCGCACCACTATGGCGGCGCCAAAATCAAACCGCCCCTCGCCGAAGGGATAGACCGCACCCGATGCCGAAAAGGGGCGCCAAAACGCCACCCGATCGTATTCGGCGGACACCTCCAGCCCGTGCGGCAAAGTGATGCGGCCGTCCTTGGGCAGGTTCAAAACCGCTTGGATATGCTTGGCCTCCAAGTCCACCCCCCAGTCGAAGTGGCGCAAGGCGCGCCGCACGCTCCACTTGGCCAAGGCAGGGTGCGTCGTCAACGCTTCGCGCGGCAAAAACACCACGTCGCCCTCTACGGTGGGCGCTACCGACAATTCGTCCAGCAAGCACACCTCCTCGCGGGCGGTATCGGCCAACTGTGCTATCGCTTGGCGATAGGCGGGATAGCGCGCCTCTACGGCGGGCAACACCGTGTGGCGCAGATAATTGCGTGTGTACGTTTGATCGCGGTTGGTGGCGTCCTCTCGATAGGGCACTGCGTTTTGCCGAGCGTACGACTCTATCTCGAGCCGCGTATAATGCAAGAAAGGGCGTATATAACCGTCGCGCTCCTCTATGCCTACCAAGCCACCCAGCCCGGCGCCGCGCAACAGGTGCATCATTACGGTCTCTGCCTGATCGTCCAGATGGTGCGCGGTAGCCACGCAACATACCCTACCCGACTGCAACGTCTCGGCAAAAAAAGCGTGTCGCAATTCTCTGGCGGCTTGCTCCAGCCCGATATGGCGGTCGGCCGCCCAAGCCGGCGCGTCCACACGGCGCACCAGACACTCTACACCGAGCGTATGGCAATAGTCTTGCACCAAAGCCGCGTCGGCAAGGGACGCCTCGCCCCGTATGCCGTGCTCGACGGTAAGGGCCACCACGTCGGCGCCCGCCGCGTGCAAATAGTGCAATAGACTCATAGAGTCCACGCCGCCCGAAACGGCCACGCCGATGGTGCCGTATTGTTTCGCCGCAAAATCGAGAGGGTTCATTAAAGGCAAAAACACCGCGGGGATACCGTGGTGCTCGCTAGTGTCGGTTGACCTACAGGTCAAACACTTTCAAAAAGTCGTCGCGGCGCAAAACGCCTTCGTTCTTTTTGTAGATGGCACCGTCCTTGAAGCAAATGAGGGTGGGTACCACGCGTATCTTGCATTGGTCCGCCAAATCGGGGGCCTCGTCTACGTCGCATTTGACGATCTTGAAGGTGTCGAACTCTTGCTCCAACGCCTCCAAAATGGGCGACTGCATCTTGCAAGGGCCACACCAAGTGGCAAAAAAGTCCACCACCACCGGGCGGTCGCTCTGCAAAACTTCTTGTTGCCAATTATCAGCGGTTACGTGTATCATACTATCTCCTTTGGGCTTGGCCCGTTTGCTTTTTTATTATATATCAACTTGGACATATATGCAAGTGTTTGCCAAAATCTCTATCGCTATACATAGAGGTTCGTCGCGTCGCAAGGCATCGCTTTGCACCCGCACGCAAAACGCCGCCCGCAGGCGGCGCTCCGTCAAAACCCTATTCTACGCTAAACAAAATATCGCCGTACGTGGGGTAACGCCAATATTTGGCAGGCGTCAAGCGTTCCAAATCGTCGGCGACGGCTCGCACGCGGCGCATAGCCGGAATGACGCGGTGCGCATATACGTCCGCCGCCGCGGCGCCTTGGTAGGCGGTGGCTTCGCTGACGGCCACAGCGAGCGCCTTGACGTATTGCATTTCGGCGAGGTAGAGGTCGTTGACCTCTTTGAGCGTTTCGCCGTCGGCAGGTAGCCCAAGCGACTTTAGCTGCGTCTCCACGCGGGACAACTCGTCTATATACCCCAGCACAGATGGCAACACGTCGCGCCGCACCATATCCGTCAGGGTAACGGCCTCTATGTGCAACGTCTTGTTGTAATTGTCCAGCAAGATCTCTCGGCTCGCCTCCAACTCCTCGGGGCTGTACACGCCGTGTTTGGCATACATCTTCACGTTTTTGGGGTCGGTCAGATGCGCCAGCGCCGTGGGCGTATCGGTCAGTTGCAATAGCCCTCTCGCCGCGGCCTCTTGGCTCCACTCGGCGCTGTAGTTGTTGCCGTTGTAGATGATGCGGCCGTGCTTGCGCAAGGTGTCGCGCATCAATTCTTTGATGCAAGCGGCGCGGTCCTCGGCAGCCTCGATACGGTCGGAAAAATCGCACATGGCGTCGGCCACTATGGTGTTGAGCACGGTGTTGGCGTCGGCAATGGAACAGGCCGCGCCGGGCATACGAAACTCGAATTTGTTGCCCGTAAAAGCAAAAGGCGAGGTGCGGTTGCGGTCGGAGGTGTCCATCGCGAAGCGGGGCAAAACTTTGACGCCTATCTCCACGTCGCAACGGGCGCGCTTGCTGTAGGAACGGTTTTCCTCCACCGCTTTCAAAACGCCGGTCAACTCGTCGCCCAAAAACATACTGACCACCGCGGGCGGTGCCTCGGCGGCCGACAAACGATGGTCGTTGCCGGCGGATGCGGCCGCTATGCGTAGCAGATCTTGGTAGGTATCCACGGCCTTGACCACGGCGCATACGATGACCAAAAACTGCAAGTTGTCCTCGGGGCAAGTGCCGGGGTCGAAAAGGTTGACGCCCGCGTCGGTAGACAGCGACCAGTTGTTGTGTTTGCCGCTGCCGTTGATGCCCTCGAAGGGTTTTTCGTGCAAAAGACACGCCAAATTGTGGCGTTTAGCCACCTTGCGCATCATTTCCATGGTCAGTTGATTGTGGTCGGTGGCAACGTTGGCACGGTCAAAGATGGGCGCCAACTCGTGTTGGGCGGGCGCCACCTCGTTGTGCTCGGTCTTGGCGCGCACACCCAGCGCCCACAGTTCGCGGTCGAGATCGGCCATAAAGGCTGCCACGCGAGGCTTGATGGCGCCGTAGTAGTGGTCGTCGAGGTCTTGGCCCTTGGGCGCGCGAGAGCCCAACAGCGTGCGCCCCGTATACACCAAATCGGGGCGGGCGCGATACATCTTTTCATCGATCAAAAAATACTCCTGCTCGGCGCCGACCGTAGAAAACACGCTTGTTACAGCGGTGTTGCCCAACAAATGCAATAGGCGCACGCCCTCGCGGTCGAGTGCCTGCATACTGCGCAAAAGAGGGGTCTTTTTGTCCAGCGCCTGCCCGTTAAAACTGCAAAATGCGGTGGGTATGCACAGCGTGTTATCTTTGATAAAAGCATACGACGTAGGGTCCCATGCCGTATAGCCGCGAGCCTCAAAGGTGGCGCGTAGCCCACCCGACGGAAAACTGGACGCGTCCGATTCGCCCTTGATGAGCGCCTTGCCCGTAAAGGCAAAAATGGCGCCCCCCTCGCTGGCGGGGTCGAGATCCAAAAAGGCCTCGTGCTTTTCGGCGGTGATGCCCGTCATGGGTTGGAACCAATGGGTATAGTGCGTTACGCCCTGCTCCACGGCCCAATTCTTCATGGCCTCGGCCACGGCGTTGGCCACCTCCAAAGGCAAAGGTTTGTGCGACGTCTTGCACATATGCATGGCTTGGTACACGTCGGGCGTCAGCCTCGAGCGCATCTCCTCGTCGCCGAAGACTTTGGTAGCAAAAAGTTTGGATTCTATCATACTGTCTCCTTATCAGTTTACCTTGCGGTCCACCTCGATGACACCGCGTACTTGCAAAAATTTGTTTTTGAGCGTCTGCAACGTCTCTTTGCTATCCACCTGCACGGTCAAGTTGATGACGGCGTTGCCCTTGCGCTTGTCGATGCCGGCGCCGAGGCTGGTGAGCGCAACGGACGAGCCCATGGCGTTGATCGCGGCGCATATATCGCCCACCAACTGCGGCCTATCCACGGCGCGTATGCACAGCGAGGCCTCAAAGCGACCCGCCGCCACGTTGGCCCACTCGGCCGGCAGCAATCGCTCGGGCTCCACGTCCTGCACGTTGACGCAGTCCACGCGGTGCACGCTGATGCCTCTGCCGCGCGAAATGTAGCCCACGATGCGGTCGCCGGGCACGGGGGAACAACAGCGCCCCAAACGCACCAGCATACCCGACTGCCCGTTGATGAGAATGGCGCTATCCGAACCTTTTACCTGCGTAAACCGCGGGTTGACGGGGGTCTCGGATTCGGCGACGGGGGGCGCGGCCTGCGCCGCCTGCTCGCGGTATTGCGCCATCAATTTTTGTACGACTTGGCCGCCCGTCAACTCGCCGTATCCAATGGCGGCGTACACGTCGTCCACGTCTTGCAACGCATAGCGGCGCGAAATGGTTTGCATCCATTCGGGCACCAACAAGTCGCGTGGATTGTAACCGCGGTGTCGGCACTCCAACTCGAGCATTTGCTTGCCTATGGCAATATTTTCCTCGCGCATATTGCGCTTGAAATAGGCGCGTATGCGGCTGCGGGTAGAACTGCTGCGGGCATATTTGAGCCAATCGCGCGAGGGGCCTTTGCCCGCCGTAAACACTTCGACGATATCGCCCGTCTGCAACTGGGTGGACAGTGGCACCATGCGCTGGTTGACCTTGCCGCCCGAGCAACGCTCGCCCACCTTGGAGTGAATGGCGTAGGCAAAGTCGATGATGGTACTGCCCGAGGGCAACACGATGACGTCACCTTTTGGCGTAAACACAAACACCTCGTCCGAAAAAATATCGGCCTTGAGCGTGTCCATCAACTCGCGGCTGTCCTTGACGTCGGCCTCGGCCTCCATCACCTTGCGTATCCACTCTATTTTTTTGTCGAGCGAGCCGTCTGTCTTGCCGTCTTTATATTTCCAATGCGCCGCCACGCCATACTCGGCCACGCGGTGCATTTCACGCGTGCGGATCTGCACCTCAAAGGGCGCGCCGCCCGGTGCCAACACCGTGGTGTGCAAACTCTGGTAGTTGTTGGGTTTTGGGGTGGATATATAGTCTTTGAAGCGGCCGATGAGGGGCTTCCACAGATTGTGTACTATGCCCAGCACGTCGTAGCAACGAGAGGGCTCGCCGTCTACGATGACGCGCAACGCCACCAGGTCGTAGATCTCGTCGATATCGCATTGCAAACGCTTCATTTTGCGATAGATACTGTAAAAGTGCTTGCTACGACCGTTTATCTCATACTTGAGATCGGTCTCTTTGAGGGCGGCGTCCAACTGCTCTATCATTTTGGCGACAAACGCGTCGCGCTCTTTTTTTTTGGAAGCGATCACCTCGCGCAAGTGGTTGTACTCTTTGGGGTACAAATAGCGCATACACAAGTCTTCGAGCTCGCTCTTGATCTGCATAATGCCCAACCGCGCGGCAAGGGGCGCATAAATATCCAACGTTTCTTGCGCCGTTTCCAACTGTTTTTCGGGCTCCACGTTGAAGAGGGTGCGCATATTGTGCAAACGGTCGGCCAATTTGAGCACCACCACGCGCAGATCGTGGCACATGGCCAGCAACATTTTGCGCAGATTTTCGGCCTGCGACTGCTGCTTGGTGGTAAAGTTGATTTTGGCCAGTTTGGTGACGCCTTCCACCAAAAACACGACTTCCTCGCCGAACATATCTTTCATCTCGTCGTGCGTGCAAGGCGTATCCTCCAACACGTCGTGCAATAGGGCCGCCTCCACGGTGGCTACGTCCATTCCCATTTGAATGATGATCTCGGCCACGGCCATAGGATGAATGATATAGTCCTCGCCCGACTTGCGCTTTTGGCCGGTGTGCTTCTCTTTGGCAAAAAAGTAGGCCTTGCGTATCAGCGCGGCCTCCGCCTCGGTGTATGAGGCGTCCACCAACCTCAAAAATTCCTGCTCGGTCAAGCTCTTTTTCGTCATAGTCGGGTCATTCTCCTGTGGCGTCGGTTTTCGCGCATCGGCTGTATGCCGCCGCGCCGTTTAGTCTATCAGTCGGCACAACCGCACGTCGTAGCCCTCGGCCAGGAGGGCGTCGCGTTTTTGCTCGGCATAGTCGAGCCGATTGTACAACGCATACACTGCCGAGCCGGAGCCGGTCATGGCAATATGCAAACTGCGCAGATCGGTCAACGCCTTGACGGCGGCGGCAATAGCCGGACAACGCGTCGAACACGTTTGGTACAAATTGTTGTTGGGATATAGTTTGGTATTGCGCTCGGCGCGCAACAGCGACAAGATCTCCTCCGCATTGACGGGGTTCGGCTTTTTGCCCACGGCGTCGTAGCCCTCGTAAGCCTCGGCGGTAGAAACGCGCTCGACGGGCACCACGACCAAAGCGTACAGCAAGGGCAACGAGGGCAACAGTTCCACCTCGTCTCCAAAGCCAGTTACGCGTGCCAACCCGCGCGAAAGCATATAGGGCACGTCCGAGCCGAGCTGGGCGGCAAGGGGCAACAGCGCCCCGATATCCACGCCATACAGCACCGACATACCCACAAGCACCGCCGCGGCATCGGCCGAGGAGCCGCCCAAGCCCGCGCCGACGGGGATCTCTTTGTCCACCACGATATCCACGCCCTTGGTGCCGAAGGTGTCCACAAAAAGGCGCGCCGCCTTGAGCGCGTTGTCCTCGACGCCCTCGCCCCAATCGAGATTGGTGGTGCACTCGCCGTCGCGGCGACAAGTGAGATGCACCACGTCCTTGAGGTCGATGGTCTGCATCAACGTGTCTACGGTGTGCAAGCCGCGCTGCGGATCGTAGTCACCCACGGTCAGGCATAGGTTGAGTTTGCTATAGGCTGGTACAATAATCTTTTTCATAGATACAGTATAGCATAATTTTTGCCGCCGTGTATAGTACGAGGGCTTTTTGTCAATGATTTTTTTGCGAAACGCGACAAATAGGAGGTGGAAATGAAAAAATCCCTGCAAACGTACATAGGCGGCATAGTATTCGCTTTGGTCTTGGCGGCCTTGGTGGCCTTGGTGGCGGCGGGCTGTACGCGCGCCAAAGAGGACTATTTGCGCCTACATATCCGCGCCAACGGCAACAGCGCCGAGGAGCAGGCGTTAAAACTCCAAGTGCGCGACGCCGTGGTGGCCTATCTTACGCCCATAGCCAAAGGCGTGCAAAGCAAGCGCGAGATGCAGTCGCTGATGGCCGCCAAACTGGACGAAGTGGAGCGGATCGCCGACGACGTTATAGCCCAAAACGGGTACGACTATGCCTCGCACGCCTACATTTCTTACGAGGAATTTCCGCAAAAAACGTATGGCGACGTAACCCTGGAGGCGGGCTACTACGACGCTGTAATCGTCGAGCTGGGGTCGGGCAAAGGGGACAACTGGTGGTGCGTAGCCTTTCCGCCGTTGTGCTTCGTGGCCGCCGAGGACGTGGAGGGTGACGAGGTGATATTCCGCTCGGCCATAGCCGAATGGTTTCGCAAAAATTGCAAATAGGGCCAAGCCCAAAGGAGAGATATGAAAAAAGGCATTATCATGTGTATGTGTATGATGGTGGTGGCGGCAGTGGCGCTCACGGCGTTTTTGCCCACGGCCGTAACGGCCGACGCCGCCGTGCTCAAACAAGGGTCGACGGGGTCGACGGTGCGCACCGTGCAAACCAAACTGAAAAACTGGGGGTATTATACGGGCACGGTAGACGGCGTATACGGCCCCAAAACGGTGGCCGCCGTCAAGTATTTTCAGCGCAAAAACGGCCTGACGCAGGACGGTATCGTGGGCAAAGCCACAGCCGCCAAGATGGGCGTCAGCCTATCGTCCTCGGGCTCGTCGGGCTATAGCAGCGCGGACGAATACTTGCTGGCAAGGTGCGTATACGCCGAGGCGCGCGGCGAGCCCTACACGGGGCAAGTGGCAGTGGCGGCCGTGATACTCAACCGCGTGCGCAGCAGCAGTTTTCCCAACACGATATCGGGCGTTATCTACCAAAGCGGGGCATTCACCTGCGTGGCGGACGGACAAATCAACCTAACGCCCAACGAAACGGCCACCAAGGCCGTACGCGACGCCATGAGCGGGTGGGACCCCACCAACGGGTGCCTCTACTACTACAACCCCGCCACGGCTACCAGCAAGTGGATATGGTCACGCGAAGTACACCTGACCATCGGCAGACACAGTTTTTGTCTATAGGAGGTAGTTATGACCAACGCAAATAGCAAAACTCGCACGTTGACGTTGATAGCGGCACTACTGACCGTGGCCGTGCTGGTGATGGCGGTGGTGTGGGGCTTGACGGCAAGCCGCGCCGAGGCGCAGCTGGACGAAAGCCGCGACAAACTCGAAAACGGATACAAACAAAACTACTATCAGTTGGTGTACAACGTAGGCAATTTGTCGGCGTACCTCAACAAACTGACGGTGTCGGCGTCGCCCACCATGCAGATGCAACTGTTGGGGCAAGTGAGCGCCGAGGCGGCCTCGGCAGGATCGGCTCTGGCGGGGCTGACGTCGGTGGACGACAACGCGTACAAAACCACCAAATATATCAACCAAGTGGGCGACTACTGCCTGCGATTGCAATACACTTTGGCCGAAGGCGGCGCCATAGGCGAGGCGGAGAAGGACGCGCTGGCCTCGCTGTACACCGTCATCACCCAAATGGAGCGAGGGTTGGAGGCGGTCAAGGCCCAAGTGGACGAGGGGGATTATCGCTTTTCGGACGCCGACAAAACCGGCATCTTCGCCACCACGCTGGCATCCTTCGAGGCCGAAACCGTGGCCTACCCTGCCCTTATCTACGACGGCCCCTTTTCGGACGCATTGGAACAAGCCACGCCTATGGGACTGACGGGGCAAACCATTTCGCAACAAGAGGCGGCCCAAAAGGTATCGACCTATTTGCCCACCGAATACACCTTGTCCTATTTGGGCGACTTGGGCGGCAAGATCGAAGCATACCGCTTTGAGGCCGCGACCGAATATGGCACCTACTATTTGGATATCACCAAAGTGGGCGGACACCTGTTGAACATGGCGGCCGACCGCACCCCTACGGATACCGTGTACGACGCCGAGGCGTGCAGCGAATACGGCCAAGCCTACCTCGAACGCATAGGCCTAAACAATATGCGCGCCGTGTGGGCATCCAACTACAACAGCACCTATTATATCAACTATGCCTACACGCAAGATGACGTGGTGTGCTACAGCGATCTGGTGGTGCTCAAAATAGACGCCGAAACCAAGACGCTGGTGGGCGTGGAGGCGCGCAACTACCTGATGAACCACCGCGCTCGCTCCCTGCCCGCCCCCACCGTAACCTCGGCCGAAGCGCAGGCCGCCGTACACCAAAATATTCGGGTGGACGGCGTGCGGTTATCGCTCATACCCACCGAGGGCGGCAATGAACGCCTCTGCTACGAGATATCGGGCACAACGTCCGACGACCGCTACTTCGTGTACGTGGACGCCGCCACCGGCCGCGAATACAAGATCTTGCGCGTCATAGACAGCAACGAAGGACAACTCCTGCTGTAAAATCGCACCATAATCTCACTTTTGCAACCGCAGAAGTGCTACTAAACGGTGAAGAAATACAACAAAAAAGAGGGCGCGAACACGCCCTCTATCGCTCGTCATCAATGCGGTGAGCAAAACGCCTCCCCATTGTCGGCGCGCAGTAGACAAAAACGCCCCACTACATCTCGGCGCGTAGTTGACAAATAAATGCCCCACAACATCTCGGTGCGAAATAGAGAGGAGTGGGGGTGTGTGCAAACGACTGAGCCGAGCGCCTAGTGTACCTGCGTACACGACGCGAGCGAAGGAGCGAACACGCCCTCAATCGCTCTATTTCACGCCGAGATAAGATGAGTGGGGGTGTGTGCAAACGATTAAGCCGAGCGCCTAGTGTACCTGCGTACACGACGCGAGTGAAGGAGCGAACACGCCCGCAATCGCTCGTCATCAATGCGGTGGACAAAACTTCTCCCCAATGTCGACGCGTAGTAGACAAAAAACGCCCCACAACATCTCGGCGCGAAATAGAGATGAGTGGGGGTGTGTGCAAACGATTAGCGAGCGAAGGAGCGAACACGCCCTCAATCGCTCTATTTCACGCCGAGATAGGAGGAGGGGGCGCCTACATACGCCACCACCAACCTATGCAAGGCGCGAGTGGCGCTGATATAGAGGAGCAAATCGTCCCAAGGATTGCAATAGAGGTCTTGGGATGCGTTGGCGATGATCACTTGGTCAAACTCGAAGCCCTTGACGGCAAAAGCGGTGCTCACCACGATACCACCCGCATAGGGTGTGTCGGCGGACAGCAGCAGTTGGGCGCCGCACGAGGCAAGTTGACGATGCAAGCGACGCGCCTCTTCGGCGGTGCGCGCTATAACTGCCACCGACGTATACCCTTTTTGGCGCGATACCGCCAGTTGTTCTTTGATAAAGCCCACCCAATCGGCCTCGGTGCAAGCGCGCACCAAGGGCTCCTCGCCGTGGCGGTCGATGGGCGTGATGGCATTGTTGGTAAAGCGGTTGGCGAACAGCGCTATCTCGTATGTAGACCGATAGGAGGTGCGAATGTCGAATTTGACGCACTCATTGCCACCCAGCATAGCCTGCGCCATGGCCTCGGTGCCGATATTGAGGAAGGGATCGGCCATTTGGTTGACGTCGCCCAACACGGTTTTGGGGCAGGCAAACAGGCGGTTGAACAGCGTGTATTGCACGGGCGTATAGTCCTGCATTTCGTCGATGACCAAATGTTTGACCTTGTCGCCCTTGATGCGTGCGCCTTCGACGTAGGTTTTGAGTAGAATGATGCCAAAGACGTCTTTGTAGGGAATGACGGCGTCTTTTTCAAAGGCCAACACGGGAGCGTTCTTCTTTTCGGCCAACTCTTTGAGCATAATGCGATAGAGGGTAACCACGTCGTAACGCGTAAACATAGACAGCAACATACCGCGCACCTTGTTGCGCAGATCGTTGCTGAGGCGGCTGTGGTAGTTGGCGCCCATTTCGCGCAAGACGTAGTCCACGATTTTGTTCATACGCACCACGCAAGGATAGTTGGCAAACCGTTTGTAATACAAGCTCTCGAAGGTAGACTTGGGGCATTTGTACGTCTTGCCCACCACAAAGTCGCGCGGGCGGAAGCATACGGAGTCCACACGGCGAGCGAATGCGGCTATATCCTCCACAAAAGCGGCACCGGCCTTGTAGCGCATATCGGCAGCCTCGGCCTCGGCGGGCGGCGCGGCATACACGCGTTCCAAATGGTCGTTGCGCGACTCTATGTCGTAGTTAAACAATTCCTCGCGCGCAATATCCTCTATGCTGATCTGACGAGCCATATCCTCGCCCAACTCGGGCAACACGTTGCTGATGTAGCGCGTAAAGGCCTTGTTGGGGGTGATGATAAGCACATCGCTGGCCTTGAGCATAGAACGACAATGGTACAAAATATAGGCCACGCGGTGCAAAGCAATGGACGTTTTGCCGCTGCCGGCCACGCCGCATACCAGCACGTTGTAGGCGAAGGAATGGCGAATGATGGCGTTTTGTTCGCGCTGAATGGTGGCCACGATGTTGCGCATGAGCACCGACGCGTTTTTGCCCAATTCGGCCAACAAAACCTCGTCCAATATGGTGGTGGACGTATCCACCACAAAGCGCAACTCGCCGTTGGATATCTTGAATTGATATTTGCCGAACACCTCGCCCTTGATGCGCCCCGCGGGAGCGTCATACCAAGCGGCGCCCAAATCGTGGTTGTAGTAGAGGTCGCTGACGGGAGCGCGCCAGTCCACGACGTACACCGCACCCTTTTTGTCGTCCACCTGCGACAACCCTATGTAGAAGTTGACGCGACGCGTGGGGTCGGTGCCAAAGTCTATTTTGCCGAAATAGGGGCTGTAGAGCAAGTTCTCTATCATATTGCGCTGCTTGGTGAGCATAACGTATCGCTCGCTTTTTATCTGCGCCTCGTTTTCTTGCTGCTGTTGCTCTATGGAGTCCATTTCGGACAAGTTTTCCCAAATATGGCGGCGCGTTTGCAGCAACGTTTCGCCCTCGATGTCGCGACTTTGTTCGATTTCTTGCAATTTGGCCTCGAGAACGGCCAAGGTTTTTTGCAAATACTCTTTTTCTTTGGTGATGATGATCTCGTCCATAAATCCCCCTATTGTAGTACGCTGTCCGCAAGCAGCAACAGTGTAAATATATCGCCTGAGCCGCCCGTAGAAAGATGGCAACGCTCAAAATAACTGCACATAGCCGACACGTTGTCCCCGTCGTAGTGGTGGTACACGTAGTCGGCAATGGTGCGTGCGTTTTCGGCCAACTCGGCACCGACCCTATAATATAGACAGCTATCTTTCAGTTTGGAAACGATGAAAAGGAAAAATCTTGCCAATTCTTCCTCTCCTTCGCGCTTGGCCTGCCGCAACATAGGCAATCCGTCCTTGAGCCATACGCGGTAGCCCTGCTGCGCCTCGCCCAAAGCGCCCTCTACGCCGTAGCTTTCGTTGACCCAATCGCCGTGGGTATCTTTGCGCCGCACGATATGCGCGCTAAGGGCGGCGATTTGGTCGCTGACCGTGGCCGCAGTAAGGGGTTTTTGCCGCCGCAACAGGCAATAGTAGGCCGTGATAAACAGCCCCAAGCAAAACAACGTACCCTTGTAGGCATTGACGCCCCCCGTCGCCTCGAACATAGCGTCGAGGGTGGCCTCGCCCACCTTTTGCATAACGTCGGCCACCTCGCGGTCGCTCTTTTCGGCCACGAACAACCCCGTTTGGCCAAACGTGACCAAGTGCGGGCGCACGGCTTCTATGGCGCGTAGCATCATATCGTAGTCGAGGTCGGTGTGCGCGCCCGTAGAGCGGCGGTCTACCAGACCGGGCTTGGGCGTAACGTCCAGTTGTTGCCGCATGGCTTGGGCGGCGAGATCTGCCATTGTGATGGGGTTCATCCTATCTCCTTCGTAAGGCAATAGCCTATATTTTATTATTGTAGCATACTTTTGTCTTTTGCGCAACACCAAAACGCGCACGCCGCATACCGTCTATCATCCGTCGCATACTATCGGCGGAGGCAGCATGAAAAACAAGACCAAAGCCAGCATCGAGCAAACCAACAAATTCAAGACCACATTGGAGGAATACACCCAACGCATAGCGCATATCAAGCGCCGCAACCGCAAGAAAAAATAGGGAGAATGTACGCCTGGAGCGTTTCCACTTGTCGAAAAAAGGACTAATACTATATAATGAAACTGCCCGCAACGTGTGGCACGCGGGCACAAACACCAAAAAGACGATGGAGACCATAGACCAAACCCAAGAGAAATACGTAGAAGAAATACTCAAAGAGTATGGCGCGCCCCAAGAGGACGCCTTTGGGCACGACAAATCGAACGTCGACGCCCAACCGGACGGAAAGCAAGCGCCGACAGGCGCCGACGACGAGAACGGCATTGCGCCAAGCGCGCAAGAGGGCGGCAAGGACAAAGCGCCCCGAGGGGACGTTCTGCCCGAACTGACGTTGGACGAGGGACTTTCGCCCGACGCCATACAGGAGGCAATAGACCGCCATGCCGAGGTCATTTGCCAAACCCTCGACGACGACGAAGCGGCGCGATTGGGCGCCAAAGTGCTGGAAGAAACGGGATACGGCGAGGAGCGCAACCGTTTGCTGGAGGCCAAAAAGGCCGAGGAGAAGGCAAAACGGCAAGCCGAACACGTGAAGCGCGTCACCTCGTACGATTTGCCCACCGACTACGTCAACCCCTTTGAGAGCGACCCTGTGGGCGTGTGCGACAACGTGGAAGACGCGCTAATGCACAGTTTGGCGGAGTTGGGCAAAGTGGATATGGAATACATAGCCGCGCTGGCGGGGCGCACCGTGCCCGAAACCGTGCGCGCTTTGCGCCTGTCGCACAGCGTATACCAAAACCCCAAGGACTGGAACGAGGTGTTTTATAAAGGTTGGGTAACCGCGGACGAATATCTGTCGGGCAACGTATTGCAAAAATACGAGGTAGCCCTGGCCGCCACCCAAAAGTATGCGGGCTACTTTGACGCCAACGTCGAAGCGCTCGAAAAATTGTTGCCCGTGCGGCTGACGGCGCACGATATCTACTATACGTTGGGCTCGCCCTGGATCCCCGCCGAAATCGTCAACGACTTCGTGGTGGAACTGTTGCACTTGGGCTTTCGACTGAAGGACGGCGTGGTGCACGACACCCGCCTCAATCGCTGGAAAGTGCGCTACGGCGAAAAATTCAGCACGGGCTACAGCACCCGGCGCATCTCCGCGCCAGAGATCATAGAGGACACCCTCAACAACAAGCGCATTACCATCTACGACGCCAACCGCACGTACGCCTATAGCAGCAAGCCCAAGGTGGAGCGCGTGGTCAACAATGCCGAAACGGCGCTGGCGCGCGAGGCGCAACGCAACATCATAGAGGCGTTCGACCGCTACGTGCAGCAAAACGACAAGGTAAAAGCCACCCTCGAAGATATTTTCTATCGCCGCTACGGTTGTATCAAGGCACGCCGCTACAACGGCTCCTTTTTGACGCTGCCGGGCAAAAACCCCGTCATCACCATGTACCCCCACCAAAAGGACGCGGTGGCGCGCATCATCGCCTCCCGCGCCACCCTTTTGGCGCACGGCGTAGGCACGGGCAAGACCTACATAATGATAGCCGCGTGCATGGAAATGCGACGAATGCACCTTTCCGAAAAGAACCTGTTTGTGGTGCCCAACACCATATTGGGGCAATGGCAAGAGGCTTTTGCCACGCTCTACCCCCAAAGCCGCGTATACGTGGTGTACCCCAAAGATTTTACGCCCAAAAAACGCCAGACGGTTTTGCGCCGCATCAAAACCGAAGGCTACGACGCGGTGATAATGGCATATAGCAGTTTTGCCGCTGTGCCGGTGGGCAAAAAGCGTGTGCGCAGTGAGTTGCGCCACGAGTTGCAAAGCATACCGGACGTGCCCGAATACGCCGCCTATCGCCGCGACTTGGCCGACCGCATCGTGCGAGTGGAGCTGGAGATGCAAAACGAGGAGGCGGGCATCAAGTTCGAGGACTTGCGCGTCAATAGCCTTTTTGTAGACGAAGCGCACAACTTCAAAAACATTACGCTCGACGGACACGACGGCGGATTTTTCCAAAAGCAGGCCAGCCGCCAAGCCGACGATATGCACCTGAAAGTACGCGTCTTGTCGCGCTACAACGCCGCCAAATCGGTGGTGTTTGCGACGGGCACGCCCATCACCAACTCGATAGCCGATATGTTTGTGATGCAAAAGTTTTTGCAACCGGCGCAACTACACTTTTTGGGGCTGGACAGTTTTGACGAGTGGGCGCTGATGTTCGGCGAGCAAAGCGAGGACTTCGAGATAGACGTGGACGCGGTCAACTATCGTATGCGCCGTCGGTTCAACCGCTTTCACAACCTGCCCGAACTGACCAATATCTTTGCCACCATTGCCGACTTCCACCTGGAGGACAACGAAAATCTGTTTAGCGGCACGGTGGACTACCACAACATAGTGGTGCCCCGTTCCAAGGCGCAGGAGCGCTACATCATGTCGTTGGCCGAGCGCGCCGAGGACATACGCTCGCACCAAAGCGCCCCCGGGGACAACCTGCTGAAAGTGACCTCGGACGGGCGCAAAGCCGCATTGGATCTGCGCTTGGTAGACCCCAACGCCCTTGCCTACAAGCACAGCAAAGTGGAGGCTTGCGCCGAAAACGTATATACGATTTGGCACGACAAGCCCCTGTGCACGCAGCTGATATTCTGCGACGTATCCACACCCAAAACGGGCTTTAACGTATACGACGAAATGCGCCGAATATTGGTGGAAAAAGGCGTGCCCAACGAGCAGATCGCCTATGTGCACACCGCCGTGGGCGAGGCGCAAAAGCAGGCCCTATTCGCCGCCGTAAACGAGGGCGAAGTGCGCGTACTACTGGGCAGCACCTTCAAGTTGGGCACGGGCGTCAACGTGCAACGCCGCCTATTTGCCGTGCACCATTTGGACGTACCCTGGCGGCCGGCGGATATGGTGCAGCGCGAGGGCCGTATGTTGCGCCAAGGCAACCACAACGAGGACGTGGAGATCTATCGCTACATCACCGACGGCAGTTTTGACGCCTATTCGTGGCAACTGCTCGAAAGCAAACAGCGCTTCATCAGCCAACTGCTATACAACAGCCTCGACCGGCGCGACGGCGAGGACGTAGACAATCTTACCCTCACCTATGCCCAAATAAAGGCGCTGGCCATTGGCACGCCGCTCATCAAAGAACGAGTGGAAACGGCCAACAAATTGGTGCGGCTGGTGCTGTTGTCCAAGTGCAAGGCCGAGCGCGACGAGCAACTCAAGTACAAGGTGATATCTTTGCCCAACGAGATAGAACATTGCAAACTGCTCATCAAATGCTGCAAGGCCGACTATCGCACGCACGAGCAACACCGCCAGGACGCCGCAAACCGCCGTCAAATAGGCGAATTGATCACGGCAGCCATCGCCTTGGACATAGACCGCCCCGAGGAAGAATTGATCGCCGAATACCGCGGTTTTGGATTGCTACTGCCCTCACGCATGGTGTACAATAATCCCAGGATCATCATTCGCGGCGCGTACGATTGGCGCACCGATCTGGACATTACGGCATCGGCATTGGGCGTGATGGCCACCATAGACCACGTGCTCAATTCTTTTATGACCCGAGCGGCCGAACTCAAAAACAGACTAAACGACTTGGTAGCCGAGCTGGAAAACGCCCAAAAAGAATTGGAGCGCAAAGACAATCTGGACGAGGAAATAGACGCTTTGCGCGCAAAATTGGCCGAAATAGACAAACAACTGGGGGTAAACAAAGATGACTAAAACTTTGGTAGAACAAACCAACGGCATCGTGGGCTGTTCGCCTACCGAAATGGTGCAACAACTGGGCGGGCTGTATGCTGCCGCCATCTCGCGCGGCGACCCCGTCTATCGCATACCCGCCGTAATGCTGTGGGGTATGCCCGGCGTGGGCAAGTCGCAAGGTGTACGCCAATTGGCCGACTACATACAACGCGCCACCGGCAAAAAGACGGTGGTGACGGACGTGCGCTTGCTGCTATTCAACCCCATAGACCTGCGCGGCATACCCACCGCCGACCAAAACAAGCAATTTGCCATTTGGTTGCGACCAAAAATATTCGATATGAGCCCCGATCGGGATACCGTCAACATTTTGTTTTTGGACGAGATCTCGGCGGCGCCGCCCTCGGTGCAAGCGGCAGCCTATCAAATAACATTGGATAGAGTTATTGGCGAGCACCGCTTGCCCGACAACTGCATAGTGATAGCGGCGGGCAACCGCGTTACCGACAAATCGGTGGCGTACAAGATGCCCAAGGCCCTATCCAACCGTATGCTGCACCTGCAGATCGACGTGGACTTCGACAGTTGGAAACAGTGGGCGTTGGCGCAAAAATTAGACCTACGCGTGGTGGGTTTTTTGACCGCAAGGCAAAACGCGCTGTGCACCTTCGACGGCGGCAACGACGACGTGGCCTACGCCACGCCGCGCAGTTGGGAGATGGTGAGCAACGTGCTGCTGGAAGGCAGCTACAACGACGCCAAGGCAGCCTACCCCCTCATAGCGGGGTTGGTGGGCATTGGGCTGGCCAACGAGTTTTGCTCTTGGTGCCGCACCCACGCCACGTTGCCCGACGTCAACAAGATATTGGCGGGCATACCCCAGCCCATGCCCACCTCGCCCGACGCGTTGTACGCAACGGTGCGACTATTGTCGGCGGCAGTAGGCAACTGCCAAGACCGCGAAAAAACGCGCGTATTGGTGGCGTATAGCACCAAGCTTCCGCCCGACTACACGGCTTCGCTCTACAAGGAATTGCTATCCAAAGGCGAGGCAGTCAAACGTCAACTGATGCAAATACCCGACTTTGTGCGCTGGGTAAGCACCCACGCGGGTCTATTCTGATGGATGAAAGACGACTGATTCAGAATATTATCGCAAGCAAAATGCAGGTGCTGGATAACAGCACCTTTTTCGGGTTGCTACTGCAACACCTCAAGTTTGCCATAGACACCACTTGCCCCACGGCCTGTACCGACGGCGAGCGCGTCTATTTCGGGCCGAACTTTTGCGACGGACTGTCGGTGGACGAATTGACCGTGGTGCTATTGCACGAGTTGATGCACGTGGTGCTGGGGCATTGTTTTCGCGGCCGCGGCTACAACCACGC
>Ga0310695_10002481_pt1 | contig 38862 bp, 30 predicted proteins | sample RumenRJG_04DNA_FD_203882 | JGI IMG/M metagenome (GOLD analysis project Ga0310695, IMG submission 203882) | Bovine rumen microbial communities from Lethbridge, Alberta, Canada - RJG_04 (v2) (version 2) | ecosystem: Host-associated > Mammals > Digestive system > Stomach > Rumen | place: Canada...
TCGTGGGGTAAGGGGATGGTGGCTACATATTGATGTTGTGCTGTTGCTTTTTACTGAAAGCTGCTACTAACGACTCATAAATCTACCCTTAATCGTGTATTGGATGATAGTTGCGGATTTTAGGTTAAGAACCAAATAATAACACCGTAGAAATGAATAATGAAGCCAAGATAATGGATATGTTTTATCGCAGCGAGACGAAACCGCGTATCAGAGAGCGGCTCATCTCGCGCGAACAGTATTTGGAATTCCTGGAAGGGCAACTAGAAGAGAACAGGGTGCTCTGCGTGCAGGGTGTGGAAGGCGTGGGCGTGACAACGACGCTGGCTCTGTTTGCCAAACGACACGGGAGCCACTGTGCCTCGTACTTCAATAATGGCTGGAGTCGCTACCTGCTGAATCCAAAGGCCATAGCGAGCAGTTTGCAGCGTCAGCTGGAGCAGGCTAACGCTAACGTTGAGGATAACGATAGCGAGAAGAACCTGACAACATGGGTGTATAAGCTGAACAAGATGACACGAGGTAAGGACCGTTATATTTTCTTTGTATTCGACGGCTTCGACAACCTTCCAATTGTGTTTGTGGACGGCATCAAGAACGTTCTAGCTCCGCTGTTCAGCGTGTCGAATGCCCGCTTTATCTTTTCTGGCGATGCCCAAAACCTGAAGCGACTAATTCCTGAGGGAACTCCCATTAAACAGACGAATGAGCTGTTCAAATTTCAGGAGAACGACGTGGAAGGTTACCTGCGCGGTGTAGACCCCAACATGGCGACGGAGGATATATCCATCTTCTACGACTTGAGCAAGAGGGGCAATGCTAGGTTGCTGACCATCCTGACGGAGAAATTGCAGAAATATGGTGTGGAGAAGATACGCAACTATTATCAGTACGGTGAGGATGACTTCTACGCTGAAGACTACGACTGGATAGAAACCCAGGATAGAAGTGTGCAGCAACTAATGGCTCTGCTGGCCTTCTGCGAAATTCCTATGAACCGCCAGATGGTGAGAAAGACGCTGAACCAGACCGATGAAGAAGTAACTAGTCTGCTTACTTTGTGTGGCGACTATGTGGGTGAAACCGAAGAGGGTCCGATAGAATTGAAGAGTGACGATTTCAGGAAGTATCTGCGCGATAGGATGAGCAGACTGAAGAATGAGATAGAATTGTTGCTGATAGACGTGATAGAGAAAAGCACGGACATGGGCGAACAGTTTGTCTATCTTCCAGCTCTTTATAAGCACGTGAAGGATAACAAGCAGCTGGTGGACTATTTGACCAGCGAGAATGTGCAGCACTATTTGGTGGCGCAGCAGAGCCAGGCAGCACTGAATGCCCAGTGTGAGTACGGTTACAATGCATGTACTGACTTTGAAACACAGGCAGCAGCCTACTTTCGCTTTGCTATCAACCGTAGCGTGAGCCGCGAACTGGAGAAGAACGAGTTGAGCGACACCGAGATAGAGGCTCTGATTGCTATTGGTGATGACAAAAAGGCCTATGGGCTGACGCAGAGCGTATTCCTAATGGAGGAACGGCTGAAATGCCTGCTCATCATAGCCCAGTCTAGTCAGCATCTGAGCGAGTCGATGCGCGAGGAGATAGACCAGCAGATTGATGTACTGACGACCACTATCAACTTTGAATATATCCCCGACAAGGCTCTAGAACTGGCCAAGCTGATGTTGCCGGTGAAGATGGAAAAAGCTCTTGAAATCATAGACCGCGTGGCTAAGGTGACGAAGGACAGGCAGCAGATAGACCGTCTGTACACAGCCATCAGCATCTCGTTCAACAATGAGGGGAAGGCTGATGACAGTATGACGCAGAGAGCCGACATCGCCAACTCGAAGATAGAAGATGACAGCTTGAGGAAGATGGCTTCGGTGATGCGAACCATCATGAAAGAGAGCACGGCGGCACAGGTGGTGGCTAAGATGAAGGAGCTGCCCGCCAGCAGTCAGCTCTACTTCCTGCGTTTTTGGATTCCCGACCATAAGGATCTCGACGACATTGGCGAAGCCGTGGAGTATGCTGTGCGACTAGTAATAGACACCTCGCTGACGATGATGCCGAAGGTGACGCTGCTGAAGATGTATTGCAAGCCGCTTCCCAAGATGAACGAGGAGCAAGTGCGGAAAGTGGTGAGCCTGATTGATGCTGTGGTGGCAACCCTCAAATTCCCAACGGTGGAGTATGTGAAGCTGCAGATACAAGTGGTGGCGGCATTGGTGAAGATAGACGAGGCCGATGCCAAGAAACGTATGGAGAACCTGTATCTGGAGATTGGCTACTTGAAGGACAAAGCTCTGCAAGCCCATTGTAAGGCATTATTGCTGCGCAATTACGAGAATTTGGGCGACAAGATTGAGGATTGGGTGATGAGTGGTCGCAAACTCAAAGAAGAAATTCTCAAAGATATCTTCGAAGTGCTGGGGAACTCAGCCTACCACCTGAAAGTGGTGGAAGGACCTATTGCCGCCTTAGTGTGTACCGAGGAAAACTTCGTGAAGGATGTGATAGCAAAGATGAACACGGCTGAGCGGCAGTCACGGGCCTACCTGAGGGCTGCGTTGGAGTATGTGTGGCAGAAGGATGTGAAGAGTCTAGACTGGAACTACTTCGTTCGACTGTTCAACCAGATATCCTACGACACGACCGATAGGTATAAGCCTGTTATTGAATTGGTCAACAAAGTGACAGAGGTAAAGGACGGCGACAAGAGCCTGCTGAAGAAAGTGTATAAACACTATCCGATGCTGAAGCAGGTGGAGCAGGCCGACGTGGTGTGCTACTTATTCTCGATGCTGTATGTATGGCTGAGCAAATACTATGCTGAAACAGACCTAGTAGAGGACACGGCGGATGCGGATGACATAAATGGGTTTAAGGCGAAGGTGAAGGCTGATCTCGAGCGGGCTTGGAACCAGATTAGTGTGCCTTCGATGAAGGTTGATACAGGCTACCAGATAGCAAAGGTTCTGTCGAAAATCTCGATGAAGAACGAGGCCAATGAATATGCTGCTAAGGCAGCTGATGTGAGAAAGAACCAATGGCTCTCGTCGGTTTCATGCTTGACGGCATATAACATGAGTTTCGGTCTCTATGCTCACTCGCTGGGCATCCTAATTCGTTCGGGACTGTGTAAGGACGAGGACATTGATGAGTTTAAGAAACTGATGGACTACGACAACAACGATGTGGACTGTATCATCCTGTGGTCGCGGGTGGCTCTGGAGTTCTACGGTGTGAATGACATTGAGCGATTCAACAGCATCATGAACCGATTCATGTCCAAGGCTTCGGAGAAGGTATTTTCGGACTGGGACCAGAAGCGGATGCTGTATCACATAGCCCCAGCAATGTACCTAAATTCGGAGGCTCTCTTCTATGATCGTCTGAAGAAATTTGACAACTGCCTTTGGAATGCATGCATTGAGCATGCGGCGCGATATATCCAGACGAAATATCCCTACTCGGAATATACTGGCAACAGCGAGATAGAAGTGCAGGTGGCTCTGGAGAAAAGCGACTACGACAAGTTGCTTGACCTGATGCGGCACACGAAAGATGACGGGTTCATCTTTACCATAACCGACACGATGATCAAGTCCATCAAGCAGAATATAGGCAATAAGCTGACAAGGGAGATGCAGCGTGCGCTATGGAGTGAGATGGCAGATGTGGTGAACGACCAACTGCCAATGGCGGGTGGCATACAGCACGACGGATACAAGATTGCGTGTATGGCGATGATAGACGGATCGAAACCGGGTGGTAAACTGGATGCTGATCAGCTTAAACAGAAGATAGAAGCCATTGGAAACCGAGCCGACCAGGCCTTCCTGTATGCACATGTGGCCTGCTATATGTCAAGCACAGCTCAAAGGAGTGAATTTATTGAGCTGGCCGTGCAGAAGACTGAGGGTATAGACTATACGTTTGACAAGTTCAACCGCTTTTCGCTGTGTATGCAAGACTCGTTTGTGGCTGCGAAATCGAAGGTAAAGGAGATTGGCAAGAAGGTGATGGACTCTCTTAAGAGCGACGGTAATGGATCATACAGCGACTATCAGCGGATGCTGGACTTGGTTAGAGACCACGATGAACAGCTGGCAGACACAATGTTGGAGATGGTGGACGATGACCCTGCTCGCGTGCAATACAAGAAACGACTGAGGCTGCGTATGCAGTCGAATCGGAAGATTGAGGCGGCAAAGAACGACCTGATGCAAGTGTCGCGCCTAAATAAGGACGAGCAGGTGAGGTTTTTCGAAAAACAGATGGAGTATCTGGTGAAGAATAAAACGATAGCAAGGGATTTTGACACAACGCAGAATGTGCTAAAACAGGTGTACCTTCATCCTATCACCGACACACAAGATGCGGTGTTGTACTTCATGGAAAATCTGCACAAGAAGAATCAAGCCAACAAGAAGTACCACACTTTGTTGAGAGAGATGCATCAGGCCATCATTGACAACCTGAAAATCGTGCTTGCCATTGCCAGTGGCACAAAGGAGAAGCTGGAGCGGATGGATCGCATTATGAGCGAGCGCAGGGATGAGAACGGCGACTTTGTACATATTGGAGAGGAAGCCAAGTGGATAGAGAAGATTTTGGACTGGTACAAGAAACATCCATACGACGTGCTACATATTATAGACCCATATTTCCATGCAGAAGACCTTTATATTGTAAAGATGCTGATGGATGTGAACAATGGGTTGAACTGTTCGATACTGACCTGCAAGGATGTGGATGCACATAAGAACGAGTCGCTGGATGATGTCTTTCAAGATGGATGGAACCAATGGGCGTCTGAATTACCTGGCCGTATTGAAGTGAAGTCATGCTGCTATAGGAAAGACCAAAGGAATGCTCCTTTTCATGACCGCTGGTGGGTGTTGCAGGATACGGAAAGCGAAGAGGCTGTGGGGCTGCGGATGGCATCGGTGAGTACGATGGGAAACAGAATTGCAGAGGTAAGTGAGCTGAACGACGATGACATTGCATCGGCCAACAAGCTATGGACTCGTTTCTTCCAAAATATGGTGCCTAAAGTGGAAGGGCGGGAATTGGATTACGATGAAGCGAAGCTGAGGTGATGACAGAAACTGAGAAAAAGCACAGGAACAGGGCAGCATCGCCGATGGTGATGAAGTTCTTGGTATCTGGTACTGGACCGCCGTCTGCATGACAGGATGCGCTGGCAGTAAGTAGGATGCTGGAGCGGTACGAGTTCTATCCAGTGAGGCAGCGGACGATGCAGGAAAATCTGAAATTCATGCAGAGCGGCGAGGGCTACAGGGCAAAGCTGGTGAAACGCTATGGCAGCCACATGAAGAATTATACCTACTAGGCCAGGGGACTTCTCCATCATGAACCAGCGATGGCCTACAGGGAGAGCGACCTGTTGAGTGTCACAGTAATTCAAATGAAGAGTTGTTGCTAACTATAATGATGTATGCCGACCAAATGTAGATGATGGAGACGATTCTCTAAGGGTAAAGCTAATGCAACGGACGATATATATGAGAACAAGCAAAGCCTAAACAAAGGTTAAAAACGTTAAATCTTCATCTTATTCACTCTCGGAAAAATCTACGAAATCACTTTTCTACCGTTTTAATTAAAATCTTCTGATACACAACAAGTTGCAAATACTATGGCTGCAGCTGCCTGACATCGGTGAACATCCCGTCAAGCGTGACGAGCATCGGTTCCTGTGCTTTCTGTGGCTGCACCGGCCTGACCTCAGTGGCCATTCCATCCAGCGTGACGAGCATCGGTTCCTCTGCTTTCTATGGCTGCACCGGCCTGACCTCAGTGGCCATTCCATCCAGCGTGACGAGCATCGGTTCCTCTGCTTTCTATGGCTGCACAGGTCTGACCTCGGTGGCCATTCCATCCAGCGTGGCGAGCATCGGTTCCTCTGCTTTCTATGGCTGCACAGGTCTGACCTCGGTGACTGTAATGAAGGAAATGCCTGTCACTATTTATGTTTCTACTTTCTCCAACAGAACAAATGCAACTCTATATGTGCCCGAAGGCTGCAAAGCCGCCTACGAGGCAGCAGACTACTGGAAGGAGTTCAAGGAGATTGTGGAATTATTAGATGAAGAGAACTATTTGGATCCTACAGATATGGTTGCTTGTCGTGGCGGACAGATTACGCTGCCCCTTTCAATGAACAACGTGGAGCAGATAGTGGGTTTCCAGTTCGACTTGCAACTGCCGGAGGGAGTGACGATTGCGACGAACGCGAACGGGACGTTTGCGGCTTCGTTTACCGACAGAGCCAGCGACCATTCGTTGTCTGTGAGCAAGGTGGAGGATAACCTCTATCGCTTCGTCTCGGTCTCGATGAACAACAATGCATACACGGGAACAGAGGGCGCATTGCTGAATGTGAAACTGAAGGTGGACGAGAGCGTAGCCGTGGGCGACTACGACATAAAGGTCATCAACACCGAGCTGACGACAGCCGACAAGACAGTAATTAACTCTGTAGACGGCACGGCCATGCTGACCGTGCAGGAGGCTGACCCGGGCGACGTGAACGGCGACGGTCGTTTGTCATTCACCGATGTCACCATGACAATCAACAACATCCTCGGCAGAGAGCAGTCGGGCTTCGACGTGAACACCGCCGACATGAATGGCGATGGGCGGGTGACCATCACGGATGCAGTGATCATCATCAACAATATCCTCAAGCAAGGTCAGGCTAACGAGTGACACACACTCCTGCATGACGCGCCTCGCTCATGACCATAACAGATTCTAATAATTTGTATCCGCAAAAACCTCGATTTCTCGCATGCGCTATGCGTGCATAATAGGTCGGTAAATATGATTATTGGCAAGTAAGTCTGATAAACGACCGAAAGCAGAATATGTAAGAATCTCTCAAAGAAAATCCCCGAATTCTTTTGGCTTTTCGGGGATTTTCCGTAACTTTGCAGCGAATCAGATCATTATTGCTTATGCTTGACAGAACACAGACCATAGAAAAGTTGAAAACCACTCGTCAGTATCTTGACGAGCACTATGGCGTTCACTCCATGATGCTCTTCGGATCGCTGGCACGCAATGAGCAGCGGGAAGACAGTGATGTCGACATCTGCGTCGAAATGGTGCCAAACCTTTTCAATCAAGCTGGTGTGAAAGTCTATTTGCAGGAACTTCTTGGTTGCAATGTTGACGTGGTAAGGATGCGAGAACAGATGAACCCCTTGTTTAAAAAACAAATCTTAAAATATGGGATTAGAGTCTACTGAGAAACTTACAATGGTCAATGAGACCCTGAATAACATTGAGACGGCCATAACCCGACTACAGGAGCGCACTGTGCAGATACACACTCCCGACGACTTCCTTCTATCACCTTTCGGCATGGAGAAACTTGACGCGGCCTGCATGGTAATCATTGCGTTGGAGGAATGTGTGAAGACACTCGACAAACTTACTAACAAGGAGTTGCTTCCCACATACCCTTCCGTTGAATGGAAGAAGGTAATGGGGGCAAGAGACTTTATGGCCCACCATTATTTCGAAGTTGATGCTGAGGCAATCTTCAGTATCATTAAGAACGACTTGGAACCATTGAAGAAGGCCATCGTTTTCTTTAAGGAGCATCTGTTTCATAAAAACGATGATTAAATGATAATACGCTTTCATGCGGAGTGGTAGAGCTGAGGCCTATTTATCGAAAATATTTGGTGATGTCGGGGAAAATGCCTAACTTTGCAGCACGATGAAACATTGGAGTATGTTGTCCGAAGAATTATTTCGGCGGCGGCGGCGAACAGTATTTCAGCGGCGGTGAACGCTATTTCAGCGGCGGTGAAATAGCGTTCAGCGCCGATAAAAACAAAATTTTTTCGCGAAAGACTTGCATTCGGGAACTTTATTTTGTATCTTTGCAGTGCACATGTAGGAGGCGACGTGTCTCACGTAGCAACATGCTGCCGGATTGCGACGTGTCTCACGTCGCAACATGCTGCTGGATTGCGACGTGAGACACGTCGCCTCCTACTGCAAAGCGGTGTAATAACCGTTGATTATATAGAAGACGATAAGACCATTTAGGAACCATTAAAAACACACACAAGAAAGATTATGGCAAAGTATGTCAAGAGAGAGATGAACGACCTGGACGGGTCGGGAGTGAACCGCGCTTACTATCAGATGAAGGTCTACAGGAATGTGGACTTCGACGAGTTCGTAGACCGCTGTACGCGCCATGGCGCCATGCAGCGCAGCGCCGTCGTGGGTGTGCTGGCTCACGTGGCGCATGAGCTGGCGCTGACGCTGGCCGACGGCTACAGCGTCAGCATCGACGGGCTGGGCACGTTCGCCACCCGTCTGGGCGTGCGCGAGGACAAGGAGCAGGACGGCTTCGGGGCTGACGAGCAAAAGCGCAATGCGGCGTCGATAGAGGTCAGGGGCGTCAGCTTCCGTGCCGACAGCAGCCTGGTCAGCGACGTCAACGACCACTGCCGGCTGGAGGCTGGCGGTGCGCGGCGGCTGCACCGCTCGCCCTTTACGCTTGAGGAGCGCACGGAGCTGGCCCGTCAGTTTCTGGATGAGCACACGCTGATGCGTACGGGCGACTATGCGCAGCTGACGGGACTGTCGCGGACGATGGCGTCGCTGGAGTTGCGCCAGCTATGCAGCGCCCCCGACTCGGGCATTACGAGCCGGGGGCGCAAGAGCAGCAAGGTCTACATCAGGGGCTGAGCTGCCTGACATGTTGGGCACCATCACCTCAGACGCAATTCGTCGCCTACGCGGAGGGTGTAGTCTGGCGAGAGGTGGTTCATCTTGTAGAGCGAGGCAAGGCGGATGCCGTACTTCTGCGCGATGGAGTACATCGACTCGCCGCTGCGTACGTAGTGGCCGCGATGCTTGTATTCCTTGGGGGCGCGCTTCTGCTTCTTCTTCAGCCAGATGATCTCGCCGTCCTGCAGGGCGTCGTCGCGTCCGCGCTCGTTGTAGCGGGCTATCTTCTTATAGGAGATGCCTATCTCGTCGGCAATGGAGCGGAAGGTGTCGCCACGCCGCGCGTAGAGATAGTAGTTCTTGTTGTAGATGTAGATCATGTGGAGGGGCTGGCCGTCGTGGCGGGAGTCCTTGGTGCGTTGGGTCATGAACTTGTCGTACGACTTAGCCGTGTCGTACTGATAGAGCTTGTAAAGCTGGATGATGTCGATGAGGCGCTGCGCATACTGCGGGTTGGTGGCATAGCCAGCAGCCTTCAGCCCGTGGGCCCATCCCTGATAGTCGGTCAGCTTGAGACGGAAGAGCTGGCGGTAGCGCTGGCCTGTGGCGAGGAAGCGCGAGTGGTCCTCGAAGCTCTCGAAGGCGGAGCTGTAGGCGCGGAAGCACTCGTTGCGGGCGTCGTCGTCGCGATGGACGGTGGGCCCTGTCCACGACGTGTGGCACTTGATGCCGAAGTGGTTGTTGCCGCGGCGGGCGAGCTCGCTCTGGCCTGCTCCGCTCTCGAGGACGCCCTGAGCGAGGGTGATGGAGGCGGGAATCTTCCACTTGAGCATCTGCTCGATGGCACAGTCGCGATACTGGTCGATGTACTGCTGATAGCGGGCGTTCCATACTGACTGTGCGCCGGCGCTGGCTGTGGTCAGCCAGAGGGCTGCGATGAGGATATAATGTCGTGTCGTCATTGTCGTTATGCTGATATCGAGCGCAAAATTACTAAAAAGTCGAGAGCAAAACAAAAGAATTTATTCTTTTTTTGCCGAGACGGAGTAATTTCGCCATCGCAGATAGCAACGTTACCAAAAAACAAAAAGAAAGGACTTGCCATCACGGCAAGCCCCCTCACAATCCTAAACTAAACAAATACTTTATGAATTTTATCGCTCCCTATGGGAGGATTGAGCACGTTTGCGGGTGCAAAGATAGCGACTTTTGCGGAGCTGTGCAATACCTAAAAGTAGGGTTTTTCACTGGAAGACAAAGCGCAGCGACGCATAGAACACGACGGCGAAGACATAGAGAACGAGGAGCGGCGAGGCGGAGGCGACGCCCGCGGCCCACGAACGCACGACATCGGCAAAGGACAGGAAGGCGCGCGAGGCCCGTCCGTAGACAGCGGCGACGGCGATGGTGCAGAGGCAGAACAGCGGCACGAGGGCGCGGCTGAAGGGCGATGGCCAAAGATGGCCCGTAGCGCTGAGGAGCATGGCGTGGGGCACGAAGGCGAGCATGGCGATGAGGGCGAGGCAGACCAGCAGGACGACGGCGGCCATCCGAAGGGCCAGTCGACGACGGGCTGTATGGGTCTGTGGGGCGACGAGACGGCTTCGGCTGACAGTGCCCCAGGCCATAGCCAGGAGGACGAGGCAGCCGAGGAGGGGCGATCCGACGACGTGGGTGAGGGTGGCACAGAACCATCGCACGCCCTCGGCGGAGATGAGGGTGCGCACACTGCCTTCCATCGACGTGGCAGAGAGGAACCACGACAGCAGGGCGAGGATGGCCTGGGCGAGGAGGAGGATGCCGACGAGAAGGGGCAGGAGCCGTTCAGTCTTCATCAGGCTCGAGGTTGTCAAGGTCGAGGATGTGGAGCTCGAGGGCGCGGACGACGAGTCGTGTGGCGTTGACGCCCATGCCGCCGTTGCCGTTTGGGAAGAGTTTCTGGACGAGCTCGTTCTGGCGCTTCTCGAGACTCTTCACACCAAAGGGCATGCCGCGCAGCTGGGTGATCTGGTCCTTGGTGTAGCCCAGGGCGAGGTGGCGCAGGAAGCGCTCGTCGTACTCGTCGATCTCATAGCCGACAAGGGCTTCCTGCTTGGCCAGGTCGGAGCCGACGCTGTGCATGAAGCGGTCGACAATCTTGCGGAGGATGGGCTCGTTGAAGACGAGTTGCTTGCCTGACATGACGGCGAGGACGTCGCCGCGGGTGAGTAGCTCGCCCGTCTTGAGGATGATGCCGTCAGCACCGGCATCGAGGACGTCGACCCACAGCTTCTCGTTGAGGATCTCGCCAGTGAAGATGAGCACGCGCACCTGAGGGTGCATCTCCTTGGTCTGACGGCAGATTTCGACGCCCACGGTGGTGGAGCCGCCCAGTCCGAGGTCGAGCAGGACGAGGTCGGGCAGCTGCTGCTTGAGCAGTCGCCAATAGGCGGCCTCGGAGTCGGCCGTGCCGATGACTTCGGCCTCGGGGATATCGTTGCTGATGATGCCGAGCGTGCCCTTGAGTTCGAGGGGCACGTCTTCTACGATGATGACTTTGAATTGGTCCATATTCTTGGTAGGGTTATGATGATTGTAGTAGAGCCGTCGGCAGGATCGACCTCGGCCCGTATGGCGCAGCCACGCCGGTTGGTGGCCTCGCCATGGTCGCGGACGATCTGGCGGCAGAGCAGATAGGGAATGTTCTGGATGGAGGGTGTGAAGAGGGCTGCGGCTTCGGCCTCGCTGAGGTGAAGGCGCGGCATGCTGACACGGCAGACGACGTACTTCTGGTCGCGCGGCTCGTAGCTGACGTCCATCTGGCGCTGGCTCTGGCGCCGCAGGATGTCGAAGAGCTGACGGATGAGCACCTCGTCGCCCAGGATGTCGTGGTCGAGGGGCCGCAGGTGGAGCCCCGCGTGCTCTACCTGTCGCTGGGCCTGTTCGCTGAGTATGCCGTAGAGCTCGCGGTAGTAGGCGGCCACCTCGGCCAGCGAGCGCGTATCGCCCTGGTCGAGGAGCTGGCGGATGCGGCTGGGATAGTACATCGTCTCGTGCTTGAGTGTCGACAGGCAGTTGTCGAGCACGGCGTTGCTGACGTGGAGGGCGGCCTCGTCGAGGGTCTTGACCTGCAGCTCGTCCTCCATGAGCTCGAGCTCGGCGAGGAAGGCCTGCTGGCGGCGGGCGGAGCGGTCGAAGCGTGCGAGGAGCTGCCAGGCGACGGCTGCGAGCATGGCCAGCAGGAGGACGACGAGCAGAAGGATGGCGATGCGCTTGTCGGCCTCTGACTGCTGCATCTTGCGGCAGTAGGCGGCGAGCCCCGCATCGGCCGACAGCTCCTTAGTCAGCTGCGTGCAGATGCGATTGTTGTAGTTATAGAGTTGCCAGCGATGGAGGGCCAGGGCAGCGACGGCACTCTCGTTGCGAATGTCGACGATGAGGTCGTAGTTGGTTTCGACGCCACGATGGAACCACTCTACTTCAGAGGCGACGACGGAGGGGTCGCCCATGGCGGTCATGGTGTCAGCCGGCTGTGCGCCATGCTGCATGAGGTAGTGGATGTTGAGTTGATGGCGGCAGGAATCGGCAAAGAGGAGGGTGCGCTCGTAGGTGCCGTTGATGTTGGAGAAATAGGCTGAGTCGGCATAGATGCTGGCGCGGGCCAGCGGCTCCTGGGCCTGGGCACAGGCAGGGCCCAGCATCATCAGGGAGATAATCAGCTTGGCCACGCCCTTGGGCAGACGGAAGAAGAAGCGGCTCCCCTGCCCTTTCGTGCTCTCGGCCGAAAGGAGGCAGACGGCGAATATCTGGCTGATCTTGCGATATTTCTCGATGATGCCCTTGCAGTTGAGCAGGCCAAAGCCATGGCCGCCCGCAATCTTGTGGTCGAAGACGCGGCTAAGGGCCTCGGCATCCATCCCCTCGCCGTCGTCAGCCACGGAGATTTCGACGTAGGCAGGCTGCTCGTCGGCATAGATGCTGACGTGGCCGCCCGCGGGGGTGAACTTACGGGCGTTGTCGGCCAGGGTATTGAGCATGAAGAGGGTTAGCACGCGGTCGGCTTTGACATGCGAGGTCGTAGGACGGACGTCGAGCTCGACACCCTTCATGAGGAAGCTTCGCTGGCCCTTGGCGACGATGTCGAAGAGGTCGTTGAGTGCGAAGGTCTCGATGTGGAGACTGAGCTCACCTTGATGAAGCTGTATCCAGCTGGTGAGGACATCGTTCTGCTCGTTGATCTTGTCAGTCAGCTCGCGGATGTAGTCGACACGAGGGCCGCTCGTCTCGCCCTCTCCAAGGCGGCGGGACTCGTGGATGATGCGGTCGATGAAGGGCGTGATGCTGTTGACGAGCGAGATCTTGGCCCGCTGCTCCAGATGGCGCCGCTGGCCTTGTTCCACCTGCAGGGCCGCAATGGAGAGGCGTTCCTGCAGCTCGTCGCGACGATCAAGGAGCGAGGCGTCGAGCGGACGGCCGGAATGACGGCGACGCCAGACGACGGTGGCCCAGACAAGGAGCAGCAAGGCGACGATGGCCACGACGACGGCCACGAGCAGACGGTTGAGCTGGGCTGCGCTCTGCTCAAGCTGCCCAGCCCGGGCCTCAAGTGAGCGGTCCTGGCGTGTCTGCTCCTGCAGATCGAGGTAGAGGTTGCGGTAGTTGTCGCTGTGGGCCTTGTCGTCAATGGCGGCATAGGCGACGCTGAGCTGCTCATAGATACTGGCCACGAGGTCGGGGGCCTGCATGATGGTTGTGTCGGCCAGGGCCTGGTCGAGATAGCCGAGTGCAGCGGCATAGTCGGACGACGCCAGACAGCAGGAAGCGAGCGTGCGGTAGGCTCCTGCTATCTGATAGACGTCGCCATAGTCACTGAAGAGGCTGAGGGCCCAGTCGGCCAGCCAGATGGGCAGATTGTCGTCGTCGACATCGTTAGGATTGAGAAACTTCATGGCGGGCAGATTGTCGGCGACGAGACGGCGACGATAGTCAGGCATAGCGAGATGCTCGGCCAAGGCCTCAAGCGAGTTGGCCATGAAGTAAGGATAATGGTGTTGCTGGGCGAGAAGGAAGCAGCGCATCAGATGGTCGAACTCGACCTGATTGATCTCTTCCTGCGTGTCAAAAGCCACGATGCCGCCCGACCCTACATTGTAAAGATAATTGAGCAGCTGGGCCGTGTCAGCCACTTCATCGACGCGGATATCGAGGGCCTCGGAGGCCTGGCGCTCCAGTCCTACATAATAATAATAGGTAGAAGTGACAATGGCCATCTCCGTCTCGGCATAATAGAGACGCTGGCGCTGACGGTCATTCAGGTCGTCTGCCTCTTCACTGAGACGCAGCAGTGACTGGCGCGCTTTCTCGCGGAAATCATAGAAGGCACGGTTGCGCGACATGCGCTGGCAGAGACGCATGTGCTGGACATGGCCCACAAGGAGTTCCACATGGTTGTCGGTCGTTGCTGACACCTCGTCGAGCAGACGCTCGGCTTCTTCATATTGCATGCGCACCAAGGCCACGAAGGCAAGATTGTTCAATGCCTCGGCCCGTCCGTCGGCATAGCCGTCGGAGAGGTTGAGGGCACGGCGGGCAAGATGCTCCGTGGAGTCGATGTCGCGGTAATGATAGGCATAGGAAAGAGAATTCAGCTTGTCCACCGCTTGCCTATCAACGGACGGTGAACAAGCTGAAAATACTAAAAGGAGGAGCAGCAGCCTAAGCGCGAGCCTTGGCCACATACCCCAGTGCCTCCTTGCACTTGTCGGTGATGTACTGCCAGTCCTGAGCCTTCACCTTGTCGGAGGGGAACAGCTTGGAGCCCATGCCCACGCAGTAGACGCCGGCCTTGAACCACTTGGTCAGGTTCTCCTCGTCGGGCGAGACGCCACCCGTCACCATGATCTTCGACCAGGGCATCGGGGCCTTCAGTCCCTTCACCATAGCGGGGCCTACGACGTCACCGGGGAACACCTTTGTCAGGTCGCAACCCAGCTCCTGGGCCTTGCCGATCTCAGAGACGGTCATGCATCCAGGGCAGTAGGGAACGAGACGACGGTTGCACACGGGGGCGATGTCAGGATTGAACAGCGGGCCCACAACGAAGCAGGCACCCAGCTGGATATACATAGCTGCCGTAGGTGCGTCGACGACGGAGCCGATGCCGAGTGCCAGTTCGGGGCATTCTTTGTCGGCCCACTTCACCAACTCGCCAAACACCTCCTGGGCGAAGTCGCCGCGATTGGTAAACTCGAATGCGCGGACGCCGCCGTCATAGCAGGCCTTCACCACATTCTTACACGTCTCAAGATCTTTGTTATAGAAGACGGGCACCATGCCAGTGTCGCCAATCTTCTTCATCACTGCTAATTTGTCAAACTTTGCCATTATTCAATTTATTCTTTATATTCGCGTTTGAAAATAAAAGTACCACACTCGTAAGCTACCAGTTCCCAGCCCTCAAAGCCGAACTGGTTCAGCCGCTTCTCGACTCCGACAAGACGGCTGATCACCTTGTATTCAAACTGCTTCATAAGCTTAGCGCTGTACGCGTCCGTTAGCATTACCGCCTGCCAGAGCCTCCACCTCGTCAGTGCTGACCAGGTTGAAGTCGCCATTGACAGTGTGCTTCAAGGCTGAGGCAGCCACAGCAAACTCGAGGGCCTCGCCCTGTGTCTTCTTCGTCAGCAGACCGTGGATCAGACCACCAGAGAAGGAGTCGCCGCCACCCACGCGGTCGATGATCGGGTTGATCTCATAGCGCTTCGACTGATAGAACTCCTTGCCGTCGTAGATGAGGGCCTTCCAGCCGTTGAACGTAGCGCTGAACGACTCACGGAGCGTCGAGACGACATACTTGAATCCGAACTCCTGCATCATCTGGCGGAAGATGCCCTCATAGCCGGCAGCATCGGTCTGACCACCCTCCACGTCGGCATCGGGCTTGAAGCCGAGGCAGAGCTCAGCGTCCTCCTCGTTGCCGATGCAGACGTCGACATACTTCATCAGGGGGCGCATCACGGAGATGGCTTTCTCGCTGGTCCAGAGCTTCTTGCGGAAGTTGAGGTCGACGCTGACGCAGACGCCGTGGCGCTTGGCAGCTTCACAGGCCAGACGGGTCAACTCGGCAGCCTTGTCGCTGATGGCGGGGGTGATGCCGCTCCAGTGGAACCACTGGGCACCCTCCATGATCTTGTCGAAGTCGAAGTCTGAGGGATCAGCCTCGGCAATCGAACTATGGGCACGGTCGTAGATCACCTTCGAGGGGCGCATCGATGCACCCGTCTCAGCATAGTAGAGACCCACGCGGTCGCCGCCACGGGCAATGAAGTCGGTGTTGACGCCATAGCGGCGCAGTGCGTTAACGGCAATCTGACCAATCTCGTGCTTGGGCAACTTGCTGACGAAATAGGCCTCATGACCATAATTGGCCACGGAGACTGCCACGTTAGCCTCACCACCGCCAGGGATGATGCGGAATGATTCACTCTGAATGAAGCGGTCGTTGCCTTGCGGCGACAGGCGGAGCATGATCTCGCCCAGTGTTACAATTTTTGCCATTGTTCTTAAGATCTATAGATTAAAATTTTTTCGTTTGCGGTACAAAAATACTATTTTTTCCCGAGATGGCGAAATATTCCGGCAAAAAAAGTGACGTAAACGTTTAATATGACGAAAGTACAACAAAAAAAGTCCGAACCGCCAGGGCGATTCGGACATCATTTGTTTTATCATGTGTGGACGTCATTTCCACACACTGACGCGTGGTGTTCCACGATGTCAGGGGCATCAGCCGTTCATCGACAGCAGGAACTCCTCGTTGTTGCGGCTCTGCACCAGGCGGTCGCGGAGCGTGTTCATGGCCTCGATGGGGTTCATCTCGGCAATGAACTTGCGGACGATCCACATACGGTTGAGCGTCGTGGTGTCCTGCAGGAGGTCGTCGCGACGTGTGGACGACTGCACAAGGTTGAGCGAGGGGAAGATGCGCTTGTTGGAGAGCATACGGTCGAGCTGGATCTCAGAGTTGCCCGTACCCTTGAATTCCTCGAAGATGACCTCGTCCATCTTGGAGCCCGTGTCGACCAGGGCCGTGGCGATGATGGTCAGCGAGCCTCCGCCCTCGATGTTACGTGCAGCGCCGAAGAAGCGTTTGGGCTTCTGCAGGGCGTTGGCGTCGACACCGCCGGTGAGCACTTTACCGCTGGCAGGCGACACCGTATTATATGCACGCGCAAGGCGTGTGATGGAATCAAGGAAGATAACGACGTCATGGCCGCACTCGACCATGCGCTTGGCTTTCTCGAGCACGATGCCTGCAATCTTGACATGGCGGTCGGCAGGCTCGTCGAATGTCGAGGCGATGACCTCGGCATTGACGGTTCGGCTCATGTCGGTAACCTCTTCAGGGCGCTCGTCGATGAGGAGCATCATGATGTAAGCCTCGGGATGGTTGGCCGCAATGGCGTTGGCGATATCCTTCATGAGGATGGTCTTACCCGTCTTAGGCTGGGCCACGATGAGTGCGCGCTGTCCCTTGCCGATGGGGGCGAAGAGGTCGACGATGCGCGTCGAGGGGTTGGTCGTCGCGGGGTCGCCGCAGAGGTTGAACTTCTCCTCAGGGAAGAGCGGCGTCAGATGTTCGAAGGAGACGCGGTCGCGCACCTCGGCGGGGTCGCGTCCGTTGATCATGCTGACTGTCGAGAGAGCAAAATACTTCTCGTTGTCGTGAGGCGGACGGACGGTGCAGTCGACGACGTCGCCCGTCTTCAGGCCATATTTCTTGATCTGCTGGGGCGAGACATAGATATCGTCGGGCGACGACAGGTAGTTATAGTCGCTGGAGCGTAAGAAGCCATAGCCGTCCTGCAGCACCTCGAGCACGCCGTTGGCCGTGATGAGGTCGGCGAAGTCGAAACGTTCGGCGACGGGAGCAACCCGCTGGTTGTTCATCGGCATGGGCTGATATGCGGGCTCCGCCGGCTGAACTATGGGGCGGTCGAACATGTCGAGCGTGGGGATGGCACCCTGATCCTCAATAGGCAGGTCGACCAGGGGGATGAAGTCGGTACCGTCGCCAGGATCGCCCTCCCAGACGCCATCAGTCATGTCGGGCTGCTCTTGATTGTGCAGGGCCATGTGTTCCTGAAGTTGTTCAAGCAGGTTCTGGTCGGGGGCCTCGCTGAGGGCGTCGTCATTCTCGATGTCGGCCTCAGGCACGAAGTCGGCAGCCTCGGCCTCGGGCACGTCAGGCTCACTGAGAGGCTGTTCGCCGGCGGATTCTGCTGTAGCAGCGGCTTCGGCTTCGGCTTCGGCGGCCTCGGCAGCTGCGATGGCGGCCAGCTCGGCCTTCGACTTGCGCCCACGGCGCTTGGGGGCAGCGGGTTGTGGAGCCTCAACGAGTTCTGCCTCAGCATCCGGTGCTTCAGGCTGCGGTGCAGCGACGGGCATGTCGCTGAAGAGCGATGGTGCCTCTACGGCTTTCACTTTCTGGTTCTTCACGTCGAAGTTTTCGCCTTCTTTTCCGTTAACGGTGTAGACCTTGTCTGTGTCTTTCTTTGTGATACGCTTACGTTTAGGCTTGGCTGCCCCGCCATTGGCGGCACTCTCTGCAGCGCGGTCAAGAATGTCGTATATCACTTTATCCAGCTCATCATCCTGAGACACCTTCACGCCCAATTCTTCGGCAATAGCCATCAGCTGGGGTATCTCCATCTGTTGAAGTTGTTCTTTTGTATACATACTCTGATAGTACTGATATTATTTCTAAATGGAATGTGAATTTGAGAAAGAAACGCTTCGCGAATGGAAACGTTATTCGGAAATCGGCGGCAAAGGTACAATTTTTTTCCGACACCTGCAAACTTTTCAATAAAAAAATCGTAACTTTGCAGGGCAATTATGGAAAAGATTATTCTGGGCATCGACCCAGGCACGAATATCATGGGCTACGGCGTGTTGCGCGTCTGCGACGGCAAAGCCCACATGGTGACGATGGGCATCATCGACCTGCGCAAGTTCGGCGACGGCTACCTGAAGCTGGGGCACATCTTCGAACGCGTCACGGGTATCATCGACGCCTACCTGCCCGACGAGTTGGCCATTGAGGCGCCCTTCTTCGGAAAGAACGTTCAGTCGATGCTGAAGCTGGGGCGGGCTCAGGGTGTTGCCATCGCTGCCGCCATCCATCACGGTGTGCCCATCCACGAGTATGCGCCGATGAAGATCAAGATGGCCCTGACGGGCAACGGCTCGGCCTCGAAGGAGCAGGTGGCCGGCATGCTGCAGCGCTTGCTGAAGCTGGACGCCGCAGAGATGGGCAAGTTCATGGATGCCACTGATGCGCTGGCCGCTGCCTACTGCCACTACCTTCAGATGGGCCGCCCCGAGAGCGACGCCCCCCACTATCGCGGATGGAAAGACTTCGTGGTGAAGAATCAGCAGCGGGTCAAGAAATGAATTTTCAACCACGAATTAAACGCTCGAATCCCCCACTCTATTTTTTTACCACGAATTAAACGCTCTAATTCCCACTCATTTTTAACCACGAATTAAACGAATTTCACGAATTGGCTGCGCACAGATGATTCATCCGTTAAGCAAACAATTCGTGAAATTGATATCAACTCGTAAATCGAAAAAATTCGTTTAATTCGTGTAATTCGTTGTTTCTAAAGAAAACAGGAAAAGCACCGCGCTTACATGTTCAGTTCGCGCAGCAGCTCGCTCATGCGCTGGCGGGTAGTGATGCGGGTCGGCACGAGGGGCAGTCGCAGCACGTTCTCTATGAAGCCCATCTCGTGGAGCATCGCCTTCACGCCGGCGGGATTGCCGTCGACGAAGAGGAGCGAGAAGAGGTCAGTGAAGCGATGGTGGATCTTGCGTGCAGGGTCATATTCGCCTCGCATCTGCAGACGTATCATCTTCGAGAACTCCTTTGGCAAGGCGTTGCCGATGACAGAGATGACGCCCACGGCGCCACACGAGATCATGGGGAACGTCAGGGCGTCGTCGCCTGAGATGACGTCGAAGTCCTGCGGCTTGTTCTTGATGATTTCGTCCACCTGTTCCAGGTTGCCGCTTGCCTCCTTGATGGCCACGATGTTGCGGCAGTCGCGAGCCAGCCGGACGGTGGTCTCTGCCTTCAGGTTGACGCCCGTACGCCCTGGGACGTTATAGAGCACCACTGGCAGCTCCGTAGCGGCGGCGATGGCCTTGAAATGCTGGTAAAGCCCCTCTTGCGACGGCTTATTATAATAAGGACAGACGCTCAGGATGCCGTCGATGCCCTTGAAGTCGCCAGTTCTCAGCTCCTCGACGACGGCAGCCGTGTTGTAGCCGCCACACCCCATCAGGATGGGCACCCGGGCCTGCACTTTGTCCACCACCAGATTCTTGATCTTCAGCCGTTCGTCGGCCGTCAGCGTGGGCGTCTCGCCCGTCGTGGCCAGGATGCAAAAAAAGTCGGCCCCATTCTCCAGCTGATAGTCCACCAGCCGGAGAATGGCGTCGTAGTCGACTTGTCCGTCCTGTTTGAAAGGGGTGACAAGGGCGATGCCCAAGCCTTTGAAAATATTATATACCATAGATAAGGGTTATCCGTTTTTGCGCTGCAAAGATACGATATTTTCTCCACAACGCCAAATGTTTTGACGGAAAAACGCCTGCCGCCCTGCTGCCCCGGCCTTAGCCGAAGTAGTCTATCTGCATGGCGCGGCGCACCTCGCTCATGGTCTGGGCAGCCACCTCGCGGGCCTGCTCAGTGCCCTTCCTCAGAATGTTATAGATTTCCGGGATGTCCTTCTCCAGTTCTGCCCGGCGCTCTCGCATGGGCTCCAGGAACTGGTTGAGAATCTCGTTCAGGAACTTCTTGCACTTCATGTCGCCCAGTCCGCCGCGGCGGTAGTGGTCCTTCAGTTCGTCAAGGTTCTGATAATCGGGCCAGTAGTTCTTGAAGTCGTCGTCCGTGGCGAAGGCGTCGAGATAGGTAAAGACGGCGTTGCCCTCGACGTGGCCCGGGTCGTTGAGGTTGACGTGCAGGGGGTCGGTGTACATCGAGCGCACCTTCTGCCAGACGTCGTCCTTCGAGTCGGAGAGGTAGATGCAGTTGCCGAGCGACTTCGACATCTTCTCCTTGCCGTCGGTGCCGGGCAGCCGGCGGGCCGTCAGGTTCTCGGGCAGCATGATCTGCGGCTCGACGAGCACGGGGCCGTAGGTGTTGTTGAAACGGCCGACCAGCTCGCGCGTCACCTCGAGCATCGGCTCCTGATCCTCGCCGGCAGGCACCGTCGTAGCCTTGAACAGCGTGATGTCGGCAGCCTGACTGACAGGGTAGCAGAAGAATCCGAGGGGGATGCTCTCACCCTCGAAGCCTCGCATCTTGATCTCTGTCTTCACCGTCGGGTTGCGCTGCACGCGCGAGACGCTGACGAGGTTCATCAGGTAGGTCGTCAGCTCGGCCAGCTCGGGAATCTGGCTCTGAATGAAGAGCGTCGTCTTCTGCGGGTCGAGCCCGGCCGAGAGCCAGTCGAGGGCCACCTGAGTGACGCTGTTGCGAATCTTCTCGGGGTTGTCGGCATTGTCGGTCAGAGCCTGCACGTCGGCCATGAAGACGAACATGCGGTCGTAGTCGCCAGCGTTCTGCAGCTCCACGCGGCGTCGGAGCGAGCCCACGTAGTGGCCCAGATGTAGTTTACCAGTAGGACGGTCGCCCGTCAGGATTACTTTTCCCATACGATATGCTTGTTTCTTATCTATATTATAATTAAAAAAGTGGTGCAAAGGTAATCATTATTTCTGATAAAACGGAAGAAAACGGCCGGAAATGTTTCATCCGGCGCACCAAAAGTTGCAGAAATCAGTAGCCCACACTGGCGCAGAACCGCTCGCCCTCCTGGAAGCCTTCCTCATAGAGCCGCTCCAGCTTCTTAGGGTCGCGACAGATGCGGTCGACCTCCATGGGGCGCTGGGGACGTATGACCACCACCTCGCCCCACTGCTCCATGCGCTCAATGAGGTCGAGTTGCTGATTGTAGGCCTCGACGCGATGGCTCAGGGCCACGCGCAGCCGTGGATAGCGCTTGTAGACCATCCGCGGGATCTTGACGTCGTGCTCCGAAGAGCGGAACCCCTTGTTGCGCGTCATGACGACCACGTTGAACGGATGGCCCGTCTCGATGGCCCGCTCGACGGGGATCGAGTCGACGATGCCGCCGTCGAGCATGGGCGTGCCGTCGACCATCGTGACCTGGCTGACATAGGGCAGCGAGCTGCTGGCCTTGACGATGGCCATCATGCGCTGGCGGTCGTGCTTCTCCTCGAGGTATTCGGCGCGACCCGTCAGGCAGTTGGTCGTGACCATCTCGAACGTGGCAGGATTCTGTCCGTAGGTCTCATAGTCGAACGGTGCGATCTCGTTGGGCAGTCGCTCGTAGAGGATGTTGGGGTCGAAGATGCTGCCCTTGGTGAGCAGGCTCTTCAGCGAGATGTAGCCATACTTCTCGAGGGCATCGATGTTTGAGTAGCGGGCGCGTCGCGGCTGGCGGCTGATGTAGGACATGCCGTTGCAGGCGCCGGCGGAGACGGCCACGACATAGCTGAAGTAGAGCTCGTGCTTCATCATCGCATCGAGCACGCCGCTGGTGAAGACGCCGCGCATGCCGCCGCCTTCGAGCACCAGTCCTGTGTTTGGTTCCAATCTGTCCATCAATAATAGAAAAAGCCTGTTTCGGACGTGCAAAGTTACTACATTTTTCCGTTTGCACGGCGAAACAGGCTGGCGGATTATCCTTTTTTAACTACCGGATGAACAAGAGCTCGCGATACTTCGGCAACGGCCACTGCCCGTCGTCGACGATGAGCTCGAGTTTGTCGATCTCATATCTGATAGGATCGAACTTGGGCACGACGGTGTCATGGTAGGCGATCGCCTTCTGATGTTCGTCGCTGATCTGGTTGGCCTGCTTGCGGGCCTCGACGAGTTCGTCGACCAGACGCTCGATGGCCGACGTGCGCTGGGCTATCTCTTCAATGAGCTTGATGTTGCGCTCCGAGAGCAACGCAGCCCGCCCTGTAGGGAAGACGGCGGCCACGCTGCTGACATTCTTCAGTAGCTGCGACTGATAGCGTGTGGCCACGGGGATGATGTGGTTCATCGACAGGTCGCCCAGGACGCGGGCCTCAATCTGTATTTTCTTCGTATAGGTCTCCCACTTCACTTCGTTGCGGGCCTCAAGTTCCTTGCGGGTCATCACGCCCATGCGCTCGAACATCCGGATGCTCTCGGGGGCCAGGTAGCGCTCGAAGATCCTGGGGCACGACGTCTCGACGTCGAGTCCGCGGCGCCCAGCCTCGGCCACCCACTCGTCTGAGTAGCCGTTGCCGTCGAAGCGGATGGGCCGGCAGGTGCGTATGTCCTCGCGGAGCACGTCGACGATGGCGTGGAACTTGGCCGTATGCCCCGTGCCCTCGGCGTATTCCGGCCGTGAGGCATAGCTGGCGATGCGGTCGTCGACACGCTGTCGGAAGTCCGTCAAAGCCTCGGCGACGGCTGTGTTGAGGGCTATCATGGCCGAGGCGCAGTTAGCCTCAGAGCCGACGGCGCGGAACTCGAAGCGGTTACCGGTGAAAGCAAAGGGCGACGTGCGGTTGCGGTCGGTGTTGTCGATGAAGAGTTCGGGAATCTCGGGGATGTCCATCTTTAGCCCATGCTTGCCGGCCATGGCGAGGATGTCGGAGACGTCGGCCTTCTCGATGTGGTCCAGGAGTTCAGACACCTGTTTGCCGAGAAACGACGAGATGATGGCTGGCGGCGCCTCGTTGGCCCCCAGCCTATGAGCGTTCGATGCCGACATGATGCTGGCCTTGAGCAGTCCGTTGTGGCGCCATACGCCCATGAGGGTCTCGACAATGAAGACAGCGAAGCGCAGGTTCTCAGTGGCCGCCGCGCCCTTGTCGGCCGACGTCCTGCCCGGGGCATGGAGCAGTACGCCCGTGTCGGTCGACAGGCTCCAGTTGTTGTGCTTGCCCGAGCCGTTGATGCCGGCGAAGGGCTTCTCGTGGAGCAGGGCCCGGAAGCCATGCTTGCGGGCCACACGCCTCATGAGCGACATGAGCAGCATGTTGTGGTCGACGGCCAGGTTGCACTCCTCGAAGATGGGGGCCACCTCAAACTGGTTGGGCGCCACCTCGTTGTGGCGTGTCTTGCAGGGGATGCCGAGTTCCAAGGCCTGGATTTCAAGGTCCTTCATGAAGGCCGCCACCCGCTCCGGAATGGCACCGAAGTAGTGGTCGTCCATCTGCTGGTTCTTGGCCGAGTCGTGGCCCATCAGGGTGCGTCCCGTCAGGAGCAGGTCGGGACGGGCCGAGTAGAGTCCCTCGTCGACGAGGAAATACTCCTGTTCCCACCCCAAGTTTGCCACCACCTTCTTCACCTCGGGATAGAAGTAGTGACAGACGTCGGTGGCCGCCTGGCTGACAGCCTTCAGGGCGCGCAGCAGCGGAGCCTTATAGTCGAGCGACTCGCCGCTATAGGATATAAAGACTGTGGGGATGCAGAGTGTGTCGTCGATGATAAAGACGGGGCTGGTTGGGTCCCAGGCCGAATAGCCGCGGGCCTCGAACGTGGAGCGGATGCCGCCGGAGGGAAAGCTGGAGGCGTCGGGCTCCTGCTGAACGAGCAGCTTGCCGCTGAACTCCTCGACCGTGCCGCCCTTCCCGATTCCCGACGTTCCGTCGCCTACCCGTAGCCTTTCATGTTCGATGAACGCGTCGTGCTTCTCGGCCGTACCTTCGGTCAGGGGCTGAAACCAGTGGGTGTAGTGCGTGGCGCCCATCTCCTGCGCCCACTGCTTCATGCCGGCAGCCACCTGGTCGGCCACGTCGCGGTCGAGCCGGGCGCCGCGGTCGATGACGTCGACCATCTTGGCATAGACGTCCTTCGGCAGATACTTGTACATTTTCTTGCGGTTGAAGACCTTCTTGCCGAAGTAATCACAAGGTCTCTCCTCCGGTGCACTGACGTCGAGCGGCTTCTTTGCGAAAGCCTCGCCGACGACTTGGAATCTTAAGTTTGACATAATCTTGGCATTTATTTGTAGAATGATTTTAACAGATTATTTCACCGACGGCGTTTATTATTTCAGCGACGCTGAAATAGTGTTCAGCGACGCTGAAATACTATTCATCGGCACCGAGATAACTCTGCGGTGCCGATGTTCTCAATCGCTCTGACCCATCCAGCGCTCTATGCGGTCGAGGGCCCGGTCGGTCTGCTCGTGGCTGCCGAAGGCGGTCAGCCGGACGTAGCCCTCGCCGGCAGGGCCGAAGCCGACGCCTGGCGTGCAGACGACATGGGCGCCGTAGAGCATCTCCTCGAAGAACTGCCACGAGGGGCGTCGGCCGGGCGTCTGCATCCAGAGGTAGGGGGCGTGCTCGCCGCCGTAGACGGTGAACCCGAGGCGGCGCAGACGGCTGAGCATCGTGCGGGCGTTCTGCATGTAGTAGTCGACGGTCTGGCGCGTCTGTGCTTTTCCTTCAGGCGTATAGACCGCCTCGGCCGCCCGCTGCGAGATGTAGCTGATGCCGTTGGTCTTGGTCGACTGGCGCCGCAGCCACAGGTTGTTCAGGGGGATGCGCTCACCGGTCAGCGTGGCCGCCGTCAGTCCCTGAGGCACGACGGTGTAGCCGCAGCGCACGCCAGTGAAGCCGGCCTTCTTCGAGAACGAATGGAACTCGACGGCACACTGGCGGGCGCCGCGAATCTCATAGATGCTGTGGGGGATGTTGTCGTCCTGGATATAAGCCTCGTAGGCAGCGTCGAAGAAGATGAGGGCATCGTTCTTGAGGGCATAGTTGACCCACTGGCGCAGCTGGTCCTTGGTGAGGGTCATGCCCGTCGGGTTGTTGGGATAGCAGAGGTAGATGACGTCGACGCGGCGGTCGGGCAGCCGGGGCACGAAGTTGTTCTCGGCCGTGCAGGGGATGTAGATGACGTTCGACCATCGGCCCTGCTCGAGCACGCCTGCCCGCCCGATCATGACGTTCGAGTCGATGTAGACGGGATAGATGGGGTCAGTGACGCCGATGGAGTTGTCCCATCGGATGAGCTCCTGAATGTTGCCCGTGTCGCTCTTGGCCCCGTCGTTGATGAATATCTCGCTCATGTCGAGATGGACGCCGCGGGGCAGGAAGTCATTCTTCAGGATGGCCTCGCGCAGGAAGTCGTAGCCCTGCTCGGGTCCGTAGCCACGGAAGGTCTCGGCCCGGGCCATCTCGTCGGTGGCGCGGTGCATGGCTTCTACGACGGCAGGGCAGAGGGGCTGGGTCACGTCGCCGATGCCGAGCGAGATGACGTCGGCACGGGGATGGGTGGCGCGGAAAGCATTGACCCGCTTGGCCACATCGGCAAACAGATAGTTGTCAGCCAGTTTCAGGAAGTGTTCGTTGACTAGTGCCATATTAGTTCATTTAAGTTTCGCTAGTTCATTATCTAAACTCCTTTAACATGCGAAAGTTGAATTAGTTCACAGATCATAGTTTGATTTCGCCGTCGAAGACGAACTCGGCGGGGCCCGTCAGCAGGACGTGGTTGTCCTTCGGACTCCATTCGACGTGGAGCCGGCCGCCGTCCATGATGATGTCGGACGAACGCCCGGCACGACCGCTGAGGCAGGCCGCCACGGCCGTCGCACAGGCACCCGTGCCGCAGGCACAGGTGACGCCGCTGCCCCGCTCCCAGACACGGGTGCGGAGAGCCTTGCCGACGAGGGTCGCAAACTCAATATTGCAGCGTTCAGGGAAGGCCGCATGACGTTCCAGCAGCCGTCCGTCGTGCTCGGGGCGGCGGTCGATGTCGTCAGTGAAGATGACGTAGTGCGGATTGCCCATGGAGACGAAGATTCCCTCGGGCAGGTCAGGGGTGCGACGGAAGAAGCGCTCGTCGGCCAGCCGCGGCTCAAGCATGTCGACCGTGACGCGCTCTACCACGCCGTCGGCCACGTCGAGCAGCAGCGTCTTGACCCCCGACGGCGTCAGCAGCCTCAGACGCGTCTGGTTGGTCAGCCCCCGCTCGTAGACATACTTGCCCACGCAGCGGGCCGCATTGCCGCACATCATCGCCTCAGAGCCGTCGGCATTGAAGATGCGCATGGTGAAGTCGGCCTCCGCAGCACCCGCCGCCCGTCCGATGAGCACCAGTCCGTCGCTGCCGATGCCCGTATGGGGAGCGCTCCATCGGCGGGCCACCTCCTCGGGCTGCACGATGTCATAGCGCGTCGTGTCGACATAGATGTAGTCGTTGCCTGCGCCATGCATTTTCGTAAACTTCACTGTCTTTGTCATCCTTAAACTCATGATAAATCCGCTGCAAAGTTAATAATTTTGACGGAGAACGCCGCCAATACGGCTTAAAAGTTTTCCTACGAGGAGGTTTTTCTCTTTCGATTCGGAAGAAAATCAAGTAAAATACAAATAAACTGAAAGCAAAATGCAAACAAAACCAACCAAACAGAAAGCTACGGCGGTTTTCAACTTTCGTTCAGCCCGCCATCAGGGAGCCATCTGAGGGAAAAATCGTAACTTTGCGGCCGATTACAAAAGTTTCAGCACCATGCAGACGAAGTATATTTTCATCACCGGAGGCGTGGCCTCATCGCTCGGCAAAGGCATCATCGCGGCCTCACTGGGGCAGTTGCTCCAGGCACGCGGCTACCGCATCACCATCCAGAAGTTCGACCCCTACATCAACATCGACCCAGGCACACTCAACCCCTACGAGCACGGCGAATGCTACGTCACGGCCGACGGCATGGAGACCGACCTCGACCTGGGCCACTACGAGCGCTTCACCGGCATCGAGACGTCGCGTCGCAACAGCGTCACCACGGGCCAGATCTATCTCTCGGTCATCAAGCGCGAACGTCGGGGCGACTATCTGGGCAAGACCATCCAGGTGGTGCCCCACATCACCGACGAAATCAAACGGCGTATGCTGTGCCCCGACGAGGACCTCGACTTCGTCATCACCGAGGTGGGCGGCACCATCGGCGACATCGAGGGCCAGCCCTTCCTCGAAGCCATCCGACAGCTGCGATGGGAGCTGGGGGCGTGCCGCGCGCTCAGCGTCCACCTGACCTACGTGCCCTATCTGGCAGCGGCCGGCGAACTGAAGACGAAGCCCACGCAGGCCAGCGTCAAGCAGCTGCAGGGGCTGGGCATCCAGCCCGAGGTGCTCATACTGCGCACCGAGCACCCCCTGGGCGACGAGCTGCGGGCCAAGGTGGCCCACTTCTGCAACGTCGCCACGGAGGCCGTCATCGAGAGCCAGGACATGCCCAGCATCTACGAGGTGCCCGTGGGCATGCACCGCCAGGGGCTCGACGACATCATTCTCCGCAAGATGGGCATCGAGCCGGCCGTCAAGCCCGACCTCGGCCCCTGGCTCGCCTTCCTCGAGCGGCGACGGCGGGCGGTGAAGGCGGTCGACGTGGCCCTCGTCGGGAAGTATGACCTGCAGGATGCCTACAAGAGCATCCGCGAGAGCCTCGCCCTCGCAGGAACATATAATAATATAAAGGTGAACATCCACTTCATCAACAGCGAAGGGCTGACGCGCCGGAACGTCGACGAGCGGCTCGGCACGATGGCTGGCGTCGTCATCTGCCCGGGCTTCGGCCAGCGCGGCACGGAGGGCAAACTCATCGCAGCCGAATACGCCCGCACCCACGACGTCCCCACCTTCGGCATCTGCTTCGGCATGCAGATGATGGTCATCGAGTTTGCCCGCAATGTGCTGGGACTGAAGGATGCCACGAGCGCCGAGTTCGACAGTTCTGCACAAGAGGCCGTCATCGACCTGATGGAGGAGCAGAAAGACATCCGCCAGATGGGCGGCACAATGCGGCTCGGAGCCTACGAATGTGAACTTCGCGAAGGCAGCCGTACATGGGAGGCTTATTGTAGGGAAAAAGGAAAAGTGAAAAGTGAAAAATTTGCTTCCGCCGTATCGTCCGCAGAAGGGATAGCGGCAGCAAATTCTTCACTTTTCACTCTTCGCTTTTCCCTCAAAGAGCGCCACCGCCACCGCTATGAGTTCAACAACCGCTACGCCGAGGCCTTCGAACAGCATGGCATGCAGTGCGTGGGCATCAACCCCCAGGCCGACCTGGTCGAGATTGTCGAGGTGAGCAGCCTGCGGTGGTACATCGGCACGCAGTTCCACCCCGAGTACAGCTCGACCGTGCTCCATCCGCACCCGCTGTTCATGTCGTTTATCAAAGCTTGTAAGGAATGGAAGAACTGAGACATGAATGCGGCGTGGCCCTGGTCAGACTGCTGAAGCCACTCAGCTATTACAAAGAGCGATACGGCGACGTGGCTTACGGGCTGAACAAGCTCTACCTGATGATGGAGAAGCAGCATAACCGCGGTCAGGAGGGTGCAGGCATCGCCGCCGTCTGCCTCGACACGCCGCCCGGCCAGGAATACATGTTCCGCGAGCGGGCTGAGGGCAAGGACGCCATCACCGAGATCTTCAGGAGGATTGAAAAAAGAAGATTGGAGATAAATAATTGCAGCGCGGACGGCGCAGCCGAAAATTCTCAATCTTCAATCTTCAATTCTCAATTACTGATGGGCCACCTGCGCTACTCGACGACAGGCAAGAGCGGACTGCAGTTCGTCCACCCCTTCCTCAGGCGCAACAACTGGCGGGCGCGAAACCTCTGCCTCTGTGGCAACTTCAACATGACCAACATCGACGAGGTGTTCACGATGCTCACCCGTCAGGGCCAGTCGCCACGCATCCTCGGCGACGCCTACCTGATGCTCGAACTGATGGGCCACCGTCTTGACCGCGAGGTGGAGCGGCTCTATCAGGAAGCCAAGACGGCGGGACTTCAAGGAACCAACATAACTCAACATATCGACAACCACATTGAGATGGGCAACGTGCTGCGCTCGACGATGAACTGCTTCGACGGAGGCTACGTGATGTGTGGTCTGACGGGCAGCGGCGAAATGTTTGCCATGCGCGACCCATGGGGCATCCGACCCGCTTTCTACTACCACGACAACGAGGTGGTCGTCGTGGCCAGCGAGCGGCCCGTCATTCAGACCTGCTTCCGACTGGAGGCCGACGCCATCAGCGAGTTGCAGCCCGGCGAGGCCCTCATCGTCCGACGCGACGGCAACATCGTCATGGAGCAGATTCTCAGGCAGCAGGGACAACGCAGCTGTTCGTTCGAGCGTATCTACTTCAGCCGCGGTTCTGACCGCGACATCTATCAGGAGCGCAAGCGTCTGGGTCAGCAGCTGGCAGAGCCCATCCTGAGGGCCATCGACGGCGACGTGGCCCACACGGTCTTCTCGTATATCCCCAACACTGCCGAGGTGGCTTTCCACGGCATGACTGAAGGCATCCGACGGCTCAGCCATCAGGAGGTCAGAACGGAGAAGGTGGTGTGGAAGGACATCAAGCTGCGCACCTTCATCACCGAGGGCGCACAACGCAACGACTTGGCTGCCCACGTCTACGACATCAGCTACGGCTGTCTGACGCCCCATGAGGACAACCTCGTCGTCATCGACGACAGCATTGTCCGCGGGACGACGCTCCGCGAGAGCATCTTCCGAATGCTCGACCGTCTGCATCCCCGCAAGATCGTGATGGTGTCGAGCGCGCCGCAGATCAGATATCCCGATTACTACGGCATCGACATGTCGAGGCTCGAGGAGCTGTGCGCATTCCGCGCTGCCATGGCCCTCCTGCACGAACGAGGCATGACCGACGTCGTCGAAGCGGCGCGGCGAGGCAATCTCAGGGCCATCTATGAGCCTTTCACGGTTGAGGAGCTCAACCGTAAGATTGTGGAAATACTGCGTCCGGACGACATGAAGTCACAGGTCGAGCTGGTGTTCCAGAGCATTGAGGGACTGCATGAGGCATGCCCCGACCATCAGGGCGACTGGTACTTCACCGGCCACTACCCCACCCCCGGCGGCGCACGTCTGGCCCACCGGGCTTTTATGAACTACCTCAACAAGCAACAGTCATGAAACAAGCACAACTCATTCTCGACGACGGCAGCACCTTCACGGGCTGGTCGGTCGGCCATGAAGGCAACACGGCCGGCGAAGTGGTGTTCAACACGGCCATGACGGGCTATCCCGAAAGTCTGACCGACCCCAGCTATGCCGGCCAGATGCTGGTGATGACTTATCCGCTGACAGGCAACTACGGGGTGCCGTCTGCCGGCAAGGCTGCAAACGGACTGCCCCTGTTCTTAGAGAGCGACCACATTCACCCTTCAGCCCTCATCATGGCCGACTACAGCGAAGCCTACTCCCACTGGAATGCTCGCGAGTCGCTGGCAGCATGGCTGAAGCGCTGCCGGGTGCCGGCACTGACGGGCATTGACACCCGCAGGCTCACCATGCGGCTGCGCGAACAGGGCGTGATGACTGGGCGCATCATTGTCGAGGGCCATGAGACAGAGCCAATACGGCTGGCGGACTATGCGGACGTGAACTGGGTGGAGCGGGTCAGCTGCAAGAGGATCATCTGCTACCGGCCCGACGGGACCGTCGCCTCCGAGGGCGACGATTCTTTATTCGTCAGCGGCACTATTCCACGCGTGGTGCTGGTCGATTGCGGTGTGAAGGCCAACATCATCCGCTGTCTCATCAAGCGCGGACTCGAAGTCGTTCGCGTCCCTTGGGACTATGATTTCAACCGGTTGGAATTTGACGGTCTTTTCCTGGCTAACGGTCCTGGCGACCCGGAGCAATGCGGCAAGACCATAGAGCACATCCGGACGTTCCTGAATAATCAGACCGTCAGACCGTGCATGGGCATCTGCCTGGGCAATCAACTGCTGGCCAAGGCCGCCGGAGCCTCGACCTACAAGCTGAAGTATGGTCACCGGAGCCACAACCAGCCAGTACGCCAGATGGGGACCACCCGCTGTTTCATCACCTCACAGAACCACGGCTATGCCGTCGACGCCACTACATTGCCGCGCGACTGGCAGCCGCTGTTCGTCAACATGAACGACGGCTCGAACGAAGGCATCCGCCACGTGAGTCGCCCGTGGTTCTCAGCACAGTTCCATCCCGAAGCATGCTCCGGGCCGACTGACACGGAGTTCCTCTTCGACGAATTTACAGATTGCATCAATGACTCACAGAAAAAACATATTCAATGACTGACAGCCACATCAAGAAAATACTGCTCTTAGGCAGCGGCGCACTCAAAATAGGACAGGCCGGCGAGTTCGACTACAGCGGCGCCCAAGCCCTGAAAGCCCTCAAGGAGGAAGGCATCCGGACGGTGCTCATCAATCCCAATATCGCCACGGTGCAGACATCGAAGGGCATAGCCGACAAGGTCTACTTCCAGCCCGTAGAGCCCTCCTTCGTCGAGCGTATCATCCAGAAGGAACGCCCCGACGGCATCCTCCTCTCGTTTGGCGGACAGACGGCGCTCAACTGCGGCGTCAGGCTCCACCGTGACGGTGTGCTCAGCCGCTATGGCGTCCGCGTGCTGGGCACACCCGTCGAGACCATCATCGACACCGAAGACCGCGACCGCTTCGTCCGGCGACTCGACGAGATTGGCGTAAAGACTATCCGCAGCCAGGCCTGCTCTGACGTCGACGAGGTGCGACGAGCGGCCCGCCATCTGGGCTTCCCCGTCATCCTGCGCGCTGCCTACGCCCTGGGCGGGCTCGGCTCAGGCTTCTGCTCGGACGAGGCGGAGCTGACGAGTCAGGCCGAGGAGGCTTTTTCCTTTTCCAGTCAGGTGCTCGTCGAGCGCAGCTTGAAGGGATGGAAGGAGATTGAATATGAGGTGGTGCGCGACTGTCACGACAACTGCATCACCGTCTGCAACATGGAGAATGTCGACCCGCTGGGCATCCACACGGGCGAATCGATCGTCGTGGCCCCGTCGCAGACGCTCACCAACAGCGAATACCACAAGCTGCGCGCACTGGCCATCCGCATCGTCCGCCATCTGGGCATCGTCGGCGAATGCAACGTGCAATATGCCCTCGACCCCGAATCAGAGGACTATCGCGTCATCGAGGTCAACGCGCGCCTGAGCCGCTCGTCGGCCCTGGCCTCAAAGGCGACGGGCTATCCACTGGCCTTCGTGGCCGCCAAGCTCGCCTTGGGCTATGGGCTTTATGAGCTGAAGAACTCGGTCACGCAGACCACGTCGGCCTTCTTCGAGCCCGCACTGGACTACGTCGTGTGCAAACTGCCGCGATGGGATCTCACGAAGTTCCGGGGCGTCAGCCGTCAGCTCGGCTCGTCGATGAAGAGCGTCGGCGAGGTGATGGCCATCGGGCGCACCTTCGAGGAGGCCCTGCAGAAGGGACTCCGCATGATCGGTCAGGGCATGCACGGGTTCGTGGGAAACCGCCATACGGTCTTTCACTTTGAAGACTTGGAGAACGCCACCGACAGCCGCATCTTCGACGTCGCCGAGGCCCTGCAGAGGGGCTACAGCGTGGAGCAGATCCACCGCCTGACTCACATCGACCGCTGGTTTCTCAGCAAGATGAGCCACATCGTCAGCATCGACCGCCGACTTCATGAATACCGTCTGCTGGGGCAACTCGTCTGCGCTATGGAGCCCACCGAACTGCTCGAGCTGATCGAGGAGCCAGCATTCAGCCAGTTGCTCGGCGAGGCCAAGCGCTACGGTTTCTCCGACTTCCAGATTGCCCGGGGCGTCGGTCTGGAGGACAGCATGACGATGGAGGCCGCAGGGCTGACGGTGCGGCAGTGGCGCGAGGAGCTTGACATCAGGCCCGTCGTGCGACAGATCGACACGCTCGCCGCCGAATATCCTGCCCCGACCAACTACCTCTACCTGACTTATTGACGGCCAAGCCAGCCTTGGCTGGCAAATTTATCGTCTTTTGTTTGGGCGTTTTGAGAATAATGTGTATCTTTGCAGAAAAATTATATCATTTATACTATGTTTAGCAAAGACACGTATATCGAACGCAGACAAGAATTGAAGCGGCTGGTGGGCCAGGGGCTCATCGTGCTCTTCGGCAACAACGACGCGCCGGCGAACTATCCGGCCAACTGCTACGCCCCGATGCGGCAGGACTCGTCGTTCCTCTACTACTTCGGACAGCACCGCGACGGCCTCGTCGGCATCATCGACATCGACAACGACGAGGAGTGGCTCCTGGGCGACGACATCGACGTGGAGGACATCGTCTGGATGGGCTACACGCCCTCCGTCAGCGACCTCGCCGCCGAGGTAGGCATCGCCCGCACGGCCCCGATGGCCCGCCTCAGTCAAGTCTGTCGCGATGCCATCGCGACCCGCCGCCCCATCCACTACCTACCGCCCTACCGCCACGACACGAAGATCCAGATCATGGACCTCTTCGGCATACACCCCTCTGAGCAAAAGGCGAAAGCCTCGCTGCCCCTCATTCGCGCCGTCGTCAAGATGCGCTCGACGAAGACGGCCGAGGAGATCGCTGCCATCTACCGCGCCTGCGACGTGGGCTATATGATGCACACCACCGCCCAGCGCCTCATCCGCCCGGGCGTCACGGAGCGCTATGTCGGCGGACAGGTCGACGGCATCGCACGCTCGATGGCGCAGGGCGTCTCCTTCGCCACCATCTTCTCGCAGCATGGCGAGATCATGCACGGCAACCCCAGCGGCGCACAGCTCGAGGCCGGACGGCTGGCCCTCTGCGACGCGGGTTGCGAGCTCGACGACTACTGCTCTGACCACACGCGCACGATGCCCGTCACGGGGCGCTTCACGCAGCGCCAGCTGGAGATCTACAGCATCGTCGAGCAGTGCCACGACTACGTGCTCCAGGTGGCACGTCCGGGCGTCAAGTACGCCGACGTCCACTTCGCCGTCTGCCGCATGATGGTCGACCGGCTGAAGGAGCTCGGACTGATGCGGGGCGACACCGACGAAGCCGTCCGCCAGGGCGCCCACGCCATGTTCCTGCCACACGGACTGGGCCACATGATGGGCATGGACGTCCACGACATGGAGGGACTGGGACAGGTCTACGTCGGCTTCGACGACGAGACGCGGCCTAACCTTGAGCAGTTCGGCACCAACTGCCTGCGCATGGGCCGCCGGCTGGAGGAGGGCTTCGTCGTCACCGATGAGCCCGGCATCTACTTCATCCCCCACCTCATCGACCTCTGGCGCGCCGAGGGCCACTGCGCCGAGTTCCTCAACTTCGACCTGCTCGACACTTACAAGGACTTCGGCGGCATACGTATCGAGGACGACGTGCTCATCACGTCCGACGGCTGCCGGTTCCTCGGCACCAAGCGCATCCCCTACCACCCCGAGGAGCTGGAGGAATTCATGATTAACAATCAGTAAAACATAATAACCAAACGCAAATGAAAAAAATTCTTTCCATCGCCATGCTGGCCCTCGTCGCCACGGGCGCACAGGCCCAGGAGGCCGAGAAGAAGGCTGACAACAAGCCCGTATTCACCACCGTCAAGGAGAACCCCATCACCTCGATGAAAGACCAGAACCGCTCCGGCACCTGCTGGGACTACTCCACCATCTCGTTCTTCGAGGCCGAGATCCTCAAGGCTACGGGCAAGACCTACGACCTCTGCGAGTCGTTCGTGGCCAACAAGACGTATATGGACCGCGCCATCCAGGTCGTCCGCTACCACGGCGACTGCCAGTTCGCCCAAGGCGGCTCGGCTGAGGACGTCCTCGCCACGATGAAGCAGTACGGCATCTGCCCCGAGGACGCCATGCCCTTCCCCGGCTCGCTCTACGGCGACTCGCTCAACAACTTCAATGAGTTCTTCGGACAGCTGGAGCCCTACGTGGCCGCCATCGCCAAGAGTTCGGCCAAGAAAATCTCCAACCAGTGGAAGGTGGGCCTGCAGGGCATCCTCGACGCCTACCTCGGACAGTGCCCCGAGAAGTTCACCTATGAGGGCAAGGAGTACACCCCGAAGTCGTTCGTCCAGTCGCTCGGCATCAACCTCGACGACTACGTCTCCATCACCAGCTACACCCACCACCCCTTCTACACCGGCTTCGCCGTCGAGGTGCAGGACAACTGGCGCTTCCCCCACTCCCTCAACCTGCCGCTCGACGAGATGATGCGCGTCATCGACAATGCCGTCATGCAGGGCTACACCGTGGCATGGGGCGGCGACGTCTCTGAGGACGGTTTCACCCGTCAGGGCCTGGCCTATGCCATCGACACGAAGAAGACCGAGAGCCTCGCCGGCAGCGACATGGCCCGCTGGCTCAAGATGACGGCCGCGAAGAAGAAGAACATCATCGACTCGCTGGGATGCACCGTGCCTGAGGTGAAGGTGACCCAGGAGCGCCGTCAGGAGCGCTTCGACAACTGGGAGCTCACCGACGACCACGGCATGCTCATCTTCGGCATCGCCAAGGACCAGAACGGCAAGGAATACTACATGGTGAAGAACTCGTGGGGCGAGACGGGCGACTACAAGGGTGTCTGGTACATGACCAAGACGTTCATCGCCGACAACACGATGGACTTCCTCATCAACAAGAACGCCATCCCAAAGGACATCCGCAAGAAGCTCGGAATCTAAGAAGGGAAAAGTGAAGAGTGAAAAGTGAAAAATTTGCTGCCGCCCGAGTTATTTCGGCGGCAGCAAATTTTTCACTTTTCGTTTTTCACTTTTCCCTCTTTTCCTCTTTCCCCTCTTAAATCTTTCTACTTCACCAAGAACTTCCTCCCTTCATGAATATAGATACCCTTCTGGCTGCACCTCGCCCACCACGCTCAGCGGGTCACCGTCGAACTCCACGACAGTGTTTTCCGGCACGTAGTACCATCCGCCCGTCGCGTTGTCAGCCCGCATCGTCGGATTGTCGTTCTTTGGCCACGAGGCGATGCTTTCGACCTGGTGCTGCTTGGTCAGTCTTTGTGCTTTCTTATTCGTTTCGTCCCAGTAGCGGTCGATATACTCTGCGAGGGGTCCTTGGGCCAGTGCGCCTTGCACCATGCAGGTCATGATGGCGATCAGTCCTGCTGTCAGCCATGATTGATGTCTTCGAATTGTCATAATCTTGTAGATAGTTTTATATTGTACAGATATACAGAATATTTTTCATAATCAACGACTTACCTGCATTTTATTCCGTCGCTTGGCTGCCTTTTCTTGATTTATATCAATTCAAGAAACGCATTGGGAGAACGTCGCCATGTCAGATAAGGGCACGATAGAACTGCCGCCACGGCGTGACGGCATGCCGTCACGGCGTGATTTCATGCCGTCACGTCGTGACGTCATGGCGTCACGACGTGTCGCAAGTTTATTGTCGTCCCAGGGGAAGGCCCTTGTCGGCAGGTGCATGCTTTTCTTCCTAATTAATTATAAATTTGCAGGCAAAGCGTCTCGTTTCTGCCCGATTATTTGTAACTTTGCCTTTTGTTTTAATATTTATGGATTATGAAAAGTTTTGGATCAAAGCCGTGGATTCTTCCACAACCCGTACTCATCATCGGTACGTATGACAAAGATGGCAAGCCCAACGCCATGAACGCCGCCTGGGGCGGACAGTGGGACATGCACGAGATCATCATCTCGCTGAGCTCGCATCAGACGACTGACAACCTGGCCGCGAACCCAGAGTTCACCGTCACCTTCGCCACTGCCGAGACGCTGGTGGCAGCCGACTTTGTGGGCATCGTCAGCGGGAGGAACACGCCTGACAAGATGCAGAAGACGGGCTGGACCATCGAGAAGGCCCCCAACGTGAACGCCCCTGTGTTCCGTGAGTTCCCGATGACGCTTGAGTGTCGCATGAAGCAGAAGATCGACGAGTCAGAGACCGGCTATTACCTCATCGGCGAGATTGTCAACATCCTCTGCGACGAGCAGTATCTGGGCGAGGACGGCAACCCCGACGTGGCGTCTATGGGCCTGATCACCTACGACCCCGTCCACCACACCTATATCCGTCTGGGAACGACCGTAGGCAAGGCCTTCTCCGACGGCCGTCAGCTACAAAAGGGAAAAGGGAAAAGGGAAAAGTGAAGAGTGAAGAGTGAAAAGTGAAGAGTGAAGAGTGAAGAGTGAAGAGTGAAAAAGCTTTGCCACTACATATCCCAATACATGGGTCTGCTGGTGCTTGCCGCCGCCCTGCTGGCCGTGGCCTGTCCCTCCCTGCTGGAGGGCATACGCCCCACGACGATCAACTATCTGCTTGGCGTCGTGATGTTCGGCATGGGGCTGACGCTCAGCCTGAAGGACTTCAAGGTCGTCTTCAGCCATCCCCGTGATGTGCTGACAGGCTGTCTGGCACAGTTCACCATCATGCCCCTGCTGGCCTACGCCCTGGCCCGCCTGTTCCGTCTCGACGAGGCCCTGGCCCTGGGCGTCGTGCTGGTGGGCTGCTGCCCTGGCGGCACGGCCTCGAATGTGATCACGTATCTGGCCAGGGGCGATCTGGCCCTCTCCGTCGGCATGACCGGCGTCTCCACCCTGCTGGCTCCACTGCTGACGCCGCTACTGACCTGGGCCTTGGCCGGCAAGAGCGTCGACGTCGACGTGGCCAGCATGTTCCTGAGCATCCTCTGGGTAGTGATCGTCCCGATCGTAGCGGGATTGCTGGTCAAGCGGCTGTGGCCGCGATTCACAGAGCAGGCGACCGACTATCTCCCCGCCTTCTCGTCGTTAGCCATCGCCTTCATCGTCGCTATCATTATCGCAGCCAATGCCGAAAAGCTGCTTACTGGCGGCCTCGTCATCGTCCTGGTGGTCATGCTACATAATGTCTGCGGGCTGGGCTTGGGTTACGTGATAGGACAGCTGCTGGGGCTGGCATCCCCGAAGAAGAAAGCCATCTCCATCGAGGTCGGGATGCAGAACTCAGGGCTGGCAAGCAGCCTGGCGACGATTCATTTTGCGGCCTATCCGTTGGCCACCGTCCCGGGAGCCTTGTTCAGCGTCTGGCACAACCTGTCCGGCGCTGCCGTCGCCTGGATATATCGTAAGGACTGATGGTCTGAAACACTTCCCCTATACTATATATTCAACTTTCGCTTGTACTAATTATCTGATAATGAGTGTCACTTCGTGACAGAAATCTAGCAAATCTTTTCAAATCTTCCAAAGCAGATTTGTTTGATTTGTTCA
>Ga0310695_10002483_pt1 | contig 38838 bp, 47 predicted proteins | sample RumenRJG_04DNA_FD_203882 | JGI IMG/M metagenome (GOLD analysis project Ga0310695, IMG submission 203882) | Bovine rumen microbial communities from Lethbridge, Alberta, Canada - RJG_04 (v2) (version 2) | ecosystem: Host-associated > Mammals > Digestive system > Stomach > Rumen | place: Canada...
CATCTCCTCGGTGAGGGTCCACTTGGAGAAGCGGATGATGGCGCTCTTGCCGTTCTTCTTGTTCTTGGGCAGCCAGGCCAGCACGTCGAAGAGGAAGGCGGGGGCGTACTTGATGACCGGCTCCTTGCCCGCGGCGTCGAAGCACATGCGGGCGATCTCCTCGTAGGACCAGGTCTCCTTGCCGCCCACGCTGTAGGTCACATTCTCGTCGCCGATGTGGTCGACGATGAACTCAGCGAACTCGGGGCAGTCCACCACGTTGGCGTGCACGGGCTCCTTGCCGAGCAGCGACACCGAGCCGCTCTCGACCATGGGTTTGAAGACCTTGACGATGTCGTAGAAGTAGCCGGTCGGGCGATGGATCACGTACGGGATGCCGCTCGCCTTGAGGTCGGCCTCCATGAGGGCCTTCGCGTGGACCATAGGCACGGTGTCGGGGGCCTTGTCGGCCTTGATCACCGAGATGTACACGAACTTTCCGACGCCGGCGCGCTTGGCCTCGTTCAGGAGGTTGAGGTTGCCATGGTAGTCGATGTCGTAGGCGGTCACCTTGGCGCTCGCGGTGGTGAGGCCGATGGTGGTGATGACGGCATCGGCACCGTCGCAGATGCCCGCGAGGGTGGCGGGATCGGTGGCGTCGATCTTCCTGAACGTGTAGGAGCCCTTCTCGAGGCCCTCGATCTCGTGCTCGGCGATATCCGCCGCGACGACCTCGTGCTCGCGGTCGACGAGCACCTTCAGGATGTCGGAGCCCAGCTTTCCGAACGCTCCTGCCAGAACGACCTTCATCTTGCTTCCTTTCTCTTTCCCGGATTTTGGGACGGTTCCTTTTTCGCGGAAAACCGCGAAAAAGGAACCGTCCCCAATTGCAGGTTATTTGCCCTTTTCCTTCGAGCGCTTGTCGTTGATGATCTTCATGTGCTCGGCGGTGACCTCGGTCACGCCGTTCTCCTCGGCCCACGCCACGCAGCCCTTGAGCACGGTGGGCAGGAACACGCGCGGCACGTTGACGATGGTCTGGAGCGCCTCGTCGGTGAAGTGCACCTCGGGGTCGACGCGGTCGGCGGCGTAGCGCACCGAGTCGAGCGTGGTGGCGCGCACCTGCAGCAGCTCGGGGATGGGACGGCGGAACTTGGTGTACCAGAAGTTCTTGCTGTCGCGATAGCCGTAGTCCACGGGCACGCGCGGGAAGTCGCCCGCCCTGACGCCGTTGATGATCGCGTTGTAGTAGCGCTCCTTCATGAGGATCTTGTCCACCCTGAGGATGAAGGTGGCGCCGAACTCAGAGGTGATACCGTTGAAGTCGTGATAGGGTGGCTGGTAGCCGTGGAGCTCGCCCGGCTTGCACTCGTAGCCCTTGTCGAGGTCGCTCATCCACGTGCACTCGATCACCTGGAACGCATCGGTGAGGACCTTCGGGCGCGGTGCGCTCGGATCGGCGGCGGCCATGAGGCCCTCCTCGAGGCGGAACTTGCACTTGGGCATCTTCTCCTCGGTGGTATCGCCCGGCCAGGAGAGCTTGACAGCCTCCTTGAAGTACTTGCGGTCATCGGGGATGAAGTTGATGGCGCACTTGCCCGTGCGCAGGATGTTCTGCGCGGTGTTGGACGAGTTGCGCGCGTTCAGCAGCATCGCGTAGTAGTCGCGGCCGGCGACGTAGTAGGGCTGCACCAGGCTGTAGGGTCCGAGATTGGTCTCCCCGCTCTCGGCGATCGTGCTGATGATCACCGTGGGCATGGGGAAGAACAGCGAGGTCTGGTAGAAGTTGTCGACGATCCTCAGGTCCTTGAAGCTGCTCATGGATCCTCCTTCGTGCTATGAGATCAGCTTTTCCAACACGCTCATGAGCTCGTCTGCCGGCCAGTCGTGCGTGACCGAGGCGAGCAGGGACTCCGCCATGACCGCCTCGGCGATGGCGGAGGGGGCGAGCCCGAATCGGGAGGCGAGCCCGTCGATAAGCTCGGCGATCTGGTCGCAGAGCATCGTGTGGCGCTTGGCGTACGTGGGGCCGGCGAGCGTATAGTCGCTGGCGACGAAGGTTGCCCGGTAGCGTCCCACGAAATCAACGAGGTACCTATGGATGGCTGCGAGACCGGAGGGGACGTCCTCGCAGCTTCCGATGGCGGAGCGGGCGCGGTCGACGTGCTCGAGCCAGTCGACGAGGATCGCGTTGGCGATGAGCACCTCCTTGGACGGGAAGTAGTTGTAGACGGTTCCCGTCGCCGCCCCGCAAACTTGGGCGATGCCGCGGATGTTGACCGCGGACGGACCCTCTTCGAGCAGCGTGCGGCGCGTCTCGGCGAGCAGCCGCTCGCGCAGGTTCTCGATAAGCTTGGGCATGGGCGCCTCCCCTCCATCGATATGAACAGGTTCATTTCGATTGTACGCACGACGAACGCGCATTTCAACGGGAATGCCGAGCGGCTCCCCCTATCGGCGGGGCGAGGACATAAAGGTATAATGGCTTCATCACTTTAGGAAAGGAGCTGCCCTGGCATTCATCGAGGTCGACCCCAAGGACTTCGACCAGAGCATCTTCGACCTGCTCGACCGCGACTGGGGGCTCGCGATGGCCGGAACCTCCCCCGAGCGCTGCAACGCCATGACCATCGGCTGGGGCCAGATCGGCCAGTTCTGGGGCAAGCCCGCATCGACCATCTTCGTGCGCGCCTCGCGCTTCACGAAGGAGTACCTCGACACGTGCGACACCTTCTCGGTGGCGTTCCTGCCGCCCGAGCTGCACCACGCCCACAAGGTCTTCGGCACCATGAGCGGCCGCGATGTGAACAAGACCGAGCTCACGGGCCTCACGCCCATCATGGTCGACGGCACCCCGCTCTACGAGGAGTCCGCGCTCATGTTCCTGTGCCGCAAGGCCTACGTCGACGTGCTCGAGCACGCCAACTTCGTGGACGAGACCGTCTACAGCCGCTACTACGACCGCGGCGCCGACCATGACGACTGGCACACCATGTACATCGCCTACGTGGAGAAGATTCTGCAGAGGGCGTGACGTCCGAGGTCGCTGGTATACTTTTTGATAATAACGGCCTACTCCGAAAGGAATCCCATGTCGCTTGAGAAGACCCCTTCCGAGACCTGCGTGCTCGTGACCGGCGGCGCCGGCTTCATCGGCAGCCACACCGTCGTCGAGCTGCTCGAGGGCGGCTACCAGGTCGTCATCGTCGACGACCTCTCCAACGCCAGCGAGAAGGTCCTCGACCGAATCGCGCAGATCGTGGGCGACGAGGCGGCCGAGCGCATGAGCTTCATCCGCGCCGACGTGGCCGACCGCGACGCCCTCGAGGCCGTTTTCGAGTCCTTCCCCATCGACCGCGTGATCCACTTCGCCGGCTTCAAGGCCGTCGGCGAGAGCGTCGCGAAGCCCATCGAGTACTACGGCAACAACATCGGCAACACGATCGCCCTCATCGACACGATGCGCGCCTACGGCTGCAAGGACATCATCTTCTCGAGCTCCGCCACCGTCTACGGCGACCCCGACGCCCTGCCCCTCACCGAGCAGAGCCCCAAGAAGTTCTGCACCAACCCCTACGGCTGGACCAAATGGATGATCGAGCAGATCCTCATGGACACCGCGAAAGCCGACCCCGAATGGAACGTCGTGCTGCTGCGCTACTTCAACCCCATCGGCGCCCACGAGAGCGGCCTGATCGGCGAGGATCCCAAGGGCATCCCCAACAACCTGCTTCCCTACGTGGCGCAGGTAGCCGTGGGCAAGCGCGACTGCGTCCACGTCTTCGGCAACGACTACGACACTCCCGACGGCACGGGCGTGCGCGACTATATCCACGTGGTCGACCTCGCCGCGGGCCACGTCTCCGCGCTCGCGTGGATGAACGGCAGGACCGGCTGCGAGATCTTCAACCTCGGCACCGGCACCGGCACAAGCGTGCTCGAGATCATCAAGGCGTTCTCCGAGGCCTGCGGCCGCGAGCTGCCCTACGTCATCGAGGCGCGCCGCCCCGGCGATGTGACCGCCAACTGGGCCGATTGCACCAAGGCGCGCGAGCTCATGGGCTGGGAGGCCACGCGCGGCATCGCCGAGATGTGCCGCGACTCCTGGAACTGGCAGTCGCACAACCCCGACGGATACGGCGAGTAGACCATGGCGCAGGCCAATGCATTCATCGGCTATCTGGCCGAGGTGAAGCCGCTCATCGAGGAGCGGCTGATCCCCGACCGCGTCAGGCTCGGCGTGCCGTCCATCGAGCGCGACCTTGACGCGTACCTCTACGGCCCCTACGACCGCTTCGTCTCGTCGGGCGGCAAGCGCACGCGTCCCGCCCTCTGCCTGCTCGGCTGCGAGGCCGTCGGCGGCGCGCGCGAGACGGCGCTGCCCCTGGCCGCGGCGATCGAGCACTTCCAGGCGGCAGCCCTCATCCACGACGACATCGCCGACGAGGGCACGACGCGCCGCGGCAATCCGTGCATGTACCTCACGGAGGGCGTCGGGCTCGCCGTCAACGCGGGCGATCTGGGGCTGGTGAGCGTCATCGACGCGGTCATGCGCGACATGAACCTGGCGCCCATGGTGCGCCTCGGCCTCATCGAGGACCTCGTCGCCATGGAGGAGTACACCCTCCAGGGACAGGCGCTCGACCTGGGCTGGGTCCGCGACGGGCGCTGGGACATCTCGGAGGAGGACTACCTCCACATGGCGCAGTACAAGACCGCCTACTACACGGCGGCGATCCCGCTCTCGTGCGGCGCCGACATCGGAGGCGGCACCTCGGAGCAGTCGCAGGCGCTGTTCGGATTCGGACTCGACGCGGGACTCGCATTCCAGCTGCAGGACGACCTCATGAACCTCGTGGGCGACGAGGCAGCGCAGGGCAAGGACTTCAGGAGCGATATCACCGAGGGCAAGCGCACGCTCGTCGCGGTGAAGGCGCTCGCATCGCTCGACCCCACCGCGCGCGTGGAGCTCCTGGGCATCCTCTCGGCGCACGAGACCGACCCGGATGCGCTCGGACGCGCGGTCGAGCTCTTCCGCATGAGCGGCGCGCTCGATTATGTGAGAGAATACGCCCTGATGCTGGTCGAGCGCGCCAAGGGGCGCCTCGAAGGCGCCGACCTCGACCCGCATGCGGTCGGGATCCTCTGTTCCATGGCGGATTTCTTCGTCGACCGAAGCAGCTAGGACGAACACGGGAGGGAAGCATGGACCCTATCCATGAGGGAGCGACCGGCGTAGCGGTCGAGGACATCCAGGAGCGGCTGGGCTCGCTCGGCTACACCATCGACGAGGCCGAACGCGCCGAGAGCCTGTTCGGTCAGTCCACCGCGAACAGCGTCGCGCGCTTCCGCCTCGACCACGACCTCCCACTGGGCACCGCAGTCGACGCGGCGACCTGGTCCGCCCTCGTCGACGAGGGCTACAACCTGGGCGACCGCACCCTCTACCTGCGCCTTCCCAACTTCCATGGCCGCGATGTGCGCCAGCTGCAGGAGCGCCTGAACATCCTGGGCTTCTCGTGCGGCGAGAGCGACGGGTTCTACGGCGTCCACACCGAGGCGGCCGTCCGCCTCTTCCAGGAGAGCGTCGGCCTGCTCGGCGACGGCATGGCCTTCCAGGAGACCTACGACGCCATCGAGCGCCTGCGCCACGTCTGGGCCGGCAAGCCCGCGAACGGCCCGCACCCGATGGGCGGCATGGGCTTCGCGCGCGCGGCCAACGTGCTCGAATCCAACCGCATCTCGATCACCGGCAACGACCCCATCGCCCGCAACGTCGCAGCGCGCGCCTGGAACCTCGCCGGCGCCACTACCGAGAGAAGCGGCCTCGACCTGATCGATTCCGCCGATGTGGCCCCCAAGGGCACGAAGGCGGTCCTGGTGCTCACCTCCGACCGCCCCGCCAAGCGCAACCGCACCTCGACGGTGCTGATGGACGACCTCGAGACCCTCCCCCGCCGCCTCCGCGCGGCCATCGAGAGCTCGCGGCTCGACCCGCCCGTCGTCCGCCTGTCGCTGCCCGCGACCGGAAGCGCCGGCTTCACCGTGAGCGACGCGCAGACGCTGGCCGTCCTGCTCCTCGACGCCATCTGCTCCGCCTTCGCGGGATGACGCGGCAGCGCGGGCGCGGCAGGCTCGTCGCGCTCATCCTCTGGATAGCCTTCATCTGGGCGAACTCCCTCATGCCCGGCGATGCATCGTCTGCCGAGAGCGGCTTTCTCCTGCAGCTGCTCCGCCCGCTCATCGAGGCGCTCGGCATCGACGACCTCGAGCTCGCCCACACCGTGCTGCGCAAGATCGGCCACTTCACGGAATACGCCGTGCTCGGCGTGCTCGCCTGGCGGGCCTTCGGGCGCGAGGCGCTCGTGCGCGCGATCGCCATCGGCGTCGCCGTGCCCTGCATCGACGAGACGATCCAGCACTTCGTCCCCGGTCGCGTGGGAGCGGTCGTCGACGTCCTCATCGACATGGCGGGATGCGCGACCGCCCTCGCGATCTGCCTGCTGATTTCGGCGCGAAAGAAAACGGGCCGCAGCTAGGCGGCCCGGAGCGTGCGTGGCTGGGATTGGGAGACCCTATCCGATATAGCCCCCCACCTGCGGAGACGGTGAAGTAGACCGTCACCCCGCGGCCCCCGCCCGGACCGCCGCCATCAGGATCGTCGTCCGGGCCGTCGCCGCCGCCTATGACGACCCTCGAGACGAACCCCTCCACCACGGGCAGCGGCGCGTCGCCCTCGAGCAGCTTGATCAGGAAGAACTCCACCATCTCGCGCGTCAGCCTCGGGCAGCGCCTCTCGAGCTCCCGCAGCTCGGCCTGCAGCGCGGCGCGCTCCTCCTCGAGGTCGCCGATCTTGCCCGCCGTGCGGGCGGGGTCCACGCCCTCCGCGACGAGGTCGACGAGCCGCCCGATGCCCTTCTCGACTGATTCGATCCTCTTCCGGATGCGCTCCATGTCCTGCAGGTCGCGCTCGTCCGACTCGTCCTGGCATGCGAGGATGGAGTCGGCCAGCTCCTCCGAGAGCTCAGAGCCCGAGGAGAGCAGGTCGGACACCGCCTCCGCGACTACGCCCTCGATGAGGTCCTTGCGGACGGCGTCGCCCGTCTCCGCGCACTGGTAGTAGCAGTACTTCCTCCCGGACCTGCCCCTGCCCGACTCGCCGCGGTACGGCCTGCCCTCCCGGTCGAACAGCTTGCCCGTGAGGATGTAGGGATCCGGGCAGCGGCCCCTGCCGGGGCTGCGCATGTGGATGGCGCCGAGGCGCGACTGCACCGCATCCCAGAGGGCGTCGTCGATGATGCGCGGCATGCCGCCCTCGACCTCCACCTCGCGGAACCGGTAGGTCCCGATGTACTTGTCGTTGTGCAGGATGCGCGAGATGAACGCCGGGGTGTACCGCTTCCCGAAGATCGTCCTCTCGCCCGCCGCGTCGAGCTCCTCCGCGATCATCCCCAGGCTCATGCCCTGGGCGTACATCTCGAAGATGCCGCGGACGAGTGCGGCCTTCTCCCCGTCCACCTCGTAGCGACCGTCGGGCATGTTGCGGTAGCCGAGGACCTTCACGCCGTTGTGCATGCACTTGAGGGCGTTGCCCTCCAGGCCGCGCCGCACGTTCTGGGAGAGGTTCGCGGAGTAGTACTCGGCCATGCCCTCCATGAGCGATTCCAGGATGATGCCCTCGGGGCCCTCGGGGATGTGCTCGGCGACGGGCACGAGCGCCACGCCGTGCCTCTGGAGCTCGCGGCGGTAGATGGCGGAGTCGAACCTGTTGCGCGCGAAGCGGTCGAGCTTGTAGACGTAGACCTTCGAGAAGCCGCCCCTGGCGGCGTCGGACACCATGCGCAGGAACTCCGCGCGCTGCTGCGAGGTCGTGCCCGTGAGCGCCCTGTCGGCGTAGACGCCCACGAGCCTGTCGCCCTGCGCCTCGGCCTCGGCGGTGCAGACGCGGATCTGGTCCTCGATGGACTCGTCGCGCTGCCGCTCGCTCGAATAGCGTGCATAGATGACCGCATCGGCCATATAATCAAACCGTCCTTCCTGCTTGGTCTGGACACATGCCCCGGCGGGTGCTGCAACATCCGCCGGGGCGCTTTTCTGCTAACCGATCCTCACGTGCGAGTATTCCCCCTTCTCGGGGTTGAAGAAGTTGATGCTCAGCGGAACGTTCGGATCGTCGGGGAGGCTTAGAGCGCGGCCATCCGTCGGCAGCCCCAGCACCTCCTCTTTGGTGATCGTCTCGAGCCAATCATCTGGGAAGCCGAAAAGCGGGACGAACTCCCTGTACCTGCTGAACAGCTGCATGATCTCGCCGACCAGGGTCACCGTGTACGACATCGAGATATCGGAGTAGAAGATCTTCCCCTGGTTCAGGAGATGGGCAAGCACGAGGATCCCGTAGAACACGGTGGCGTTGTCGCCCCCGACGCCGGGTATCCTCCTGGGAATGGAGACGAGCCTCTTCCCTGCGACCCTGTTGAAATGTGCGCAGGCGTTCCTGATGGTCGCGATCGACCTCGTCCAGCTGACAAGGTTGTCGTAGTTCGTCCCGAACGAGTCGGCGACGGCCATCCTCACCTTCTTGCTCCTGGTGTTGTTGTAGAGCATGGAGAGCGTCCCGAACGACAGGATCTCGACCGCCTCCCATGTCGGAACGTCCCCGTACCGCTCATAGGCGGACAAGACCGAGGGGTTCCTGTTCTTCAGCTGTCTGTTGAACTCCCTCTCGTAGCTCTTGAGGAACGAGGCATAGTGGTCGGGGTCCTTGAAGTTGGCGGGGTCACGATGCGCGAATGCGCCGCGCGCTTCGGAGAGGGCATAGGAATACTGTGCCCTGAACTGCAGCTCGAAGAGCCCGATGCTCTCAAGCAGGATGGACTGCAGCGTCCTATCGAATAGAATCGCCCGGTGGAGCATCGAGACCGTCGGATCCTCGACCCCCGCGAACACGTCGAAGTACTCGCTCGCATGCTGATAGCTGATCCTGCCGAGGAAGAAGGCGTCCGACTCGTCATAGGAGCCCCTGAAGCCCTTCGACGCGAGCTTCTCCAAACGCTGCTGCGCCGTCATGGGCTCGGGAGGGTCCTCTTTCGGGGTGAAGTCGTTCGAAAAATGAACGACCGGGGGATTGCCACTTCTTCGAGAGGTGCCCCCGGTTCTGTCACCTCGTATTCTATCACAGGCGCAATCGGCCTTTCCATTGCCAATTACCTGCGGTTTCGCATCATCAGCCATGCCTCTCCCCTACGCTATCGCCTGGGACGGAACGGGATCACCTCGGCCAGGCGGGGCGCCGTCGCTTTTCTCCTGGGCGGCGAAGCTCTTCGCCACGCGGAGGATGGCGGTGCGGTCGCCCTCCTCGCACTCGTCCCAGCACTTGTTCAGCTCCGCCTGGCGCGGGTCGGCAAATGTGCGCTCGTCATCGAATGGGCGGCCTGCGAGCTCATCTAATGTGCAGCTGAGAAAATCGGCAAGCTGCCACGCCTTCTCAAGCGTGAGCTTGATCCTGTCTTGCTCGTAGCCTGTATAGGTGTTGACCGAGATGCCAACAGCCTCAGCGAACGCTCGAGCGCTGTTGTAACCCGCCGCCTTGCGAAGGCTTTGGAGATTCGTCTTCATCTCTCCTTCTTTCCCTTCACTTTCCTGTAACTGAGATTTTAGTGTCATACGACTAAAAAATCAACGCATTTTGAAGTTTTTTGTTGACTTCTGCTCGCTTTACGACTAATCTCAATTTCAGATTTAGTCTTGTTGCGACTAAATCTAAGGGATGAGCAAGGAATTAGTTCATCCCTATCTAGATAGGGATTTTCGTTCTCGGGGTTGACAACGGATACCCCGAGAACGGGCGGGACCGGAAGGAGGAGAAGTGGCAACCACGGAAGACCAGCGGAACAAGTCGATCAAGGGATCGCTGATCGTGGAGCGCAAGAACCGGGGGCTCACCCAGGCCGCGCTCGCCGATCAGATCGGCGCGTCCCCGTCCACCGTGAGCGCGTGGGAGACCGGAGACGGCTCCATCGGGCTCGAGGAGGCGTGGGCGATCGCCGACCGCTACGGCATCAGCCTCGACCAGCTCGCAGGGCGCCAGGCGCCCGCCGCGGAGGCGTAGCCATGGAGCGCAGGGCCCGCACGCCCATGGAGGAGCTCGTGCGCATGGCGCGGGAGTTCTTCGAGGACCCGGCCAACATGGCCGCGTTCGAGGAATGGAAGGCCAAGGGAAAGCCGCCCATCGGTCGCCGTGAGAAGCGGATGGACGGCTCGGAGAGCGCCCCGGAAGGGGTGCTGGAAAGGAGTCTAGCACGATGAGGGGTTTCCTGCTCAAGGAGGCGTGGCCGCTGTACCTGCTGGCCGCGATCGTCGGGATGGGGCTCGCGCTCTAGGCGCGGGCTGGAAAGGAGAGAAGAGATGGATGAGAGGAACGACTACGCGCTCGAGCTGACCGCGTCCGTCGAGGACCCGCGCGCACGCTTCACCTGCTATGCGCTGGAGCTGGCCGACCGCGCCGAGGCCGAGATGGCCCACGACCTCGACGGCCTGCAGCTGTTCGCCGACATGCTCCGCAGCGTCAGCGGCATGGTCGAGCACCACGTCTACGAGATCCGCGACGCGGAGCGCCGGAAGGAGATGGACGAGGTGCGGGTGATGCCCGCATGAGCGCGGTCCAGGGCAAGCGCGTCTTCCTGAGCGGCCCCATCACCGGGCTGCCCGACGGCAACCGAGCAGCGTTCGAGGAGGCGGAGCTCGCCATCCGCAGGGCGGGCGCCGTCCATGTCTACAACCCGCGCAGGGCGCTCGAGCACGGCGGAGCGGCGGGGCAGCCCCACAGCTGGTTCATGCTCCGCACGCTCGGCGAGCTGACCTCGCCCAAATCCACGCGCAACGGGACCGGCGCGTTCTACGACATGGCCGTGATGCTCGACGGCTGGCGCGCCAGCGAGGGCGCCTCGCTCGAGCACGAGGTGGCCAGGGCATGCGGCATCCCCGTGCGGGAGCTGCGCGAGCTCGTCACCCCCCCCTCTGGAGGTGAGCGCTGATGGGAAGGCCTAGGAAGACCGCTGCGAACGACCCGCTGGTCGCCCGCGCGGTGCAGCTCGCCGCCGAGGGGCTCTCCACCGCCGTCATCGCCGCGCGTCTGGGGACGTCGCGCAAGAACGTCGACGCGTGGATCAGGCGCGCCAGGGAGGAGGGACCATGCTCGCGACGGTAGCGTGCGTGATGTACGCCCTGATGCTCCTGGCGGTGCTCCTGGCGATCTGGGCTGAGCTGGCGAGCCTGGTCGAGACGCTCAAGAAGGGAGGGCGGCGATGAGCCCGGCGGACGAGGCGGGGATCGCCCTGCTCAGGAGCAGGGGCGTCGGATCCCCCGAGATCGCGAGGCGCTTCGGCATCACGCGCCGCGAGGTTGACGAGGTCATGAGGAAGAGATCGAGGAAGAAGATGAGCAAGGAGGTGTCGGCATGCAGCCGGTGAAGGTGGTGAGGCTCGAGGCGGAGAACTTCAAGCGCCTCAGGGCAGTGGAGGTGGAGGTCGCCGAGGACGGCCTTACCGTGATAGGCGGCGCGAACCGCGCCGGGAAGACGAGCGTGCTCGACGCGATCGCGTGGGCGCTGGGCGGCGACAGGCTGCGCCCGGCGAGCCCCAACCGCGAGGGCGCGGCGTCCAAGGCGCGCCTCAGGGTCGAGCTCAGCAACGGGCTGGTGGCCGAGCGCAGGGGCGTGAACGGCGACCTCAGGGTGACCGACCCCGAGGGGAAGAGAGCCGGCCAGCAGTTGCTGAGCTCGCTGCTCGAGGAGCTCGCGCTCAACCTGCCCAAGTTCCTGGAGTCGAGCGACAAGGCCAAGGCCGAGACCCTTCTCAAGGTGATCGGCGTGGGCGACGAGCTGCAGAGGCTCGACGAGCAGATCCGCGCGGCCTACCAGGAGCGCACGCTCGTGGGTCGCGACGCCGAGCGCAAGGCAAAGGCGGCCGAGGAGATGGCGTTCTGGGAGGACGCGCCGGCGGAGCCGGTCTCTGCTGCGGAGCTCATCCGGGAGCAGCAGGAGATCCTGGCGCGCAACGGCGAGAACATGCGCAAGCGCGCCCGCGTGGGCGAGCTCTCGGCGAGGGCCGACGCGCTGGCCGCCAAGTCGGCCTCCCTGCGCGAGCGCATCGCCGCCCTCGAGGCGGAGGCCGCGCAGGTGGCCGCCGAGATGGACGGGGCGGCATCCGACCTCGAGACCGCGCGCAGGACGGCGGAGGAGCTCGTGGACGAGTCGACCGAGGAGATCGAGACCTCGATCGCCGGCATCGAGCTCGTGAACGCCCACGTGCGCGAGAACGCGGCCAAGCGGGCCGCCGAGGAGGACGCGGCCAGGATCCGCCAGGAGTACAACGTGCTCTCCGACCGCATCGACGCGCTGCGCTGCAAGCGGCTCAACCTGCTCGACAACGCGCCGCTGCCGCTGCCCGGGCTGGCGGTCGAGGACGGCGTCCTCGCCTACGAGGGGCGCACGTGGGGCGACATGAGCGGCTCCGACCAGCTCAAGGTGGCCACGGCCATCGTGCGCGCGATCAAGCCCTCGTGCGGCTTCGTGCTGGTGGACAAGCTCGAGCAGATGGACCGCGCCACTCTCATGGAGTTCGGCGCCTGGTGCGCATCCGAGGGCATCCAGGTGATCGGCACGCGCGTGGCCGACGACGACACCTGCACGCTCGTGATAGAGGACGGCCGCGTGCGCGGCGCCGACGGGCCCGGACCCGAGCCCGAGCCGGGCTTCGCGCCCATCGACCCCGGGATGGAGTGGTAGCCATGGCGAGATACGACCTCATCTGCGGCGTGCAGGGCAGACCCGCCAAGGCGCTCTTCTACGGCCCCGAGGGCATCGGCAAGTCGACGCTCGCCGCCCAGATGCCCGAGCCGGTCTTCATCGACGTGGACGGCGGCACGGCGCGGCTGCCCGTGGCGAGGCTCCCCCGCCCCACCAGCTGGTCGATGCTCGTGGACGAGGTCCGCGCCGCGCGCAACGGCGAGGTGCCCTGCTCCACGCTCGTGATCGACACGGCCGACGCCGCCGAGGCGCTCGCGCGCGCCCACGTCATGGCCAGGAACGGCTGGGAGAGCATCGAGACGCCGGGCTACGGCAAGGGGTACGCCTCCGTGGTCGAGGAGTTCTCGCGCCTGCTCGACCTGCTCTCGGAGTGCGTCGACCGCGGGATCAACTGCGTGCTGCTCTCCCACTCGGTCGTGGCCAACATCACGCGCCCCGACGAGAGCACCTACAACGCGTTCGCGCCCAACCTCATCGACCGCAAGAACGCGAGCAACGCCGCGCTGGCCAAGGCGTGGGCCGACCTGGTGCTGTTCCTCGACTACAAGGTCTACGTCGAGACCGACAAGTCGGGCAAGGGCCGCGCGACGGGCGGCAGGCGCGTGGTACGCACGCGGCACAGCGTGACCTGGGACGCCAAGAGCCGCTTCGAGCTGCCCGAGGAGCTCTCGCTCGAGACGGGCGAGGCCAGCGATGCCATCCGCGCGCTCTTCGCCGACAGGATGGCGGGGGCCGCGCCCGGGGAGGCCGCGCAGGAGCCGCGCACAGCCCCGCTGCCGCCCGAAAGCCGCCCGGACGCCCCGGAACCCGTCCCCGCGCCCCTCTCGGCGCAGCGGGGCGCGCAGCCGCCCGCAGCGGCATCCTCTCCCGCGGCGGCGCCGGCGGAGGGGGCCGCGCCCGCATGGCGCCGCTACGGCTTCCCGGAGACGCACGCGGAGCTCGCCGACCTCATGGCGGCCAACTCGGTCACCGAGGAGGAGATGCGCGCCGTGGTGGCGCAGAGGGGGCTCGGTACCCTCAAGACCCCGGTCTCGGCCTACCGGGGGGAGCTCGTGGGCTTCATCGTCAGCCAATGGCCGAGGGTATTCGCCAAGATCGCCGAGGCGCGAGAGCTCGCCGCGGCGAGGGACATCGAGGTGCCGTTCGACGGCACGGACAAGGAGTAGAAGATGGCAGTCCAGGACGAGGCGTTCGGATGGGACGACCAGGCCGAGGTGACCGAGGAGCAGGAGCTCACCGTCCTCACGCCCGGCGAGTACAGCTACCGCGTCGACGGGTTCGAGCGCGGGCACTACGACGGCGGGGACAAGATGGGGCCGTGCTCGGTGGCCAAGCTGGAGCTCGAGTGCGCCAACGGCGCGGGCGAGCAGGCCACGGTTCGCGTGAACCTCTACCTCAACCGCAAGCAGATGTGGAAGATCACCCAGTTCTTCAAGAGCTGCTTCCTCATCGAGCCGAGCCTGCCCGCGGGCACCGCGTACACGATGCCCTGGAACAGGGTAGTGGGCGCGACCGGGCGCTGCCGCATCAAGAACCGGGAGTACAAGGACAGGACCTACAACGAGGTCGACGCCTTCATTGTCCCCGAGGGGTTCTAGGATGATGCAGCTCAGACCGTACCAGGACGAGGCGGTCGCGGCCGTGGAGCGCGAGTGGGAGTCCGGCAGGCGCCGGACCCTGCTCGTGCTGCCCACGGGCACCGGCAAGACCGTCGTGTTCGCGAGGATCGCTGAGCGCGTCGCCGACCGCGGCGGCCGCTCCCTCGTGCTGGCCCACCGCGGCGAGCTCCTCGACCAGGCAGCCGACAAGATCGCCGGCGTCACGGGCCTGCCGTGCGCCGTGGAGAAGGCGGAGTCGTCCAGCCTGGCCGGGCTCGAGTGCGTCACCGTGGGCTCGGTGCAGACCCTCATGAGGGAGCGGCGCCTCTCGCGCTTCGCGGCCGACCGCTACGACTGCATCGTGGTCGACGAGGCCCACCACGCGCTCGCCGACTCCTACCGCAGGATCCTCGGCCACTTCGCGGGGGCCCGCGTGCTCGGCGTCACGGCCACGCCCGACAGGGCCGACAGGCGCGGCCTCGGCGAGGTCTTCGACAGCCTGGCCTACGAGTACACGCTCCCCCAGGCCGTGAGGGACGGCTACCTCTGCCCCATCGAGGCGCAGACCATCCCGCTCAAGCTCGACATCTCCGGCGTGGAGGTGCAGGGCGGCGACTACAGCGCGGGCCAGCTCGGCAACGCGCTCGACCCCTACCTCGACGCCATCGCCGACGAGATGCTCGCCGCGGGGTGCCGGGAGCGGCGCACGGTGGTGTTCCTCCCGCTCGTGAGGACGGCCAGGTCCTTCCGCGACCGCCTGGCCGAGCGGGGCTTCCGCGCGGCGGAGGTCGACGGGCAGAGCGGGGACCGGGCGGAGGTGCTCGAGGCGTTCCGGGCCGGGGAGTACGACGTGCTCTGCAACTCGATGCTGCTGACCGAGGGCTGGGACTGCCCGGCGGTGGACTGCATCGTGGTGCTGAGGCCCACCAGGAGCCGCCCGCTCTACTGCCAGATGGTGGGGCGCGGCACGCGGCTCTCGCCCGGGACCGGCAAGGAGAAGCTGCTGCTGCTCGACTTCCTGTGGATGACCGGCCGCCACGAGCTCTGCCGCCCGGCTTCGCTCGTTGCCAGGAGTGCCGAGGTCGCCGCGCGCATGGCGGAGATCTCCGAGGAGTCCGGCGGGCCGGTCGACCTCATGGAGGCCGAGGAGGCCGCCGAGAGCGACGTGCAGCGCCAGCGCGAGGAGGCTGTGGCCAGGGAGCTCGCGCGCCTGCGCGGCCGCAAGGCCCGGCTCGTGGACCCGCTGCAGTTCGAGATGAGCATCCAAGACGCCGACCTCAGCTCCTACGTGCCCGAGTTCTCCTGGCAGATGGGCCCCGTGTCGGAGGGGCAGGCCTCCGCGCTCGAGAAGTGGGGCATCGACAGCTCGGCCGTGGAGGACTTCGGCAAGGCGTCGATGATCCTCGACAGGCTCGCCAAGCGCCGCGAGGCGGGGCTCGCCACGCCCAAGCAGATCCGCATGCTCGAGCGCAAGGGCTTCCGGCACGCGGGGACGTGGAGCTTCGACGACGCATCCGACATGATGGCGCGGCTCTCCGCCAATGGGTGGAGGACGCCGCGCGGCATAGACCCCGCCACCTACGTCCCGCAGATGGCGGTATGAGAAAGGGAGTGACCAAATGATGATGACGACGGACGGGACGATCGACGAGATCGTCGACGCCGCGGCGCATGCCGACTTCTGCATCTCGGCGGCGGCGGGCGGCGGCTACGAGCGCGCGCGCAAGGCGAGGAAGGAAGCGCGCCATGGCTAGGGAGGACCACGCAGACCTGCTCGAGGCGCTCGCCGCCATAGACCCCGCGTCGCTCTCCTACCAGGAGTGGGTCGACTGCGGGATGGCGCTGCACGAAAGCGGGTTCGGCTGGCAGGACTGGGAGGCGTGGTCGCGGCGCGACCCGGCCCGCTTCCACGAGGGCGAGTGCGAGCGGAAATTCATGGGCTTCGGCAAGGGGCTCACGAGGGTCACGTCCGGCACCATCGTGGAGATGGCGCGGCAGCGCGGCTGGGAGCCGCGGCCCTGCGGGGACGACGCGGCCTTCGGGTGGGACGACGAGATCCCCGTGGTGCCGGATCCCAGCTGGATCGAGGACCGGCCGCTCGACGACGCCGGAGGGGCGTGGGACCCCGCCCGGCAGCTCTCGGACTACCTCGCGGCGCTGTTCGACGACGACGACCACGTGGGCTACGTGGTGGAGTCGCGAGACCAGGACGGGCGCTGGGTGCCCTCGTCGGGCGGCAGCTGGAAGCGGCGCGCGGGGAGGCTGCGCGACGAGCTCGCCGGCTGCGGCGGCGACATCGGCGCCGTGCTCGGCGACTGGAGGGAGGAGGCGGGCGCCTGGATCCGCTTCAACCCGCTCGACGGGAAGGGCTGCGGGAACGCCAACGTGACCGAGTACCGCTACGCGCTCGTGGAGAGCGACACCCTGCCCGTGGAGAAGCAGCAGGGCATGATCGAGGCCATGAACCTGCCCTGCGCGGCCATCGTCTCGAGCGGCGGCAAGTCGGTCCACGCGATCGTGCGCATCGACGCCGGCACCGACTACGACCTCTACCGCAGGCGCGTGGAGAAGCTCTACCGGTTCTGCCGCGAGCACGGCTTCGAGCCCGACACCCAGAACAAGAACCCCTCGAGGCTCTCGAGGATGCCCGGCGCCACCCGGGGCGGCAGGCGCCAGGCGCTGCTCGCCGTGAACACGGGGGCCGAGTCGTGGAGCGCATGGGAGGATTGGGTCGCCGAGTCGCAGGACGACCTGCCCGACACGGAGTCGCTCGCCGACATCTGGGACGACCCTCCCGAGCTCTCGGCGCCGCTCATCGGCACGGAGGGCAGGGGCATCCTGCGCCACGGCCACAAGATGCTCATCGCAGGGCCGTCCAAGGCGGGCAAGTCGATGCTGCTGATGGAGCTCGCCATCGCCATCGGCGAGGGCGGCACGTGGTGCGGCTACCCGTGCGCGCGCGGCCGAGTGCTCTACGTCAACCTCGAGATCGACCGCGCGAGCTGCTACGACCGCTTCAAGCGCATCAGCGACGACCGCCAGCGCAGGAGGCCCGAGGGCCCCGTCAGGCGCCCGGGCTGGCTCGCCAACGTCGACGTCTGGAACCTCCGCGGCAAGGCCGTGCCCATGGACCAGCTGGCGCCCAGGCTCATCCACAGGGCGTCCGGGAAGGGCTACGCGGCGATCATCATCGACCCGCTCTACAAGGTCATCACCGGCGACGAGAACAACGCGAGCGAGATGGCCGCCTTCTGCAACCAGTTCGACAAGGTGTGCAGCCGCCTGGGCACCGCCGTGATCTACTGCCACCACCACTCCAAGGGCGCGCAGGGTGCCAAGAAGTCGATCGACCGCGCGAGCGGCTCGGGCGTGTTCGGGCGCGACCCCGACGCGCTGATCGACCTGGCACCGCTCGAGATGCCCGAGAGCGAGGCGGCCAAGTACGCCCACCAGTCGTTCTGGCGCATGGACGCCACGCTGCGCGAGTTCGAGGCCCCCGAGCCCATCAACCTGGTCTTCCGCTACCCCGTGCACCTGGTGGACGCCTCGGGCGAGGCCAGGCGCTGGAAGGTGGAGGGCGAGGACCCCTACGCCGAGCGCAACCGCAGGCGCGACGAGGCCAAGGCCGCGAAGCAGATGGCCGACCAGCAGGAGAAGAACGCGCTCGTGCGCGAGGCGCTGGCCGCCTGCGCCGAGGAGTGCCTGGCCCCGACGAGGGAGAACGTCCTCGAGCAGATCGGCGAGCTCGGCGGGGAGAAGGTCTCCGAGGGCCAGCTGAAGCGCTGGACGACCCCGTCCAAGTCGCCCTGGGCGGAGTTCCAGGCGGTGCGCGACCGCGACGGCAGATGGCTCGTGGAGGAGATCGCGGCCTCGGACGGGGAGGCCGGGAATGAATAGAATCGGTCGGGAACTGCATAAAACATCCTCGGGCGTTCTCATGCCGTGCATGAAAGCGCCCGGGGGCTGGCGTTCTCATGTTTTCACGTGCTCGCCCCCGGGCGGGCGACCCCCCTACTACGTAGGGGGAGAACGCCCCTCCGCCCGGGGGCTGGCGCTAGGCACGTCCGTGCGGAGAGCACGCACGGACTCTGCCGTGCATAGCTCGCAGGCCGCGCCCGCCGCCCGGAACGGCGAAACACGCGCGCGAGGGGGGCTGCGCCATGGGTAGGTCGGTCCAGGCGTTCGTGCCCATGGAGCGGGTGCCGACCGTCACGCACAACGACCTCCAGGCCTACATCGGGAGGGACGGCAGGGCGCACGTGCGCAAATCGGCGAGGCTCCACTCGGCCGAGGGGGCCTACCTCGCGCGGCTCGCGAAGATCGCCGAGGGCATGGACGGGCCGCTCTCGGGGCCGCTGTCGGCGAGCATCCGGTGGTGCTTCCCCACCCTCGGGCGCCACGCCCAGGGCGAGCCGAGGGACAGGCCGCCGGACCTGGACAACATGGAGAAGACGTTCCTCGACTGCTGCCAGCGCGCCGGAATCATAGCCGACGACGGCGGGATCGTGGAGAAGGAGACGGTCAAGATGTGGCGGGACCCGAGCGGCGTGTGGTTCCGCTTCGAGGAGATCGGCGGTCGATAGGAGGCGGTCGAACTTGATGCAAATGCACCATCCCAACCAAGACACGGAATCTCCACAACCTTGGCGGGCATGGTCCCATGCCGAGGAGGAGGCGATCTGGTCGCATCCCGACTGGACGTCGGCGGAGCTCGCCTCGATCCTCCCCGGCAGGACCGTCGCGGCCATCCGCAACCACAGGGCGCGCATCGGGCGCTGGCGCCCCGACGCGGTGCCGCTCTGCCAGAAGTGCGGGGAGCATCCCGTGTGGACCGCCACGGCCGACGGCACGCGCTGGGGGCTGTGCCAGGCGTGCACCCTCGAGGAGCGCGAGTGGAGGGTGCGCCACGCCGGCGACTTCGAGAAGCGCGACAACGCCCTGCGCCAGGCCGCGTTCAAGGGAAGGCGCCGCATGAAGGGCCGGTAGCGTGACGCCGCGCCCACGATGTGGGCATGGACGCACCGCTCGACAACCCGAGATGGGAACGATACTGCCAGGAGCGCGCCGCGGGCAAGAGCCAGCGGCAGGCGCTCCTGGCGGCTTATCCGCAGCGCGCCGCATGGAAACCCGAGAGCGTCGACAAGGCGGCGAACAAGCTCGAGGCCAAAGCGGAGGTAAAGCGTAGGCTCTCCGCCATCAAGGCCGAGGCGGCGAAGGCGGCCTCGATCACGCGCGCCGAGATCCTGAACGGCATGGCCGAGACCTTCGCCAAGGCGCGGGAGGCCAACGCCGAGCGCATCACCCAGGTCGGCGTGCAGGCCATATCGTCCATCGGCCGCACCCTGCTCGAGGCCATCCCTCCCGAGCGCGGCGATGGCGGCTCCGAGCCCTTCGTCGCCGACTACGGCCTGCTGCTGGCGGGCGTGCACCTGCCCATGCACCGCAAGGTCGCCGAGGACGAGGACATCGACGCCTGGATGCCCGGCGGCCGCACGAGCGGCAAGAGCTCCGCGATCTCGCTCGAGATCGTAGGCGGCATGATGTCGCACCCCGACCGCTCCGCCGTCTGCTTCCTCAAGATCGGGCGCTACATCCGCGAGGGCATCTACGAGCAGATGCTATGGGCGCTCGACAGGCTGGAGGTGGCCGACGAGTGGGAGTGCACGGTCTCCCCTCCCCGCATGGTGCGCAAGTCGACCGGGCAGGCCGTCGTGTTCCGCGGGTGCGACCGCGCGGGCAAGACCAAGACGATCAAGGCGCCCGCGGGCACCTACTTCGCCTACCAGTGGTTCGAGGAGTGCGACCAGTTCTCCGGCATGGCCGAGATCCGCAGCCTGCGCCAATCGCTCACGCGCGGCCCCGAGGGCGCGCCGTTCTTCCGCTTCTGCTCGTACAACCCGCCGCGCTCCAAGAGCTCATGGACCTTCGCAGAGGAGGTCAGGCGCGAGGCGGCGGGCGAGCCCGTGTGGCGCTCGACCTACCTCGACATGCCGCCCGAGTGGATCCCGCAGGCCGCGCGCGACGACGCAGAGGCCCTGCGCGAGCGCGACGAGGAGAGCTACCGCCACGAGTACCTGGGCGAGCCCGTGGGCTTCGGCGCCGAGGTGTTCCCCCGCGCGGAGGTGCGCCCGATCCCCGACGAGGAGCGCCGCCGCATCGAGGTCTTCCGCTACGGCGTCGACTGGGGCTTCGCCGCCGACCCGTTCTGCTTCCTGAAGGTGGGCTACATCCCCGACACCCGCACGCTCTACATCCTGGACGAGTACAGCTGCCACGGCCGCACCAACGCCGAGACAGCCGAGGTGGTCGCGGAGATGATGGGCCAGGCGCGCATGGGCGCCGACGGCCGCATCGTGGAGGACGCGGAGCCGTTCGCCGAGGTCATGTGCGACTCGGCCGAGCCCAAGAGCATCGAGGACTTCCGCCAGGCCGGCATCCGCGCCGCCGCAGCGCCGAAGCAGGGCGCCAACAGCATCCGCAACGGCGTGCGGTGGCTGCAGGACCGCGCCGCCATCGTCATCGACCCCGGCTGCCCGCTCGCAGCGTCTGAGTTCACGTCCTACCAGTACGACCTCACACCCGACGGCGAGGTCACGGGCAGGCTTCCGGACGCGGGCAACCATGCCGTCGACGCCGCACGTTACGCCTGCGCCACCCTCATCCTGGACAAGAGGATGGTCTGAGGGAGCAGGCATGAAGCAGATCACCGGCGCGCCCGCATGGGCGGTCGAGAAGCTCAGGAAGGCGGGCTACTCCCCCGCCAACGTCATGGACCCCGAGATAGCGCAGTGGTGGCAGTGGTACGCCGCCACGGGCGACTTCTACGGCGCGGACGAGGCCGCGGGCCCGTCGCGCCCCAAGGCGTGCAAGCACCTCACGCTCCACCCCGCGCGCATGGCCGCCGAGGAGTACGCCGCGCTCGTCATGGACGAGAAGACGGTCATCTCCTCAGAGGACGCCGACGTCAACGACTGGATCGAGGAGCGCATGGACGGCTTCGTCGGCTCCGAGGCCGACAGCCTGGCCATGGCCTTCGCGCTGGGCTTCGGCGTGTGGGCGGCGAACTTCGGCGGGATCGTGGGCGACAGCTCCGCCGCCGCGACGGCGTCCATCGACTTCTACGACGCCGGGCAGGCCGTGCCGCTGCTCTGCGACGGGCGCGATTCCGTCTCCGTGGCGCTCGTCTCCCGCGTGCTCGTCGAGGGCAGGCCCTACGACCGCCTGCAGGTCCACGAGCCCGACCCCGCCACCGGCGGCACCTACCACATCCGCACCAGGCTCTTCGACCCGTGGAGGCACGAGGGGGAGGTCTTCCTCGACTCCGTCATCGCCGACCTCGACACGCGCTCCACGCGCCCGACCTACGCCATGGTGGCGCCCGCCATCTCCAACTCCTACGAGGACGCCACGCCCTGCGGCGTCTCGGTCTTCGCCGACGCGGTAGACGCGATCCGCCTGCTCGACGAGACCTTCGACTCCGCCTACTGGCGCATGCGGCTCTGCCAGCCGCGCATGGTCGTGGACGAGCAGGCCCTCGCCATCGACAAGCACACGGGCGAGGTCAAGCTCGGCGAGACCATCGACCAGCGCCTCTTCAAGGGCGTCTCGGGCCCCGTGGGCCACGACGTGCCCGTGACCGTCTTCACGCCCGACCTGCAGGCCGAGGACATGGAGCGCGCCATCAACAACGCGCTCTCGATCTTCTCGTCCAAGTGCGGGCTCGGCCCCAACTACTGGAGCTTCACGCGCGGCGGCGTCAACAAGACCGCCCGCGAGGTCGTCTCCGACAACTCGCAGCTGTTCCGCAACGTCCGCCGCCACGAGAAGGCGGTGGAGGAGGCGATCGCCCGCCTGGTCTCGGGCGCCTACTCCGCGGAGCACGCGCTGCGCACCGGCGCCATGCCCGAGGACGTGCCCGTCACCGTGACATGGGACGATTCCGTGGTCGAGGACACCGAGGCAGAGCGCGCCATGATGAAGGACGACATCGCCCGCGGGCTCTGCCCGGCGTGGCTCTACCCCATGCGCTTCTACGGCATGGACGAGCTCGAGGCGCGCCGCCTCGTGGGCTCGTTCGACGGGGTGCCCGAGGAGGTCTAGCCCATGGCGCGCGACCCCTGGGAGGAGCTCGCCGAGGAACTCGTGCACGGCTCCGAGGAGGAGTTCGTGGCCGCGCTCACCGAGCGGATGATGCAGCTGCTCGTGGAGGGCTGCGAGAACCCCGACGAGTTCGCCGCCATCGCCTCGCGCTCCCGCGAGCTGGCGCTCGGCGTGTGGGCCGAGCACTCCCGCGAGGTCACGGCCGAGACCGAGGCCGCCTTCATGGAGGCGCTCTCCGCCGAGCAGGAGGTCCTCGAGGCCACGCTGGCCGAGGCCTTCGGCGAGGTGCCCGGGCTCACGGCCCGCGGCCGGAACGAGGTGAACCAGGCCGCGCGCGGCATGTCTGAGATCCTGGGGCGGCAGAACGTTGCTCTGGTCGACAACCTGGCCGACGAATGGTGGCACGCCACCTCCGACGCCGTGACCCGCATCCAGATGGGCGACGCGCTCCAGGACGTGGTGCGCGACGGCGCCCGCAGGCTCGCCGCGGCCGGGCTCGAGACGATCGACTACAGGTCCGGCGTGCGCACCACCATCGACGCGGCCGTGCGCCGCCACGCCATCACCCAGCAGAACCAGTGCCGCAACGACATGCTCGCCCGCGACTGCCGCGCCTACGGCGTGGAGCTGGTGTTCACGAGCGCCCACTGGGGCGCGCGCCCGGCGCATGCGGAGTGGCAGGGCAAGCCCTACGGCCTCGACGGCCCCTGCGAGGTGGACGGCGTCAGGTATCGGGGGCTCGCAGAGGCGACGGGCTACGGCACCGTGGCGGGTCTCGCGGGGGCCAACTGCCGCCACCGCATCCACCCATACGTGCCGGGGATCACGAAGCTCCCCGACACCGACTTCGCTGCCTTCGAGGCCAAGTATCACATGAGCTCCGACGAGTACTACGAGGCCACGCAGAAGCAGCGGGCGATGGAGCGGCAGATCAGGGCCACCAAGCGCGGGATCGCGCTCGGCGAGACCCACGGCGCCGACATGACCGAGGACCGCTACCGCCTGGGCGCCCAGCAGAAGCGGCTCCGCGAGCACTGCAGGCGGACGGGCCTGCCGCGCGACTATGCCCGCGAGCAGGCCTACGCCGCGGCGGACAAGGACGGCACCGGAATCTCGATCTTCCATCAGCCTGTCGCCCTGCGCACGCCACCCGCGAGCTCATCGAGAGCACGAAACGAGGAGACCAAACCACTCAAGACGAAGGCTTCTGCGGGAGAAATCGCAACCTCTCAAGGCATCGCTGTAAGGGATTCCGCGCATCTTCAGAATGTCTTCGGTTCTGGCACGACGTCCGCAGCGGCGCGGGCGGTTGAGTCGGCCATGACCTCGGGTGATGCGGCCCGCTCGAATGCGGCCGCCGTCTTCGCCGCGAGCGTTGAGGACGGCACCTCCATTTTTAAGCGCTTCCGCATGGCGAAGCCAAGATGTTTCTTCAGCCCGTCCGACCTCACGATTCACGTCCCAATCTCAGCCGACGCCCCCGTAAGGACAATTGTTCACGAGGCGCTCCATGCACGCGACTGGCAGCAAGCGATTAGTTGGGCAACCTCGGCTGGTGCAACACTCTCGACCAACGGGAGGCAGTGGAACACCGCGTGGTTCACTAACGGCAGCGGATATATCACTGCCCTGCTCGCAGACGATCTCAAAGCAATCGAAGCCGCAGCAGCCGCCCAAGGGATGGGCGCCGAGGAGTATATGCTCTCTATTATCCAGGCTCGTGGTGCTGACGAGACCTACTCTGGCATCGGCTTCCTGTCCGACATGGTCGATGCTGCTTCTCGAGGCGCATACAACCTGGGCCACGGCCATCACGGCAGGGCCTACTGGCGTCGGGATGGAGGACGGCTCGTAGGCGCAGAGGCGTTCGCAAACTATGGTGGCGCCGCCGTTGCGAACGAGGTAGAATACCAGTTGATGAGGGAATTCTTCCCATCAACCACATCAACGCTCGACGATCTTCTGGAGGTGATGGCGAATGGTTGATTTTGAAAAACGTCTCGAGTTGAGAAAGCGCTATCGTGAGCGCTTCGGCGAGAGCATGGGCCTTCCGTTCGGCGCCCCCGGAATCGAAGAGTGGACCGAGGACCGCTTCTACGCCCAGATGGAGAAATGTCTTGAGGACGGCGTTCCTTTCGACGATAGCAACCCAGACTATCCCTGGCCAGGATATTTGGAAAGCCTGGCGGAACTCGCCGCAATTGGCTGTGCCGTCTAGCCGCAACCGCCCCTAAGCCCCCGTAACCCCCAAACGCACCCGCAAGGCGCTCCTCGACGAGGGCGCCTTTTCCATGCCGCCACGCGGGCGCACAGCGGCGCAGCGGGGCTTTCCAGCGTTACCCCGAGCCGACCATCCATGCTGCGGGGGAATCATCCCCCGACGAATCCCGAGAGGAGGACGCATGGATCCCATCACCGAGGGAGAGGCCGCCAAGGCCCAGGACCCCGAGGGCGGCGAGGGCGCGAAGCCCCAGGACCCGAAGCAGGACCAGAAGCCCCAGGAGGGCGGCGCGGGCGAGGGCACAAGGCCCCAAGACCCCGAACCGCAGGAGGACGCGGTCAACCGCCACCAGTACGAGCGCGACATCCAGCGCCGCGACAAGGAGATCGCGGAGCTGAGGCGCCAGCTCGAGGAGGGCGGCAAGGCCAAGAAGACCGTCGACGAGCGCATCGCCGAGCTCGAGCAGAAGATGGCCGAGCGCGACCGCGAGCTCGCCGAAGAGCGGGCCAACTCGAAGCTCTCCAAGGCGGGCTGCATCGACCTCGACCTGGGGCGCTCGGCGCTCGAGGCGTTCGGGGGCGACGTGGCCAAGCTCAAGGAGGCGAAACCCTACCTCTTCGCGGATGACGACAGGACCCCGCGCTCCACGGGCGGAAAGCCCGCCGGACGCACACCCGAGGACGAGCGCGCCAAGGCGCGCCGCGCCGCGGGCCTCAAGGACTAAGGAGCTGACATGCCCGTCTCCCCCAACACCATCTCCACCTTCCCGACCGCCTACCTCGACGCCATCGACGAGGTCCTCGCCGGTGCGACCTACGCGGGCCGCTACAACGTCGCCGGCGCCGAGTTCGTCAACGGCCGCACGGTCTCCGTGCCCGACATCGACTTCGGCGCCAGCCCCGACCCCGTGGCCTACAACCGCTTCGCCACCGAGGCCGGCGTCACCATCAACCGTGTCTCCTACACCCTCGACCACGACGTCGAGAAGGTCTTCTACGTCGACGCCGCCGAGGCGCAGGACGAGCCCGCCGTCGCCATGACCAACGTCGTGAGCGAGTACGAGCGCACCGTCTTCGCCCCCTACATCGACAAGGACTTCTTCGTCAAGGCCAAGGCCCGCGCCCTCGCCAAGGGCACGGCCGCCATCACCGCGGCGAACGTCAAGGCCGAGCTGCGCAAGGCCCGCACCCAGTTCGCCAACGCCGGCCTCATGGGCGGCGAGCTCTACATGAGCCCCGACGCCCTTGCCGCGCTCGAGGACGCCACCGACCGCCAGTGGTCCAACGAGACCTCCATCACCGACACCGTCGGCAGCTACGACGGCTTCCAAGTGTTCGAGGTGCCCGCGGCCACGCTCGGCTGCAACTTCCTCGCCATCTCCGGCGGCCTGCAGACCATCCGCTACATCACCAAGCGCGCCGCCGCCTACAGCTTCGCCCCCGGCCAGCACACCCAGGGCGACGGCTGGCTGAACCAGTTCCGCTGGATCTTCGGCACCATCGTGCGCGACAAGAAGCGCCCGGGCATCTACGCGAACGAGGCCTAGGCCATGGCGGCCCCGGAGCTGACATACGAGTTCTACTCCGAGACCCACCGCGGCGTCCTCGACGAGGAGGCCTTCGAGGACGCCATCCCCGAGGCCACCGCGCGCGTGACCGCCATCACCGGCGACGACATCCCGGAGCGGTGCGAGGCCGCATGGCTGCACGCCTGCTCCGCCATGTGCGACGTCGTCGGCGGCGTCTCGGGCGCACACCGCGGCATCTCGAGCGAGCACGTGGGCGGCACCACGCTCGTCTATACCGACGAGACCGCCCTCGAGAGCGACCTCAGGGTCGTCGGCCCGTGGCTCGCCGGCACGGGGCTGCTCTACGCGGGCCTCTGCCGCATGGGGTGCCGCCCATGATCGCGTCCGGCACGATCACCGTCTGGCGCCTCGAGCGCACCGACGTCGACCACTCCGTCTGGCGCAGGTCCATCGTCGGCCGCTGCCGCGTGGAGACCTCCCGCGGCTCGGCGGCGTCGAACCCCCAGGCCGTCGTGTCCGACTCCGCCACGGCCTACGTCTTCTCGGATATCCCCCTGTCCGAAGGCGACATGGTCTGCGAGGGCTCCGTCGGCGGCTCCGAGCCGCCCTCGGGGGCCCTCCGCGTGACGGGCGTCTCGCGATGGACCCTGCGCGGCCGCTTCCATCACCTGGAGGCGCATCTGAGATGAGGATGCAGGTCAGGATCTCGGAGGTCGACGTCTCGGCGCTGCAGGACCGCGCGAGGCAGGCCAAGCGCGCCGCGCTGTTCGTCGCGTCGGAGAACGCCCTTTCGGACGCCACGCCGTACGTGCCGATGCTCACGGGCGCGCTCCGCACCTCCGGGCGCGCCTTCGTGTCGGCGGACGACCGCGGCACGGTCGAGTGGGGCGGCGACGCGGCGACCGCGCGCTACGCGAGGCGCCAGCACGACCACGAGTTCGTGAACTACACCTCGCCCGGCACCGGCTCCAACTGGATCGGGAGGGCGAGGGACGAGCGCGCCCAGGCGTGGCGCGACATGTTCGCCCAGGAGTATGCGAGGAGGATCCACGGATGATCGCGCTCGACGAGAACGTGCTCGCCTGGCTGAGGGACTCCCTCGGCGTCCAGGTGGGGCTCTACGAGTACCCGTCCGACGAGGGCTCCGCGGCCTTCTCCCCCTCCCCCGTGCACGAGGCCGTGCGCGCCTACCGCGCCGGGGGCGGCATCTACGGCTACACCTACGAGGTGCGCTACCGGGTCAGGCCGCGCGACGCCTCCGGGCGCATGGATGCCGCGGCGGTCCTCGCCGCGCTCTGCGCCGCGGTCGACGCGAGGTCCTTCCCCGAGGCGCCCGAGGGGTGCGCCTGGCTCGGCCACGAGACGACCCAGCGGCCGGGCCTCTTCGAGGAGTACGACGACGGCCGCGAGGTCTACAGGGCCGTATTCCGCATCACCTACATCGAGTTGAGCTAGGAGGCTACCATGCCCGACAACACCACCCCGCGAGCCGTCGCCGGCATCTGGGAGGTCCAGCACTACTTCCAGTTCCAGGAGGACGGGGAGTGGGGCACTCCCATCCGCGTCACCGAGGACCCGCAGTTCGACACCAGCAACGACGACCAGACCTACGAGACGTCCTACCTCGACCGCAAGGTCCAGTCGACCTACACCATGAGCCGCAAGACGTCCCTCGAGTTCGAGATCGACGCCATCCTGCCCGGCGATATCCAGGCGAAGCTCGCGGCATGCGAGGACGAGCTCAACGTCCCCGTGCTCTACATCCGCACGCTCGCCGTCGACATGCAGACGGGCGCCGCGCTCCCCTCCACCGCCCTCTCGGCGAAGCGCGCCGAGGGCAACCTCACCATGCAGCCGATCGACGGCGAGGCGTCGGGCGTCGCGAAGCTCAAGGGCACCGTCAACCTGACCTCCGGCTACACGTACGGCACCTTCAACACCTCCACGAACGCGTTCGCCGCCGACGTGTAGCGGGACATCCCATACGAGGATGCCGGGAGGGGGCCTGCGGGCCCCCTCCGCCGTTATCGGGGCGCGAGCATCGGGGCATCGCAACCGATGAGAGAGGAGACGCCATGGCAGAGTACACCCTCGCCAAGAACCCCGTCAGGGAGGTCGTCATCGACGGCCGCGCATACGGGATGGAGGTCGGCAACTACACCGTCGCGCTCGAGATCAAGGAGTGGGTGGACGGCCTGAGGGCCTTCCGCGCGGAGGGCGGCGGCAAGCTGCTCGAGGACGGGACCCTCGAGGCGTTCGCGGCCAAGGGCTCCGACCTCGTTGCCGCGGCGTTCGGCGAGGAGGCCGCGCGCGAGCTCGTCGGCGGCCGCAACAGGCTCAACATGCTGCGCATCCTGTCCGTGCTCGACATCCTGATGAGGGAGTACGCCTCCGACGACGTCCTCGGCGAGCAGGAGCGCGCGATCCTCTCCTTCGCCTCGACGGCCGACGAGGACTGACGTGGACTACCTGTCGGGCGACCTGCCCGGCACCGTCGAGGTCTGCGGCGAGGAGGTCCCGATCCGCTGCGGGTGGCGCAGGGCCGTGAGGTCCTACTCCGTCCCCGAGCCGGACGGGGACGGCGCGCGCAAGCTCCTGGCGTCGTGGTTCTCCCGCGACGGCCGCATCCCGCAGGCCGTGCTCGACCATCCCGCCGAGGCGCTCAAGGCCGCCATCGCATGGCGCGAGGAGGGGATGTCCTCGGCCATGCCGTACGGACCCGCGGGCGGCCGCCCAAAGGCGGAGCCCTCCAGGACCTTCGACTTCGAGGCCGACTCCGCGATCGTCTGCGCCGACTTCATGAGGCTCTACGGCATAGACCTCTCAACGTGGCAGGCGCACTGGTGGCGCTTCTGCGCCCTGTTCGCACCGCTCGCGGCGACGGAGGGCTCGCTCGTCGCCGCGGCGATGGCGGCGCGCTCGCCCATCCCCGCGGGCCTCTCCAAGGAGGAGCGAAAGCACCGCCAGGCGCTCCGGAAGGCCTGGGCGTTACCCGTTCCGCAAGATGAGCTCGTCAGGATGGAGAACGAGCGCATCCGGAGGGAGTGGTAGGCGCCATGGCTGACGGCACCGTCGAGCTCGAGATCATCGCGGACGACTCGGAGTTCGCGAGGAAGCTCGACCAGCTCGGGGATCACGCCGAGGGCGCGCTCGGCAAGGGCATGGACCGCGCCGCGAGGACGGTCGAGTCCAAGTCGGGGTCCATCGCCTCCAAGGTGGGAGGCATGCTGTCGGCGCCGTTCCAGGCGCTCGGCGACAAGGCCGCGTCCATGTTCCCCGGCCTCGCTGACAGGTTCTCCGGGCTCGGGGAGAAGGCCAAGGCCGCGCTCGACGGGATCGGCGGGGCGGCCGGGAAGGTCTTCTCGGGCCTCGGCTCGCTCGCCCTCAAGGCAGGCAGCGCCATCGCCGCCGGGCTGGGCGCGGGCATCGCCGCCATCGGCAAGTTCGCCTTCGACGCCTACGGGGAGTACGAGCAGCTCCAGGGCGGCGCCGAGCTCATGTTCGGCGACGGCTACGACTTCATCGCCGACCGCGCCGCGAACGCCTACAAGACAGTCCAGATGTCCCAGAACGACTACCTGCGCCAGGTGAACGGCTTCGCCGTGGGCCTGCGCGAGTCGCTGGGCGGGGACAGCCAGGCGGCCGCGCTCCTCGCCGACAGGATCGTGACCGCGGAGGCCGACATCGTCTCCGCCACGGGCAACAGCGCGGAGGCCGTCCAGAACGCCTTCGCGGGCGTGATGAAGGGCAACTACACGATGCTCGACAACCTCGGCCTCGGCATCACCGCCACCAAGGAGGGCATGCAGGAGGTCATAGACAAGATGAACGAGGTGAACGGCACCTCGTACTCCATCGACAACCTCGCCGACGTCCAGAGCGCCCTCATCGACTACGTCGAGTACGTCGGCATGGCGGGCTACGCCTCCATGGAGGGAGCGACCACCATCCAGGGCTCCGTCGCATCCATGAAGGGCGCATGGGAGAACTTCCTCGCGGGCCTCGCCGACCCCGACGCCGACCTCGGCGCGCTGGCGGGCAACCTCGTCGGCACCGTCACGAACGCCGCCGGCACGATCGTCCCCGCGTTCGTCCGCGCCGTCGCGGGCGCCGCCACCGAGCTGCCGGGCGCCATCGCCGAGCTCGCGCCGGTGCTCGCGGACGGCATCACCCAGGCGATCGCCACCGCCATGGGCATGGACGTCCACGAGCAGGAGAGCGCGGGCGAGCTCGCCATGCGCATCCTGCGCGTGCTCTGCAACCGCATCGTCGAGGGCGCGCCCGACCTCATCGCGTCGGCAGGCGAGCTGCTCATGGGCATCGGCCAGGCGGCCGTGGAGGTCGCGCCCCTGCTCGTCGACACGCTGATCTCGCTCGTGCTCGACCTGGTCGCCGTGCTCCCCGACGCCATCCCGGCGCTGCTCCAGGGCGCCCTGGCGTTCTTCGGGGGCATCCTGACTGCGGTCGTCGAGCGGGGCCCGGACATCCTCAACGCCCTGCTGAACCTGCTCGAGTCCCTGCTCAGGTACGTCTTCGGGCACGTGCAGAACATGGTCTCGGCGGGCCTGCAGCTCCTCGGCGGCCTGCTCTCCGGCGTCACGGCCAAGGCCTCCGAGCTGCTGTCCTGGTTCCGCGGGCTGCCCCAGAGGATCATGGATGCGCTCGGCAACGTCGCATCCAAGTTCCTCTCCGTGGGCTCCAACATCATCAACGGCATGATCGACGGCGTGAGGAACGCCGCCGGCAACCTCATCGGCGCCGTGACGGGCGCCGCGGAGAACGCGCTGAACGGCCTGAAATCGTTCCTCGGCATCGCCTCGCCCTCCAAGGTCTTCCGCGACAAGGTGGGCCGCTGGATCTCGCTAGGCATGGCCGACGGCATCGAGGCCGAGAAGGGCGCCATCGAGGCGGCCCTCGAGGACTCGGTCGACATCAGGCCGGACTCGCTCGCCAGGCTCGCCTCCATGCCCCTGCCCGCGTTCGCCGGCATCGGGCACGCCGGCGGCATGGCGGGCGTCGCCGGCATCGCGGGCGCATCCCGCTCCGCATCCGCCGCGGCGTCGTCCGCCGCATCGGCGGACATCTCGGGCAGGCTCGACAGGATCCTCTCGGCCATCGAGGCCGGGAAGGTCATCAAGGTCGACGGCCGCGAGCTGGGCCGCACCGTCAGGAAGGCTCTCTAGCATGGACCTGCATCTCACGTACACCAACCACAAGGGCGAGTCCATCGGCATCGGAGGCGACGGCATCCGCCACCTCATGGAGACCGACCTCTTCGACCACGCATGGGGCTGGGAGGTGGACGGCGGCACCATCTCGACCTCCGTCCAGCCCAGGGAGATCGCCCTGCCCATCGGCATGTTCGGCGGGTCGCTCCAGGCGCGTACTCGCGCCTTCGAGATCCTCGAGGCCGACGCGCTCGAGGACGCGCTCGGATCCCTCTCGTTCAACGGGTACAGCCTCCCGTGCACGCCCGTGGCCGCATCTCTCGGCAACTGGTGGTTCGCGGACGGCATCGAGGAGCGCACGGTCACGCTCGTCTCCCCGCGCCCGCTCTGGTCGAAGGCGGTGGCCCACTCGTTCCCCGCGCCGATGCCCTCGGCCGACGGATGGCTCGACCTCCCGTGCGACGCGCCGTACGACCTCAAGAGCGACGACAGGGCGCGCATGGCCGAGATCAGGACGGTCGGCACCTCGGAGTGGCGCTGGATCGTCTACGGCCCCGCCGCGAACCCCTACGTCATCATCGACGGCAACCGGCACGAGGTGGACGTCACGGTGCCCGAGGGGTCGCGCCTCGAGCTCGACACGCGCGACCGCACCGTCGAGCTCGTGGACCAGGCTGGCGCGCGGACCAACGTATTCCCCTACCGCCTGCGCGGCAACGACGGATCGGGCCGCTACGCCTTCAAGCCCATACCCAAGGGCTGGCTCTCCGTCTCCGCCGACGCGGCGCTCTCCTTCGACATCATCGTCTACGACGAGAGGATGGAGCCCGCATGGGCCTGAGGGGTGCAGAGGTCGTATGGACCGACCCGCAGCTCGTCGAGCGCGGCGCGGTCGACGGCATAGAGCTCGACCTGGTCGTCGGCGACACCGACGACTTCGAGGCGACCGTGCCCACGGGCTGCCCCATCGGGCGCGGGTCGGCGATCGCGGTGGTCGGGACCGAGTACGGCGGCATCGTGGATGATATCTCGTCAACCACCACCGAGAAGCGCAGGACGGTCTCCGGCAGGACGTGGCGCGGCGTGCTCGCCTCGCGCGTGATAGAACCGCCCGACGGGCAGGCCTACATGGAGTACGACGGCGATGCCCATGACGTCATGAGGGGCGTCGTGGCGGCATGCGACCTGTCGTGGCTCTTCTCAGTCCCGCAGGAGGCGTCCGGCATATCCGTCTCCGGCCGCTTCGACCGCTACACGGACGCGCTCTCCGGCATCACCAAGGCGCTGTCGCGAGCGGGCGCGAGGCTGTCGTGCGAGTGGGACGGCACGTCGGTCTCCATGGCGGCGGCCCCAAAGGCGGAGGCTGCAGTCGATGCCCTCAAGGTGCCCGTGACGGTCAAGGACTCGCGCTCCGTGAACCACCTCGTGCTGCTCGGATCGGGCGAGCTCGCCGAAAGGCTCGTGCTCGACGTCTACGCGGACGCCGACGGAACGGTCTCCACCGAGCAGAGCCTCTTCGGCGCCGACCTGGTGGAGGCCGTCTACGAGCTCTCGGGGATCGGCGATGCGGACGAGCTGCTCGAGGAGGGAATGGGGCGCCTCGCCGAGATGCAGGCCTGCTCCCCCGTCGAGATGGATCTCGAGGGCATCAGCGACGACCTGCACGTCGGCGACATCGTGGTCGCGGAGAACGACAGGACCGGGGTGTCCGCCACGGCGGAGATAGCCAGGGCGATCGTGAAGGTCGCCGGCGGCCGCGTCAGGACGACGTTCGAGGCCGTCGCGGCATCCGCGACGAGCGGGCCCTCGAGCGCGGGCGAGGCCTCGGCCTCGGCCATGGCCGTCGCGAGGGCCGCCCGGGCGACGGCCCTCGACGGGGCGTTCCTCGTGCTGGCCTCGACCAACGGGCAGCTCTTCAGGAACGGCTCCGAGTCGACGATCCTGCAGGCGATCGTGTTCCCCAACGGGGGCGACCGGCTCGACACGATCGAGCAGGTGCGGGCCCGCTTCGGCTCCGCGGCGTACATCGAGTGGCGCTGGATGCACGAGTCCTCCGGGGAGTGGGGCACGCTCGTCTCGACCGACCCGCACATCTCCCATGGCGGCATGTGGCTCACCGTCACGCCGGAAGACGTGGACAGCAAGACGACGTTCTCGGCATCGCTCGTGGTGCCGGGAGAGGAGGAGTAGGACATGGCGGTAAAGGCACAGGCCCAGGTCGACATCGTCGACCTCACGGACGGCTATTCGGTGATGATGTCGTCGGAGGCGGTGGCGCTCGTCGGGGGCACGACCTACGCGAACGCCGCCACCGCGACCACGACGATCTACGCCTACTGCGGCTCGCAGCAGGTCGCATGCTCGGTCGACACGACCGCGGTGACCTTCAGCGGAAGCCACGGCAGCGGCATCACGGTCTCGAAGGACAGCAGCGCCGTGCAGCCGACGCTCACCTTCACCGTGGCGGCGTCCAAGGTCAGCGGCAACTGCGAGGCGTCCATCCCGGTCGTCATCGCCGACGCCGGCGTGACCATCACGAAGAAGTTCAGCTTCTCGGTGGCCAAGACCGGCGGCACCGGCGCGCGCGGCGCCCTCTGGTACACCGGCACGGCGTGCACGCACACGAGCGGCACCGCGAGGCCCTCCACGGGCATCGCCGCCGCCATCGTGGGCGACATGTACCTCAACACCTCCACGGGCAACACCTACAGGTGCACGACGGCGGGCGCGTCCGGCACCGCCGTCTGGACCTACGTCGAGAGCCTCGTCGGCCCGCAGGGCGAGCAGGGCGGCGCCGGTGCCGCGGGGGCGGACGGCGGCAGGTGGTACACGGGCACCGCGATCACGGGCACCAGCACGACCGCGACCGTGTTCAGCGGCTCGGGCATCTCCTCGGCGGTGGTCGGCGACATGTACCTGAACACGTCGACGTCGAACTACTACCGCTGCACCGTCGCCGGCGCACCGAGCGCGGCCAAATGGGTATATGCGGGCAACTCCAAGGGCACCAAGGGCGACAAGGGCGACGCCGGCGAGGACGCCATCATCCTCACCATTACCTCGTCGGCGGGATACATCTTCAAGAACACCTCGGCGGTGACGACCCTCACCGCTCACGTCTTCCGGGGCGGCGTCGAGCTGACGAGCTCCGAGATCTCGGCGCTCGGCACCGTGAAGTGGTACAAGGACGGCAGCTCGACCGTCGAGGGCACGGGCCTCACGCTCTCGATCACGGACGGCGAGGTGACCAACAGGGCCACCTACGCGGCGCAGCTGGAGGGCTAGGATGGCCGTCATCGCGCGCGCCGAGGTGACGCTCACGGTCTCGGTCGACGTCCAGAAGGTCGAGACGTGGTACAAGCTCCAATCGTCGACGGCGCAGGCGCCGACGAAGCCGACGGCAGCATCGCCGTCCGGATGGTCGAAGACGGAACCCGGCTATGACGGGACGTCCACGAACACGCTCTACACGTGCCAGTGCACGACCCTCACGGACGGAACCTTCCTCTGGGGCGACGTCTGCGTCTCGAGCTCCTACGAGGCGGCGAAGCAGGCGGCGAACGACGCGGCGGCGGCGGCGGGCACCGCGGCGGCCGCAGAGGGCGCCGTCGACAGCGCGGTCGAGACCCTGGGCGGCTCGATCGGGACGCTGGCGGGCGACATCGGCACCCTGCAGGACGTCGTCGACGGGAAGGCCTCGAAGGACGACCTGGCCGCCCTGGCGGACGACACCGTCAGGGCGGGCGACGACCGCCTCAAGTGGCTGTCCGCCACCGATGACGCGCTCGAGGTGGGCCGCGAGGACACCGGAGGCACGCGGTACTACGGGCGATTCACCGCCGACGGCATCGGCTTCATGGCCGGATCCGACGAGGTCGCCTCCCTCACGCGCGAGGACGGCCTCGCCGCGTCGAAGGCCACGATCTCCAAGGAGCTGCATCTCGGCGGCTGGATGCTGGCCCCGCAGGACAACGGCAACATCGCGCTGAAATACGTCGGAGGGTAAACATGGGATGGGGCACTGCTCAGAAGTTCTACTCCTACAACAGGAAGTGCCAGTCGTGGGTGGGCTGGGAGCAGACGGGCAACACCGCCACGTCCGCGACGATCAAGATCTCGGGATGCGCGCGCTCGGGCGACGGGTCGGGCTACTACTACGCCTATGACTTCGGCGTCACCGTGAAGATCTTCTGGCGCATCGGAGGCGGCTCTTGGAACGAGCTCAAGAGCACGACGACGTCGCTCAACTACGGCAACGAGGTCGGCAACATCTCCGCGTCCGTCACCATCGACCGAACCCATGCGACGCAGGTGCTCACCATCGCTTGCGACGCGATCTCGAGGACGGGCGACTGGCCGACCGCCACTGCCCAGATGAGCATCAACATCAACCCGAAGACAAGCTACGCGATCGCGCTCGACGCGAACAAGCCCAGCGCCGCGGCAGCCGATGTCGCCAACATGCCGGCCAACCAGACGAAGTGGCACGGCGAGGCGCTGACGCTGCCGGGCTCTTCACCGAGCCTCAGCTTGTACGCCTTCAAAGGCTGGAACACGGCGGCGGCAGGCACCGGCACGTCGTACGCGGCAGGCGGCACGTATCCCGCATCGAGCAACGCAGCGGCCACCCTCTACGCACAATGGGAGCTGGCCTACGCCTACCCGACGATCTCGAGCCCGTCCGTAGTCCGATCGAACTCCTCGGGCACGCGGTCGGAGGACGGCAAGTACGCGAAGGTGGCCTTCGGCTGGTCCGTCGATGCGACGGCGAACTCCGGCGCCAACAAGGGCAAGCGGTACGAGATAGCCTACAGGGCCGTGGGCGCAACGTCGTGGACGACCGCGAAGTCGCAGACCGTCTCGACCACCAGCGGCAACGTGTCCGTCACGGTCGGCTCCGGAACGCTCTCTACGGCAAGCTCCTACGATTTCAGGATCTCGGTCACGGACACCCACACCATCGGCGATGGCGAGTGCACGTCCTACGTGTACCTCACCCTCTCCCAGAGCTTCGTGCACCTTACAGGCAACCCTAACCACGGCGTGGCCGTCGGCATGCAGGCAACCGCTGCGGACACCTTCGAGGTCGCGCTCGACACGAAGCTCGACGCCGGCTTCGAACAGGCAAATGGCACCGTGACGCTCGACGCGACCTCCAAGGCGGCGTGGCTGGCGGCATTGGGGCCTCTCTTCCATTTCGAGGAGGTCACGACCGCAACGCAGTCGATCGCGAGCGGCTCGGTGGTCGAGTTCACCGCCACAGCGCCGACCATATCGGGATGGACGTGCAAGGGCGCCCTCCAGGCTTGGGCGAGCGGCACGGGAACGACCATCGTGGGCATGCCGTGGCGCTCATCGAGCGACAACGTCATGCACGTCAAGGCGAGGGGAAACGTGGCGTCGAGCGTCAGAGTATCGATGCTGCTGCTCTACACCCCCGATGCGCTGACCACGTAGACGGCCGCGTTACCGTCCCCGCACCATGGAGCCGAACGAAGGCATCCTGAGATTGGGGCACCATGGCCATCGAACTCGTCACGGGCAGGGCAGGGACCGCCCACATCACATCCGATCAGCTCGGCGCCGGCTACGCATCGCTCGCCGGGCCGGGGCAGTACCGCGGATCCACGGGCTCCCAGATGCAGGCGGCCCTGGCAGACTCCAACACCGTGCGCATCTCGGACGGAGAGGCCTGGTTCAACGGCCGCCACGTCACCATCCCCTACGGGACCTACGAGGACGTCGCGATCGACTCCGGAGCCCAGGGCAAGAACCGCATCGACCTCGTCGTCATCCGCTACGAGCGGAACGCGTCCACAGGCGTCGAGGCGGCGTCCCTCATCGCGATCAAGGGAACGCCGTCGAGCGGCGCTCCCACGCAGCCCGCGTACAACGCCGGCACCGTCATGGACGGCTCCATAGCCGTCGACATGCCCCTCTGCAGCGTCTACATCTCGGGCATCGCGCCTTCGGCGCCGACCATGATCCCGCCCGTGCTCGAGACCATCAGCGGCCTGCAGTCGGGGGTAGCGGAGGACGGGCTCGCCATCGAGTCCCTGCAGGGCGACGTGGCATCGATCAAGGCGGACACCGGCTGGCTCTACCTGGTCGGCAGCGCCGACGACCTCTCGGGAAACTACGCCCGATGGAGGGCAAGGGGGGGAGCCGTGTTCATCCAGGCGATGCTCAGGCGCGACCTCGACCTCGCATCGAACGGCTCCAGGACGATCGGCACCATTCCCGAGGGCTACCGTCCCGACGCGAACGTCGAGACCGCAGCCTACCTCGGGGCAAGCAACGGATTCCCGGGCACGATCTGGGTCACGGCCGGCGGGGACGTCGTCATCGGCAACAGCAGCAGCGGCAAGGTCGCGGGTTCACTCTACGCGACCTTGGAGTATCCGCTCGGATAGGAGGCCGCATGTCCTTCACCATCAGCGGCAAGGCCATCCGTCTGACGCGCGGCGACACCCTGAGGGCGACCATCCACGTCATCGACGAGGACGCGGGCGAGGAATGGCAGCCCCAGGAGGGCGACTCGCTGCGATTCAGGTGCACGAAGAAGGCGGGGGACCAGACGGCGCTCATCGAGCGCGCCATCCCCACCGACACCATGCTCCTCGAGCTCGAGCCCGAGGACACGTCGCCGCTCAAGTTCGGCTCCTACTTCTACGACATCGAGGCCACGCTCGCCGACGGCACCGTCGACACGGTCATCCCCGAGGGCACGCTCGAGATCGCGCCCGAGGCGGACCCGATGGGGGCGTGACATGCTCCGCGGCAGCCTGACGGCCCGCGGGAGCCTCTCCGGCAGCCTCTCGGCCAACGGGGCGCTGGCTGGCGCCCTCTCGGCGGGGAGGCCGTCAATCCCGTCCTACGCGGGCCCGTACGCGTTCGAGCCCGCCGAGGAGGCGCAGACCGCCCGCACGGGCGGCTACGCGCTCTCCGAGGACATCGTCATCCAGCCCATCCCGAGCAACTACGGGCGCATCGCCTACAACGGCTCGGTCATCACCGTCTACTAAGGAGAAGATATGGCTAAGAACGTAGTTATCCGCGACGTGGTATACAGCGAGGTCCCCTCCGTGGAGATCCCGCTCTCGGGCGCCTCGGGCGTGGCCGAGTTCGTCGACACCTCCGACGCGACCCTCGACAACGCGTCCAAGCTCCCCGCGGGCGTCACCGCCTACGCGGGCGGCACCAAGTACACGGGCACGGCGTCGGAGAACGGCTCCGCGGACCTCACGGCCTCTGGGGCCACCGTAACCGTCCCCGCCGGCTACTACCCCGAGCAGGCGTCGAAGAGCGTGGCGGCGGGCTCCGCGACCGCGCCGTCGACCATCAGCAGCACCTCCGCGAGCGTGGTGACGGGCACGAACACCATCACGCTCAGCAAGAGCGTCAGCGTCACGCCGCAGGTCTCGGCGGGCTACATCGCG
>Ga0310695_10002484_pt1 | contig 38802 bp, 24 predicted proteins | sample RumenRJG_04DNA_FD_203882 | JGI IMG/M metagenome (GOLD analysis project Ga0310695, IMG submission 203882) | Bovine rumen microbial communities from Lethbridge, Alberta, Canada - RJG_04 (v2) (version 2) | ecosystem: Host-associated > Mammals > Digestive system > Stomach > Rumen | place: Canada...
CGGCATCACTCCCGACAAGTTCTACACAGTTAAGAACCTGACAGCCGGCGGCACCTTCTTCTTCCGCGTGAAGGCCCATTACACCGACGACACCTGGAGCGCTTGGAGCAAGGCCAAGACCGTTGTTTTGCATGGTGAAGGACATGGCTATGCTGTTGGCGACGTGAATCACGACGGCTTGGTTAACATTGGTGATGTCACTGCTCTGATTGACATTCTGCAGACGGGTGTAGGCGGTTGTGAGATCTGCAGCGATGTCGATGCTGATGGCATGGTGACCATCGCAGATGCGACAGCTCTTATTGATATGCTGCTCACAGAGAAATAACTCACATCTCTGTCACCGCTGCATAGACGCCTTATAAATAATCAAGACGGCGTCACTATACTTAAGTAGGTCCCAAAAGTGTTTATCCAACTTTTGGGACCTACTTGATGATAAGGATTTTCAACTCTTTTAACTGCTGGTCGGTGGCTCCATGATGCTTGGAGAAGGCCTCCACATTGTAGTCGCTGGCGGGTTGACCATCAAGGAGTTTTTCCACGTAGGGGGACAGCGTCTTTTGTTCATAATTCATGTGGCGGCGAATCTCATGGGCATAAGCGTCATAGAGTTTCATGATGAGCTGAGCCAAAGAATTGTTTTCGTTGAGCGACTCCACCAACTCCCAGCGAATACCTCGGGAAATGAGAGGGTAGTCCAAATAATGAAATGGCCAGTCCTGAAAACAAGATGATGAACAGCAGTCGCATCAGTGTGTGGACTTGAGGTAGCCTTATCCGTAGTTCTCAATCAGGTACTTCACAAACTGCGGGTCACCGAAGTTGATGGTGCCACTGTCATGCTGGTTCAACTTGGCAATACCGGCCATCTCGTCAGCGGTCAGCGTAAAGTCAAAGATGTCGAAATTCTGCGCCATACGCTCCTTGTGGCTCGACTTGGGGATGGCCACGATGCCACGCTGGGTGAGCCAACGCAGGGCCACCTGAGCGGCACTCTTGCCATATTTCACACCAATAGCGGCCAGTTCCTCGCTCTTGACGATACCGTCAACGCCTTGCCCGCCGAGTGGTCCCCAGGCCATCATGCGTGTGCCAAATTCCTCATGTATCGGCTCGATGCCCTGTTGCTGGATGAGCGTGTTGCACTGCAGCTGGTTGACCATCGGTTTCACCTCCACATAGTGGGCAAAGTCAAAGAAGCGGCCTGACTGGAAATTGCTCACGCCGATGGCGCGCACCTTGCCGGCACGATAGGCCTTCTCCATGGCCCTCCATGAGCCGAACACGTCACCGTAGGCCTGATGGATGAGCAGCAGGTCGATGTACTCAGTCTGCAATTTGCTGAGGCTCTCGTCGATGCTACGGGCCGCCTTCTCCTCGCCGGCATTGGAAATCCACACTTTTGTCACGAGGAAGAGGTCCTCGCGCTTGATTCCGCTCTTGCGCCAGGCATTGCCCACGCCTTCCTCGTTCTGATAGGCCTGTGCCGTGTCAATCAGCCTATAACCCACGCTCAACGCGTCATTCACGCAGCGTTCACACTCGTCGGGGCTCACCAGAAACACGCCGTAGCCCAAGGTCGGCATCTTTACGCCATTATTTAATTCTATGTACTCCATATCGTTCTTAATTGCCAGTTGTTACTTCAATGCCTAAAACCTAAAACCTAATGCCTAAAGCCTAAAACCTAAAACCTAAAGCCTAAAACCCCAAGCCTTTAAGCCACTTCTCGACCTTAGCCTTGCCAGTGCGCACCTCGTGGCCGTAGATGCTATAGCCCTTGGTGACATTGGCACCGGGGAAGGCCTCTTTCACGTCCTCAACGCAACTGGCCAGACCGCTGCCCTCGTGGGTGGTAAAGGGGATGACCGTCTTGCCCTTGAGGTCGTCACGATGGTTCTTGAAGAAGGTGAACATCACCTGCGGGTAAGTGCCCCACCACACGGGACCGCCGATGAAGACGGTGCTGTACTGGCTCAAGTCCACGTCGCCCTCATATTCGGGCAATTCGCCGTTGTTTGCCTCTTCCTGCGCCAACTTGATGAGCGGGTTATAGGCCATGCCGTCATACTTGTGCGTCACAATCTCAAACTGTTCGGCACCCGTCATTTCACTGATATAGTCGGCTACAATCTTGGTGTTACCCACCTCGATATTCCCTACTGAGTAGTTGTCTCCCGCATGCGAGAAGAATACTACCAATGCTTTACCTTCGTTATTCATAATTTTTGTTTGTTCGTTTGCGTTATTGATTTTGCTTTGATTGTTGCCGTTGCATGCGGTAGTAACCAACATACAAAGTACTGATGCAAGGATATATTTCAGATAAGTACCCATAACCTTGTATTTAGCCTAATGCTTGATTGGTTGACCACTCGAAGTGCTGCTCACGTTCACTGATCCACCAACGACCGTCAATCTTCTCATACTTGTCGTAGTAGCGTACGGCGTGGGTAGTCAGAACATCCTTGCCGTCCTGCTCGGTCACGAGTGTAGCCAGCGCATAGCATGTGCCAGTGGCATGCGTCTCATCTACAAAGTCCACATTCTGCTGACCGTTCATGTGGAACGACACCTTGGCGGCACCGAAGGCCTTGTATTGGCGAATCATGTCCTGCACGTCGCGGGCCTGCATCCCCAATTTGCCACCAAAGTAAACGTTGAGCTTGATGTCCGGACGGAAAATCTCAACATAGCAGTCCTGGTTGTTCTTGTCACTCTCGGTTGCATAGAAATCTACTAAAGCCTTCAATTCCATGCGGTCTTGCATTCTGAATTCCATTGTTTTACAGTTTTGATTATTGAACTTTTGACGATGCAAAATTACTACCCTTTTCTGTGGCAGAGGTTTCACAAAAAGCACTACTATTTTCACTTTTTGCGCAAATCGTTTGCATGACTATTTTTTATGGCGTAATTTTGTGGCCATGAAGGTAGATTTTCTTTTTTCCGATGATTTTTACGGGATGAATGTCCGTGAGTTAAGCCACACCTGCATGCACCTGTTGTGCACAGCGGGTGAGGGCAGCCTGGTGTTCAACGAACACTGCTACCACATCGTGAAAAACGACCTTGTGGTGATACCCTCTCCTCACAGGGCCAAAAATCTTGCTGCCGCCCCCGGCATGCAAGTCGAATGGTTTGCCGCCGACTACAAGTTCCTGCAGAACCTGCTGCCATCCAACAACTACAGCATCGGCGGCAGCATCTCTCTCAACCAGGACCCCGTGATATCGCTCACCGATGAACAGGCCAGACACCTGCTCGAGGATTTTCACCGCTTGCGAGACCGTATGGAAGATCGCCACCTGCAGTTCTACTACGAGTTGATGGGCAGCCTGTGCCTGACTATGATGTATGACATCTTTGAGGCCCACTCCCAGCGTGAGGCCACCGACACGCATACCGACCGCACGGCCTATATCGTAAAGCAACTGATGGCGCTGCTCTCCACAGGCATCAGCTGCACTGAACGTGACGTGAGCTATTATGCCGAACGTCTGAACGTGTCGCCCAAGTACCTCTCATCCACCATCAAGCGCGTGACAGGCCACAACGTCACCTCCTACATCGACCGCCACACCGTGCCCATACTGAAAGACTACCTGAATGATGAACGCCTGTCGCTCACCCAGATAGCCGAACGCATGAATTTCACGTCGTTGAGTTACTTCAGCCGCTACTGCACCAAGCACCTGGGCCAATCGCCCAGCGAGTACCGCAAGAGTCTGCAACCCAAGCGATAGCAGTGAAATCCCCTTTATCCCGCCGTCACAGTTTCACGGCATTGATGTCAATCAGGTTGTTGACGATGGCATAGATGGTTAGTCCTGCAGGACTGTGGATCTGGAGTTTTTGGGCGATGTTGCGGCGGTGGGTGATAACGGTGTTGACCGAGATGCCGAGATGGGCTGCAATTTCCTTGTTGGCCATTCCCTGGACCAGGGCAATTATCACTTCCTTCTCACGGGTAGAGAGCGTCTCCTGTCCGAGGGTGCCGTCCTTAAAGACCATGTTGGTGATGTTGCGGGTCACATCGCCGTGCTTGACGAGTCGCTCCAGGCGGCGGATGGCTGGGACAAAGATATGGTCCTCGACCAATGCGTGCTGGGATAGCCATTCCTCGTTCTCATAGATGTCGTGCAGTGCGGCTGTCAACTGGTTGTTATGCAGTCCGTCTTGTGGCAGATACTTGATGATAAGGATTTTCAACTCTCTTAACTGCTGGTCGGTGGCTCCATGATGCTTGGAGAAGGTCTCCACATTGTAGTCGCTGGCGGGTTGACCATCAAGGAGTTTTTCCACGTAGGGGAACAGCGTCTTTTGTTCATAATTCATGTGGCGGCGAATCTCATGGGCATAAGCGTCATAGAGTTTCATGATGAGCTGAGCCAAAGAGTTGTCCTCGTTGAGCGACTCCTCCAACTCGCGGCGAATGTAGGGCAACTGGAAGTCGATGAAATAGGCATGGCTGGCTTCAAGATAATGCAATAGGGTGGAGACTGAGATGCGCTCATCGTCCTCGGAAACCCCGATACCGTTGATAGCAAAGTTGACTACAGCCAGGAAGGTATGCGTGTCCACGCCGTTGCTCTCACAGGTTTCCCTCACCGTCTTGTCGCCAAAACCCAGGCTGACACCAAAAGCCCCCAAAGCTTGAAGCAAATTATAGTTATCGCTGATGAGCGATATCATTTTGTCGTCTGCTTCATATATCTTCTGTTCTTTCATGATAAATGATAATGCTATTATCGGTGTTGCAAAATTAGCCAGCAAATCAAAGGTGTGCAATCCTCATTTGTTGGTATTTGTGACAAAAAATGCCCCCAAAAGTTAGGTGAAAACCTCTGGGGGACGTGCTTATGGAAAATATATAGATCGGGGTATTATTCTGACAGCATGGTGACCTCGATACAGCGTCCTGCCGAGAGCAGACGCCTGGCCATGCGTTGCACATCGCCAGCAGTCATGTTCTCGACCATCTTGCAGTAGTCACGGTCAAAGTCGGTATCGTCGTCCAACTCATGCCAGATGATATAGCTCCAATAATCATTAGTAATTGCCATCTGGGCATACTGCTTGATCAAGTACTGCTTGATTTTTGCCATACTGGACTCGAGAGGGCCGTTATCGGCAATATGCTGCAATTGCTGATAAATCATCGGATTGAGTTCATCGTAACGGTCGGGGTCGGCGTTGTACGAGATCTTGAAAGTGGTGTTGGGCTGGTCTTCCTTGGCCAACTCAAAGTCCACGCTCACGCCGTAGGTGCCACCTTTCTCCTCACGTACCGAGTCGGTATAGGCGATAGAGAGACAGCGCTTGAGGAAGTCAAGTTCCAGGTCGCTCTGAGCGGAAAACGGCACATCGGCGGTGTAGAAGATGCTGACGTTGGCCAACGGTGTCGCCATCCGCTTGGTGAACTTGTGCACCGACTGGCCCCCCACGATTTGCGGGATGTTGCTGTAGTTGGTCTGCTCGTGCTTGCCTGTGGCAGGAAGGACGGCAAGGTATTGACACAGCAGGTGACGCAATTCCGTCTCATCATAGTTACCGATGATGACCGTCTTGAAATTGGACGCGTCGCTGAATCGCTCCTGATAAATGTCCAAAATGCGGTCATAGCTCACCAGGTCGAGCGTCGATTGCACCGTGGGCGCCATGCGGGGATGATGCCCATAGAGGATGGCCCGGATGGAGTCATTATAATCCACTCTGGGCGATGCATTGCGGTTGGTCAAGAAGGAGCGGTTGCGGCTGATGAACTCGTTGAAGGCCGTCGTGTCACGACGTGGCGACGTGAAGTACAGATAGGCCAGTTCAAACATGGTCTTCATGTCCTTGACGGACGACGTGCCGTTGATGCTCTGCCCAGTCGAGCCTACCGATGGGCCGACGCTGACGCTCTTGCCCATGAGCATCTTGCGCAGGGTGATGGCATCAAAGTCGCCCACGCCAGCCTCGCTCACACAACTCGAGATGAGGCCGAAATTGGGGATGTCCTCATCACCATAGAGTGACGTTCCGCCATCGGCTTGCATACTCAGGGAAACCATATCGGCACTGTAGTCGGTCTTGCGGGTATATACCTTCATGCCATTGGATAAAGTCAGTTCGGTGAAACCATGGCGATAGGGTTTCTCGCTGACGATGGCACCGGGCTGCGGCAGGTCGCTGACGAGGCTCTCGGCCAGCTGCGCTTCGGTGTAGGGAGCGTAGGGCAGCTGTTGGGCAGCAAGGATGACCTGCTCGATCTGTTCCTCGCTGGGAAGCACGACGCCCTCCTTGTCAGGGGCATACATGACAACCACCTGGTTCTTGTCGGTAATCAGTTCCTGGACGGCGGCATTCACCTCGTCGAGAGTCACCTCGTCGTTCATGCGACGGGCGTTTTCCATTTCAAATTCCAGCGAAATGAGCGGTTCACCCGACAGGAAGTTGCTCACGCAGTCGTTGACATAGTGGGAATTACGGAAGTCGCCACGCATCTTGTAACGGCGTTCGGCAGCATTGAGGTAGAGGCTCTTGGCACGGTCAAGCTCACTCTGGGTGAAACCGTGTTGACGCGCCTGCTCGGCTACGCCAACTGCAGCGATGAGGCCACCCAGGATGTTATCCTGCTTGCAGCTGATGCTCATCGCAAAAGCTTCCTTGGTACGGCTGATGAAGAAGGTGGAGGCACGTCCCGAGGCGCTCTGGATGGGAGAGCCGGGTTGCTGCCGCAATTCCGCATAGCGGTCGTTGAGCATCGTGCTGATGAGGTCATCGATATAGTCGCCACGCAGGTATGCGAGGCTGTTCTTCTCGTTGTCGGGCGTCGCATCACGCTTCTGGTAGAGGTGGCAGAGCACAATAGGCTGTTCGGCGTCCTTCTCGATAGCGACAATCATCTTGTCATTGTCGTTCACGGGATAGTAGATGCGCTCGGCGGCTTTCTTGGGCATGGGGATCGACGAGAAGGTCTTCTTGATTTTCTTCTCCATCTTGTCCACGTCAAAGTCACCCACAACCACGATGGCCTGCAGGTCAGGACGGTACCACTTCTGGTAATAGTCGCGCAGGTCTTGATAGGGGAAGTTGTCAACGATGTCCATCGAGCCGATGGGCATGCAGTCCTCATATTTCGTGCCCGCATAGATTTTGGGCATAACCTGCTCCTGCATGCGCTGCACGGCCATGCCGGCACGGCGGGTGCGCCATTCCTCATGGATGACGCCGCGCTCCTTGTCGATCTCGCTGTCCTCGAGCAACAGGTAATGGCTCCAGTCATGGAGCACCAGCAGGCACGAATCGATGATGCCGTCGCGCACGAGTGGTGCCGAACCGATGTGATAGACCGTCTGGTCTATCGACGTGTAGGCATTGAGGTTAGCGCCAAACTTGACGCCGATGCTTTCACACCAGGGAACGATACCCGGTTTCCCGTTCTTGCCGGGAAAGTGCTTGGTACCGTTAAAGGCCATGTGCTCCAGAAAATGGGCCAACCCTCGCTGTCGGGGTTCCTCAAGGATGGACCCCACCCGCTGGGCGATGTAGAAGTCGGCAAGGCCGGCTTCCTTGGCATTGTGGCGGATGTAATAGGTCATTCCGTTCTTGAGAGTGCCCTTGCGCACATCAGGGTCTTGAGGCAACTGGGCTGCCACCCACAAGGGCAGCAGCGCCAGGACTAAAAAGGATAATAAATGACGTTTCATCATTCTCATTTATTGAGCAGCGAAGCGGGAGCCTCGGGAAAGAAGTCGTTGGTCGAATTGTTGGTGTCGATATACTTGCCATTGGCATCCTGCTTGCGGATGACCGATTTGTTGAAACGGGTCTCATCACGATCCACCTTGCCGCAGTAAGTCCAACCGGCGTCAATCGAGGCATCGAGCACATTCCACTCGCGCACCGATTCCACGCTCAGGTTCACACCGTCGAGAATCCACTCGTTGGGCACCTTATAGATACCCCTCTTGGTCATCTCACTGCTGAAGTCACCAAACACAAACGTATAGTTGGCGTCATAGACATAATTCTCGAGCCAGTCTTCCTTGGTGGTCTGCATCTTGGCAATCGCCATCGCGTTGAAACCGCGGCTGTGAAACTGATAGACGGTGGCAGTGTAGCAATACCACTTGTCCAAATTGGGAGCCGAGCCGTCGGGGTCGGTGAAGGTGGGGATGGAAGACTCATCATAGAACTCAAAGTCGGCGTCACTCAGGTCGATGGAATTGGGCTGCTCGGTCGTGTGATTGAGGGCATTGACAGCCAGCTTGAGGCTCTGACCGGGCTCAACGGGCACGCTCTTGCCGTCACCAGGAATCATATAGCAGGCCTGAACCGAGAAGTGGGTGGACATGATGTCGGGGGTGTAATCCTGCTTATCGGTGGTCAGGAAAGCCGACTCGAGCACAGCAATGCTGTCGGCATACAAGGTAACGTCAGAGTTGTTGGTGATGATGATGTACTGGTCGCCACTGTAGGACTTGCCTTCCTCGGTCGAGGTGCCGGTGAAGAAGACCTCACTGATGACGAAACCGCCCTGGGCCGTGAAGGTGGAAATGGTCATCTTCAGGTCATGGGAAGCCTCAGAAATCACCACGTTGTCAGAACTTACCTCAAAGTCCTTTTGACCGGCCACGCCATTGAGCGTGAAATCAAGATGGCCTGCCACATGAACATTATAGGTACCTGCCTCAATGTCGTTGCACATGATTTTGTAATCATTGCCTTGCTTGATGAATTTTGCCTCATCGATATTGGTGACCTGCTGGGTTTCTACGTTGGTCAGCGTGGCATGAGCACCACTCAGCATCGTGTTTTCCAAGTTGGCGGGAACTTCAAGGGTGACCATTGCGGTGGGGATGACGGGAATCGGGTCATCACTCTTGCAGGAAGTCAAACACAGGGTAATTGCGAGCATCATCAAGATGCCATTCAACATAATCTTTTTCATTCGTTTTGTTTTTAATGATTTGATTGTTAATTATTGAATATTAAAATGTAATTCCTATAGCGCATTGAAACAGCGTTTGATGTTCACCGGCAGAACACCAGGTCATGCCGCCGCCAGCCTCGGCAAAGAGTCCGTAGCGGGTCTGTTTCCAGGCATAGTCGGCCCGTACTTTGGCATCGAGCATGGTATAGTTGGCCTTGGCGAACTCATGCTTGTGGTGAATCAGTCGGGTGACGCCTTCTTCCATATTTGCAAAGGGCATCTGCATCTTGTCGCTCACGTTGGCGAGATAGGCCGCATGAGCATCGACGGTCAGCAACAATTTGTCCGACGCGTGCAGGAAGCATTGCCCCCACAACTTGCCATAAACGTGGCTGGCGTCCATCTCGCAGTGAGGATAGATGTATTCCTCATTTTGAGATTGATAACCGGCAGCGATGACGACGTTCCAACCACGGTTGCCGTAGAGGACACTCAAATAGCTGTCAAACAGTCGGTTCTTGTACATCGTCAAGCAAGCGATGACAGGAAAATAACGGGCATCGGAGGTGCCGCCCACTTGCTCGTTCCCCGTGCGACGCATGTAGTCCAGATGGGCGAATGCGGCAAGGCGGGAGCCATTGTCACGTTTCCAGCCAATCGTCGTTCCCGCGTGATCAACGTAGAGGTCGGTGAGCGGCATGGAGTTATATTCGGCGAGTTTGCGGTGATAACGGTGCTCGTCGAGCGTCACATCGGCATAAGGGCCACAGTCGCCGACGGGCGAGGCATGCAGCAGCAGCGCCACCGCTCCGCCATCATAATAGATGCTGCGTTTGTCGCCCGAGAAACGGCTGTATTCCGTGCCTAATCCTGTCATCTGATATTCAGGGATAACGCCCTCCTCGCGATAAAATGCGACGCTGTTGGTCTGCTTATAAATCTCACTCTCGACAGCGGCACCGAGGCGATAGCGATTGAACTCGTAACCGCCACCAATGCGCAGCGTCAGGTCGGTGACGATGCCTCTCATGCGCGGGTCGTGCCCACGGTATTCCTGCTCGGCACGCACAAGCATCTCGCCACCCAACAAGCATCGGTTGATACGCGTCGCGTAGCCGCCCGAGATGGTGTAACGCTCGCGGCGAGTGTCACCGCCCAGGGTGTCGGCGAGGATATAGGGCTGCAACAGGTCATAGTCGGACGTGGAGTTCCACTTGATGTTGTGTTGTCGGCCAGTCATGTAAGAGGCTTCGCCCCACACCGTGGAACGCTGATTCAGGTGATGGTAGGTGTTCACTTTGAGGTAAGGCAAAGTGTAGCCGTCACCTTTCTCGGGGATGAAAGCCCTGGACTGGCGTTGCAGGTCAATGCCGAGTGCCAACTGCGAGAATGACTGTTGATAGCCGATGCGGTGCAAGGCGGGATTGCGCAATGATTCCCGCTGTGGCAACTTTCCCAACGTCGTGTGCTCGACAAGGGCCGAGTCGGCACTGGAGGCCCATGCCGCCTTGATGGTTATGAAGATGAGTATAAATAAGAATAGGCGTCTCATATCAGTCAAGGAAAATCATGTTAAGTGTGATGTCGTTCTGCTCCTTGCTGATGAACTCGGCATAGTCGCATTGGCAACGGAATTGACGCATACGCGTGCCGCCATCGGGCATTTGACAGGTGGCGACGCCTTCTATATCAATCTGGTAGGCACCACGCAGCAACTCAATGGTGACGCCATTGCCTTCAAAGTTGGCCGACGACAACACTTGACGAGTGTTCACATTGGTCAACTTTGCCTGTGCCTGCACGCGGGTAATCGTCAGGTCATCACCTGCCGCCACCGTGATGCGGGCGGTGGCAAAGATGTCGTCCTCAACAGGAGCACATGACGTGATGGCAAGAGCCAGTATCATGGTGATGATGACTTGGAAAATCTGTTTCATAGCTTGATGTTCATTTCGAGTCCAAAGTAAGGTGTGACATGGCGACGGATGGTCGTGCCGCGGCTGTCATAGTCGGGCGTGTAGTCCCACAGCTTGTTGCAGAACATGGCGATATGGAGTCGGTCGTCAAAGAGCATCTTGGTGACCTTCATGTTCAGGTTCATGGCGAACGGCACACGGTTTTTCTCAAACAGCGACGACGTGTAGTCCCTCACCAACCAACGCAGATACAGGTCGTCGGCATCACTGTCCTGCCAGTCGTGGATAGAACCGTCGGGGGCAATGTACTGGACGGGATAGTTGCTGACCTCCTTGCGCTGCGAGGTGGTGAACCACAGGCATTGTGCCGAGATCGAAAAGCCCAACTTGAGGCGGGGCACATCGGTGTCGAGCGTGAAGTTGGTATTGAACGACTCCCTCACCGAGCCGTCGTCGTTGGCATATAGGCCCACGTATTGAATCTGGCGATTGTCAATCACCTGGCTCGGGCGGTAGGAGTCCACGATGGAGTTGTCATAGGTCGTGCGAAAGTAGGCGCCGTTGATGGTCAGGCGCGTCAAGATGACGGGAAAGCGCTTGGTCTCGATGGTGTACTCGACGCCCTCCTTGAGCGTCATGCTGCCGTTGGTGTAGTTGCCGTAACCGCCCAACTCGTTGATGAGGGTGTAAGGCAGGTCATTCAGATTTGGTTGCCCTGACAGGCTTGCGGCATTGATGCCGCTCGCGTCATATTGCTTGTACTGGAAAGTCTTGTAATAGGACTGCATGCGGAATCCCGATGTCATCCTCTCGCGGAAAGCCGTGACTGCCAGTCGGTTTCCTCCGATATTGATGTCAAGTGACAACTCCTTCTTGAGGTTACGCGCCGGTTCGAGCGCTGTGTTTCGGGGATTGACGATATAGGTCATCAGGTTGATGCGTCGATAGTCGGGATTATCGTGGTAATAATTGAGCTGGATGAAGTCGATATACAACAGGTCAGGGAAGAGTTGCTCCATAGTGGGCATTTTTGTGTGCTGGCCGATGCCTGCCGCAAGACGGACAAATGTCGGCTGGCCAAAGACCGTCAATCGGGGCAACGTATAGCCAATGTTGACGCGGGGATCCCAATATAGCTTGCCATTCATCGTGTAGTCATCAGACAGGTTGAGCATTGACGTTGCACGCACACCGGAAGTCATCTCCCACGTGCCGATAGCGGTCGGCCACTTCACATTCTCCTCGGCATAGGCTGACAGGCGGTGGTTGGCGGGAATCTCTTTGAGCGCACGTTGGCGGGATGAGATGCCTGTATATACCGGCTTATAGGGGTCAAACACCTGACCACGTCCCAGGTTTTTGTCCAAATTCCAATCGGTCCCAATCAGCAATGTGTTAGACACGGTGTTGTTTGGAATCTGCATGCGGGCATTCAACTTGACGAAGGCGTTCACCGGCTTGCCTTCCACCTCGTGATGCCCGACATATTTAAAGGGCAGGATATAGGCATCGTTCTCGCCTTCTTCCTTTGACAAGGGGGCCACGGTCATGCGTGACAGCTGCACAAGGCGCGTGCGTTCAATCAGGTCGTTCTCAAGCGATGTGGAGACGGTCAGTTCGGCCCCCTTGAGCCATGACGAGCGCTTGGTCATGAGTTGCAAAGCGGCAAGCAAGGCCATTCGGATGTAACTCGACTTATAGGAGTCCTCGGCGGTATAGGTCTGGTCAACATCCTCTTTGTCATTATCGAGCGACCTGGTATAGTCGATATTTGTCGAGAAGGTGAGGTGATAATCCTCTCTTTCCCATCGTTTTTGAAGTCGGCCCGAGAGGGTCATGCGCTTGTAGTTCTCCAAACGATTGCGGGGGTCGGCTTTAGCATCAAGGTAATCAGCACTCAGGTTGAAGGTCAAGTGACGCTGATCCCATTCAAAATCCTTGGCAGCATAGAAGAGTTTGGAGCCCATATCGGCCTTGAGGCGGAATTTCAGGTCATGACCGCCGCGCCGACGTTCAATCTTGACCAATCCGCTGGTGAGGTCGCCATATTCCACCGACGGTATGCCGCGGACGATTTCCACGCGCTCGATGTCGTCGGTCGAGATGCCGCGCATATCCACTCCGGCGTTGGTATTGTCACGGTTGGTGGCCGCGGCGTCCCACGCTCCAGCCAGATATTGCATATTGGCATTGGTCGAGATGGGTGCGCCATCGATGACAAAACTGGTACCCAGCGACGACGTGGCATAGTTGCTGTTTCCTGTGGAAATTTCACGGATGTGGATATTGTTGGGCGCACTCAGTGACGGATCGACGCTGCGCCCACCAGGTATCAACTCGAGGAGGTCAGCGAAACTTGAGGGCTGCAAGTGCTCCATCGCGTGCTTTTCGATTCTTGACGACGTGGTCAGTCCACGGTTCTCCTGCGCTGTCACGACCACTTCGCCCAACTGGCTCACCTCGGCGTGCAGCAGATAACGCCCGTTGGCAACGGGGGCGCATACCAGTGTCTTGTAGCCGATACAGGAAATCCTCAATTGGGTCTCATTATTTTTAGGTATGGCAAAGGTGCCGTCAGCCTGAGTGACAGTAAGTGCTTTGCCCAGTTTTGCATCTGCAATGGTGGCGCCGATGACGGGCTCCAGAGTCTCGGCATCGAGAACGGTGCCACGCGTCAGAGCCTGTGCATCAGCGACTTGTGCAGCCAATACCAACAAGAATAATATAATGTATCTAATCAGTTGCATTTCAGTGATTTTGGAGTATAAAATTACTCCCAATCACCCAGAAGCACAATACCTAAAAATGAGGTAAGAATTAAGGCACCAACGACAGCAATTAGCAGCCCCACCTTGTCACAAAATTTAATCGCAACTGCTTGATAATAAGTGGTTGCGATTATTCTTTTGATGTGTTTTTGGTGACTTTTTGGCGAGATAAGGTTTTGAAAGGTCATTTTGAAAGGGTGAAATTGGGCGTCTTAAGGTTGAAAAGGGGTGAATAATCGGGTCTCACATTTCTCGAGAGCCCGTTCAGTTTCGTTGTCAACATTAAATTATCTTACTTCAATTTGTTGAACGGATGATTTTTGTTGGAAAGTTCAGAGAAGTGCCGTATCTTTGCAGTGCTTACAAACTGATATGCTTTTTCGCTTACGACTAATGAATTATCTTCAAATTCAGGAAAATATGAAAAATATCAACGGTAACCATGTGGGGATGAGGCTCGCCATTCTGGGTTGGATGCTGTGTGCAATGCTATCGGTCTATGCGCAGAATGTGCGAGAGACCATACGATTGGACGAGGGCTGGAAATTCTCTTTGGGCAACGCTGCCGACCCGGCAAAGGACTTCGGCTGCGGCACAGAGTATTTCAACTATCTGACCAAGGCGAACTCAATACACAACGAGGGTCCTTACTCCATCAAGTTTAGCGACTCTACATGGCAAGAGGTGCGCGTTCCGCACGATTGGGTGACTACCTTGCCCTATGCTCAAGAGGCCAGCCACTCGCACGGCTACAAAACTGTGGGCTATAAATATCCCGAGACGAGTGTGGGTTGGTATCGCAAGGTGATCACAATCCCCGAGTCGGACCTGGGTAAGCACATTGCCCTGCAGTTTGACGGCATCTTCCGCAATGCCCGCGTATGGTTCAACGGCTTCTATATGGGTACCGAACCCAGCGGCTATGCCACGCAGGTGTATGATGTGACCGAGTATGTGAACTATGGCGGTGAGAATCTTGTTTGTGTACGAGCCGACGCCACGCTCGAAGAAGGCTGGTTCTATGAGGGTGCCGGCATCTATCGTGACGCATGGCTCATCAAGTCGGCTGCTGTCAGTGTGGCTCCATTCGGCACCTTTGTCTATGCCGACCTCAAGGCCCCTTACACCTCGGCGGCCATTCATGTGGAAACCGAGGTAAACAATCATTCGTTGGAACCGCAAACGTGTACCGTAGAACACCGACTGCTCGATGCTCAAGGCAACGAAGTGGGCAGGACAAACACTGCATCACTTGACCTGAAAGGCAAACAGACCAGCGGCTGCAAACAGATGCTGACACTTGACCGGCCGCATCTGTGGAGCACCAGCGACCCCTATCTGTATCAAGTGGAAACGACCGTCAAGGTGAACGGAGTAGTGACCGATGTGTACATGACAACCACGGGCATCCGTGATGTGGAGTTTGACGCCGACCGGGGATTTCTGCTCAACGGAAAAGAGGTTGAACTCAAGGGCGTGAACATGCACCAGGACCATGCTGGCGTGGGGGCCGCTATTCCCGAGGCACTCATGGCGTGGCGCATCAAGCAACTGAAGAAGTTGGGCTGCAATGCCTATCGTGCATCACACAACCCGATGACGCCCGCGCAACTCGACATCTGCGACCGCGAGGGCATCCTCGTCATTGACGAAAACCGACTTGCGGGCATCAATACCGAACACCTGAGGCTGCTGGAAAACATGATTAAGCGCGACCGCAATCACCCGTCGATTGTCCTGTGGAGCGACGGCAACGAAGAGTGGGGCCTGGAGAATACCATTCAAGGCACACGTGTTGCAGCCGCCATGCGTGAATATACCCGCCTGCTCGACCCCTCACGCCGTTCAACAATTGCCAATGCTGGAGGGACTGAATTGATTAAGGGACTCGATGTGGTGGGATTTAACTATATCGCACAAAACGATGTGGATAACCGTAAGGCAGCCAACCCCACATGGAAAATCGTGGGCACCGAAGAAACAACTGGCTGCGGCACGCGGGGTGTCTATTTTGACTCACCTGACCAACCCGGCCACATGGTCAGCATCAACCGTGGCACGCAGCCGGGCGTGGAGAACGTGATTGAGCGCGGATGGAAATTCTATGACGAACGTCCTTGGGCGGCAGGTCTCTTCTATTGGACGGGGTTTGACTACCGTGGCGAGCCCAATCCGCTGTCCTATCCCGCCCATGACTCGGAATTCGGCATTCTTGACTATTGCGGATTTCCCAAAGACGAGGCCAGCTATCTTAAAGCATGGTGGACGGGCGAGCCCGTGCTGCACATCTTCCCGCACTGGAACCTGCAAGGCCATGAGGACGAGGAAGTGGAGATCTGGGCCTACAGCAACTGTGATGAAGTGGAGCTGACCGTGAACGGCAAGAAACTGGGTCGTCAGGCGATGCCCAAGAACGGTCACCTGAAATGGAAAGCCGTATATCAACCGGGCCGCATCGTTGCCACTGGATACAACAACGGAAAGCGCGTCTTGAAACAAACTGTCGAGACCACGAGCCCAGCGGCAAAAATTGTGCTGACAACCGACCGAGGGCTCATCACAGCTGATGGACGCGATGTAGCCATCGTGACCGTTGAGATTCAGGACAACAAGGGGCGTATAGTTCCTGATGCCTGCCCCATGCTGACCTGCTCACTCGAGGGGGACGGCCGCATTTTGGGCGTCGGCAACGGAGACCCTTCCTACCTTGGTCCCGACCATCCCAATGAACTGGACTGCCACACATTCCAAATCCCGGCATTCAACGGACTGGCGCAGATTCTCATCCAGAGCGGGCATACTCCCGCTGCCCTTCAACTCAGCTGCAGCAGCGACGGTCTAAAATCTGGACGTTTAATCATCACGGCAGAATAAAAACCGGCTGCAATCCACCTTTGCCATCAATAATGACCCAAAGAGATGTTATCACCCGTATGAAAACAATTCAACTGAACAATGGTGTGGAGATGCCCGCACTGGGATTTGGTGTGTTCAGACTCTCACCGGCCGAATGCGAGCGCTGCGTGCTGGACGCCATCGAGACTGGCTACCGCAGCATCGACACGGCCCAAGACTATCAGAATGAAGAAGGCGTGGGGGCTGCCATCAAGAAGTGCGGCATCCCGCGCGACCAACTGTTCATCACCACCAAGGTGTGGATCAGCAACGCCGGCGAGCAGCGTGCGGCACTGAGCATCGATGATAGCCTGCGCAAACTGCGCACCGACTATGTCGACCTGCTGCTGGTGCATGAGCCCTATGGTGACTGCTATGGTACCTATCGGGCGATGGAAAAAGCCTATCGGGCTGGCAAAGCAAGGGCCATCGGACTGAGCAACTTCTATAACGTGCGTTTTATCGACATCGCCGAGCACATGGACGTCAAGCCCGCTGTGCTACAGCTCGAGACTCATGTTTTTGCCCAGCAAAGGTCCATGCGTGCACTCATCAGGGACTATGGCACCCGGCTCATGGCATGGGGGCCGCTGGCACAAGGCCGACACGGTTTCTTTGAGAACGAGACACTCAAGGCCATCGGAGCAAAATATGGCAAAACCAACGCCCAAGTGGCCCTCAACTGGCTGGTGTCGCAAGACATCATGCCCGTGCCCAAGACATCGCACAAGGAGCGCATGGCAAGCAATCTGGACATCTTTGACTTTGAACTCTCCAGCGAGGACATGGAGGCCATCGGCCGCTTAGATCAGGGCGAAAAGCTCATCAACGACTTCAACAACGACACCGACCTGGCACAAATGTTCCTGGGCCTCAAGCCATGGAGTTAGGAGAGATAGTTAAAATATTAAAAGTCAATTACTTAACTATAGATTCTATTCCTTTTATATTTTTCTACATTTTCTACTTTATATATATAAAGAGTAGAAAAAGTAGAAAAGATATAAAACATATAATTATGGTGTGTCATCGAAAGTTTTGACACAACCATTATATAAATATATTCTCACTTTTGGTTTTCTACCAATTCTACACTTTCTACACTTTCTACTCTGTGCACAGTTTTCTACACTTACAAGCAAATTGTAGAATGAGTAGAATGAGTAGAATGAGTATAAACTGTAGAACCGAAAAAATTCTACACTTTCTACACTTTCTACTCTGTCCACATTTTTCTACACTTACAAGCATATTGTAGAATCAGTAGAATGAGTAGAATAAGTACAAACTGTAGAACCGAAAAATTTCATTTAATAAGGCTGTTGCATGTTACCAGTGAAGAGGACATCTGCCAAAACGCTGGCAATTACAAACTTGAAAACGGTAGCACTGACGCTTTGAACCATCAACAGAGAAGCCGACAAACTGTGCTGCCGACTTTCTTTGTTATAGAATAACGATTACTGTTCACTCGCTGTCGCTCGTGCAATCTTGGCGGTGCCTCGGCTTAGCGTGGGGCCAGTGCCCCCTCTTAAAAAAAGCGGAGCATTTTATTGGCTTTTTCAATTTTCCGTTTTTTCGTTTTTTCGCGTGTGTTTTTCGTCGCGGGTTTTGTTCTTTATAGTTTTATCGTTTTGTTTTTTTTACTACCTTTGTCGATGCTTGTTAAAGCGCAGTGCTTTATCATTAATGATTGCAATATGGCAAACGAAAGTTTATCCAAAGCCAAAGAGGCCAAAAACGACGAGTTCTACACTCAATATCATGACATCGAGAAAGAGGTGAACGCCTATCTCGAGTATAACCCCGACGTGTTCCGTGGCAAGACGGTTCTGCTGCCGTGCGATGATCCCGAGTGGAGCAACTTCACCAAATATTTTGCCCAGAACTTTGAGCGCTTCGGCTTGAAAAAGTTGATTTCCACCAGTTACGCTCCCGAGAGCAAGCGGTACAAATTTGGTTATGTGCCCACTCTTTTCGAGACCGAGGCACCCCACTTTGATGCCGACAAGAGCAAGACGCACGGCAAAATCTTCGTTCTCGACCATGACGTGACGGGCGATGGAAAAATCAACGTCGAGGACTTGGAATGGCAATACCTTGAGGGCGACGGCGACTTCCGCAGCAAGGAAATCTGCAAACTCCGTGACCAAGCCGATATCATCATTACCAACCCGCCTTTCTCGTTGTTCCGCGAATTCCTGGCGTGGATAATGGAAGCAGATAAGCAGTTCCTGATTATTGGTAACATGAACGCACTCGTCTATAAAGAGGTTTTTCCGCTTATTCAAGCGAACAAGTTATGGTTGGGCAATGGTTTTCAAGGAGGAAATGCTTATTTTCGAGTTATGTCGAAAGGTAATTATGCTGCAGGAGTTTACGATGAACAGACAGGTTTAGTTAAATTTCGTAATTGTTGTTGGCTTACAAACATAGATCATGGTCGTCGTCATCAACCATTAATCTTGATGACAATGGCCGATAATCTGAAATTTAGTCGCCACAAAGAATTAAGGGGGAAAGACAGTTATGCTCATTATGACAATTATGATGCAATAGAAGTGCCTTATACCGATGCTATTCCAAGTGATTATGAAGGAGTAATGGGAGTACCAATCTCTTTCCTCGATAAATATTGTCCTGAGCAGTTTGAAATAATGGGAATAGCATGTGGCAATTCTTGGGCAAACTATAAAGATATATTGAAATCTTTAAATTTTAATCCTAACATAAAATATGGAGGTGGGTTAGGAATTGGGGTAATAAATGGTAAAGGTGTTTATGCAAGAATCCTCATCCGCAAGAAACAATAAGAGATATGGAAACGATATTAAGGACTGATATTACCGTTCGCGAGATTTGCGAGGGCTTCATCTATAACGAGTTGGAGGGTAAGGGCCTGTTCGGCATGAATGGCAAACTCACCATCCAGCCCGAATACCAGCGTAACTATATCTATGCCGACGGCAAGCGTGATGTCGCCGTTATTGATTCGGTGCTGAAGGGCTATCCCCTTGGGGTCATCTACTTCAATCAGGTGGGCGATGATTTCGAGGTGCTTGACGGGCAGCAGCGCATCACCAGTTTGGGGCGCTTTGTGACCCACAAACTCGCCATCAAGGACAAGAACGGGATGCAGCAGTACATCGACGGGCTTAACGAGGAAGACCGCGAGAAGGTCCTCAACACCCGTCTGCTCATCTATATCTGCAAGGGCACCGAGAGTGAAATCAAGGATTGGTTCCAGACCGTCAACATCCCCGGCGTGAACTTGAACAATCAGGAGAAATTGAATGCCGTTTATTCGGGGCCGTTTGTGACCGCCCTCAAGGGAGAATTCAGCAATTCGCAAAATGCCAATATCCAAAAGTGGAGTGCCTATGTCAAGGGCTCTGCCAGCCGTCAGGACTATCTTGAGCGTGCCCTGCAATGGGTAAGCCAGGGCAATGTCGATGCCTATATGAGCAAGCACCGCCAGGACACCGACATCACTCCCGTCAAGACCTATTTCAACGCCGTGATTGATTGGGCTTCGGGCGTGTTCAAGGATGTGCTGCCCGAGATGCGCGGCCTGGAGTGGGGACGATTCTATGAGCAGTACCACAACAAACCCTACAATGTGGATGCCGTTTCCCAGCGTGTGCATGAATTGTATGCCGACCCCTATGTGACCAACCACAGGGGCGTGTTTGAATACATCCTGGGTGGCGAGCAGGACAAGAGCCTGTTGAACATCCGTGTCTTTGACAAGGCGACCATCAACTATGTGTATGCCAAGCAGACCAAGGCCGCCAAAGAGAAAGGCGTGAGCAACTGCCCCGACTGCGCCCTGCAAGAGGGCAGCAACAGCACCCGCATTTATAAACTCAGCGAGATGGATGCCGACCACGTCACGGCATGGAGCAACGGCGGCACCAGTGACAAGAGCAACTGCCAAATGCTGTGCCGCCACCACAACCGCTCCAAAGGCAACAAATAAACGGATAGAAACGCCTTAATTGAAAAAACTATATGAAAGATTTCTTTTCAAAAAGCAGAGCCCTTTTTTTCATATTATTTGGATTCCTTATCGTCTTTTGGCTCTTTTACGTTTGGCAATTTCACGACGGATTAAGTAGCGACCAAAGTATCTGGGCTGAGTTTGGTGATTTTTTCAATGGAGTCGTATCTCCGATATTTGCTGCAATCAACATCTGCATCTTTTGGTATCTTACTAAAGCCGTAGAAGAAAATAATAAAAAACGCCAGGAAGAGATTGATGCAAATGAAGATAGGCGCCGACAACAAGATGCAGAACATCAAAAGGCGATGTATCAGATGCAATTCAGAATAGCAGAAATCGATAGATTAGAGGAGATATTACGAAACGTACTGGCACCAGAGAATGTAAATCATAATGATGGTTTTTTTTCATATACTCATGCATCAACAATAGCTTCATCTTATATACTAAATTTTGTTCAAACCAAATTGGATTTATTTGGATTAAAAAAGTCAGATAAGACGGCACGAAATCTAAGAAAACTCAATAACATATTAAATGACCTCTGTGATAATTTGAATAAAGCAGCAGCAGAAGAAGCATTTCTTAATGACAAGGATATTGATATGAGTAATTTGGATAAAACGTATACTGAGTTTCTACGCCTTAAGGGTTCAATTATTGCTGATTTACATCGAATAGCATTCAATCAATAGCATCATGGCCGCTCCAGGTTGGGGACGGTTTCTTTTATGGCAAAACAAGCCGCCAGGTCGCAGATATTTTCTTAGCGGCTTGGCGGCTTAGCGTGGGGGCGCGTGGGGGTCGTGTTGAATTAAAAGGAGTTGTTGAAGTTGTCGTTTAGTTGTCTTTGTTGTTTGATAAAGTGGTCGTCAAGGGTTTTTCCGTTTTTCCGTGGATTTACGTATGCACGCGAAAAAACGAAAAAAACGAAAAAAACGGAAAAAGCATCAATCAATTGGTTTTCAGGTAATAATGCTTCTTGTCGTTGGTTGCCAGCACTCCAGCTGCCGTTGCTGCACTGAACAGTTCATAGGCCCTGGTAGTGCCGACTCCTGTCTTCTAAATAATTATTTCACCTTCTTGATGTCCTTGACAAAGAGGATTTTCTTTTCCTTTGCCCTTTGCCTGAACTCATCAACCGCTATTGATGAAATTTGCTTGTTTTCTTGCCGATGTCGGCAAAAATGGGTATATTTGCGGCGTAATAATGGATTTTTCTTGCCGATAGAACGATGGAGTATATATCAGTGAAGCAATTTGCCGAGAAGTTCAATATCTCGGAACGCACTGCCCGCAATTACTGTGCGAGCGGGAAGATTGATGGTGCCTATCTCGTGGGTAAATCGTGGAATATTCCTGCCGATGCCGTCCTGCTCGGTAGGAAAAGGACTTCAAAGATATCACCCTTACTTAGCTCACTCCAGGAGCAAAAGGACGGAAGGATTAAGGGTGGCATCTATCATCATGTCCAAATCGACCTCACCTATAATTCCAATCACATCGAGGGTAGCCGCCTGACCCACGACCAGACGCGGTATATCTTCGAGACTAACACCATCGGCATTACTGACGACGCAGTCAAGGTGGATGATATCATTGAGACGGCTAACCACTTCCGCTGCATCGACTGCATCATTGAACAGGCGGGAGCGAAATTGACTGAATCGTTCATCAAACAGCTGCACCTGATACTCAAGTCCAGCACCTCTGACTCTCGAAAGCCCTGGTTCGCTGTGGGAGACTATAAACGGATGCCTAACGAAGTGGGAGGTATGGAAACAGCAGCACCGTCTGACGTTCACCGACAGATTAAAGAGCTGCTGCAAGAATATAACGCCATCAAGAAACACACCCTGGAGGACATTGTCGACTTCCATCAACGTTTTGAGGCAATCCACCCATTCCAGGACGGAAATGGACGTGTAGGCCGGCTGATCATGTTCAAGGAATGTTTATCGGCTGGAATCGTCCCCTTCATCATCACCGACGACCTGAAGATGTTCTACTATCGGGGCCTCCGTGAATGGCCCCGCATCAAAGGTTTCCTGCTCGACACCTGCCTCACGGCCCAGGACAACTTCAAGACTCTGCTCGACTACTTCCAGATTAAATATCGCGGTTAACTTTCCGTTTGTGAAGCATAGGATAGGATGCTCGGCGCCAAGATGCAGTTGGTATTGCTTTGAACCATCAACAAAGAAAGCCGGCAAATTGTGGTGCCGGCTTTCTTTGTTATAGAATAACTGTTAACTATTAACTATTAACTGTTAACTGTTAACTGTTGGATTATTTCACCTTCTTGATGTCCTTGACAAAGAGGATTTTCTTTTCCTTTGCCATTTGCCTGAAATCATCGGCAGTGGCGATGCCAGGTGCCGCGCCAAAGTGCTCGCGCTTGAAGTTGCGCCACGGCAAGAAATAGCAGGGATGGTGTTTCTCCATAATGGGCAGCAACACGCGGCTCCACCAAGTGGCATTGGGCGAATTCTTGTAGCCGCACTCGGTGAATGCCAACAGCAGGCCATGTTCCTGGGCATAGGCATCCAAGAAGTCCATATCGGCATTACACTGCTGGACAAAATCTTCTTCGGTGCCCCACTGATAGGCGTCAAGGCCTAACAAATCAACACGCTCGTCACCGGGCCAACGGTTATAGAATTCCTGAGGATTGACACCCAAGTTGGGCGAGCAACTCCACACGATGGACTTGGACAGGCTCTTGTTGAGGTAATCTTGGGTAAGATTCCACAAGCGCAGGAAATCCTCGTCGGTGCAATTGCCCTTGCCCCACCAGAACCATCCGCCGTTGTACTCATGCCAGGGTCGGAAGATAACGGGAACAGGACGGCCGTCCTTGTCGGTGAGCGAGAGGATGAATGCCTCCACACGTTTGAGCCACGTCATGAACTTGTTGTGGCCCTTGCCACCGGGCAGAATCTCCTTTACCGTGCTCTTGGGATCGAGGACAAGACCGAGCTGACCGGTTTTCTCAAGATAAGGCTTTGCTGCCTCAAACGACTTGATGTCGCTCTCAATCCAGGCGGTGGTGCCCAACATGGGATTGCGCGGATGCCATGACAGCGTTACAATACCGCCACGCTCATATTGCTTGATGATTTCTTCACGAATCCAATTGAACGGTACCGAATCCAGGTTCTTGTCGTCGCCCATCTCGATGCCGCCCAAGTCAAAGCCCATCACACCAGGGTAGTCGCCAACCAGGTCATAGGTGTCGGAACGGCTCTGTTCCCACTCCCAGGTGATGCCATAGAAAGGGTCGTCCTGATGGCCGTACATGATGCCGCGTTTTTGCAGCTTGGCGAGGCGCTCAATCAACTTTTGCGCCGGGGTTTTCTCAACTTTGGGCGCACGGGCTCCTGCCTGTGATGCGCAAAAGGCAAGCAGCAGGGCGATGAGCAACAGTCTTGGTTTCATCATTTTCATTGTTATTGTCATTGTTTAGGTGATTGTTTTAGTTTCTAGTCCTTAGTCCCTAGTCCCTAGTCCTTAGTCCTTAGTCCTTAGTTAATTCCTAACGCCTAATGCCTAAAACCTAACGCCTTTATCTGAGCTCGAAGATGCGGCTGGCATAGTCGCTGGCCAGGGGCACTTCAAGACCGATGTCCATCAGGAAGCGGCCGGTGAAGGTCTTGCCGTTGAGTTCGCATGGCTTTTGGCCCACCTTGATGTTGCGCTCGGTGATGGTGTAACTGCGCTCGGGGTCAAGACCTGCAAGCTGGATGCGCGGCAGTGGCTGGTCAACGTAGTTGTCAACCTTGTAAACGAACCACACAGCATGGTCCATAGCATCGTTGCTGAACATGATGGACGAGACGCCCTTGCGGTTGTAGGGCGAAATCAGACGATAGAGGTTGCCGGTCTGCACGACGGGGCGCAGCAACTTGTAGTCGGCAAACGCCTGTGTGCACTGGTCGTGTTCCTCCTGGCTCATGTGTCGCGGTTGCAGCTCCATGCCCAGACGTCCGCTCATCGCCACGTCGCAGCGGACCTTGATGGGGATGACACGGCCGCCCGTGTTCCAATAGGGAGAGCCGCCGATGTGCTGTGCCATGGCGTTGGCAGGGAAGAAGTAGGAGGTCCCGTACTGGATATAAACGCGCTGCAGGGCATCGTTGTTGTCGCTCACCCAGAACTCGTCGAAGTAGGGCAGCAGACCATAGTTGGCACGGCCACCACCCGAGGCGCAGTCTTGCATGACCAGGTCAGGATACTTGGCGCGGATGCGCTTGAGCACGTTGATGAGTCCGCGGTGCCACAGGATGGAGATATTGTTCTGCTTGTTCTTGGGCAAGTATAGCGAGCCGTAGTTCTGAATTGAGGCATTGGCATCCCACTTGATATAAGCGATGTCAGGATTCTGCGTCATCAGGTTGTCCACGATGCCGAAGATGAAGTCCTGCACCTTGGGGTTGGTAAGGTCGAGCACAACCTGTGTGCCGCCACGGCCTTGTTTGAGCTCGCGGCCCTTGGTCTGGAGCATCCAGTCGGGGTGCTGCTCGTAGAGTTCACTCACGGTGTTGCACATTTCGGGCTCAATCCAGATGCCGAACTTGATGCCGCGCTGCCGTGCCGCCTGGGTGAGCGTGCTGATGCCGCCGGGCAGTTTGCGCTTGTCAACCACCCAGTCGCCCAACGACGAAGAGTCGTTGTTGCGGGGATACTTGTCGCCAAACCAACCATCGTCCATCACGAACAGTTCGCCGCCGAACTTGGCGATGTCGTCCATCATGTTGATCATGGTTTCCTCCTTGATGTCAAACACGACGCCTTCCCACGAGTTGAGCAGGATGTCGCCCGTGTTCATGCCACGGTGGAACATGCCCTCGGTGCGTGCCCAGCGGTGGATGGTGCGGCTGGCACCTCCCAGGCCGTTCTCGGAGTAGGCAAGGGCTAGATGCGGAGTTTCAAAGAGTTCGTTGGGCTCGAGTACATATTCTGACGACATGGGGTCGATACCGGCGTAGAACTGGTGCTGACGATGGCCCGTGGTGTTGATGCGGAGTTCATAGTTGCCGCTCCAGCACAGGATGGCAGCAATGACGCGACCCGTAGTCTCCTGCGGTTCACCGTCGAGCGAAATCATCAGTTCGGGAGCGTCCAAGTGTGAGTTGCGGGCGCCGTCGGTATTGCGGATGGTCTTCAGACCTTGGGTGAGCGGTTCGGTCGTGGGTTCGGCCTCGGCAGCCCAGTTGCCGTGCAGGTGGCTGATCCACACGTCGCCCTGGCGCAGTGTCAAGTGGCCGGAATCGAAGCGCTTGAGCGTGATAGCCCGTTTCTCCTTGTGAGAGATTTCGGTCCAAGTCTCAATCACGTCCACGTTTTTGTAGGCTTTATAGAACACTTTCACTGTGACGGGCAGCAGTTTGTCGGTCATCGTGAAAATGTGAAGCTGCGAGCGGTCGTCACTGCTCGTCTCGTAGTCGGTGACCTTGAGCTCAAGGTTCAGGTCGCCGTCGGCATGCTGCACCTGAATGGCGGGCAGGTGGATGGCGTCCACGGTGCCGAATGCGGGCAATGCCGAGAAGTTAAGGTCGGCACCACCGTCACGCAGTTGCTGCAGTGTGGCGCTCTTGTTGCCATAGTAGCCCATGCGCAGGTCGCCGCCCTCATAGGCGTGCAGCACCAGCTGGGTGTTGGGCGTTTGCACAGCAACGTCACCCTGCCAAGCACTCATTGTGCCCGAACCCAGGAACATCATCGCTGCCAGGATAAGAGAGAATCTTTTCATCGTTTTGATATAATGTGGTTAATGTTGTTCAACTATTCAATTAAGAGATTATCCCATGACGACCTCGACAATGTGCTTGCCCGGTTGTGCGGGCACGACAGCGCCCTCGACCGGCATTCCGTCAACAGTCATCTTGGCAACGCCCTTGCTCACGCCATTGGGGTTGCTCACGTGGATTTCATATTCCGCACCGCGGAAGCGCCTGGTCACCGTGTAGTCGTGCGCTGTCTTGGGCAGGCACGGGTCGATGAGCAGACCGTCATAGTGAGGCTTGATGCCCAGAATGAATTCCGACACGGTGTACCACATCCACGCTGCGGTGCCGGTGAGCCATGAGTTCTTGCCCTCACCGGGACGATAGGCGTCCTTGCCTGCCACCATTTGGCAGTTGACATAGGGCTCGACCTTGTGCAGCGTCTGGCGGTCCTCCTCGACGTAGCTGGGCAGAATCTTCTTGTAGTGGTTCCAAGCGTCGTCGCCGCGGGCTGCCACCGTCTCGCCGATGATGACCCAAGGATTGTTGTGGCAGAAGATGCCCGCATTCTCCTTGTAGCCCTCGGGATAGGAGCTGATTTCACCCATCTCGACATGATAGGTGGTGAAGGCCGGATTGTTGAGCACGATACCGTGTTCGCATTCCAGGCGTTCTTTTACCGAGTCGAGCGAACGCTCCACGAGTCCTTCTTCCAGACCGATGCCCGCCATGGTGCACCAGCCCTGTGACTCGATGAAGATTTTGCCTTCCTCGCACTCGTCGCTGCCGATTTTGTTGCCATAGAAGTCATAGGCACGCAGATACCATTCGCCGTCCCAGCCATGGGTCTTGACGGCATCGACCATCTCATCGACATGCCGCTGGGCACGGTCGGCCTCGGCGGCGAAATCGATATCTTTGAGATTCTGCATGGCCTTGATGTGGTCAGGCAGAATCTTGCAGAGTTCGACGTAGTCTTTGCCTGTCACGACAAACAGACCGGCAATCATCAGTGACTCGGCTTGAGAGCCCTCGGTCTTGTTCTCGGTGGTCTGGAAACTCTCGTTGGGGTCCCAGGAGAAGCAGTTCAGATTCAGGCAGTCGTTCCAGTCGGCGCGGCCGATGAGGGGCAGACTGTGGGGGCCCAGGTTATTGACCACGTGGTTGAATGACACTCGCAGGTGCTCAAACAGGGTGACCTCGGTGCCCGGTTGGTTGTCAAACGGAACCATTTCGTCGAGAATCGAGAAGTCGCCCGTTTCTTTGATATAGGCCACGGTGCCGAAGATGAGCCAGCAGGGGTCATCATTGAAGCCGCCGCCGATGTCGTTGTTGCCGCGCTTGGTCAATGGCTGATACTGATGATAGCAGCCGCCGTCGGGGAACTGCGTCGAGGCGATGTCGATGATGCGCTCACGGGCACGCTCGGGGATGAGGTGCACAAAGCCCACGAGGTCCTGGTTGCTGTCGCGGAATCCCATGCCGCGTCCGATGCCGCTCTCAAAGAAAGAGGCCGAGCGTGACATGCAGAAGGTGACCATGCACTGATATTGGTTCCAGACGTTGACCATGCGGTCGAGTTTTTCGTTCCCGGTGTTTGCCGTGTAGATGTTGAGCAGGTTGTCCCAATAGTCGCACAGTTCGGCAAAAGCGGCATCCACCTTCTCGCTGCTGTCGAAGCGTGCCATCATAGCCACAGCCTGCGTCTTGTTGATGACCTGCGGAGCGATGAATTTCTCCTCTTGCTTGTTCTCAACATAGCCCAGCAGGAAGATATAGTCACGGCTTTCACCAGGCTGCAGTTCCACCTCGATGTAGTGCGAAGCGATGGGGCTCCAACCGTGGGCATGGCTGTTGCGCGGACGGCCCTCGATGACGGCATCAGGGTTGGCAAACTCATTATAGAGGCCGACGAACGTCTCGCGGTCGGTGTCATAGCCCTGGATAGGAACGTTCACACCATAGAATGCGTAGTGATTGCGGCGCTCGCGATATTCAGTCTTGTGGTAGATAATCGAGTCCTCGATTTCGACCTCACCGGTCGAGAAGTTGCGCTGGAAGTTCTCCATGTCGGTCGCTGCATTCCACAGGCACCACTCGGCAAAGGAGAACAACTTGAGGCGCTTCACCTCATTGCTGTTGTTGGTGAGCGTGAGCTTCTGCACCTCGGCCCAGGTGTGCAGGGGCACAAAGAATAGCACCGATGCCTCGACACCGTTCTTGCTGCCCGTGATGCGGGTATAGTTCATGCCATGACGACACTCATAGCTGTCGAGCGGCGTCTTGCAGGGTTTCCATCCCGGATTCCACACCGTGCCGCCATCGTTGATGTAGAAGTAGCGGCCGCCGTTGTCCATAGGCACGCCGTTGTAGCGGTAGCGCGTCAAGCGGCGGAACTTGGCATCCTTGTAGAAGGAGTAGCCGCCGGCCGTGTTGGAAATCAGTGAGAAGAAATCCTCGTTGCCCAGGTAGTTGATCCAGGGCCACGGCGTCTGCGGGTCGGTGATGACATATTCGCGGTGTTGGTCGTCAAAGTGACCGTATCTTTTGTTATCCATATCTTGTGATTATTGTTCGAAATTACGTTCCATGATTTCAAGACACATGCGCGAGTTGTGGTAAGGGCATTTCCAGAAACCCGCCTTGTCGTCGCGGCGGTTGATGTTGCCTTGGGCATCGCGACTCCAGAACCACTCGCCGCCCTCGCGGTCGATGAGGTTGTCCTTAATGTATTGCCAGCAGTGCAGCGCCTTGTGCAGTGCGCTCTCATCGCCGAAGTGCTGATACAGGTTAATGAATCCTACCACAGTCTCGGCCTGGACCCACCAGTGGCGGTCGTCATCGACATAGCCGGTGTCGAGATTGGCCTCGTGTACCATCGACCCGTCGGCATTCAAGCCTTTTTCGCTGGCTTTTGCCACGAGTTTCACGATGGGTTCCACTTTGTCAAGCACGGCCTGGTCATCCAGCACCAGTGCCGCCTCGTGCATGAGCCATGAGCACTCGATGTCGTGCCCGTAACTCTCGAGAGCACCAGCCTCGCGGGTCCAGTCCATGGCAAAGAACAGGTCCAGATGATGCGTCTCGGGATTCAGAATCTTGTCGGTGAAAATATCGATGAGGTTGCGCAGGGCTTTCTCCACACGGTCCACAATGTCACTGGAGACCGGGCAAGCCTCGCCGCATTCCATGAGGCAGCGGTACAGGTTGGTGTAGGGCTCGATGATGTGAAGATGGGTGTTCTGCGACTTGGGGAAGTTGGCGTCGAGTTCCGACAGGCGCATGTCGGCAATCTCGTTCCACTGGCGCGTTTGCGCCTCGATATAGCCGTTGTTCACCTTGTCTAACGAATGTTGCTCGATGCAGTCAAACAACTTGATGGCATAATCCAGCGCCTGCTGGTCACCGGTAGCTCGGGCATACTCGCTCAGGCCATAGATCATGAACCCGATGGCGTAGAACTGCTTCTTGGTATCCTTAGGATTGCCCAGATAGTCCACCGACCAATAGGTGCCGCCGAACTCGTTGTCGTAGAAATACTCGATGATGTAGTCTTTGATGAGTGTTGCCGCCATCAGGTACTCGGGATTGCCCAGCACGCGGTAGGCAGCCGAGAAGGCCCAAAGGATGCGGGCCGATAGGATGCCGCCCTTGTCGGCGTCTTTGACGAGCAGGCCCTCACCGGTCATCTGGCCGTAGAAACCGCCGTGCTCGTCATCAATCATATTGGACAGCCAAAAGTCCAGGATGTTGTTTTCCAACACATCCTGAACTTCGGCTTTCAGCGTCTTGATATCGTCGTTCATCTTACTTCTTGATGGGATACAGATGGAGCAGGTAAAGCATGATGACAATGATGGCTGCAGGGAAGAGCGAGAACAGCGCCCACACCATGTTGCGAACTGATTCCTCGTCGGTGATGGTTACCACCGTCTGGCCCGTGGCAGGGTCAGTGCCCGAGATGAAGCCGGCGAAGCCCAGCAGCAGGGCAACCAGCGAACCCGAGATGGCCGTGCCAAACTTCTGTGCCATCGTACCCGACGAGAAGATGAGGCCCGTCGATGAGGTGCCGTTCTTCTCGGTGGCATAGTCGGCCACGTCGGCATACATCGACCACAGCAGCGGGGAATAGAGGCCCACGCCAACCGATGTGAGGATAACGATGCCCACCAATACCCAAATGTACTTGGGATCCATCGGAACAAAGAAGAAGGCGATGGAGGTCACCATGCAGATGATGGCTGCAACGGTAAAGGCTTTGCGCTTTGAGCCCATCCACTGGGTGAACTTGGGCGACAGGCCGCCAAAAATCATGCAGGTCACCTCGCCAAAGGTCATGAATACCGTGTAGTTGATGATCAGGCCGCTCACGGTCACGTCACCGTGCAGACAGTATTCCATCAGGTAACCGGCCACGGCATAGCGGAAACCGTTGAAGAAGTTGGTGCAGATGCCGATGAGTGTCAGGTAAATCCACGGCTTGTTCTTGAACAGGTCGGCAAAAGGCTTAAAGGAGAATTTCTCGGCACGAATGGGTTTCAGACGCTCCTTGGTCAGCAGACCGCAGGCCAGCGTCATGATGGTGGCCACGAAGCCCAGGCCAGCACCCAGCACGGCATATTGATGTGCCTCGGTGCCGCCTACCATCTTCTGCAGATAGGGGAACGAGAGCAGGGTGATAAAGCCCATGGCATAGGCGCCTACCATGCGGAACGACGAGAACTGGTTCTTCTCGTTGTCATCATCGGTCATCACGCCCAGCAGCGAGCCGTAAGGCACGTTGACGGCAGTGTAAACGGCCATCATGAGCAGATAGAGCGAGTAGGCATAGATGCGCTTGCCCACGGGACCGAAGTCGGGTGTGTAAAGCAACAATGCGAATACCAGGCCCAAGGGGATGGCGCCGAAGATGAGCCAGGGACGATAGGTGCCCCAGCGCGACTGTGTGCGGTCGGCCAGACTGCCCATCAAGGGGTCGGTGACGACGTCAAACATGCGGGCGATGAGCATCAGCGTTGCCGTGTCGGCAACCGTGAGGCCAAAGACGTTGGTGAAAAACAACGGGAAAGCGATTGACATGACTTTCCAGGTAATGCCACCGGCAGCCGCATCACCAAGGGCGTAGCCGATTTTTTCTTTTAAACTTGCCATTTCTGTTAGTTAGGAGTTAGGAATTAGGAGTTAGGAGTTGTTTACCGCGCCTCGTTTATGATTCGTTATGATTCTTTGTTGGTTAATCGGTTCTTCGCGATGAGTCGCTTGATGGTCTCCACGCTGGCTGTGGTGGTCAGGCCGTCTTGTGGCGTGTTCATGCAGTAGTCCACCAGGCGGTCGATGGTCGAGGTGGCCACATGCAGGCGGGTGTCGCTCGAGGCGTAGTAGATGAAGACGCGTCCGTCCTCGTCGGCAATCCAGCCGTTAGAGAAGGCCACATTCATCACGTCACCGATGTACTCGCCGCCCTCGGGAACGAGGAAGTAGCCGCCAGGCTGTGCGATAACACGTGTGGGATCGTCGAGGGCTGTCATATACATATATAATACATAACGCAATCCCGAAGCGCAGCCGCGCACGCCATGGGCAAGATGCAGCCAGCCCTGCGGAGTCTTGATGGGGTGGGGACCCTCACCGTTTTTCACTTCCATGATGGTGTGATAGTGGCGCGCGTTGATGATTTTCTCATCAACGATTTCGGCATGGGTGATATCATCCACCAGTGCCCAGCCGATGCCGCCGCCGCTGCCTGCGTCGATGAAGCCGTCTTGGGGACGGGTATAGAAGGCATACTTGCCGCCTACAAACTCGGGGTGAAGCGCCACGTTGCGCTGCTGGCTCTTGCTCTTGAGGTCGGGCAGGCGTTCCCAGGTCTTGAGGTCGCGGGTGCGGGCAATGGCGGCAGTCGCCGTGGCGGCGCTCATATCGCCCGGGCAAGTGTCGTCGTGACGTTCTGCGCAAAAGACGCCGTAGATCCAACCGTCTTCATGAGCCGTGAGGCGCATGTCATAGATGTTGGTGGCGGGAACCACATCATCGGGCATCGTGATGGGCTCGGGCCAGAACCTGAAGTTGTCCACGCCGTTTGGACTCTCGGCCACGGCGAAGAACGACTTGCGGTCGGCGCCCTCAACCCTCACAACAACTACATATTTGCCCTGCCACTTGATGGCGCCGGCATTGAGCGTCGCGTTCATCATGATGCGTTGCATCAGGTAGGGGTTGTCCTGCTCGTTGAAGTCATAGCGCCACTCCAGCGGAGTATGCTCGGCTGTGAGGATGGGATTCTTGTATTTCTCGTAGATGCCGTTGCCCCAAGCGAGGGGTTCATTCTTGCGGGTCAGTAACTCCTCGTGATGCTTGCGCAAAGCGGCAATTTTATTCTTGAATTCACTCATTATATTGTAGTCTTTAGTCTTTAGTTTCTAGTCCCTAGTTGGCATCCGCCAACTGTTCACTGTTCACTGTTCATTGTTCACTGTTCACTTTTCACTGTTAACTGTTCACTTTTCACTGTTAACTGTTAACTGTTCACTGTTAACTGTTCCATGAGCCACTGGAGCCATTCGTCCCATTGTTCCTGGTACCAGAAGTGGGCCGTCTGCTGATAGACACTCAACTTCTTGGGGGCGGTTACCACGTTGTAGGTCGCATAGGCGGTCGTGGGAGGCACCACGTCGTCGTTGTAGCCAAACGAGAACCAACCCGGGCAGGTGATGCGGCGGGCGAAGTTCACGCCATCATAATAACGTGAGGTCTCGATTTTGTCCTGACTGGCTCGGCGCTGCTCGGGCGACATCCAGTAGAAATAATGAGGCCAGCCGCAAGCCACGCCCTGGAGCGATGCCGTGTGGTCGCACAGGGCCGAGTGCACTGCACCGTAGCAGCTCACGCGCTTGTCGAGTCCCGCCGTTGCCAGCGACAGGAAACCGCCCTGGCTGCTGCCCGTCACGCCCAGGTTCTTGCCGTCCCAGCTGGTGTATTGCTCAATGTAGTCGATGGCACGCACGCAACCCACGATCACGCGCTTGTAGTAACTCTTGTCACGGTCGTCCATGCCAAATTCCCAATAGCAGTTGAGGGCGCCGTTGGCCAGGTTGTCATAGACGCTCTGCGGCATGGTCACGTCGATGCCGTGGATGCCGATTTCGAGGGTGATGAAACCTTGTGAAGCCGTATAGACGTCGCCTTGATAGGGACGCACACCGGCACCGGGCACACGCAGCAGGGCAGGGTAGCGGCCGGGCTTGACAGGCTCGCACAGGATGCCATAGGTGCGGCTCCCCCAACGCACGTTGTGGAACGAGACTTGATAGACGTTCACCTCTTGTGTGCAGCGCTCGGGCAGCAACGTCTTGATGGGCTCCAGCTGGGTCCAGCGGGCCTCCTCGATGGCTCGTGCCCAGAACTGGTCAAAATCTTTTGGGTCAACAGTCGTGGGCTTGAGCTGCTCGGGCGAGTAGGCTGCGGTGCACCATGCCGAGTAATCCTTGCCATCGACGTGGGCGGTGACCTTGAGGCGATAAAAGCCCGGAGTCTTCATCTGGCCCGTATAGCTCATCGTCCCCTTCCGTAAGGTGGTTGATTTCTTCACATCCGGATACATCTCGGGACCGGCTTCATAGTCGATGACCACGTTGTCGAGCAATGTGCCCGAGCGGCGCACCTCGACATTGAACTTGCATTTCTCGCCCACCCTGTAGTTCCAGTCCTGATGGTCTGGTTCCACGGTGACGACGATGTTGTTACCTCTGATTTGCGCTCCGAGCGGCAGCACCACTAAGAGCAGTAATAAGCACAATAGTTGACGTTTCATTTAGAAAATGTGATTAGGTTATTTTATTTGGCAAAATTAAGTATTATTCCCCGATTGGAGTGGTACTGATTTTACCATCTCTTATACTTTTTTGATATTTTTGGGCCTTGAAATGAAACAAAGGCGGGTAAATTGCCATGAAAAGCATGATTTTGTCATCATTTTGACTGATAATGAATAGATGGGTTGCCGATATGGGCTGACGTGGCATCTCGCGGCGGGTTACATCGTCCATTTGTTATTGAATCATACCGGAGTGGCGTTCGGCGGTGCTGATCGTCTTGGTGATTGATGCGTGTTTTCGGCACCTTGGGCATTCCCAGGCGCTCATGGCGCCGTGGTTAAATTACTATATTGTGGAATTCTGATGAGGCGGTAAGGGGGGTAGGGCATACTGTTTCTTGGCTGTAGTGAACTAACCTTTATTTAGCAACGGTTTTCGGTCAATGTGTCAAGAAAGTGTCAATATAGAGCATAAAATAGTTTATTTTGTTGGATAATTCACACTAACTTTGCAACGATTTCATTTTAGGCTTTAGGCATTAGACATTAGGTATTAGGCTTTAGGCATTAGGTATTAAGCATTAGGGCGCGGATGCCAACTAGGGACTAAGGACTAGGGACTAGAAACTAACTCAAAACCATATAAAATTTTATTAATTTTCAAACCAAAACCTATGTATTTTAATTACTGTAAAAAATCTATGATTGCGGCCATCTGCTCGCTGGCTATGCTGAGCGTGGCGCCGCAAGCGTTTGCAGCCAGCAGCGGGGGAGGTGGAGAGATTGCCGCTCCCCAGCAGCAGGCACAGCAGGCCAAGAGGATTACGGGTGTGGTGAGCGATGCGATGGGTCCGGTTATCGGAGCCTCGGTTGCCGTTAAGGGTACGACCAACGGCACCGTCACCGACAATGACGGCCGGTTCTCGCTCAACGTTCGCCCGGGCCAGACACTGGTAGTGACTTATGTGGGCTATCTCGCCAAGGAGGTGAAGGTGGGCCAGCAGAGCAGCTACGACATCTTGATTGAGGAAGACAAACAGCTTCTGGACGAAGTCGTGGTTGTGGGTTATGGTACGATGAAGAAGAGCGACATCAGCGGTGCTAGCGTCTCGCTGGGCGAGAGTGCTGTGAAGGGCTCTATCATCACCTCGCTTGACCAATCTCTGCAAGGCCGTGCAGCTGGTGTCACCGCTGTTCAGACCAGTGGTGCTCCCGGTTCAAGCTCCTCGATCCGCGTGCGCGGTACCGCCACCATCAACGCCAACGCTGAACCCCTGTACGTCATCGACGGTGTGATTGTTCAAGGCGGTGGTTCGTCGGGTGCCGACTTCGGTCTGGGCGACGCTCTGGGTAACGGTTCGGTATCGACCATCTCCCCGCTGTCGACCATCGATCCCGCCGACATCGTCTCGATGGAAATCTTGAAGGACGCCTCGGCGACCGCCATCTATGGTGCGCAGGGCGCTAACGGTGTTGTCCTGATTACCACCAAGCACGGTAAAGCCGGTGAGGCTAAGTTCTCGTACAACGGTATGGTGGCCATGAACCGCCAGACCAAGCGTCTTGACATGATGAACCTGCGTGAGTTTGGCACGTTCTACAACAACCTGGTGCTCCAGGGTGAGACTCAGGCCAACGCCTACTACAGCGATCCCATGATGCTGGGTAAGGGTACCAACTGGCAGGATGCGGTCTTCCGTACCGCTGTCCAGCACAGCCACCAGATCAGTGCCCAGGGCGGTACCGATAAGGTTCAGTACTACGTTTCGGGTTCATACATGAGCCAGGAAGGTACTATCATCGGTTCAAAGTTCGACCGTTTCTCGGTTCGCACCAACCTTGACGCTCAGCTCAACAGCTGGTTGAAGTTAGGCTTGAACGCCACATTCTCTAATACCAACGATAACCTGAAGCTCGCCGACAGTGACGAGGGTATCATCAACTACTCGTTGACCACCATTCCCTCGATTCCTATTTATAATGTTGACGGCAGCTACAGCAGCATCTCGCAGGAGGGTTACACCAACCCCAACCCTGTTGCCCTGGCATTGATGGACGAGATCCTGCTGAACCGTAAGAAATTGACCGGTAACATCTTCTTTGAGGTGAACCCCAATTTCTTGAAAGACATCGTCTGGCACGCCGAGCTGGGTTACGACATCTCGTCGTCGAAGGGTGAACAGTGGGAACCCACCGTTGACCTGGGTACCTGGCACCGCACGACCAACAAGAGCTCGATTCAGAAGAACTCAAGCACCTTCTGGCAGTTGAAGAACTACCTGACCTACACCAAGACCATTGCCGACCTTCACAACCTGACCGCCATGCTTGGTCAAGAGTGCTGGGAGTCGAAATATGACTACTCGAGTATAGCCAACACCAACCTGCCCTCGGACGAGGTTCACAATCCCAAGTTGGGTCAGGGCTCGCCCCAAATCAACTACGGCTTTGGCAGCTCGTCGATGGCCTCGTTCTTCACCCGCTGGACATACAGCTACGATAACCGTTACAACGCGACCTACACCTACCGCTATGACGGTAGCTCCAACTTCGGTCCCTCAAACCGCTGGGCAGGGTTCCACTCGCTCGCCGGTTCGTGGCGCTTTACCAACGAGAAGTTCATGGAGAACGTGAACTGGCTCACCAACGGTAAGCTGCGTTTGGGTTGGGGTCAGACCGGTAACTCCAACATCGGTGGTTACCTGTGGGGCACCACCATCGCGATGATCAAGTCGTCGCTGGGCACGGGCTACAAGCCCCAGAACCTTCCCAACGAGAGTGTGAAGTGGGAGAAGCAGGAGCAGTTCAACGTCGGTCTCGACCTGGGCTTCCTGTATGACCGCATCGGCCTGGTTGTTGACTGGTATCGCAAGGAGTCAAAGGACATGCTGATGAACCTGCAGTTGCCGTCTTACATGGGCACCTCGGGTAATGCATCTTCGGCCTTGACCGCTCCCATGGGTAACTATGGCCACATCCGCAACACAGGTGTCGAGATCACCTTGACCACTCACCCCATCGTTGGCGCGTTTGAGTGGGATTCAGAGGCTCAGATTTCGTTCAACAAGAATAAACTTATCGCTCTTGACGGTACCGACAATGCCCAGATCGTGGGCTATGGTCAGTGGACCGACGTGGTCAGCGTGACCAACGTGGGCAAGAGCCTGTTCAACTTCTACGGCTATAAGACCGACGGCGTTTACACCTCGCTCGAGGATATCCAGACCTCGCCCAAGGCCGAGAAGTATCCCGCCAACGGCGTGTTCTCGAAGAACACCACCGTGTGGGTTGGCGACGTGAAGTATAAGGACATGAACGGTGACGGCATCATCGACGAGAACGACCGCACCGACATCGGTTCGCCGCTGCCCAAGTTCACCTTCGGTTGGACCAACACCTTCCGTTACAAGAACTTCGACCTGAGCATCTTCATCAACGGCTCTTATGGCAACAAGGTGTTCAACTACATGAATATGAAGCTCACGCACATGAACTCGACCTGGACCAACCAGCTTGTTGACGTGCTCGACTGCACCACATTGGCTCCCATCGATCCTGATAAGGATTACTCGGCAGGCGTTGACCGTGGCGATGGCCAGCTCGTTTGGAACTGGTATGATGACATCACCAACGTGTGCATCGACAAGGAAGGCAAACTGCCTCGCGCTTCGATTATGGACCCGAACGACAACGACCGCATCAGCGACCGTTACATCGAGGACGGCAGCTACATCCGTCTGAAGAACATCACTTTGGGTTACACGTTCCCCAGGCACCTCGTGGGCAAGCTCGGTCTTGAGACCCTGCGTCTGCAGGTGAACATCCAGAACCTGCTCACCATTACTGGTTACAAGGGCTACGATCCCGAAATCGGTGCCAGCACGGCATCTAACCATGTGATGGGCCTTGACAACGGCCGCTATCCGTCGCCCACGACCTATAGCTTTGGCGTTAATGTTACTTTCTAACATTCATGGTTAACGGTTTTAAATTATTCAAAGGATTTAAAGATATGAAACGATTCAAGATTAAATATATCATTGCTCTGGCATTCGTTGCGCTGACCATGACTTCGTGCGAGGACTTCCTCGATCGACCCAATGAGGACAGCTACAACGCAGGGAACTACTACAAGACCGACGAGCAGTGCATTGCAGGCGTCAACTACCTGTACAACTCTCCCTGGTATGACTACCAGCGTGGTTTCTATAAAGTGGGTGAGGGCCTTTCGGGCAACCTCTATGAGGGCAATTCGCCTTACTGTGAGTTTACCCTGAACGGTACTGACCAGTATTTGGTGAACATGGCTTACTCGCTGTGGGCCGTTATCGGTCACTCCAGCACCGTCTATAACTACATTAACGGCAGTAGCGGTCCTTCGCAGGCTGTTAAGAACCAGACGATGGGCGAATGCCTCGTCTGGAAGGCAATGGCCTATTTCTATCTGGTTCGCTCCTTTGGTGAGGTGCCCATCGTGCACAACAACACCGAGGAACTTGCAGGTTCCTATAATACCAAGGAGAAAGTTTGGCGTTCTGACGTCTATGAGTACATCATCATGACGCTCGAGAAAGCCCGTGAACTCCTTGCTGGTGTCAAGACGCCCACCAACGGCCGTGTAGACTATTATTCAGCAACTGGTCTGCTGGCCAAGGTTTACTGGATGAAGGCTGGTATCAGCGGCACCATCAATGGTGACGACATGGCCATGGCTGCCCAGTATGCCAAGGAAGTGATTGACAACAGCGGCCGCACGCT